>JAABUV010002725.1_pt1 | contig 23512 bp, 21 predicted proteins | sample 5559971 | NCBI WGS metagenome assembly JAABUV01 (sample SAMN10711881, study PRJNA513362) | rock metagenome | isolation source: Antarctica rocks | place: Antarctica: Victoria Land, Knobhead nord | collected 2015-12-19
ATATCCTCTCACGCTCTTCGCGAAATAAGATTGGTGGGGGTTGATGAGAGTTGATGAGAGTTGATGAGGTTTTACGATTCGATGAGTTTTGAGGGCTGGGAGATTAGGGAGGCGATATGGGTTTCTGTGAGGTATTGTTTTTGGGGGAATAGAGGATAGAGTATGGAGGGTGTGATGGTTGGGGGATTAGGGAGGGATGGGGTTTTGAGGTGTGTCCTGGTTTTTAGGTCGAATTTGGGGTTTAAGGGCATGGATCGGTATTAGAAGGATTTACCTTAGGTTGGGGAGCGGGTTTTCTAGACGTACACTTTTGACTCGGGTCTTGGGAAACAGGCACATGATACTCCTTTTCCTTTCTACTTGATACCAGCGGAGGTAGAGGTGGAGGTGGTGGATTTAGATGGGTAGGTAGGTGGGATGGGATAGGATAGGGCGGGATGGGATGGGATGGGTATTTGGGTAGGGGAAGTGGAAGTGCGAGTGGAAGTGGATGTGGAAGTGGATGTGGAAGTGGATGTGGAAGTGGATGTGAAACGATGGGATGTAGATGTAGATAGATGTATCTACCTACCTACTGTAACGCATGAACTCTAGAATTACGCTATCTCTAACGAATCTTGATTTCTGCGTTCTTCTCACTGTCGCTGCGGATGTTTCAAGAGGGGGACTTCGTATACAAGAAATTCCAATCCAATATGCAAGTTCGCAGGAAGATGATACAACATACGACGATATAAGTCTAGTAATATATGGAATTGATCAACACAATTATCTCCATTCTCCACTCGCCCTCACGGATTACCTACACCCACATCCACTCACCATTCTCCAAACCTAGTCACTCACCACTGATCAATGTTCGTTCAAATCCCACTCTTGGGTCAAGTCAAATCAGGTCTAGAAACGACGATAGCGGACATGAAGGTGGATATGGATATGGCAGGTGGGAGAACGCGAATTGCGAGTAAGTACGGTGCGAGACCGGAAAGGAGGAGAAGGAAGCGAGAAGCGAGAGGGAGAGGAAGGGAAGAAGAATAGGAAAGGGAAAGGGTTAGGAAAGCGAGGGGGATGGGAAAGGGATGGGAAAGGGATGGGAAAGGGATGGGAAAGGGATGGGAAAGGGATAGGAAAGGGATGGGAAAGGGATGGGAAAATGATTGGGAATGCAACCGAAACTAATCTAGCATAGCAAAGGACTAGCTAAGGAAAAAATCAAGTATACCGGCGTACATAGAAGCATTGAATTTATCGTTTCGATCCCGAACATGACGAATTTCCAAAGACTAGGCGCAAGGATATAGTAGAATACCTTAGTGGCCATCGCCTGCGGGTTTCAAAGGGAAGAGGAGAGATGGATTGGCAGAGCTGAGACCGGGACCAACGCGCCACGCTATGAGGTGATGTTGTGGGAGGTTTCGATCATTTTGCCCTCGTTTTATTACTTGGTCTGCGCCCTGGAAGCTCCCTTTGTACGCTAAGAAAACCGTCTGGGATAGAAATGTATATGGAGCCCTAAACGTATACCTAGAGGTTCTAGGATATCCCTTAGATTTGATTCATCTAAACCTATACGCTGTGATATTTCCTAACCCCAGCTGCTACATGCGGAGAAAAGGAGGAGGCGCATAGGGGCGCTCGGTATGTTGACTCCCCTAAATTTTAGGAGGAGAAGGGGCTGATGGAGATGGACGGAGATGGATTGTTGTATTGCGTTGGATTGATCGGATTGGTTGGTTTAGTTTGGAAGTGGGTTTTCCGTAGTTGCGTGGATTCAGGTATGCAGGTATATTGTAATGGGTAGATTCCGATGTGGATCCGGGTTTTGGTGTCGATTGACCAGTTGCGTTAGCATCTTGTGTTGGACCTTGTGGTAAAGAAGGGGGTTGAGATGACTGATTGATGCAGGCACTGCTGGCGTTGTTTGATAGATAGGCTTCAGTTGCCAGATTTGGCTTTCCAGGGAACTGCAATGTTTGCAGGATGAATGTCGAGGGTGAGCTTTCCGAGTCACATGTCTACCTGCCCCACTCGTCTTGTAGCGGCGGTAGGCTTCGATGCTTCTCTACGCCAGCCACTCCGTTCCTTGCTCTGGCATTCTGCATGTGCTACTTTGATGGGTGTAGCGTTTTCTTCTCCCCCGCCTTATTTTCCCTTTCCCCCTTTCTCACCTTCTTTGTCTTCCTCTTTCTCCTCGCCAAAACCCACTATGATGATGCGAGAGGGAATCCTAAGGTTTCTAGCGCGTCTAGGCTCGTTCTTCTGCATTGCCACCTCGGTATTCATATACGTACCATCACCAACTTCTGAAGTGAGCACTAATGAAGGTTGGCCATGGCCAGTACCTATCAGGTTGGGGAAGCCTGTGTAGTTGAATCTGTGGTCTCTTCAGCTTTGGCAGGGTTGGCCCCTTTTCCGATTTTCCGGGACATTGACTCTATAGAATCTGGGCCAAATGTAATTTGATGAGCGGCCCAAGAAGGTGGCAAGGTGAAAGAGTTTTTCGCTCAGATGCCTGCTCATATTTTCGCTCCTGTTGGTGTTCTGACATGCTTCGTATCACGCCCTGTGGGGTGTTGGCAGGTTCCACCCTCCCTGAATCAGTGCTCTTTTCGGCCAGATGAAGCTTTTGTTGGTCTTCGCTTCTTCTGAGGAATCGCTGAGATTAGGGGTCGCGCTCAGATGGCTTGCGGAATAATCGCCTTTGAAGATCCTAAGTTGATGTATGGTCTTAGCTAGCAGCACGCAATACCGTCCCGGCAGCTGGATTGTAGCCTCTTTCTGGACGAGCATAGGCTGCAAGAGCGATGATGGCATACCTTCAGAAGTTAGCGTTGTATGATCTTCGATCTCGGGACTTACAAAGCAATGCACATTGTGCCAATATAGTAGTTGCTCCTCGTATTCTTGACTAGACCGCTGGATACGAAAACTCCAAGAAAAACTACCGCAGCCTCAAAAAGATCCAGGCTGAAAGTCATTGATTGGTCGAAGAACCATGACAACAGGACTAGAAAGGGCCACGTAAACACCATGATTTGCATGCTGCTTCCGATCGTTACCATGATCGTGATATCCAGTTCGTCCTTCCAGGCAACCCGACAAGCAGACACGTAATCAGTCAGATTCCCCAAAAAGGGGAACATTATGAAACCAAGGAAGTAAGTATTTGCCTTCAAGCTCGAACGATGAATGCTCGACAAGAGAGCAACTGTACAGAATGAGACGCATACAAGGCAGACGGCGAGCCAACAGATAGCTGACACCGGTCTAAGAGCGTCCCTGTCAGCATCGGCAGCTTCCTCCTCCTCGTCCATGTCGGAATCTTCGTCGAACAGGCTTTTGTGTGTTCTGAGCGTGAAGAAAAGGTATGTAACGTATAGTAGCATGAGTATGATCGAAACAGCGCGAGATAAAACCATCATCTGGGCTTGGCCATCTATACCTTGACCCTTGCCCACCATGTAGAATGTGGAAGGGATCAAGAGAGAGCACAGTGCGGTGAGGTTGAATGAAGTGATGGTTTTTGTGGCGAATGAGCTGAAATGCCCATCGCGGAAATATACGCCATGGACGACAAAGCACGACCCCAGAATCTAGCGATTTCAGCAACATCTACAACGGTGACATAGATCTTGGTATAAGCACCTACAAGGAGGGAGTAGCATAGTACACTGCCCATGACACTGAGTTGCACGATGCGTATCTCACCTTTATAAAGAGCCACAATGCCGACCTTGCCAAAGTTGAGTTACTAAGATCCCGCGATTCCATATGTTGGTGTAATACATACAACAAGTTCAACTAGGTTATCTGAAAAGGCAACAAGCAATCGCCCCACAGTCGGACTGAAATTTGCAGATAGGTCTTCGCACGCTAGATGCACGAGACCAGATAGCGGGATTATAGCCAAGAAATTGAATGCAAGCACGATATCTGGGGACCAAGACCAATGTGCGGCGGCGAAAGCTAGAGGGAGAAATACGAGCATCAGGTTCAGATAGCTCTCCCGTAGTGTGTAGAATAGGTCGTTAGATCCGCCTAAGTGTCGATACAGCCGCCATGTTTTGGCCCACCAACGCGACCACCAGTGCGAGGCCGGTCTGTATTCCGAGCTTTGATCTTGAGGTATTAGGCGATGCCCGGTAACATGCCACGCCTGAGCGGGCCACCGGATCCACCATCTTTTGTCCCTATGCCAAGGTCTCTGGAATGCTGCTATTGTGCCCCTAAGCCTCCGGGTCTCATTGCCGTAGGTGTCTATATTTGCCTCGCCGTCACTGGCAAGCAGCGGAGAATCTTGCTCAAGCATTGAAGGTGCCACAGATGCACTACCCTCACCGGAGGCATGCCTGGAATTGGAAACCTGACTATCATGTTGCCTCGAATATCTGACTGTAAACACATGTCATCAGCCTAAGTATTTGGTACATCACGCTATGGAGCCCCAGCCAGCGATACAACATTCTGCGCATGCCGAAGACGTAGGTACTCACAAGGGTTTTCCACCTTCTCGTAAGGGTTGTCCATCAAGGGCGGCAGCGTGAGCTAGAAGTGTGAATGGGCTTGTTGCGATAAGTGCGACGCGACTGATGTTGGAGGAAATCCATCCTAGAACTAGAACTATACCGAATCGAATCTAGTGTGAGGCTGAAGAGTCCTTTCCTCCTGGATAATCCTCTTCTCCATCTACTGTTTTACATGGAAATGAATATTCGCACAGGGCGTTTTCTTTCGCAGTCGGCCGTAATGCTGCAGGAGAACCCAACTCAGTTTCAAGAGTCCCTTGGCCTGTCGGTCCTTGCTAAGTGCCTTCACAGGCCCGACGACCTGTAGTTCTAGCTATAACTCACCTCAAATATAATCGAGTCATAACTGGCGCTGGTAACAGAGAGGCTAACTCTAGCGATGTTGAGTCCTCTGGAGGCCCTCAGTATTGCAAGCGCCATCATCCAGATAATCGACTTTGGCTGCAAGCTGGTCTCACAGACCCAAGAGATCTATCACTCAGCCAACGGTGCGACGAAAGACAATGTAACCTCTGCTGAGATTGTAAAGGATATTAATGCCCTCAATAAGGAACTAAAGAACAAGGATCGGACCTTCCAAAGGTTGAGCCTGGATGACATAGCGCTCGGGAAGCTCGTGGACTCATGCGAGCACGAAGCTGAAGCATTGAGGCATCTTCTTAGTGAATTGGAGGTGCCGCCGGATGCGAAGAAATGGGAGAGCTTCCGAGTCGCCTTTAGAAGCGCCCGTAAGAAGGGGATGGTCAAGGACATTGAGAATCGGCTGCTGAAGTTACAGAAGCAGATCGACTCTCGATTACAGTCGATGATGAAGTGCGTGTCAGACCCTTTAGTAAACCCACCTGACCTTGTTTGGCTAGTAATCAACAGTCTGCTCTTTGCCTGCGTATGAATGAGATCTCAAGGGAACATACTCGAATGCAGCTTGAAAGCGTTCACCACATGGAGCAGCTCAAGGCTGACATCCGTAAATGCGTCGCACGACAGAGTGATGAAGGCGATCGTGCTCAATATCTGATTCAGAGACTTGAAAACCTGGCGGAAGAGGGTGACAGGGTGGCGAATGAGGAACGAATCCTGAAAAGTCTCGAATTCGATGAGTGGAAGCGGAGATTCAACGATGTTCATAAAGCTCACAAGCAGACGTTTGATTGGATGCTACGAGACTCCATAGACCCCGTGATCCCCCCCACAGGCTTCAAAACTTGGCTACAAAGCCAAAATGATATCTACTGGATCGCTGGCAAAGCTGGTTCCGGCAAGTCCACCCTCATGAAGTTTCTGGTTGAGAATCCGAGCGTCAATCAGTGTCTCCAAGCATGGGCTGGTCCGTCTGCCAAGCCAGTCTTGATCTCCTGGTTCTTCTGGGCGGCTGGATCGCCGATGCAGAGATCTAAGGAAGGCCTTTTTCAATCATTGTTGTTCCAAATATTGAGGCGATGCCCAAGTCTCATACCTATCATCTGTGCGAGGAGGTGGGAAGAGGATAGCTCATACGGCGAGAAGAGTGACTTATGGACCCTTGATGAGCTTGATGACGCTTTTGTCACACTAGCACATCATCCTACACCCGGAATACGCTTCTGCATGTTCATCGACGGTTTAGACGAGTATGATGGAAGACCGACTGACATCACAGACAGACTCCAAATTTTGGCAAAGTCTGAGAGCATCAAGATGTGTCTTGCTAGCCGCCCTTGGACTCCGTTCAGGACAGCTTTCGCGGAAGGAAATTGCGATGGGTCACTTTTCCTTGAGAGACATACAATGCGGGATATTGAGCGCTTTGTCAAGGACATCCTCGAGAAAGATCACAGGTTTACGCTGGCTGAAAGGAAGGACAAAAGGTATAGCGTATTCGTGCAGGAAGTAATCGAAAGAGCGCACGGCGTCTTTCTCTGGGTATTCTTGGTAGTCAACGAGCTTCTGCTAGGACTCGGTGAACAGAACAAACTAGAAGACCTCCAAGCAAAACTCGATACGATGCCGCACGACTTGGAATCTTATTTCAAGCGAATATTCGACAGAATCGACAAAGCACATCGGACGGAATCTGCCAAAGTATTTCTGCTGACAACCCATGCTGTCCAGCCGCTCTCGGTTGCATGCTACCGAAATCTTGAGAAGGAGCATCGCAAGTCGGGCTTTGCACTTGAAGCGTCTGTCGCGCCCATGTCCCTACAGCAGCTGACGCTAGTATACGAAGATGTCAGAAATCGTGTCAACTTTCTATGCAAAGACCTCCTTGAAGTCAACAACGTATTCCTGGATCAATTGATTGACTACAATGTAGACTTCCTTCACAGGACTGTAAGAGACTTTCTGATGGACAAGGACATGCATGAAGACTTGATACGACGCGCGACTGAGGACAATAAAACCGATTGGGATGCTCATCAAGCGCTCTGCTATGTGGAGCTTGCAAGGGCAAAGAGTCTACCCCTGCAGAATGGCATCCAAACGCGACTTAACGTCCTCTTCTCCTTGGTTGACACACTCATGTTTTATGCCCGTGAAGTCGAGATTGAGCAGAAGAAACCACAACCCAAGTTGCTGAAGCAGCTAGATGAGGTAATATCTACCTACGCCGATATCGATATGGCATATCATTGGACCAATGCACGTGACCCGCCGAAAGGACTGTACTTTGACGAACGAAATTACAACAATTTTCTCGCCTTGACAGTCCAGAGCCGTCTGTCCCTATACGTGAAGGAGAAGCTGGACAAAGACCGCAAGCTTCTGCACGCCAAGAAAGGCCGACCACTCCTGGATTACGCCCTAAGACCCACTATGGTCACCCCAATTCGACTCCCGCAGCTGGTCGAGTTCATCGATTTCGACATGGTCAGCTTGCTCCTCGACAAAGGCGCTAACCCGAACGAAAAGGTATCCATCTACGGCAACATCACCGTCTGGGGCCTGTTTCTCCTTTCCTGCTACGAAAAGAAAGACATCCAGGACGTTCAAGCCAAGGAAACATGGTTCAGAGCTGCCGAGCTGATGGTCAGGAAAGGAGCCGATAGGAAATTGAAGCTCGAGACGAAGCGTCGGGAGGTCATCGGTGGTGGCGCGAACACCGAACACTGGTCAGTCGCGAAGACGGCAAAGTACAAGAAGGTCGTGGCTCGTGGCGGGACGATGGAGATGGATGTCCCGGTCGAGCTCACGGCCGTGACCATCTTGAGCGAGGTCTTTGGCGATGGCAAGATTGCTGAGATAGAGGCTATCATTCCTGAGGGCACGGTGTGGAGTGTATGGAATCTGTTACCCTGGACATGACTTTACGAACCTATTGAGGGAGTGGACATCCAGCCGCAGACATCAGTTCGCCATGTTGAAATGGAGGTGTGTTTCCGAACATGATTGCTTGGGATAAATAAATCATTTCGTTCATGGACCTTGCTAGGCTTTATATATACGTAAGAAAGATTGCTGGTATTTACGTGGCTAGGCTAAGTAGGGGGCAGGGATATATCCCTCAGCGTCCGTCATTTTGGTACGCTGGGCTGATTGAATGGCTTCGATATCGCATCGTTCTCCGACTCCCGTACGGCTAGGCCATACTCACAGGCCCGTCTCGGTAGAAATTGTACGAGGTAAGATCCATCTACCCATGAAACTCATGCATATAATACCCGTACCTTATCAATTAGAAAGCTATAATCTGCATACTTACTACATCATCCCATGTCCCAGCATGACATCCGCTTCAGAGGGTTGTACGAAGCACCTATCCACCTATTGACCCACCACTCTACCACCCAACCCACCTCCCCCACTCGCAGTATCGCCATCCCATCCCATCCCATCCCACCACAACCTCCCAATCCCACAAAGTCCCAATCTCCCGCAGAAGAAAAACATCGGAATCTACCCATCGATAAAGGCCTAGTGATAGATAGATCGGTTGATTATCTGCGAAGACGCTTTGCAGAATGTAGATATTTGCATGACTAGGCAGACCGGCAGGCCGATGATGGTATGACGATAGTACTATAACGTCTAGTTTTAATAAAGGCCGTGGGCCCTTGCGATTATTCTATCTTAAAAACCACACGTCATTTGTAACGAAAGAGTGGCGCAGTAGAGGCGAGGGTTTTAGTGGGTGGGTTTAGAAGGGTTTAAGTTAGGGATAGGGATAGGGTTTAAGGTCTGCAATGGTTTGGGGATTAGGGATAGGGGTTAGGTATAGGGTATGAGGAGGTCTGGGTTTATAGGTGTAGATGGGATGAGGTTTTTAAGGTAGTGCGTGAGGATGGGGATAGGGATAGGGATTAGGAGGATAGAAAGAGGGGCTTTGAGATTATTGAGTCTTTAGCAATACTAGATGGTTGGTATAATATATCCAAAAGGGTGTAAAGGAATATCATATTCGCGAACCTAACAGGACGTTTATATACATGGAGGATGAATGACTATCACGTGGGGGGGTGCTAAGAGAGGGCTGGTATGTTTTCTTAATGTCTGACATTCTGACAGGTAGAGATTACGTGTTAAGGTGGTCATTTGGCGACATCGAAAGGGGTTTGAGTTGAGTGTTTTTCGATCTGTGTGGGTGAATAAGAGTATGAAGGAGGCTGTGGGAAATAAGATATGGTAGTGTATGCTGCGGAGATTCTGTTGAAGGGTTGTGGATTTCTAGATACTTCTATTATTTCATGGATAGCCTGCCATATTAGACCAATCTCTGGATTCATCTTCCGGATGAACGGTCTGGCCCTTCCAACAACATCTTTATTCAGACGCAGCGCGTGTACGATAGAACGAAACAGCTTCATTGCTGGTTGATGTTATGATTCGTAACGATACAGCAATCGTGAAGAGTCATTGCCTACCGCAACCTTAGGTATGTATTTGAGCACTTGACTTGGCAGGGTCGCGCAGAGTCTGAGCCGTAATTTCGTCCTGCTCGTCTAGCCCGCCCTCTTATTCGATGGGTTTCCGGCTTAGATTTGATAAAGGGTGGCGAAAGGATAGGGGGTTAAAGGTAGAGATGGCGGTGTGTCGACATAGAAGGATGGGCGTGGTCCGAGATCCTAGCTATAGAGATTGATAGATCTGTTGATGCAGGCCGGGTGACAAAGGTGGTAGTCGTCTCCGAAATAAGATATCCAATCGATCTTTAAATTGCGCCGCTTCTGTGGATTCGTGTTAGTGATCCCAGAATGTAACGCTCAGTTGATTATCTTTGGCTAATCAGCTCTCTGGCATAGCGTAACTGAGCAGTCGATGGTGATGGAGTTCTATTTCCAAAGCCGCTAAGTGTACTTGTGGCAGACCATCGGCTCGATCCAAGGCCAGCAACTATCAACATCCGCCGCAGCCTCCACCTCCACTAATACTGGACGCTGCATCGGCACTGCTTGACATCACAGCTGCAGCCATCACGTTCGCACTATGTCTTCGCCCATGCCAACGCCCTGCTGTCCGAGATAGACTTGGCTCTCTTGAGATGATTGGTTGTACCAGTCCTCTGGACCCTGCCACCTGCTCATATGGAGGCGGCGGATGATCGGTCAACACTTCACCCTCCACGGTATTTGGTGGTGAAAAGTCTCCGGCTAGTAGGGTGCATTTAACGTAACCAGGACTCCAAATGTGAAAGTCCTTTCCCGCACACTCGATCCTCGCGCCTACGTTCAACGAGTATGTACGCGCTATGTTGAAGGTCCTGAATGTCGGTATCAAACTGGGGTCGAGTCTCAGATCCACGACCTTTCGCAAGTCCAGATGCTCCACTCGGGGCGATGCTTTCTCAAAATCCTTTCGAGCAATGACCGAAAGAACCGTCCAGCTGTTCTGTGCACAATCTTTGGCGGTTTCTAATTTCAGGGTATTGTGAGTCATGCCACAGAACGAGGTTTCGGCTCGTAGCCATACTTGCACTTGTTTCAGGTGAATAACAGGTGGGCTTGCTGCTGTAGAGTGGTCGGGATTGTGATCGATATGTAGCATGAGTGGTAAAGGCTGGTCCACGATGGCTACTGACGGCATCAAAATGGTTGCTTCGAAGGCAGCTTTGGGGTAACGCTCTACGGACATTGGCTTAAGCCCCAACTTCTGAGCAATAGTCATTGGACGTTTGTGGAATTCGCGTTCTGCTGGTGGTAAGAGTTCCAAGCCTTGGCGAATGAAAGTCTTGCTGTTTGAAATGTACTGCACACTAGGTTCTCGTACGTTCCGTTGGGTATATAGATTTAGGACTTGCTTCTGCACAAAGCTACCCTCCATTATGTAGCTATTGAAGCCTGCCGCTAGCAATTCGACGCTTAGCTCGTACACCACCGAGGCCTTATCGAGTAAATCGTAATCTGTGAAAGAGGGTGGTAGAGGCTGGCTACGATCAGAGTCGAAGAATGGAGTGCCCTCAAAGTCTTCGGTCTGAGAGTGCTCGCAATCCGTTGGGAAGGTGAAGCTGAATGACCAGAGAGGCCTGGAATCTCCATAGAGTGATCTATATGGGGCGTACCACTTTCCTGGTCCGTCGTATACTTGGTTATTGAATGAGAAAAGTTGCAGTGATCTGCGATGACTTTGGAGGTCACAGAGTTTTGTGGTCGTGGTCCGCCCACTGAACGTTATCGAGATTGATCCTATATTGAGAGTCTGGCCCTCAGGTTGCTCACTTACAAGGGAGAGGTACCCTGATACCAAGGCGCCGGCTTTGTATCGATTTACCTGATCCAATGTGATTTTGAATTGTGCGGTATTGTTTAGTTTGGTCAGGAGTGACATCCTTCGCAAGGCCGATTCTTAATAGTGGTGTAAAGAGGCTGATCAACGAAAGAGGGAGTAGTGCCAACAAGTCGTTGCGCGTGATTGAATCAACTGTAACTTCGTACGGGAATGGGAGATTAACACGATCACAAAGCAGGCAAGTGGTGCATAGGGACGTTCAAAATACTCGACTGAGTGCACAGCGTGAGAACTGTTAGCATTGGATGCAAAAGAGGTTGTAGGGTGGGACGATGTGGAAGATGTAGAAGTGTGGTTGGCGGGTATATCCCTTCCAAGCTGAAGCAGCCGCTGCAATGGGCTGTGCGATTCCTCCATGATTGGTTAGAACCATCACAAGAGTGTGTGTCACCAGAGACGGCAAGTACTTCACATTGTAGCCCCGTTCTGAGTGATATTTGGTCGGATATCCTGTCGAATGTTCTGTCGGCAGCGTCTGTTGGATGTGCCAGAGGACTTATGCTGCGAACCGACCGAGAACGTGCGCCAAGACTTTGTGTGCCAAGCCTTGAGTAGAATATGACTAAGCAGCCGAATAACAAATGGGCCAATGAAACCTATCATCCTTTATCCCCTCTCCCATTAATCCGGATCACGATGATTTGAGTTATTGGGCATGATCTCCTCCTTCGATGGCCGAAGGTATAGACGCATACTGCGGGGAACGGCCATCGATGACCTTCTTGGAAGTCTCGAACACGATCCAGACCACTCGATGAAGATACTAGATACACCCCTCTGCGTTATATCATAATGTCTTCACCATACGCCCTCTCCTCTCAAGCCAAGCAGGTAACAGATCAACCTTCTACACAGTGTGTCGGGACATCGAACCATCATGGAACGCCAACACGGTATGGACATCTCAAACAAGGCCACGAGTCCGGATGCTATGGCGGACAGGAAATACATCCATTGGCAGGCCAAGGGGGTTGAGAGTATCCCGCCAAACGAAGCAGAGGATATACAGGCTGTGGCAGATCAGATCAACGCTATGCAGAAAGCTCAGTATAACATGCACCGTCACTGCTACACAGGTAACCGAACACCTTCTCGTGTCTACCACCCAGGCTAATACATACCCAGGCACCCACGCTCGCACGCAAGGCATCGTCAAAGGCATGCTTATCGTCGATGATGCCCTGCCGAAGCACCTCAAGCAGAGTATGTTTGCGAAAGGGGCGGAACATCCTGTGGTCTGTCGTTACAGCAGCGAGCCAGGAGATCCAGGCTTGGACGTATGATCTCGCGCAGACGCAATTGAACTTTCAGAATTAGCTGATCTGGCATAGGACCGCATTCCACAACCTCGGGGCTTCGCTATGAAGGTCTTCAATGTCTCCGGAGAGATGTTCGAACCCACAAAGACATCCCAAGACATCGAATTCAACTCCACTCCAGCCCTTGATCTCGCAGATGCCAAGACGACGAAGGAAATTATTGATCTCAGAATCAACTATGGCGGAGATCAGAAAGAGCTATACAAAAGGCTAGAGGCCAGACCGGACACCGACCTGCAGAAATTCCGAGACTCAGTCCGAAACACCCACCTCGAATCCACACGCCAATACTCACAAACCGCCTACCGATTCGGCGACTACGTCGCCAAATACTGCCTCGTACCTTCGTCCGAAACGCAAAAGAAACTCTACGAAGAGACCGTCAAGCCCCAAGAACACGATTCCGACATCCTCAGCAAATGGCTGAAAAACTTCCACGAATCCCACGACGCCGAGTACCTTCTCCAATTCCAACTCTGCGAAAATCTCGAAGACCAGCCGGTGGAATATGCAGGCAAAGTGTGGGATCCGGAGAAATACCCCTGGCAAACCGTCGCGAAGCTCGTGATACCGAAGCAGGACTCATTCAACTACGAGCTCAAGTCTTTCTGGGAGGATCATATGCGTATTGACCCTTGGCTCGGACTGAAGACTTTGCAACCGTTAGGTTCGCCTAACAGGTTGCGTAAAGTTGGCGAGTACACCCGTCGTATGAGAGGCTCGACGCTGATGATCTCCAGTCTACCCGGCGAGTAGCAACTTGAGACGTATCATGAATGGCCGCAAGGAGATTCACGTCCATTCGATGGAGCAGATACCGTGAGTCGCTGTAAGCACGATTTATCCGAACGCTTCCTAACGCATTCAACAGAGGCCCCGCGCCCCAACCCTTCACGGGAAACGGCATTCAACCACTGAAAGTCAACTGAAGCAAGCTCCTACCCTTGTCGGCATCTCATCTGATGGCTATGGTCTCAACGAGTGCAAGAGGGGATCTTTAGCTTTTTCAATATCATACTTGATCTTCGCCATTTTGAAATCTACAAGCGCGTCATGTACTCTACTTACCATCATTTCGGGGAAACCTAGCCTGGCACTAACTACCGATTCAATGCTGGCAATGAATGGTCCATGCCTACCTCTAGGCTTGCGATCGCTATAGCGGGATTGTTACCTTTATGAGAAATATCCCGTCCTCTTCGGTGATGAATGTTCAAATTCCCACTTCCCTACAATATATGTTGTATATCACGATAGAACCCTCCTTTTCCCGAAGCATCATCTCACACCGCCAAAGCCACCTTCTGATCCAAATCTTAATGCCAGCCCCGCCATTGCATCCCGACCTCATGAACATTCCGGCTATGTCACGTATGTTTGCGACGGTTGTCGTTGTATGCCTACATCTAACAGTCCGGTCCTATGCCCTAAAGTATTACGATGCAGCGTCAAAGCTACCCTCTAACTCAAGCTCTGGTCCACACTTCGGTTTGGTTTCATCTGTGTTTTCTTTTCTTCCTTACTTAGTCGTCTTTGTCATGTCTGATTGCGTTTGCTTTGTTCGTCGTTGATGTATCTACCCATCCGATCCTTCGGTCTTATGAGTAGACTGGGTTCACCTAGATATGGGTTACTACATAGTGTGGTATCAATACGCCACACTACTGATCAGCCTTTTGGCTCAGTGGTATCTTCCTGTTCCCAGCCTTTCTCTTATGTATGTTTGCTTCAGGCCCTCACTACTAGCCCGTCTTTATCATAGATGTTTGTGACAGCTGTAGTTTCTAAAGATATATCACTAAAGCATTATAAAATATCATCAAAGTCAAGGATCTCAACATTCTTGTTTGGTGCCAGGCGTGTTTGATTTAATTACTTGAGACTTGACTATTCCATCTTTGGATGAATGCATCTACACCGCCAGTCTTCCGCTCTTGCGTATGTCTGCTTCGATCCGTCATTACGAAGTCGTCACTAATACCTATGATCGCTTTTACGACGTCTATCGCCGTATAGTTGGATCTATTAATTTGGTTTGGAGCAGGTTTTGCTTGGTGTTATGGTTGTCAGGTTATCTTTATCACGTCCGTTTGCCGCGTCTATTGTTCTCTGTATGTGTCTGTCTACCCCACCGGTCCGCCGCGTTGGTGCGTGATTGCCTCCATACCTTATATGTCTTGGTTTTATCATATCCGTTTGCTGCAAATAGAATTTCTTCATTTATCTAGCTACGCCTCTTGTTCATGGTATGGATGTTTGCTGGGATGGGAGATTAGTCTTTATGATTTGCGATGGGCATCTTGCTGGGAGCTGGAGTGTGGTGGGGTGTGATGGTTTGCTTGGAGAACGTTACTAGAACAGGTCTTGTTAATCGATGTGTCTAGTCTGGGGATGACAGAGTTTTATTTCTTTCACATAAGTTTTCTTTCGTTTTGCGGGATTTTTTCTTTTCTTTGGATCCAGTTTGTCACGTCTACGAAGCCCCTTTCAGCTCGTCACATCCAAATGTGAGCTTGAATCTGTATTCAGATCAAGCCTACGATGGCCTATTCGGATTCAGTCCACCACCTTTCCGGTCAGATGGAGGTCCGCATTGTATGGTCACCAGCGAGATGAGTGCGTGAGGTGGTGACAGCACATTCCAGGCTTTGATATATATATATGACACACACAACAACGCAGCATCTGAAGACGCCAAGTTGAGTTGAAGGGTGCGCACACTCATCAAGTTGTGTTACTCGCGAAGCTGTTAAGAAGCTTTGTTGGCATTACATACACAGAGTGTGTATGCAATGTGGTCAACACCGGGGCTCGACAATGGGAGTGGTCCTTTCAGCGCGAGTATTGACGCTCGAAGAATGGTTTTGATCGTGGTGAATGTGTTGGAGCGAAGTCGACACGATATCACAACACGTGTTGGGAAGTCGTATTTAAAGCTTCGAGATGCATGTTTCTTTTTCAACAGAATCCAAAATTGGAACATTTTCATATTAACTCTCAGATATACCGATCGACGCGAAATTTCGATATCATATCAGTCGCCAACGTCTTTCAATATGGTGGACATGACATCGCCAACAAGCAGTACCGAAGCATTTAATCTTCGTAATAAGGGAGATGAAACCGCCAGAACGGTAGCTGAGATTGCTTGGTCTGGACCTGGCAAATCTTTGACTCCTAGCACCGAGACGCCGCCTCATCGCGCCAGTCTGAAGAGGACACACTCGAAAAGTCCGACACCCAAGCCGCGATTAATACGTTCTCGACTCGGGACATCGCAGCGAGATTTACAGAGTCCAATCTCAGCAGCCCAGAAAGGCTCGGTGGCTGAAAATACAACGGACGCGCCTGCCGAAGATTACGACCTTGCAAACGAGCAAAGGCATCTAATGGACAAAAACAATGAGAGCTTGGGTCGAATTCTAGATCCTCAGACACCCCCAAACCGGCCCTGGCTGTTGACTGAGGACGGTCTCCTCATGACTCTGCCAGTATATGACGAATCACCACTGGACTCATTGGACCAAGACCATAGTGAGCTACGAAGCGATCTCTTGGAGGAAGACTCGGAATTTGGGGGTTGGCTTCCAGGTCATGGGCCCCGAGTTGGCAGTCCTTCGGTCCTTGGACCCAGGCACGAACGTCCGGAGCCTTCGCCGTCGGACAGGATCATTTGGCGGCGACGAAGAGGCACAATAGAAGGAGAATTTAGATTTGGGGATCGGCTTCTTCGTCAGTCCCAAGTCTGCGATGCTCTAAGTCTTGTCTCTGGGCATGATGATCAGAGGGAAGCCGAAGTGGCCTCGATGATGGAATGGGACTGGCGAACAGGATCCCTGGAAAGTCGAGACGCTCGGCCAGCAGAGACTCAAACATCAGAGTGGGTAGAGGGTGAGGTTGTTGGATCTTCGAGTCGGCCCACGCGGCCTTGGGAGTTGTAGCGCCTGATTCGAGAAATTTTGTTTTCGCTGTTGGGTATTTGGCCTTGGAACGTATTAGACTTAGACTAAATAGTGAAAGATGATTGATGACTTGCAATTCTTTCCATGGTCATAGTGGCTTACTTTCTAGGGCTTCTATATCTGTGAACTCGACCTTCGAAAACTTTTAGTTTCATGGTGATGGTGACTCCTTCCGACTAAAGTAAGTTTGTAGCGTGCCACCTGTCTTTTCAGCGCCTTACATTTCTCAGCTCTGTACTCGCACTCATCAGTCTCCCTCAGCCGCGCTGATACCATCTGGACAAAGGTATGCATGCAATGGGTGTTGCTAGCTCCGGATTCATACTCCTTAGCGTCTCAAGGTCGATCAGAGTCTGTTCTTCTTCTATCAAACCTTTGACTGGGACCAAGGACGAACAGCGCTGAGATCATGGATGCTTGAGCACCTCAGGCGATGTCGGACGAACTGATGGCGATATTGCGTCATTGATCTCGGCACGTTTGCCAAGAACGTCAAGATCAGTCTCTTGAAAGCACATTGTTTCAGGATGAGTGGCGGGTATTTCCGAGTGCTGCCGATGAGAATTATTGTACTTTCCAAGTGTTATGACTGTCTAGATTCTCAAAGATAGATGTCAGGGGGTCTTGCTTACTTCAAAGAGATGGAGATTTAATCACGAGCAAAAATGGGATATTTTAGGCCAGTCACTTACGATCATGATCAAATAAATATGAAGCACAGTGATTCTTTCAACTGTGGTATCCCATGCTTTTACGACACCTTCATGGTCGGATTCGGTTTCCGACCCGACATTGAATGGCCTATCTCCGCACACTGAAGGATAGATACTTGCAAGCAGCCAGTTGGCGCGTAGTAGGCGATTGATATAGGGGAACATGTATCAGCCATTATCTTCAGAACATCCCAAGGATACTCGAAAGGTGCGAGAAATCTGAACGACAACTATTCATCAGGAAATTGAGGAGAAGGAATACTCTTATGGGCCGAACACCATGAACACTCAGCGATCCACTCATGAGAATTGAAACCCAGAGCGCGTGACGTCGTGTCCGACAGGGTTTTCCCTCAGTCACCTTCTTGAAGCCATCCTCTTGCTTGGGAGCTCGTGATGTCAGAACCTTCCCAAACACTGGGAGTTTCGATCTGTATCGACCATTTTTGAATGCATCGACTGACCCACGAGTTTGAACACGCCCATCAATACGACTTATGCCGTAGCGTGGAGAAGTTATGCTGTAGGCATGAAAAGAATGATTAAATACTTTTACTTGAGGTACTGTGCCAAGCCTGCCGCCATCGAGCCGCGCCAAGCGCCAAGGGTCTTTGAGTTTCACCTAAGTAATTGCTCTGTAAGATTAACGATCATCAACATGCCCCTCGACCACATCCTCCTCCGCTGCCCAACCAACCTACTAGCTGCGGAGCTCAACTTCCTAAACACCGCTCTCGCACCCCTGGGAATAAAAGAGCAATTCGGAACCGGCTCCGAACTATTCGCATTCGGTGACGAGCAGAACCCCCGGTTCCTCTGGGTCAGCTGTCTGGATCGAGACCAGCAGGCTATACAGAGTGATAAACCCTTGGGGATACATATTGCGTTTAAGGCGAAAGGTGGGTTCATTTGATGCATGCATGGGAGGGGGCGAGGGCAAGCAGCGAGCTGATGTGGTGCAGATAAGGCAGAGGTTGATGCCTTTTATGAAGCTGCGTTGGCAGCGGGTGGGAAGGATAATGGGGCGCCTAGCGTGAGGAAGGGTTATCCGGCGGGATATTATGGGGCGTTTGTTATTAGTCCGTGCGGGAACAACGTTGAGGCTCTTATTCATGACTACTTCGAGTGATTTCTGGGTAAGGTTGTAGCTTGCGATGCATAGTATCTCGATGATCTCTGGTAAGCATTATTGATTGCTGGTCTGATCGCTTCTGTCTCATTGTCTTCATCTTCAACAGATGACTGTTGCCTCGAAACACGTGTGGACCCAGCTCAGGCACATGAGCTTTGGGCAGCGCGTGGTAGTACCACAATTTCTATTGACTATGCTCTGTCCCTCCGAATAGAACAGTTTCAAACTCCCTCTTCCAATACGTTCGCGAGTACGTTTCAGTCGATGCATGTAAGGCGTGTGATTCGCTCCTGCTACTGTCTTCCCATGTTCGAAGGTCGGCAGTATGGTAAGCGCGTATGCGCTATACGGTCTATGCGCAATGTTGGTAACAGCATACAACATCACAATGCCTTGCTCTGCTGCTTTGATGATGCGACGCCGATTCCATGTCAATCTTGACAGTAGCTGTACTATAAATCGCAGGTGCCACCTTGGATTAGTGTTATTTTAACCAAGGCCTTAATGATCCAGCATGATGATGTTAACCCCAACGACACTGGGATTGGCCATCCTTGCCACGTGGCTGCATCTTATTATATCATGCTTGGCGTCTCCAGCTGGTGTTCCTCCGTCCTCCACAGTCCCTGTTGACCCAAACACTGCAGTGTCAGCACATGGAATTGAAACCGTTATCGCGTACCCCATAAACCGAGATGGACTTGATAAGCTCGATCGAGAGATCCGCGCGATAATCATCAAGGGGAAAGTCGAGACTCTGGTCAGTGAGCATAGTATCGAGCTCAAGGGTATTGTATGCTGGTTCATAGAAGCGGAGGCAGAAGAGATCGAAAAACTGAAGTCCAGCGTTGCAGGCGTAAGTATTAGGATCATTTTGTCCATTTTTCCGAGGAGTCCAACAGGTGATCAACGTCCGGATAGCTCATTCAATCAACAGATCCATGTCGAACCAGATGAAGATATCATTGAACCCGCACAGTTCGGTGATGGAGGTTTAGACTCGTTCAACACTCCTCCTAACGGTTCATTACCAGGAATAGAGCTTATAAAGGCAGTCGTACGGCAGACTACTGCGCCTCCAGATCTCAGGGTCGTTTCTTGGCCTCCAGGAGAAGGTTTCGTAAACCTCAATTCGTACGCGTACGAAGCGAATTCTGCGCGGGATACCTATATATATGTCATCGACAGAGGCCTTGACCCTTCCAACTCAGTATGTCTGTTGTGTTTCAATAAAACAAGCGTCTTCGAGCTGATACTAAATTACCTCTTAGGAGTTTAGTGGGATGCCGTCCCAACCCGTGGAATGGCTCTACGGCTTTGGAATCCCAGAGGATCAAAGAACAGACGACAGTGCGAGTTCGCATGGATCATGCGTGGCCTCCAAAGCTGCCGGAGTCATCAACGGTGTATCAAAAAGATCTCATCTCGTCATGGTCAAAATCAATGAGAAGGCCTCAAATGTGGTGTGGGCCTTCAACACAGTTAACGACGACATTGTTAGAAAAGGTCGGCGAGGCAGAGCCGTCATTGCATATCCCAATACGGCCAAAGACGCAAACCAGGGAGGGTTTCCAGGTTATCCGTGGTCCAATGCATACGCTTTTATGAAAGATTTATTTCAAAACGACGTCATCGTTGTCGTTCCGTCGGGGAACTTTGGGGCTGAACGTGGTAGAAGTCTTGTCGACACTCTGCCAGCTACTTTGGAAAAATCCAATGATCCAAAATTTCCCTTGATTGTTGCAGGAGCTGTGGATGACTTGGGGGCTGTACCTCCATTCTCCCAAGGCCCTAATCATGTAACTGCCTGGGCACCAGGGCTGAGTGTTCGGTGTGCTGCAAGGGGTAGCCCCCATGGCTTACAGGCAATTAGCGGGACTTCCTTTTCTACCGGCACGGTAGGTTCTACCAAAGATCACCACAGTAGCTGGCTGCGCTTACAGTGGTAATAGCTTGCTGGCTTCATCGCTTACTTCCTTGGCTTGCCTCAGGTTCCTTTCCATGTTGGGCAAGGACAGACTGCGTTGAATGCTAAAACGTACTTACAGAAGGAAGCAAGTTGGCAAAGAATGCAAAACGGCCCGAACGTTATCTGGAACAGACAGAATGGTGCCGCTAAAGTTTCACAATTCAATGTTTCGACATCATGATCAATGAACCTATAGAAGGCGGTTACAAATGGCCTGGGCTATAGTCCTTGAGTTGCGCGATATCTGAGCTTTGCAAAGAGAATGGACTATGATGAGGCGATCCCGTCGGTTAACATGTACAAGTACTCCTGGTATCGATTGATCAGCCGTGGTCATCGAGATATCAGCATTTGATATACTGAGAAAACGTTGACTTCCTCTGCCTATATGCAACTACCCGCGCCCTATGGCTTGAGCTCGAAGCCAATACCGTCGCCACTTCTTTCGTACTGATACTCATCAGTAGCGTCATCGTGTACTAGTACGACTACCGATGATAGCATGGGCGTTCCGTATATGTATCGGCCCTGATGGCCTTATCAATCCTGGCGAAAGCTCTCGATTAATTCCGCCTTCGAAGATAATGAAAGCCTGCTGTGGCTTTAGCCATCGAACGTTATGAGAGACGCTCGGCTGCGCAGTGAGAACATATCTTCAAGGGGATCACCTTCCACTATGGTAAGATTGTCGCTGAATGATCATGGAGGAGCTTCCGATCTCGTCGCACGATAGCAGCAGGATACGTAATCGTAATCAGGAAGTGTTAGTACGGGCGGATATAACGACATTCCGGATATATCATGTTTTCGGATTTTAGTTCTTAGATTTTAGATTTCTTGTTTTTTATTTTCAGAGAGTTTAATATTAATATTATAATAATAGGTATATATATACTATAGATATAATAATAGGTACTTAAATATATATTATATAAGCCTGGAATTACTTAGAATAATATATATTTATTAGTACCTTTACTATATTATATATTATAAGCGTATATAAGTAGGTTAAATAGTACTATTACTAATTCTACTTCTCTATATAATATCTATACGTAAGGTATATAGATATAAGTAGGAGATAAGTAGTAAATTAATATATCCTTATACTTTCTATATATACTATTATATTCTATTAGGTAATACAGCTAATAAGTTAAATTATTAAAAAATATCTAGCTATCTAGAAAGTATAAGAATAGCTAAGTATATTACTAAGGAATATTCCTTAGTAGCTCTCTATAAAAGCCTTCTATAGACCGTAATAATATACTAGTAATAAAAAAAGATATTACGTCCTTGTAGTAAAGTAGTATAAGTAACCTATCCTACCTTATAATCGCTTACTAATTCCTAGGTATTACCTAGTTACTTAATATTTATCTATTAGTTATAATATACTATATAACCCCTCTACCTTACTAAGTACTTAGTTACTAGCCTACGTCCCTTCCTAATAAGGCGCTTATTAATTAGTTATTCTATCTTAAAGGATTTAGTAATATCTATATCTCCGTCTATAAATATAGATAGGGGTTCCTCTAGTTATAGCTAGGTAAATAGGTTATTACTTAGGTATAACTCTAGCTAAGCTATTATAAAGATATTATAAATCCGCTAGTATATAAGAATAGCTACGTAGTAGGCTAGGTAGCCGACTCTTTTAAAGACTTTAAAGGGACTAATAAATTATTATCTATACTTTCTACTTATAGCTAATAGGATAGAATATCTACGGTAGAGATATAATTTAATAAAGTCTCCTACGCGGAAGAATTACGGCTAATAATAATAATTATAATAGAATTTAGAATATATTTAAGTAAAGGTAATAGTATTAGATACTTAGAGGTAGGTAATACCTCTAGGTATAGCTTTTTTATTATATACGCCGAGGTCTAGGGGTTAATTAAGTAAAAAAACTATAGGCTACGTTATTTAGTAATTAACTACTAGGGGTAGATAGCGAGTTATTATAACTTAACTAGATAGCTAGGATTATAGTAGGCTACGCAGCTATATTTTCTAGGGTACTTATCTAGAAGTATAAAGTAATTTCTACTATCTAATTAATACGCTTATTAGACCTATTAGTTTAGGGGTAGTAAGTTATAGTAGACTAACCGTCGAGTCGGGTTTTAGTACTATAGATTAGTACCGACCCGAATACTTAGTACCTGTTTAGGTACCGACCCGAAAAGCCCTTAGTACCTTAGCGAGTCGGGTTAGACTAATCCGACTCGCTAAGGTATTACTAAGAAGCTAAGCTGCTAATAAATTAGTAAAGGACTAATATAGTTTCCTTATAAGATAAATTTAAATACTTTTATATTATTAGGATTTATCTTATACCTAATATTTATTACTTATTATTCTATATATTATAATAGTCTATATTACTATTATATATAACTCTTAATTCTCTCGCTATTAGCGCCTAGAATATATTAGTCCCTTTAGGCCCTTTAGGAGTATTAAGTTTAATAGGCCTTAGTAATAAAGCTATTTAATTAGAATTTAATAATCTTAATATAGATAATTTAATATCTAGTAGTCTTTATCCTAGCTAATCTATAAGTTAGGTTAGATAGGGTATATTAGATAAATCCTTTTAAGAAAAGAAAGTACTTCTCTAGAATACTATTAAAACTATTAAGGAAGATTTCCTAGACTTAATTCTAGTAAAGAATAGTAAATTTATTAAATAGAGTTAGTATACTAAAGTCTAGTTTAAAGTATAGTAGTAGTAAACTACTATTAATTAAAGTATTAAAATAAAGTCTAATACTAAAATTAAGGATCTACTCTAGATTAAGAAGACTATATTAGGTAAATAGGCTAATATCTAGGATAACTTTATCTAAATTACTTTAATAGTTAAGGGATTATTAAAGATTACCTATAAGAAGTATAATAAAATTCTAGACTATCTAATAGCTACTAGTAATTTAAGTATATCTAATATAAGGAAATATCTTAAAATAAATAAATACTTTCTTTATAAACGACTTAACCTATTATTATAAATAGAACTTTCTTTAAGTTAGGTATATTATCTATAGTAATATAAATTAGTAATATAAAACTAATTATTTAGGGATAACTTTAGAAGAAAAGTAATACTAGGTTTTCTACTAACTTTTATTAAGAGAAGTAGAATAAATAGCTATATAAATACTTTCTTACCTT
>JAABUV010002727.1_pt1 | contig 23480 bp, 16 predicted proteins | sample 5559971 | NCBI WGS metagenome assembly JAABUV01 (sample SAMN10711881, study PRJNA513362) | rock metagenome | isolation source: Antarctica rocks | place: Antarctica: Victoria Land, Knobhead nord | collected 2015-12-19
CTCAGGGCACCCCGCCCGGGCGGGAAGTCACCTTGCGGACCGGGTCGAGAGCCAGTGCCGGGGACATGATCACCACCCGGCGCAACGACCGCCGCCTGGTCCTTACCCGCAACGACTGGGTCCGCAACGGGGACCGGTGGAGGGTCCGTGACGTCGATGCGGACGGCTCTGTGCGGGCCCAGCATGTCGGCACGAACCGGATCATCACCCTGCCCGCCAGTTATGTAACGAGCGAAGTTGATCTTGGGTACGCCCGCACCGTGCACGCCGCCCAAGGGTTGACCGCGGACACCGCGCACACCGTGGCCACCGGCGCCGAGTCCCGGCAGTTGCTCTACGTCGCCATGACCCGCGGTCGCCATACCAACCAGCTCTATGTGCAGACCACCGGTGAGGGTGACCCGCACAGTGTCATCACCCCCGACGGGCTGCGTCCCCCGACGGCGGTCGATGTGCTGACCCGCATCGTTGGCTACGACGGAGCGCAACGCTCCGCGCACACCACCGCCCGCGACCTCGCCGACCCGGTGACCCTGTTGGAGCACACCGCCGGGAGTTACGAAGACGCCGTCGCCGTGGCCGCGGAAACAGTGGTCGGCCCCGAGGTCCTCGCCGCGATCGACACCGCCGCCGAGGACATCCAGCCCGGGCTGACTGCGTCCCCGGCGTATCCGACGCTGCGGGCGCATCTGGCGATCATCAGCCTGACCGGCCGCGACCCCGACACCGCCCTGCGCGCTGCGGCGCAGGTCCGGGAGTTGGCCACCGCCGATGATGCCGCCGCGGTCCTGGACTGGCGACTGGACACCACCGGGCGGCACTCCGGCAAGACCGCTCCGCTGCCCTGGCTACCCGGGCTGCCTGCCCCCCTCGCCGAGCACCCGCAGTGGGGTCCCTACCTTTCCGCGCGGGAGCGAGCGGTCACCGACACCGCCGCTACGGTGGCGGCGAAGGCCCGCGAGTTCACCCCCACCTCGGCGCCGGAGTGGGCGCGCCCGCTGGTCGGGGAGAACCCCACCCTGCTCAGCGACCTGGCGGTGTGGCGGGCCGCCACCGGGATCGACCCCGCTGACCGCCGCCCCACCGGGCCCGAGGTACTGCCGATCGCTGCCCGCCGTCACCAACACCAGCTCGACACCCAGGTGCGGGCGGTGCTCGGGGATCCGCACACCGCGGTGACCCGGTGGGCACCGTTGGCGAACAGCATCGACCAGCGGCTCGTGAGCGACCCCTACTGGCCGGTCCTGGCCGAGCACCTCACCGCCGCGCACCGCGCCGGCATCGACATCGGCCGTCTCGCCGTCGACGCCACTCAGGACCGGCCGCTTCCCGACGAGCTACCCGGCGCCGCCCTGTGGTGGCGGCTGTCCCAGCACCTGGCCCCCTCCGTGCTGGACGCCGCCGCGACCGGCGCCCCGCAAACCCTGCGCCCGGACTGGACCCCTGCCCTGAGTGAGGTGCTCGGGGACACCGTGGCGCAGCGGGTCCTGGCCGACCCGGCGTGGCCGGGACTGGTTACCGCCCTCACCCACGCCACCCACGCCGGGTGGGAACCCGCCCAGGTGCTGGGCACCGCCCACGAGCTGCTGCTCGCCACCCTGGACGAGGACACCGTGCTGCGCCCCGCGGAGGTGGCCCCTGCCCTGGTGTCCCGGGTGCAAGCCCTCCTCACCGACGCCCGCCACGACCCCACCACCGCCGCGGCGAACGACGAGGCCGTGACGTCCCTACTCAACGACGCACCGGTCGACCCCGAGGACGAGGAGGCGGCCGCGGCCCTCGCTGAGCGGGCTGCCCCCTCATCTGCGGAAGAAAATCCGGACACCACGCTGGCCGGGGAACACGTCGAGCTCGGAACCGACGACGACTACCTCACTGCCCTCGCCACCACCGAACCCGCCGAGGACCCCGCGACAGCCGGGCACCCCACCGAGGCCGGCGGCGACTGGGATGGGGCACTGCTGACCGAATTGCCCTACACCGACCTGACCCCCGCCGCGCAAGTTGAGGCCATCACCACCGACCTGGCCGCCGCCCGCGAGCAGCTGCGCCACGCCCGTCAGGAGCTTTTCGACGGCACGTCACCGCACCTGCAGGCCACCATGCCCATGATCGCCGCGATGCGCCAACGCGCCGACGACCTGAGGCCCGCTGCCGTGACCGACGCCGACGCCCACCAGGAATGGATCGACGCCGACCACACAGTGGAAGTGGCCGAGCACACCGCCGCCCAGTTGGCGGCCGAGCTGGATGCCGCGCGCACTGCCGGTGACGAGGGGCGTGTCAGCGAGCTGGAACCCCTGCACGCACTCGCCGCCGGTCGGGTGGACTACGCCCGTAGCGAGGCAACCGCACGCCGCGCCGACTACGACACCGCACACCACACACTGCTCGAGCAGGCCGGGCCCACCGGCATCACCACACCCCGCGACGTCGAGTTCGCCCGTATCGCGGCCACCGACCTCGACCTGAGAGCCCTCGGCACCCATCGGGACCAAGTCCGCGTCCTAGAGGGTGCACTGCTGCGGGCGGAAACCCACGCCGCCCGCGAGCATGCCCGCACCGCACCGGCGCTGCGCACCGTCACCGCCGGGGCGCCGGCGATGCGGGCCGAGGAGAGCGTGCGGGTCGGGGAGGGAGCACCGGTCACCGAAGCATCACAGCTTCCGGGGTGGCGCAGGGTGCTGGGAGAGCGGCCCACCGACCCGATTCACGCCCAGCAGTGGGACCGCACGGTCTCCATGGTGAATGTCTACCGATCCGTCTACCACGTCACCAGCACTGACCCCACGACCCCACTGGGGGCTGCGCCCACCCAGGGAAGCGAGCAAGCGTCCGTGTACAAGTCCGTTAATCGAGAGTGGAGGGCCATGACCATGACCAACGCAGCGAGCAACCCCGGAAACGGTGATATCAACGCCGAGATCCAACGCGGACTCGACCGCCTGCAGGCCCGTGATGCCGCCCGAGCAGCGGAGAAGGAGCGTGCTGCCCGCGCTGAGGTAGACAGCCCGGCAGAGGGCGCCAGGCAGGACGGTGTCACCGACGAGTACGGCTACGGCCACGGCACGGGGTACACCGATCGCTACTACTACGGCGGCGGGGAGGGGTCGCACATGGGGTATTGACCACTTTTTTCATGCCGAAGTGGCTAAACGCGGGCCGTTTTGCACGTAGAGAGGTGGACCCCGAGGAGAGGAACCACCGATGGCATGGCGAGGGCAGCGCACCGCGCGCGACGATGAGGACCAACTGTCCCTGGACTTCCTGTGGGGAAACCCCGGCGAGGACGACACGAAGGAGAACGATGATGAGCGTGCGATACGCGCAGCGGGTGCGCCGCTACTACCAGGATTACCGACCGAACGCGACGATGGGATTGGGGACGGATTCGCAGGCGGAGGACTTTTTCCGGAGCCTGGCCCAACAGATCGAGGACCAGGTGTCCGAGGCGGAGATTCAGATCGCCGGCCCGGACCTGACGGGGGAGACCTATCTGAGCAAGGTGGGCCGGTTGAACATGGCCCGGTCACAGGCGGAGGAACTGGTGCTGGCGAACCTGCTGTACGCGAACCCACCCGAGCTGAGCGACACCGACGAGGACTTCTCCCCGCAGCAGAGGGCGTTCTTCGCGGACCTGCGGGAGCTGCAGGCGGGGTACGCGAGGGCGGCGGAGGAAGTGGAACAGCACAGCCAGAACCCCACGGTGGCCTGACCTGGCGGCCCTCCACCGAGGTGCCCACGGTCCCGCAGGCGCCGGGGGCCCGGATCGCGGCGAACCTGGCGGCTATTCGCGTGCTGCGGGAACTGAGCGAAAGCGGGCACGCTGCGACCCCGGAACAGCAGCGCACGTTGAGCGCCTGGTCCAGCTGGGGGGCGGTTCCCCAAGTGTTCGACGAGTCCAACCCCACCTACGTCGCCCAACGGGAGCAGCTGCGGGACCTGCTCAGCGACACCGAGTGGGACGCGGCGTCGCGCACCACCATCAACGCCCACTACACCGACCCGACCTTCGCCGCCGCCATGTGGTCGGGTTTGGCTGACCTCGGCTTCACCGGGGGCGCCGTGCTGGAACCGGGATGCGGGTCAGGCACGTTCATCGGGCTGGCTCCCGAGGGTGCCCGGATGACCGGGGTGGAACTGGACCCGGTGACCGCCGCCATCGCCGGGCACCTGTATCCGCAGGCCACGGTGGTCGCGGAGTCCTTCGCCACCACCAGGACCCCGGCCGGCACCTACGACGCCGTCATCGGCAACGTGCCCTTCGCGAACGTGACTCTCACCGACCCGGTGCACAACCAGGCGCGGCACGTGATGCACAACCATTTCATCCTCAAGTCCCTTGCGTTGACCAAACCCGGGGGCACGGTCGCCGTGCTCACCAGCCGGTACACGATGGACGCCCAGAACCCGGCGGCCCGGCGGGCGATCGCCGAGCAGGCGGTGCTGCTGGGGGCGGTGCGGTTGCCCAACGGTGCCCATCAGCGCACCGCCGGCACCCAGGTCATCACCGACCTGTTGGTGCTGCGCAAACGGGACGGCACCGAAGGCGCCGCAGATCTGGACTGGGAGCGGGCCGAACCCGCCGACCTCGGCGAGGGCAGTCTGCGGATCAGCACCTACTTTCAGCAGCGCCCGCAGCAGGTGCTGGGGGCAATGAGTTACGACGCGGGCCGCTATGACAGTGGGGATCTTCGGGTCACCGCGGCCGGGGAGGTGGCACCGGCCCTGGAGCACGCGGTGCGCCGCATCGTGACCGGGGCACGCGGCACCGGGCTCACCCATCACCCCCGGGCGCTCACCGACGCCGAGCGTGGTGTGGCGGCGTTGACTGGGGCCCAGGTGGACCGCTTCGTCGGGCATCTCGCCCACTCCGGCGGACGGTTCACCCGGCGCACCGCTGCCGGGGTCGATGAGGTGCTGGAAGTTCCTCGCACCCAGCAGGGCGAGCTTGCCCGGCTGCTGGGGTTGCGGGACGGGGTCGTGGCGGTGTTGGAGGCCGAGGCCGCCGACAGCGACGACACCCCCGAGCTGGTGGGGCTCCGCAGCGAGCTTGCCGCCCGCTACGACGCCTACGTCGAGGTGCACGGGCCGCTGCAACGAGTCACCGAGCGGCGCACCGGGCGCGTCGATCCCGAAACCGGTGCCCAGGTCATGGCCCAGATCCGCCCGGCGGTGATGCGCACCTTCGCCAGCGACCCGTTCGCCCCCACCGTGCGGGCCCTGGAAATCTATGACGCCCAAACCCAGACCGCGAGCAAAGCCGCCATCTTGTCGCAGCGGGTGGTGGCGCCCCGCCAACCCCGCCTCGGGGCGGACACCCCGGCCGATGCCTTGGCGATCTGTGTGGATACCCACGCCGAGGTACGCCTACCGGAAGTGGCCCGGCTGTTGGGGACCAGTACCGACACGGCCAGGGAGGGGCTGCGTGGCCTGGTGTTTGACGACCCGGTTACCGGGCGGCTGCTGGCCGCCGCGGAATACCTCTCCGGCGACGTTCGCACCCGCCTCACGGCGGCGAACGCCGCGGCGGTGGATGACCCGCGGTTCGCGGAGAACGTGGCGGCGTTGACCGAGGTGATCCCTGATGACCTCGGACCCGGTGACATCGACGCCCGCCTCGGGGCGGCCTGGGTCGACGCCGACGACGTGCAGGTGTTTCTGCAGGAGACCTTGGAGGACCGTTCGGTGCGGGTCGTGCACACCGTCGGCGCGGACTGGTCGGTCAAAGGTGGCCGCTTCGGGGTGTTGTCCACCTCCCAGTGGGGTACCGACCGGGTCCCGGCCCCCCAGCTCGCGCAGGCCCTGCTCAAGCAGGCCCCGATCCGGGTCACCGACGAAATGGAGGACGGCAGCAAGGTCTTCAACCCCACCGAGACCGCCGCCGCGCAGGACAAGGCCCGCGAACTCGGGGACCGGTTCGCCGAGTGGGTGTGGGAGGACCCCGAGCGGGCCGACCGACTCGCCGGTGTCTACAACGAACGGTTCAACGCCCTGGTGCTGCGCTCCTACGACACCACGCACATGGAGCTGCCCGGGCTGGCGCGCACCTTCACCCCCCGCCCGCATCAGTTGTCGGCGGTGGCCCGCATGGTCGCCGAACCCAACGCCGGACTGTTCCACGCCGTCGGTGCGGGAAAGACCGCGGAGATGGCCATCGGGGTGATGGAGCTGCGCCGCCTCGGCCTGGTGCGCAAGCCCGCCATCGTGGTGCCCAACCACATGCTCGACCAGTTCAGCGCCGAGTTCCTGCAGCTCTACCCCCAAGCGCGGGTGCTGGCGGCGGGCAGCGACGAACTGGCCGGGGACAAACGCCGCGACTTCGTCGCCCGCACCACCGCCGGGCAATGGGACGCCGTCATCATGACCCGCACCGCCTTCAAACGCCTGGAGGTCAGTGACACCACCAAACAGGCCTACCTGGACAACCAGGTGCTGCCCCAGCGGGAGGCCCTCGCCCGGCTGGTGGGCGACCCGGAATCAGCCATGACCGTCAAGCGGCTGGAAAAGATGCTCCTCGCCAACGAGGAACGCATCAAGTCCAAGCTGGGCAAGGCCACCGATCCGGGCGTTTTGTTTGAAATGACCGGTATGGACTATCTCGTGGTCGACGAATTACATGATTACAAGAACCTGGCGACGCCGTCGAACATTCGTGATGCCGCGATCGAGGGGTCCGACCGCGCCGCGGACCTGCACATGAAAGTCGAATACTTGCGGACCAAGCACAACGGTCGGGCGATCACCGGGGCCACGGCCACGCCGATCGCCAACTCCATCACCGAGGCCTACGTCATGCAGCGCTACCTCCGCCCGGACCTGCTGGTCGCCGCCGGGGTGCACGACTTCGACACCTGGGCCGGTACCTTCGGCTCCACCGTCACCGAGATGGAAATGTCCCCCGACGGGGGCAGCTGGCGGCTCAAGACGCGGTTCGCGAAGTTCCGCAACATCCCGGAGTTCCTCCGGATGTGGCACGTCGCCGCCGACGTGAAAACCCCCGAGGACCTGGCGTTGCCCACACCCCAGCTGGCCCGACGCCCCGATGGGCAGCGCGCGTCGCAGACCATCGTCATTGAACCCAGCGAAGAGGTGGTCAGGTTTGTGCAGAGCCTCGGGGAGCGGGCGGAGGCCGTCCGCAACGGGTCCGTGGAGCCCCGCGAGGACAACATGCTAAAAATCACCTCAGAAGGTCGTGCGGCGGCCCTGGACCTGCGGTTGTTGCCCCACGCCCGCACCGAGACGGAGGTCGAAGGTGTGCAGGGCGCGGTGAGTGAGGTCCTCACCCCCGGCAAGGTCGACGCCGCCGCCGAGCGCATCGCCGCAGCGTGGCGGGAGAACAGCACCCGCGAATACCTCGGGGCCGACGGGCAGTCGCACCCGCGCCAGGGTGGGCTCCAGCTGGTGTTCTCCGACCTGGGCACCCCGCGGGAGGCGTGGAACGTCTACGACGCGGTGAAATCGGAAGTGGTGGCCCGCGGGGTGCCCGCGGAGCAGGTGGCGTTCATCCACTCCGCCCGCAACGACCGGGAAAAGGCCGCCCTGTTCGAAGCCTGCCGTACCGGTCAGGTGCAGGTCCTCCTCGGCTCCACCGCGAAAATGGGGGTCGGCACCAACGTGCAAGACCGGGCGGTGGCATTGCACCACCTGGACTGCCCGTGGCGCCCCGCGGACCTTGCCCAACGCGAGGGCCGCATCGAACGGCAAGGCAACCAGAACCCCGAAATCGCCATCTACCGCTACGTCACCGAGTCAACGTTCGACACCTATTCGTGGCAAACCGTGGAACGCAAGGCCCGGTTCATCGGCCAGGTCATGAAGGGCCGCCTCGATTCCCGCGAGGTCGAGGACGTCGGCGATGCCGCACTGTCCTACAACGAGGTCAAAGCCCTCGCCTCCGGTAACCCACTGCTGCTGGACCGGGCCGAGGCCGATGCCACCGTCGCCGGCCTGGAGCGGCTGCGCCGCGCCCACGACCGAGGCCAAGCCATGCTGCGGCACAAAGTCACCAGCACCGAACGCGGCCTGAGCGAGCTGCACACGTCGCTGGTCCCGCTGCACGCAGCGATCAATCGCCGGGTACCGACCAAAGAGGGGAGGCGTTCACCGCCACCATCAACGGCACCCGGCACACCGAACGGGCAGCCGCCGCCACGGCGCTGGCCGCCCGTCTCGCCCCGGAACTCACCAACTCCCGCGGCTACTACCGCCACGAGCTCGGCGAGCTCGGCGCACTGGGCGGCTTCACCGCCACCGCCGCCGTGGTGCCCTCCCAACAGGGCCCGCAAGCCGTGGTCACCTTCACCGACTGCCCCGCCCGACCGGTGGCCTTCACCGCCGCCGACCTACGTCAACCCGGCCCGGGTCTACTCATCCGCTTGGAGAACACGCTCACCGGGCTGGACCGAACCCTCACCGAGACTCACGCCAGCATCAACACCCTCACCCTGGAACACGACCGGGCGCAGGCCCGGCTCGGGGCACCGTTCGACCGCATGGACCAACTGCTCACCGCCCGCGCCAAGCGGGAAGAAATCACCGAACGGATGACCGCCGACCAGAACCCCTCCCCAACCGCCGCTGACCCAGAGCATGCCCCCACCCCGGTGGCGGGATGGCGCACCACGCTGGGTCCGCGGCCGCAGCAACCGGCCCCCGCTCAGCAGTGGGATGTCACCGTGTCGATGGTCGACGCCTACCGCAGCACCTACGCGATCACCGACCCCGCACAAGCGCTGGGACCGGAGCCCGCACCGGGCACCGAGCAAGCCGCGGCGCACCGGGCGATCAACCGCGAATGGGTGAGGGCCACCTCGCCCAGCGGAAACGTACCGACCAACCGGGTCGCCGCGGACACCACCCTCGCGGCCTCGAGCCCGCCGCTCGGCAGCCACCGGGCCGACTTGGTTCCCCCGGTTGCCTACGACGGGATCACCGATGACAGCGGATACGGCTACCAGCAGAGCTACACCGACCGTCACCGCGCCGGCGGCCCTAACCTGAAGGCCGGCTACTGAGCGGGGACGGGGCCGCTTACCGATGCCGCAGGCAAACGAGGAGATACCGATGGCGGGGACCCCTCCCTGGGAGTGGGACACGTGGCGGGACAACCGCGACGCCCTGTACAGGACCGCCCAGGCTCTGCGTGCCGACGCCGCCGCCGCCGACCTCGAACACGCCGCCATCGTCTCGCTCAACGACCCGGTCGCAGCGCTCAACGACGTGCGCCCGGCCGCGCACACCGTCCATGACGCCGCGGCGGCTTTGCTCACCGCCGACGACCTGTTCAGTGAGCATGCAGCGCGTCTCTCCGAAGAAGGTTAGCGGCACTGTGGTGGATCGATCGCGGGTCAGTTGGCCTCGCCGGATGACGACGTCGGCGGGGCCTCGTCGTCGGTGAAGCGGTGCTCCCGCGGTGGGGAGGCTTCTGGGTTGGTGAAGTGGCGGTCGCTGGTGCAGGGAGCCCACCCGCGTAGGCGGTCGGCGAATCCTGGTCGCCACCGGTCGTGCCAGTTCTGGGCCGCGATCGGGTCGGCGGTGGGGCTGAGGAACGCGGACCGCCAGGCCGCGGCGAGGGTGGCGATCTCCGCCGCCAGGCCGGGGTGCTGCAGCCAGCACCCCGGGATCGCCCGGTTGCGGTCATCGCCGGTGCTGCTGGTAGTGGTGACGTAGGTGGCGTTGTAGAACTCCACCCACAGCGCCGCCGTCGCGGGCGGGTGACTCGATAGGGCCGGGACCGGAAACCACACCCATTCCGCGGGCTCTGCTGTGGCCGCCTTTTTCTCTTTGCCGAGCTTGTCCAGCCTTGCGTCGAGGTCGCCAAGGCGGTCCTCGACCGTCTCCACCCTGCTCACCAGCGCTACGACCGCCGGACCCAGTGTGCTCGGTGACAGTTCCGCGCCGCCCGCACCCGAGGGGTCGGTGTCTGCGTCGTCGTCGGCGTCTTCTGGTGAAGACTCTTGGTCGCTCATCGGCGTCGCCGCCGGGGTAGGTCGATCACTTGAGCGTCCTTCCTGAGCCACGACGGCTCACCGACCAGACCCGCCGGTTCGGGGGTGTCGATCAGGTCGCGACTCAGCTCGTCTTCATAACGGAACCCCACCTGCAGGGTGTCCTCGCGGCGGGACACAGGGTAGCCGGAGGTGTCCACGATCGGGTCCGCCTCACGCAGGGCCGCACGGTCGGCGAGCAGCGCGTCGGCGTCGGGGCGGGCCGCCACGTCGGTGGTGCGGGCCAGGATCGGTGCCATGTGCCGGAAGATGATCAGGGCACGGTCACGGGGAATCTCCCGAATGGTGGCCGCCTGATACTTGGGCAGGCGTTGCAGGGAGGTGGTGGTTTGCCCGGACCCGGAGAACAGCCCACCGCTGGAACGGGACTTGCGGGTGACGTCGTGATCACCGCACAGCTTGGCCAACCATTCCAGGGTCTTCTCGTCCTTGATGCCCCCGAACGCCACCAACGCGGCACTGTTGTCGATCAGTGACCGGGCACCTTCCTGGCCGTAGGTCTGCTCCAGTTGGGCGCGGGACTGGGCGACCCAATGAATGAGGACACCGCGCCCGGCGGAGTCCGCGCAGGTCTGCGGCAGGTCGGGCACCGGGGTGGCGGTGGGCAGCTCATCGAGGAACACGCTGAACGTCGGGTCCATCCGCTCGTCGGTAGAACGAGCGGCCATGTCGCGGGCGGTGGTGATGACATGGTCGACCAGGGCGGTCAGCACGGGGGCCACGTCGGCGGCGGATTTCTCCCCCGCGATCAAATACAGCGCACCGCCGGAGCGGATGAACGCCTCCGCGTCGAACCCCGCGCCCCTCGGTGGGGAGCACAACGTTTGGATGCGGTCGGACAGGAACGGCTCCAGGGCCTTGCGCACACTCATCCACACCGCGTCGCGGGTCTCGGGAACCATCTTCATTTCCGACCGTAGCGCCTTCGACAGCTGCGGAAACTTCTCGGCGAGGATGAGGACCGGTTGGTCATCCGTGGTTGCCGCAGCCCAATCGATAAGGGTGCCTACCTGCTCACCGGCCAGCGCCGCGGCCATCAGGTAGGCACGCACAACGCCGTAAGCGCGTTGGCGGAACGTCTTCTCATTACCCACCGAAGAGGAGCCGAGCCCGGCAGCGGCAGCATCGACCAGCGCCTTCGCACGGCGCATGGCCTGCGTGGGGTCCTCGCACCCGTCGATGGGTGACCAACGGACCTGCGCGGGCCAGTCCACGGCGCCGGTGACGTCGAACAGCAGCACCGGCACCCCGCGGCGCACCCGTCCCATCGCCGTCCACAGAAACAGCTCCGGCTTGGTGGTGGACACCAGCATGCCGCCGGGGGCAGCGAGGATCTTATGGGTCAGATCCCGGCGGGACTTACCCGACTGGGTGGGGGCGATTACCCCGGTCGGGTTCTCCAACGGCAACCACAACGGGCGCCGGTGCTCATCGGCGTGCAACGGGACCGCCACCTCGGTCACCGGGCAGTGCCTGCGGTCCTTCTCACTCATCCCGGGGCGGGTCCACACCGCGGTCTCCCTGGCCCGGGCCTCGGACAGTTCGGCTTTGATCTCCGCGCGGGTGGCGTGCCCGGCGGCATTCGGTGCGAACCGTTTTGCCGCCCAAATCCCGCCCACCGTCAGAGGGAACCCCACCACGGCGAAGACGATGAAAGCCACCACGGTCACCGCGGACTGGTGTTCGGCTGCGGTGGGCAGCAGGTGGCGCACTCCCACCGTGGCAGGGCCACCATGGGCCAGGCTCACCAGGTTGACGGCGACCCACACACACCCCACCACAAGAACGGCCACCGCGGCCGCCACCCCCACCGCCGTGTAGAGGCGCTTGTCTTCCGCGGTGATCCCCGGGGTACTGCTGCTGGTGTCCTGCCGGTCGCTGTTTCTGCTCATGGTCGGTGCCCTCTCGATGGGTGACGGTGGGTGAAGTCGGTGTCGGGCCAGCTCAGGCCGCGTCGGCGGCAGCGCGGCGTTGCGCGAGGGTGCGGAGCCGGGAATCGGTGAGGATCGTGCCGTGGTTGCCGTAGGCGTCCCCGGCCCAGATCACGTCTTGGGGGCCCTGGTCGCGTTCCCCGGTGCGCGGGTAGAGCTGGGCCAACTGGGTACGGCACTGGACTAGCAGCGGGCAGGAGCGGCATTCGGCTCGTGCCCGCACCCAGTCGGGGTAGGTACCCCGGTCCAGGTCCCAGCGCCACATGTCGTGCTGACACGGTGCGGTCGGGGTTTCATCGCTGTAGCTGGGCCGATCACGCATCATCAGGCTTCCTCTCCAGGATCGTTGACTGAGGACCCGTGCCGCAGCTGCCACATCAGTGCCAACCAGGTCGATCGCCATCGCCTGCCAGTGCTGACGGGCGTGCTCATCCGCCGAGGCGACGCCGGGGTTGTGTCGTTCGGGGTCGGTGAGCAGGTAACCGAGTCGAACCAGGTGTTCATCCACGTGGTGGGCGTGCGCGGCCGGGTCGGGCACCCCTGCGTCGGCGAGGATCGGGGTGGCCGCGTACGCGACCAGCTCCGGCCGCCGACGATCCTGGCGCTTGTTGCGGGCCTCGGAATCCCTTTGCGGGGTACCAGGTGCGGGCGGTGAGAGCGCGTTGCTCATGGTCGTTCCCTTCTTGTCGTGTGCTTCAGGTGGAGTTGGCGGCACCGGGGCGGCGGATCCCGACGATCTGGGGTTGCCAGCGGGCCACCGTTTCCACCTGGATGGGGACACCTTCGGTGGACGCGTCGACAAGCTGGCCGTTGCCGATGTACATGCCCACATGCCCCGGATCGCTGGGGGTGCCATCGGAGCCGGGGATGAAGATCAGGTCACCGGGTTGCATGTCCGCGGTCCCGGCGACCGGGGCACCAAAGCGGGACTGTGCTTGGGAGGTGCGGGGCAGGGTGACCCCGGCGGCTTGCCAGGCGCGCAGCATCAGCCCGGAGCAGTCGAAGGAGTCCGGTCCGGTCGCCCCGTACACATAGGGTTTCCCGACCTGCGCCAGGGCGAACCCAACCGCCGCGGCCTGCTGCGGATTACTGGGCGCCACGTACCCGGCGGGGAGCCCGGCCACCATCGCCGGTGGTGGTGGTGGGGTGAAATGCAGACTCGTGTCCAGGAACGCCAACGTCGGAGCGTTGGCGTCGGCGGTGTAGGCGGTGGCATGCCGGTCACCGGGAAACACCTTGGTGCTCACCACGTCCCCATGGGACTGCAGGACACCGGTCAGTTCGGTCAGCTGGGCCAGGGGCACCAGCTCCGTCTCGGAGTTCACCAACATCGACGGGGGGGCGCCGGGGGTCAGGGACAGGGCGGGGGAGGCTTGCCGGTACACGTCGGGGCACACCAGGGGTGGGCAGCCCAGATAGATCGCCGGGTCGGCCACCGCCGCCACCTTCTGGTAGGTGTCCCCTCCGCTGGTCGCGGATTGCGGGAACACGGACAGGAAGTCATAGGCCCCCGACCACGACACCACCGCCTGCACCCCGGCGTGATCCCCGGTGAGGGCGGCCTCGGTCACCAGGGTGCCCCCGGCGGAGTCGCCCAGCAACGCGATCCGCGCCGGGTCGATACCATAGGTGGCAGCACTGCCGCGGGCGAAGGCGACGGCGGCCCGGACCTGATCTAGCTCCCGGGTCCACCGCGGCGCGGACAGGTCATAGCTGATGTTCAGCACGAGGTAGCCGTGCTCGGCGGCGGCTTTCGCAGCGTCCCCAAGTTCGGTGTGGTCCCCGAAGAAAAACCCACCGCCGTGCACCATCACGATCGCGGGCCGTGGTGGGGTGCCCGGCCCGGCACCCAGCGGGGTGGAGATCTCCACCGGCTGCGTCCCACCCCCAGGAACCGGGTAGGTGGTGGTGATCGCCTTCGTCTGCCCGCCGGTGCCCGGGCACCCGGCGCCCCCGGCCGAGCCGCCCGCCGCGGCGGTGGTGTTCGCCGCCAGCTCCACCGACGGCCCGCTACCCCCGGCCGGGGTACCGGCGGGCCAGAACCGGTTCACCATGTCCGTCGCGGGAGCTTCGAAGCGGGCGTAGGTGTTCGGGTCCTGGTTGCCCTGCACGGTGTGCGCCACATCGGTCACCGACCGGCTCTGCCAGTTCAGGACCGCCACCATCCGCTTCAGAAACAGTGTGCTCGAGGTCGCCGGGTCCATCCGCTGCGCCAACGAGCCCCAGGAATCGCGCTGCTGAAACAGCCCCCGCGAGTCCGGGCCCGCCACGTCCCCGTGGTCCACGACGATCAGCGAGGACTCGTCCATCGCGGTGGCCACCGCGATCACCGCCGCACGCTGGGACAACCCCAGCTTCGCAGTGGTCAACACGATGGTTTGCGCGTTGGCGGTGGCATCGGCGGAGGTGAACGAACCAGCATTGCCACCATTGCCGGGTGTGGTTGCACTGCCTCCATTGCAGGCTTGGGAAGCAGCCCCAGCCAGGGTAATCATGACGGCCACCACCACCAGCAGCACCGCTTCCACGGCGACCATCACCAGGGCACCGAGGGCCACCGTGGTGGTGGTGGTGGTGGTGGTGCTGCGTGGGGGGGTGGCCATGACGCTCAGCTCCCGACGGCGGCGAGGGTGTCGGCCTCGGGCACGCGACGCAGTTGGGCGTTGGTGTCGAAAATCTTCCGCTCCACCGGGGTGAGCAGGGTTTGCACCTTGAACGACCGGTTCTGCATCTTCCACAACGCCCGCCCGGGGCGCGCATTGGCCCAGCCCATCACCGCGTCTTGTTCCTCCGGACGCAGCCGCAGCTCGGCGGCCAGCTGCTCACCCACCCGGGTGGTTTGCCCGAGCAGCACCCGGGTGCCACACAACGGCAGGAACTCCTTGGCAATGGTGACGGCTTGACTACCCGCGTCACCCACCGCATCGAGGTCGCCGGGTTTGTGACACGCCAGAACCTCAATCTTCTGGGTGGACCGCGACAGCCGCAGATCCGAGTCCAGAGCTTTGATCATCGACACACCCAGGCGCATCTGCCGCCACACCTCGTCGCGGACCACGCACCGGATGTCGCCGCTGCGCCGCAGATCGGTGGCGGTGGAGGACCACGACCCTAAACACGTCATCGCCACCGCGACCGCATCGTCGCCGGCGGAGTCCAGATGCGAGAGGTCCATCGACTGGATGGGGGCGTCCCAGTCGATGGCGAAGTTCGTTTCGGTGTCGAACAGGCCCCGCAGGGGTCCGGTGATCAGCCCGGACAGCGCGTCGGTGGCGCGACGCAGGTCGTTGAAGAAGTCCTGCCTGCTGGCGTATAGGCATTCCCGCCAGAACTGCTCGGAGGGGTTTTCCAGGGCGTGATGCAGCTGGGGGATGGTGATCGGGCGGGGCCGGGAGTTGCCGTCGCGAATCCCGGTCAGCATCCGCAGTGCCTTGGAGATCACCTTCATGTCGGTGACGTTGAGCTCGTAGCCCTGGGTGGCCACCAACGCTTTGAGCAGGGCCCGCCACTTGTTGATCAGCCCGTTCAGGGCCGCGGTGGCGTCCTCGGTGGACAACTGGTCCCACACCGCGGCCAGCGGTCCCAAATCCAGGGGGTTGAGCCGGTTGCCCAGCCCGTAACCGATGTCAATCGGTTCATACCCCAACGCCCGGACCACGGGGGAGTACTCGCCCTTGGTGTCCCCGGCGATCAACGTTTTGACGCCGAACTCCATCATCCGCAGGAAGAACGCGACGATCGTGGAGGACTTCCCGGTGCCGGGTTCGCCGAAGAAGATGAGGTTGGGGTTGCTGACGATCTTCTCGGCGAGCATCACCCACTCGATGGGGGAGCAGTAGAACGCCCCACCGGAGAGGGTGTCGTAGCCCATCAACGCCCCCAACGGCGGCAGCCCGGAGGAGGCCAGGAACGGGTACAGGCACCCCAGGTCGTAGGAAGGCACCCGGTAGGTTTCTAGGGGGGCTTCCGCCGCGGACCACCCGTGCCCACGGCGGCGTACTCCGTGCCGGGGTGCGATGCGCCCGTTGACCCGCTCGGTGGGTGGGCGCACCGGGGTGACCCGGTCGGGCACCTGGTGGCCGAAGGTGGCCATCAGCTCCGCCGCGGAGCGCCCCGACGCCACGCGGCGGCGGCTCATCGTGCACCCGCGCCGACGATGCACACGGAGGCGGTGGTGGTGTCGATCATGGGAGCGCCTTTCTCGGGGAGTGGGTGGGGAGGGTTAGAACTCGCCGCGGACGTTGTGCAGGCCGACGCCGAGCGGAATGCCGGCGGCGACGAACGCGGAGTCCTGCACCAGGTCTTGGCGCAGCGGGACGAAGCGGGCGACGATGTCGTTGTGCAGGGCGTCGGCGTGCTCTTCGACTCTCCAGTCGGCGGGCACCGTGGTGGACACCACCACCGCGGCCCGCAGCAGGGCATGCCCCGAGGCCACGGCGTCCTCCTGGCGTTCGGCCGACTTCATCGCCTTGGTGTCCTCAGCGGCGACCCCGAAGCCCTTGGTGTGTTTGAAGCTGCGCATCCCGGTGGTGTGCTGGCGTTCCCGCTTGGCGATGGTGCGGGCCTTGCGGGCGTCGATGACCTCGTAGTGCACCGCCACGCACCGGCGTTCCCCAGCGGTGCGCACCGTCATCAGCGGGGCAAGCGCCCCGAACGGCAAGCTCAGCCCAGACATCATCACCGTGTAGGACACGGTGGCGTACCCGTCGTGGTAGTAGACCCGTTCGGTGTTGGTGGCCCGGTTCGGACCGGCTACTGCCATCGGCAGCCCGCCCTGATCGGTGAGGTGGCGGCGGGCCACGGCCCCGGCGTCGGCGGGGCAGAATCCGGTGCGCAACGCCTCCGCGACCCCTTCCCCCCTCAGCCATTGCGGGGCGTCGCCGCCCATCGCGGCCAGCGGCTCCGTCAACCCGGTCAGGGAGGGGTACAACGCGTATCCGCGCCCGGTGACTCCACCTCCGCCGTCCTTGGCTCGGGCGGCGAGGGTGGACTCGGTGGCGGACACGTGCAGGAACGCCTCAGTCAGCACCGACGCCGCCCCGGTCATCCGAGACATCTGCTCCGCCGAGGTGGCCACCAACTCCGGGACATCAGCGACCCGGTTCTGCTGCCGGTAGGCGGTGTAACGGGTCCCGTCATCGGGCACCGTACGCAGATACAGCGAGAACCGGTTGACCCGTCGCGAGGCGTTCAACCCGACCGCCAGATTGCCCATCGCCTCGCCCAGGGCGGCGCACTCCGCAGCGGAGATGAGCCCCACCCCGCTGAACGTCAGCCGTGCGGTGGCCCCCCACCGGTCGTCCACGGTGTCATGGGTCAGACACACCCGCCCGTGCTCACCCAGAACCGGACCATCGAGCAACCGGAAGCGGGTCAGGACCCCGGGCAGGTCCGGGTCGGTGGGGGTCACCGGGAGCCCCGCGGCGGCCTTGGACTGCCACGCGGACCAGCCCGCCGCAGTCCCAGTGGTGTGCCGTACCCAGTGGGTCAACCAAGTCACCGCCACCCGCCCCTTGATCGGGACCGTCGCCAGCAAGACGATGAGCACCGCGACCGGCAACCACATCAACGCGAACCGGTATTTCTGGGCGCTCATCGCCCCCACCACCGGCACCCAGGCTGCGGTGCACACCGCCAGCTGCACCGCCGAGAGCCCAAAAACCCATCCAAGGCGTTCCTTACGGAACCCAGCTGCTGCCGTCATTGCGTGGTCCTCCTCCTCGTTTCCCGGTGATCTGTGCACCACCGGAGCTGACCGTCCTCACCGACTGCGGTGCGGCGCGTGGCGTTCACACCGCGGCGGCCGCCGCCGCGTCTCCCGCGCCCGCACCACCCGCAGCGCCACCCCCACTTCCGCCGGCACCACCTCCGGAGCTGCCCGCATTCCCGCCACCACCACTGCGGGCGGCATCGTTGGCGAAGGGCTGCGGTGCTGGTGCACCACCGGATGAGCCGGGTGGCGCACCGGGGGCCTGCGCCCCGTCACCGGAACCGCCTGACGAGCTCGGCGCGCTCGGTGCCTGCGCCCCGTCACCGGCACCACCCGCTGAGCTGGACGGCGCGGGGCTCTGCTCCCCACTACCTCCACCAGCAGGTGTCGGTGGTGCCGCCGGCATCTGCTCCTGCTGGGCACCCGAACCAGCCCCCTGCTCGGCGGGCTGCTGGGCACCCGAACCAGCCCCCTGCTCGGCGGGCTGCTGGGCACCCGAACCAGCCCCCTGCTCGGCGGGCTGCTGGGCACCCGAACCAGCCCCCTGCTCGGCGGGCTGCTGGACACCCGAACCAGCCCCCTGCTCGGCGGGCTGCTGCGAGGGCGGCTGGGATGCGCCGGCGGCGTCCGGGGCCGGCGGCGAGTCCGTACCCCCTTCTCCGGGGACGTCCGCCGGGGCTGTGGCCGCGACATCGCCCTGCTGCACCGCGTGCGCGTCAGCGGTCTCACCGGTGCCGTTCGCCCCTTGCTCGTCCCCGCCGGGTGCCTGCTGTTGCCGGTCGGTGTCCGTTACGGGGGTGTCGCTCCCCGTTTCGGCGCTGACCGCCTCGCTGGCAGTACCGCCCATCTGCTCGCCGCCCCCACCCGCATCACCGGTGCTGCTGGTGTCCCCAGCGCTGTTGCTTCCTCCGGCACCGGTGCTGTCCCCGGTCCCGGTGTCGGTGTCGGACGATGCGTCGCTGTAGCGGGCGTCGGTGCTGGACTCCATCGAGGAGGTGCTGTCGGAGCCGCTGACCATGGAGGTGACGGTGTCCGTGGCGCCATCCACGGCGTCCTCCGCGCCGCTGCTGCTCCAGCCGCTCTTGAACCCGTCGGTGGCTTTCTCCGAGGCGAACGCGAACAGCCGGAACAACGCCAACGGGGCGAACAAGGCCACGAACAGCACCGCCAGACCGACGATCAGGGCCACGAGGCCTTGACCACCGCCGGCGATGCCGACCCCGAGGGCCAGGGCCAGGGCCATCACCGGTTTCATGGCGATGGCAGCCATCATCCAGTGGGCGGTTTTCCAGTACCAGCTGGCGGTGTTGCCCGAGAGCAGTCCGGCGGCGGTGATGGGGATGACCGCCGCCAGCAGGTAGATCGTGGCGGCGCGCATGACGTTTTCGAACGCGAAGCCCAGGCCGATGGGGATCACCCCGAACAGCGACATCAGCGCCAGCGCCCCGCCCTTGACCGCGTTGGCGGTGGCGTCGGAGAACCCGGTGTGGGTGAACGCCTCGTCGAAATTCGCTGAGGACAGCCCCTTGCTCAGGATGAAGCTGGTGAACGCATCGGCGAGTGCGAGAAGGGACGCGAAGGCGCCGATCGATCCGGCGAGGGCCACCCCGAACTGGCCGATGCCGTGCACCGCCCGGAGCACCCCACCGCGCCCTTGGAAGGGGACGGTGGCCAGGGAGAAGTAGAAGATGCAGCCGGCGATGGCCAACCCGATGGGCAGGGTCACCGACCACACCGCGGCCATCGGCCCGGAGTGCACGTCGAGGTTGACGCTGCCGAACTTGTCGGCCAAGCCCACCCCGGCTTTGAGGATCTCCAGACCCGCACCCCACAGCCACTGGGACAACGCGTTGAACACCCCACCAGCGAGGTCTTTGACGCCGCCGCCGAGGACGTTGCCCAGGGCGCTGAAGGGATCAGGCATCCCCGCTCACCCCCCGGTACCCGGCGGTGACCGCTTCCTCGGTGCCCGGCCACGCGCAGCTCGCCGCACTGGGCAGTGCTGTGGGACTGATCCGCCACCGCCCCCCCACCCAGCGCATCCCTTGGCAGTCACCGAGGCCGACGCGGCGCGCGGAGTTGGTGGTGATGACGCTGAGTTCCCCGAGCACGCACGGCACCACGAAGTTCCCGTCGTCCGCGGTGCCCTTGATCAGCCCGGCGTCGACCTGGTAGGTGGAGGTCAGCCCGTCTACCGGGCCGGTGGCGTCCAGGCCACCGGTGCTGCGGGCCGCACGGGCGGCCCGGACCAGACCCACCGCCGCCGATGCGGGGGCACCGGGTGATGCCAGTTCCTGCCAGGCCAGCTCAAAGGCGGCGGGGTCCAAACCCTGCATGCCCGTCTCATCGAGTGCTTTCAGCTGGGCCAACGCCCCTTCCGGGGTGTGCGGGAAGCCTTGGGGGACCGCCCCGGTTCGCACGGTGGCCGGAGGCAGGGCGATCGCCGCTCCCGCGGTGCGCGGGCTCAGGGTGTGCGGTTGGGCCGCTTCCACCGAGAACGCCACCATCGGCGTGGACGCGACCGTGTCTTCCGCGGTCGTGTCCCAACTGCTGCCCCCACCCGGCGGGGTTGATGGGCCTGCCGATGGCGGTGTTGGCCGAGCCGGCCCACCCGTCGGGGCGGGTGCCGACGCGGCCGAGCGGGTGCTGGCCCCGCCCAGGGCGAGGGCGGCGATCGCGGCGACCGCGAACAGCACCACCACCACGAGCACCGCCCCAACGGCGAGCAAGGTGGCCGCCCGTGTGCGTGGGGTGTCCCTTGCACGGTGTTCAGCGTTGCCCATGTCAACCTCTCTCTTCCTGTGCCCGCCCGGCTACGAGCTGGGTCAGTTGCCGCTGGCGAAGGCGTTGAGCAGGGCCACCCCGGTGCCGGAGAGGATTGCCACCCCGACCGCGGAGAACATCAGGCCGATCCCGATCTTGTGGGCGCCACGGTGATCGAGCAGGCGACCACCGGCCAGGCAGCACAGGCCGCCGAAGAACGCCGCGGAGCATCCGTAGATGGCGATCCACTTGAGCATTCCGCCGATCTTCAGCAGCTCGTTACCGCCGTTGGGCGCGGTGGGAGTGAAGTCGGGCACCTGGGCGTCCGCGGTGACCGCCAACGCGGACATCAGCGACACGGTGGCGAGCAGCGTCACCACGACCTGAGCAACTCCTCGGCCCAGCCGCGATCCCGCGTCGGATGCCGAGGAGTCGGGTGCGGAGGAAGAGACGGTCATGAGGGTTTCCTTTCCTACGGCCGCAGTAGGACCCGCGACGCGGTTTTCGGTGGATGCGCCCGGGTACTCGCCGACGGCGGTGGGCGGTGCTGCGATGTCGTGCCGAGCAGGGGCCACCGCGGTGTCCCCGGCGTGCAGGTGGGGTGGTGCGGTGGCGGTTGTCTCGTGGCGGTCGCACAGGGCGGAGAGGTTCCCGGTGAGGTCCGCGGTTGCAACCCAGTCGGGGTGCGTTGCGCCCCGCACCGCTGACACGGCACTGCTTGCTCCCGCGCCCGCCGAACCCCAGTCGGGGTGCGGGGTAACGCACCGCCGTGGGCGTCGTCCAGAACATCGGTGATCGCCGGTGGGCTCATGGTTTTCCCTTCCTCTGGGGTGCCGCGGTATGCGGCGGGTCCTGTGCGGGCGTTGGGGTTAGTAGGGGCGGCCTGCGATGGGGTCGCCGATGGGGACGGCGAGGTGGCCGACGTCCGGCCACACGCCGCCGTTGAGCGCGTAGACCGCCCACGCCGCCGTGGCGAGGATGGCGGCGCCGAGGAGCAACCCCACCGCGCACCTCACCAGCGCAGCCCAGCGCAGCGCCGGTGGTGTGTCGTCGTCCTGCGCGTGCGGCTCGTGATCCGCCTCTGTTGGTGCCTGCGTTGGCCCGGCCTGGCGCACTGATGCGCTGCCCGCCTCGCCTAGCACTGCGGCGAGCGAGGTGTAGGACTCTGGGCTGTCCCCGGTGACCGTCACGGGCTTGGCGGCGAGTGCCCAGGCCGCGACGGCGGTCACTGCGGCGGTCTTGGGGGTGTGGTGTGTGCTGGTCATGGTGTGGTCTCTTCCTGTCGTGTGCTCGTGCGGCGGAGCAGCGATTTCCGGGTACCCGGTCGGGCCGTCGCCGATGCTGGGGTGTTGGCGAGCAGGTCCCAGCAGGTGAGCAGGGGTGCAACCGCGTGCTGTGCGGGGGCGGGGGTCGGTTCGGTGCTCACGCCCCGCTCGGCCACGTTCCGGTCGGTGGGCAGGCACACCGCGTGCTGCAGCAGCGGGGTGAGGGCGTTCCCGGCGACAGCACGCAGCGCCGGTGGCACTTTTTTCGCGCCCATCACCACCACTGAGGTGACCTCGGTGGCCCCGCCGCCGGAGGTCCAGGCCGCCAGGCGGGACAGGAGTTGTTCGGTGTGCCGGGCGGCGGGCAGGGACGGGCGCAACGCCAGCACCGGTCGCGGTGTCGGGGTGCCGTGGCGCAACCATCCGCCCGGTCCCTGCAGGGGCATCGCGGCAAGCGCCCAGGCGTCCCAGCCGATGTCGACGACGGTCACGTCGACCGCCCCGTCCGGTGGGTTCCAGTACTGGGGGGCGGGCACCATCCCCGCCGAGCGGACCGGGACACCGGTGTATTCCAGGCGAGCGCAGCGGATCGGTCCCCGCTCCGACTGGCGGATCCCCACCGACCGGTGCGGGCCGGGGAGGCGGGGACCGTCGTCGGTGGTGGCATCAGCCAGCCCACTGCGCAGGGGGTCGGCGGTGTCGACCAGCAGCACCCGGTGTCCCTGGGCGGCCAGCGCGTCGGCCAGCACCGCCGCCAGCACCGAGGCACCGCCGCCCGGGTGCCCAGCCAGGATCGGGATCACCGTCCCGAACACGGTCCAATCCGCGGATGCAGACGAGCGCGGGGACAGTGCGGTGCGGGTGCAGGCGGCGAGGCAGTCCGCGGTGTCGGTCTCGGTCGCCGTCCCCACCACCTCGATCTCGGCGTCGGTGCCCGTGCGGGTGCGGACCCGGATAAGGGCCCCGGCCGCCGCGACGGCCGAACGCACCTCGGCGGCAGCAGCCACGCCAGCCGCCGCTGCGTCTGTGGTTGCCCCGTCTGTGGTTGCTACGTCAACAGGTGGCGTGGGTGTTCTCTGCTGCGGCTCGGATGGCTCCTCGGTTGCTACCGGACTCGGCTGGGGTGCCTCGGCGGCGGCGAGCGGGGACGGTGCTGCTGGTCGGGCGGCGGCGGGTTCCGGTGGTGTTGTGGGGTGTTCGGTGAGCAGCTGCTCGAGGTAGGAGCCGCGGCGGCTGCCGCTGCGGGAGCCGGTGTTCGGTGGCGCGTTCACGGTGCGTGCGGTGCTCATGACGCGTTCCGGTGCGGGCGTGCCGCCAGGGTGTCGATCTGGGTCACCGCGTGCGGTGTGCAGGCCAGCACTTCCCCGACCCGATGGATCACCGCCGCGCTCGACATCGTGCGCAGCTCGTCCAGGGCGTCACACGCCCGCCAGGCCGGTCCCTCGAGGAACGCGGCGAGTTCGGCGTAGGTGTCGCGGTCGATGGGCTCCGCCGCCAGCGCTTCGGTCAGGTTTGCCACTGGCCTCCTTTTTTGGCTCACCTCTCTACGTGCAAAACGGCCCGCGTTTAGCCACCGTTCGCCGAAAAAGTTCAAAAAAGTTTCGCTACGCGACGGCGAACGCCTGCCGGGCCGCGACCGTGAGGGCCGCCTCCGCCTGGGTGCAGCGGTTCGCGACCGTGCGCTGCGCCAGTCCCCACTGCCCACCGAGGACCCGCGTCGGCACCGGGGTGGTGGCCGTGCCGTCACCGGGTGGGGTGGGTGAGGACCAGCGGGCCAGCAGGAGCGTCGCCTGCTCCCGGC
>JAABUV010002728.1_pt1 | contig 23472 bp, 34 predicted proteins | sample 5559971 | NCBI WGS metagenome assembly JAABUV01 (sample SAMN10711881, study PRJNA513362) | rock metagenome | isolation source: Antarctica rocks | place: Antarctica: Victoria Land, Knobhead nord | collected 2015-12-19
CCGCCGCCGGGGCGGCCGCCGGCAGTCCCGCCGGCGGCGGCGCAGCCGCTGACTCGGGCCGCCTGGGCGCCACGTTGGTGGATGCGGTGAGCGACGCCGGCTGGCTGGCGGGCGGCGGCGGCGGGGCGCGGGCGGGCGGCGAGCGGGTGGGGCCGGGCGACGAGCGGGGGCCGCCCGGGAGCGCTGGCAAGGCGCGCGGCGCGGCTCGGGGCGGCGGTGCGGGCAGGGCGGGCAGGGGGGCTGGTGACGCCGGGGCGGACGCCGCGGGCGACGCCGCGGCCTGGTGGGCGGACGCCGGCGACTCGGCAGGGGCCGGCGGCAATGAAGTCGGGCGAGCAGACTGGCCGCCGTCGTGAGCTGGGCGGCTGGGGTTTGTGGGTGTGGCCGTGCATAGTCTGAGGGCAAATTGCATGAAGTGCAATTGTCATTGGCGGGTACAGCAGAAGTGCTGCAGGCGGTGCAGGCAGCGTTGTGTCTATGGGCGCGGCGCCATGCGTGACAGCGGGGCGCCGTGGGCGTCTGTCATCAGAGGCTGGCAGTGAGCTGACGAGCGGAGAGCAGCAGCAGCACCCAATAGGTCGCTGAGTGTGTGGAGAGCATGTGCGGCCTGCAACATGTGAGTTCAGGCGAGGCGTGACTGGTGCCGTTTGCTTTACTGGAGGGTTTTGCACTTTGAGGGTATTGCAGTGTACCACTGGCAGAGCTTCAAGAGTGAGGATGTCCACCACAACGCTTAGGAGGAAATGCAGGCGAGTGCGGTGCGCCTGGAAGCAAAGCTCTGTGTGCAGGGTGTGCATGCAGCGGCGCGCCAGTGTTGACGCTCGGGGATTTTTGGGCATGCCTGTACCTTTGAGCAATAGAGGTTGCAGGCGCCGTAACATGTGGTCGACACAAGCTGTGCATGTATTGCATGCTGAAGTGTGGGGAGTGCAAAATGCATGTCCTGCATGAGCAGGCTTGCCGTGCCAGGGGCAGCACTGCCTTCTGGCTGTACAACCCTAGCACAGAGAGCTGCCAGAGTTGTTTGCTGAGATGCATCTCAGTGCTTGCCGTGATGGACAAGCAGCCACATGCGGGGACCTGTAGCCTTTCGCGACAAATAGGCGCTTCTTTTGCGAGTGCTTGCCAGAGAAGCTAGCATGGTGGCGCAATAGGGATCTGCTCTGGCCCCGACGTACTGTACAGTGTTCAGCGTGAGCGTAGTGCGTGACCAGATGCATGTGAGGCTGTATGTTGCCATTGAAGTGCCCCTCTGCTGTTTGTGCGGACGCTGGTTGGAGTTCGTAAGCAATTCACCAGTGATGCGCAGCAGCAACACGCAATTCAAGTGAACATATGGCCACGTGAGCATGTGCCGCATGACTTGCAGCATACCTGCACACCAACAGGGTGTCGTGACATGCCACTCGCCCACCGGACGCAGCATTCCTAGAGGTTTGACAGTGATGTTGCAGCCCCTTTTCCACACACAGCAACAAGGTATGCGGGCTACTGATTCAGCGAGTCCTTGTTGAACGTGAACTCGGACTGCAGCCGCTGCACCCAGGTCAGCCCCGAGTTGGACCCCTCTGTTTTGCGCAGCAGCGCCTCCAGCTCCCGGTACGTCGGCTTGGTCGCCTGCGCAGGGGCGGCATCAGTATGATGCTTCCTTGGGCCACGCCGGGCATGAGTGCGGACACCACAGAAGAGTGCGTGCGTACACACGCTCCGCGACCTACTTGCGGCCTTGGGTGCGCGGCCCCATACATGCATCTGTTGCAAGGCCATACAACGACAGCTGGATGGCAAGAGGAGTGAGTACACGGCACGTGCACACATAGTGTGTGGTCAAGCTGGCGCTGCATGCACACTCAGCCCACTTTTGAAACCGGGGCTCGTCGACAGCACGCCGACCCGAGCACATGCAGGTGCCCATGAGCGCTTTCAGCGCATGCGCCTCGCCCCAGCCGCGCGTCGCGCCTGCGTCGCGATGCACTCGGGCTCGCCGCCATCGCGCGCGAGCCAGACCTGCCAGTCGTTTGGGTACGCCTTGAGCAGCCTGCGCGACTGAGCGCCGCCTTGGGAGGGATGTGAAAGATGCCCTGGTGGTGTACACAAGCGCTCCGCTCGCGGCAATCACACCCGCCCCGCACCATGACAGCCCTGCAATCCAAGATTTGCCCCACTGCCATGCTCGCTCCTTACATCCGCTGCTCGTAAGCGGCAGCTGCCAGACATGGACGCACCGAGCTTTCTTCATGCTCGCAACACCCTGCGAAATCACACTAAGTCGCCTCATATTGCTTGACAAAACAACATGAGCAAACACCCCTCGCCGCTCGGACGCTGGCCTCGCGCCCATGGCTACGCGCACAGGCCCGCGCGCGCGCCTGACATTGTCGCCGAAGATGCGGAATTGCCGCAGGCTGTAAACCTCGGCAAACGAGGCCACGAACGCCTCGGTGCGCCGCCGCCAGGGCCCGACGCCAAAGTCGCTGATGGCCTGCCCGCCCTGCCACTGCGCGTTGACGAGCAGCACCAGGCCCTCTGCTCGCGCCTCAGCGATCTGGCGTACCTGTCGACCAGGACCCAGCACAGTTGCGCGTCCACCCCATGCGATGATGCGCTGGCACGCGTTGCGCACTTTAATAGCATGTGGCACAGGCCTGCAGAGTTGCCTGCTGCTTGTCTGCAAACCTGGATGTTTCACATAAATAGCAATACACAGCTGCCGGTAAAAGCCGCCAATGATTGCCATGCATACAGGATGGTGCCAGCACCAGGTGACTGAACGCTCCACATTTAACAGGCTAATCGCCGAAACGCCTCAGCCGTGAGACAGGCACGGCGGCCTCGCCCCGGCTGCACTGAAGCAGCCGCCAACATCACTGCAGTGTGTTTGCGTGGCACTGGCCCGCGCGCAAGACGCAGGGCGCGCGCCTGCCGCAGGGTCTCCGCGGTGGGGAAGAGCACGGCGGCCAGGTTAGCGCCCGTCCAGGCGGCGACCGCGTCGCCCGCGTCTAGCAGCTCGCTGCCCAGCGGGCCCTGCAGCTCGGGCGCCTGCTTCAGCGCGCGCAGCAGGCTCTCCACCATCGGCTGCGCGGCCTTGGCCTGCGTGCGTGCTTGGGGTTAGGGTTAGGGTATAGGGCCGCCGCGCCTGAGCGCGTGCGCACCGTGCCGCGTGGCGGGGCGGGGCGGGCGCCGCGTCACCTGCTGCCGCACGCCGCCCGGCCTGCCGCGGGCACGCCGACAGTCTGCGTGCGTCCGCTGCAGCGCACGTGCCGGGCCTGCTTTGCCACCGCTGCTGCTTTTGTTCACGTGCGCTGCTGGACACGGGTGCTCGTTAACACTTGCATGTTCAAAGAACTTGGCTCTGCTTGCCACAGCGATCTGCGCTCTGGTGCAACGACAGGTGGCTGGCCTGCGCCTGCTGGGGCGCAGCGCACGGAAGGGGGGGTCGTCACCAGTCGTCAAGGTCGGTCGCGCCGATCAGCGGCAGCAGCAGCTCCAGGCTCTGGCGGCGGATGCCGTCCGCCCACGCGCGCTGCACGGCTAACAGCGCCTGGTCCACCACCTGCTCGGGGCCCTTGGGCAGGTAGATCCTGGAGCCCCTGCCCCATGCGCGCGGTGCCTGTATGCTCAGGTGCATCACAGCGCTGTTAGAATTCCTTTGCTCGGCACACCCACTGAGCTGCTCGAAGCTCACAGGCAGGACCTGGGACACCCATTATCGCACAAACAAGTGTGCTCGCCAGGTGCTGCTCCCGAAAAGGACTCCGCGTTGTGTCAGAGAATGGGCGTGCGCACGTCTGAGTGTTCTGTCCCGCGCAGCAGCAGGGCCGCAGCACTGGCGCGGCGGTCTGCCGGGTCGTTGCACGCCTGACAGTGGAGCACGCTGAGCTTTGCCTCGATGTATGCAGGCTGACTCTAGACTGACCCCACACGCTTGCCATGACTGATGTTAGTGTCACACCTCAATAAACAAGTATATGTCCACACTGAGAGTAGCTGCTCTTCACCTGCTCCTTGGTGGTGCTCGTACAGAAAGCCCTTTCGAGACCCTGCCAGGATAAAGTGCAGCAGTGTATACAAGTTGAGTGCCATATCTGTCCTTTGCTTCCGTATCTAGAGTACTTCATCGAAGAGAAAGGCACTGTGCAGGGCGATGACGGCGCTCACGGGGGCTGCGGGTGCAATCGCTTTGCAATTCACGCCCTGTACTAGGAGAGAGGCGCGGGCGGCGGTGACCACGTGCACACGTCGCCAACCACGCCCAGGGCCTGTGCCAGCGCAGCAGTCCACCTGCACCTGGAGGAGGCTGAGCGTTGCAGCGAGTCCCGCTACCGCGCAGCCGCGGCAAAGGCAGGTCGGCAGCCTGCGCCACTCCAGCGTCTGCCAACGGCACTGTTTGAGGCACTGGTACTCGAATGGATACGCGGTCTTCCTGTGTGAAGCTTGGCACGGCTAGCCTGTGTGGGAGTGCTGACGCCCCGCCCCGGCTTGGCCAGCTGCTGTGGGGCCAGGGCCCGCTCCGGTCTATTGGTGCAGGCGAGCTTAGCACTTCCTGTCAGCCAGCGAGCTGCTCGCGCAGCAGGTGCGGCCGCAGCGGGCGCCGCAGTGGCCGTGCCGCTGCGAGGCGGCCAGCGCGGCGGCGGCAACGGACTACCGGCAGCGGCGGCCGGCCGACGTGCGCGTCCTGGTCGTCGGCGCGACCGGCTACATCGGCAAGTACGTCGTGCGCGAGCTGGTCAGGCGCGGGTACGACGTCGTTGCGCTCGCGCGCGAGCGCAGCGGCATCGGCGGCAAGGCCTCGCGCGAGGACGCGCAGCGGGTGCGCCCTGCAGCAGACCCCTTTCTACCAATACGTGGCTACCTCCTAGGCAGAGGTGCGCAGCCAGCGACACTGGTCACAAGCCGGACAAGAGGTATAGGCGGCCACGCAGTCCGCTCCGTCACAAGCTGACAGCCCACTGCCTGCTCCTCACCCTATACCCCACTATACCCTGTTATACCCTGCTCCTCACGCCAGTGCCGCTTGCGGCGCAGGACCTGGCGGGCGCGGAGGTGCGGTTCGGCGATGTGGGGGACGTCGCGGAGCTGAGGCGCGTCGGGTTTAGCGAGCCGGTCGACGTGGTCGTCTCCTGCCTTGCCAGCCGCACCGGGGGCAAGGTGCGCGTCGGGAGCGGCGCGGTGCACACTGTTGCCGGTGATAGGAGCTCGCTCGGGATGTGGGACGCTTGCGGCCTCATGTGTGTCTCGGGTCCTGGCTGCCAACCCCCTTTGCAGATGCGGATGTGTTGTGTGATGGTCACATGCAGGCCCCAACAGTGAACAATACCCTGCAGCATGCGCAGTGTGCCATTCCTCAGGACAGGTACGCAGGTCGCGTGGGCTGCTGGCGGTCTTCACCAGGCGGCATGACTGCCCGGGAGGCACTGCACAGCTTCCTCTTCAAAGCCACCCCATGGGGCCATACGACCCGCGCTTGGGGCCTCTCAGCTCCTTGCGCATCAGCTCATGCTCGTGTCGCCGGGACATGGTGCAGCGCATCACCAGTCGCGCGCGCGCGCAGAAGGACTCGTGGGCGATCGACTACCAGGCGACGCTGAACGCGCTGGAGGCGGCGCGCGGCGCCGGCGCGTCGCACTTCGTGCTGCTGTCCGCGATCTGCGTGCAGCGCCCGCTGCTGGAGTTCCAGCGCGCCAAGCTGCGCTTCGAGGGCGCGCTGCAGGCGGCCGGCGACATCACGTACTCCATCGTCCGCCCGACCGCCTTCTTCAAATCGCTCGCGGGCCAGGCGCGCGCCCCGGGCCGCACGCGGCGCGCTGGCGGCTGCTGTGCGGCAGGTGTGGGGGTGCGGCTCCTTCACATGATGTGCGTCCGAGCTTCAGTCACAGGGGATGCATCAGGCACGTGACACCTGTCGTGTGTTTAGGTTGAGGGTGTAGCGTGTGACTCCCTCACGTTATGTGCATCCAAGCTCCATTTATACGGGATGCATGAGGCACTTGACACTTGACCTGTTGTATGCTTAGGTTGATGCGTAGGTTGAGGGAGGCGGCTGTGCTGCCGCGCGCGCAGGTGAAGCTGGTGAAGGAGGGCAAGCCGTACGTGATGTTCGGCGATGGCACGCTCGCGTCCTGCAAGCCCATCAGCGAGCCGGACCTGGCCGCGTTCATGGCGGACTGCGTGTCCGAGCCGGGCATGGTCAACCGCGTGCTGCCCATCGGCGGTGCGCGGCGCCGCCGCGGCGCCCGCCACGCAACCAGGGGCTGAGCGCTGCTGTTTGTGAAGGGCTGGCCGAGCTCCTGGGGCGGTGTGGCGGAGGCTGTGAGTGCGCCAGCCGTGTGGCGGCCCGGTCTGGGTGGGCATCAGCGCTGCGCAGGAAGGGGCGTTTGGCAAGGTTCACTGGTTGCGTCACTGTGGCAGCGGCGCTCGTCGCTCGGACTTCCGTCCCGCACGCATGCACAGGTGCTGGCAGCACTGCTGGCCTCACCCCGGGGCCCGGGCCCCCTTGCGCGCGCAGGCCCGGGCAAGGCGTGGTCGGCGCGCGACCAGGGCGCGCGCCTGTTCGAGCTGGTCGGCCGCAGGCCCTTCTTCCTGCAGGTGCCCGTCGCGCTCATGGACGGCATCATCGCGGTGCTGGACCTGCTCGCGCGCGTGTTCCCGGGCATGGAGGCACGCCCCGCCCCCCCAGACAGGCACCCGCCTACATGGGGGGTCTGATCATGGTTCGGGACCTGCTCACGCGCGGCGCCTTCGGCATGGGCGCACATGTCCTGAGCGTGCCCAGCGATGCGTGTGTAGCCTGTGGCCAAGAGCTTCGCGGAGCTCGGCGCTGGTGCGCAGCGCGCTGGTGCGCGGCGCACAGGCGCACCGCCACAGCGCGCTCCTTGGCAAGCCTCTCTGCTGACGCTCATTCGTGCAGCCCCGACATGCCCGTGCGTAGCGCCTGTGCACACATACGCGGTCCGTGTTCGCGCCGTGATGACGCATGGACGTGGACGGCATGCTGCCAGTGCTTACCTGAAGCCTCAGGCGTGTGTGATGGCGGGTGGTGGGTGTATGACACGAGTGCTTGGTCGAGCACAGGTCGTCGGCGCGGGCCGCACTCGCAGCAACGCCCGAGAATCTTGATGCAGGTCTCACCGTCGGCGCGCGCGCGCGCAGGACGCGGCCGAGTTTGGGCGCATCGGGCGCTACTACGCGACGGAGAGCATGCTGGTGTGGGACGAGGCGGCCGGCCGCTACGCGCCCGAGGCCACGCCCAGCTACGGGCGCGACACGCTGGAGGAGTTCTTCGCGCGCGCCGTGCGCGAGGGCGGCCTGGAGGGCCAGGAGCTGGGCGACGCGGCCGTGTTCTAGGTCGTCTGCAGGGTTCTAGGTCATCCTTGGGTCTCAGGCCCTCCGCACCACCGCCCATGGATCTGCGCTCTGCTCCACCGGTCCCACCTTTTCCTGTCGGCGCTGTTGGCGTTCTGCTTGTGGTCGTTTGTGCTAGTTTGTGGTGTTGGGACAGCCAGGGTACGGGGTCCCCTGGCTGTCCCAAAGCTGCAAGTTGTGTCTGATACCAGGAGCCTGGCGTCGCCACCATGCATATGCCGCACGGCACGACTGCGGGGGACTGCCGCGTACCTCGATGTCTCATTATGTCAGCCTGGCAGCTACAGGGCATGCAAAGTGTGTGAGGAGGGTTTTCGGCTGTAGATGGCATCATGCGCATGATCTGAATCCGTCTGGGGCAAGATGCGGCTCATGTTATCAGGGATCAGGTTAGCATGGAGATGATCAGGGATCAGGTTAGCATGGAGATGATGCAGCTGCAGTGCGGGCTGGACCTCTTGGGGTGCTTCTTTGGCCCGCGCTTCTGTCCTCACCAATAAAATAAGTGTGCATGCACTTTGGGTGACTATTGCTCAGGGGCGCAGCTGCGCCGCCGCCCGCGCGCCGCGGCTGGCCAGCGCCACTGGGCCGGCTCCCGCGGCGCGGCTGCCGGCTGCCGCGATTGATACTGCCCAGCTGCCCACAGCTCATACGTCATGCTCTTGCGTCAGGCAAGACACCGGCAACACGGTAGGGTTACACGGATTTAATTTAATCGCCCTTTTATTTACTCGTTTGGTTGCAAACGCACGCAAAAACGGGAATGTGGGCAAGGGGAAGCCTTGTGCAAGCCATCGCCTTGCATGGCACGCAGCAAAAGGCTGTCATAGATCGTGCCGAGGCGCGTAGCAGGCGGCGACAGGCCGGCCTGCCGGAGGCTGCTGGGCTACGATGCTGATCAACACTGACCTGACGCTGACTGGGGAGCGCCTAGTACTGGTGCCGTACCGTGAGGAGCATGTGCCCGTGTATCACGAGTGGATGGTGAGCCATGGGACCTCCAGTTCCGGCTCGTTTTTTTTCGAGCCCCTTGCGTGACAGACCGGTCCATTCGGCGGGCAGCCTGCGACACCTTTGGCCGCGCACAGGAGAATCCAGTGCTCCAGGAGGCCACAGCGTCCGAGCCGCTCACCATTGAGGTGCGCATTGGCGGACAGCGCACCATCTTGCAACACAGACTTTGGCCTGCCTGTGCGTGGCACCGCTTGAGCAATAGTGGCTGAATACAGTGCGCGAGCGCAGGAGGAGTATGCTATGCAGCGGAGCTGGGCCCGAGACAGTAACAGTGCGCACCCGCGGTAGCGCACGTGTACCTGGTTTGTTGCGGGGGACCACTTCAAAGCCTGCTTGCTGAATGCTCTTGCACTTGCACTTGCAGAGTGCACCTTTGTTATTTTGGATAGAGCACTACCGGACACGCCTGGCACCGGCCGGCATGGCGGAGGTGCGCGCGGCGCTGATGCGTTTCAAGTCTTTAGCCTTGCTGCTTTGTCATAGCTCACTGTTGGGGGTCTACAAGAGATGGTGCGGCCAGCGCCTGGCACTGCAAGCTTGCAGCGCCTCTCTCAGCACCTGACGCAGAAGCTGTCTTGGCTGTGTTAGTCATTTCCTGACTGTCGGCCAAGGGTGGTGCTCCGCGCAGCCATGGCGGGCGACGTGAACCTGTTCTTGAACGACCCTGACGACAGGTCCACTGGGGAGGTCGAGGCGCGCCCCCGCCCCGCACGCTGGGTGCCTCAAGCAGGCGGCTTTGACCTTTGCTGACCCAGCGCTGCGCCTGCTGCGCAGATCATGGTCGCAGAGCCGCGCAGCAGGAGGCGCGGCCTGGGGCGCGAAGCCCTGGAGATGTTCATCGCCTTTAGCGTGCACGCGCTGGTGAGTGTCCACGCTGCGCCGCCTGTTTCGCCTCCCAGCAGAGCGCCTCACTCTGCCATGCACCTGTGCAATGTCTGCGGGGGGCAGCAGCATGAGCTGTAGACCGTCCCACGGCAGGGAGTGGAGCGCTTTCGAGCCAAAATTGGCGAGACCAACACCGCGTCGCTGCACCTCTTCAACCGCCTGGGGTTCTCGGAGGTCTCCCGCAGCGCCGTCTTCAAGGCACGCCCCGCCGCAGTGCGTGTCATGCAGCCAGCGCATGCGCCCTTGACTCGCCTGATTTCAGCACTCTAGGAGCAAAGCTTAGGGACCTAGGCACAGGGCGCGACTCGAGCACATTAGGCATGCACTCTGTGACGAGAGTGGAGGCGTCTTCAAGCGGATGAGCAGCGTGCCAGCTGGTACTATGTGTGCAGGGTGTCTGTGACACATTTACGACGAGCTACACGACGTGCATGACAAGCTTGTCATGAGGCTGGTCGCAGCCCGGGCTGTGTATAAGCGGTGCATGCGCCGCCTGGTGCGCATCCGCTCATGCGCGGCGCTGCCTGCAGGAGATCACTGTGGAGTTTCACGCGCGCGGCGCGGTGCGCAACGCCCTGCGGGCGCGCGGCGCGGCGCTGCGGCGGGGGCGGTACGACACGGCGGGTCCGCCTGCCCTGCACTACTAAAAGCGGCCCCCTGCGGTGGAGCTGGGCGCTCTCTCCTCCCGCACTGGCTTGCACCTGCAGGTTTTTGGGGTCGGTGCAGGGCCTGCGCCGCTGAGTAGGAAGCCGAATGGGTAGCTAGGGAAGCCGCTGAGTTTAGCTGGAGGGCGAGAGCGTAGACAGCATTTGCAAGCTTTGGTTTCTCTTTTGTCTGCGCATGCTGCAACTGCAGCAGGGGTCACTGTGGGGTGAGCCCGTGTCCAACTGAGAGCACCCTTGCTAGGCACATTGCGACCAGGGCAGCTCTCCTGCTCTGGTTCATTACGTCGACATGCAGTCCGTGGTGTTTGCCGCATATCTAATGCTGCTGCTCTGAGGGGGCGTGCTCCGTGCTTCACACATTGCATGGAGGCCAGCATGCGCCCGACGAGACGTGCTGGCGCGCGACTCCTGTGCGCCATCTTTTGGAATGCCCCGGGGCCAAACCAGGCACACAACGCCTGACTGCACCTGTCGTTGGATGGGAGTGCGCCCAGGCAGAAGCCTGCCCCCGGCCTGTTTACAGAACCGTCCCCTGCTAGGTATTGCGCCATGGCCCTTGTATTTGCAGCGCACTTGCAGGAGTGCAAGAATTTCAGGCGGTGGCTGCCACTGCATACTGCTGCTGCTGTGTGGGGAGTGGGGACATGGAGCGTGCTGTCACAGAAGGCCATGCCATTGCGCATCCGGCAGACAGCCAGCTAAATGAGGGCAGCAGAGCGGCCCCTCGTCTTTGGCCTGGGTGGGGCCGAGCCATGTGTGGCGCAGAAAGAGGGGCCGCAGCCAGCACTTGATGGTCATGCGAGTATTGTCAGGGCGCTGCGTACGCCCGTGAGGTGCCTGGGGTGCTTGACACTTTCAGTTTTGTCCGCTGTATCTCTTTTGCCTGTACACATGTTGCGCATCGTGTGTGCTGGCGTCCAGCGAGGATTTTGAGCTTGTGCGCATGCCAGCCTCCTCGACTGTGGCATGCAGCATGTGTTCCTGGTATGCAGTATGAAGGAAGCAGGTAGATAGTGGCGCTGTAACGTCTATGGCGTCCGGCTTCCATTGTAACGCATTTGCTCTGCATCTGCCCTGGCAGACTTGGCAATGTTCTTGCACAGAGCAACCGCTCTTGCGCAAGCTGGGATGGGAGGACAACACAACTCGCAAGCTCACAGCATCATCAGCATCATGCTCCAGCTGGGTACTGCAAAACCCTGCACGCTCGCTCATATATCAGGAGCTTTTTAGGCTTAGGAGTAGAACCACAGGACTGATCTTACTAACTTGGTGCAGGCTTTAACATTTGAGCGGGCCAAGGCGTCATGCAGAGCGGGTGACTCCCAGCGCTGCAGCGCGCCTGCTCCTTCCAAGGCCCCAGTCACAGGCATCCGACTCTGCTCTTGCAACCCCTTGGGCCTTGCTCATTTAATTACTCCGCTGTGTCATGGACCCACTGGTAGGTACCCAGCCGCGCAGCAAGTGCGCGGCCCCACTTTCAGGGTATGCGAAACCCGCAGGACTGCGCCCGACCGGTTTGACCTTGCTGCCCTATGGGATCCCCCTTGTGCAGCAGCTGTGCAGGTCAAGCCTCAGCTCCCTGACATGGCACACCTTGACCTGCCAGCTCGGCTGCGCATCGCCACGTGTTTGGGCTGCTGGCGCGCTTGGAGGCCGCCCTCACAGCCGAGCCACATGGTCGCTGGGGGCATGCAGACAGCCTCAAACCAGGCCCTCCTGGCCCTGCGCGACGGGCTCCTGGCCCGTTTGGAGCAGCGCGCTGATGCCCCGGCATGACGCGGGCAGGGTGCAAAGCCTAGAAAGGCGACACGCCCGGGCCTGCGCCGCGCGGCGGGCTGCTGGCGCGCTCGGGGCCGCCCTCAGAGACCAGGCGCCCGGCGGCCGCAGCGAAGCGCGCGCCCAGGTGCGAGATCGCCACCTCGCCCCTGCGGCAGCAGAATGCGAGGGCGTCATGACTGCCCTAACCCCAACACTCGCCTGACGCCGCTCGCAACCAGCAGACCCAAGCGCCGCCGTGCTTTTGCACAGCTGTGCGACGAGCTGCCGCTGGGACAGGTCTCAAAGGAAACGCTCTGCACAGCACTCCTAAGGCCAAACAGCGCTTCCACAGCTAGCTGGGAGGAGCGGCGGCAGTGGAACAACACGGCGGGGGACAGGGAGCAGGCGGGGGGGCGCGGCACCGCGTGGCGGCCTCGATGCCGGTCAGGCTCTCTACGGCGACGACCTTGCGCCCGGCCTTGCGGCTCGCGAAGGGGCGCAGCAGCGCCAGCAGCGCCTTGAGGCCCGTGCTGGGGCGCACCTGCGGCGCAGCCGACTGGGCTTGTGGCACGCTGGGCAGCGATCCAGGTGGGGTGCTGGATGCTGCACTCCAGCTTGCACTGGTTGCTGCTGTGCACATGAATCAGGACAGGGGCCTGCAAGCTTCTGCACGGATAGGGCTGCTGCGGGGGCCGGGCACGCGCACGAGCACGATGCGCTTGACGTGTTTGCGGAAGGGCCGCGACAGCGAGCGGTACGTGGCCAGCAGCCAGCCGGCCGGCAGGCGGTTGCTCCGGCGCGCGTGGCCAGTGTTCAGGAGCACCAGCACGTACGGGCCCTGCGCGCAGCCGCCGCCGCGTGGGCAAGATGGCTGAGAGCCTGGTGCGGTAGGGTTGGGTGAGGGTAGGCTAGGGTTGATGCAATTAGGGTATGATAGGGTATATGGTGGGAGGGGAGGCTGCGGCGGAGGCAGGGCGGGACAGGCTGACGACCGCGCGACTGCGCAGGGCGGCCGGCGGCGCAGGCACGGTGAGCCGCGACCGCTGCGCCGGGAGCATACCGGGTGATACGGCGCGCGCTGCAAGTGCATACGCCAGGCACGTGACCCAGCGTGGGTCAGACTGGCAGCCACAGAGCGGGCCGCCCGGGCGCTCTGCACGCAGCAATATGCACGGACGGCCTCCCTTCGCTGCGGCCATCAGGCACTAAGTTCCCCGCCCGGTATGAAGACCCACCCCGCGCCGGAACAAGCTACCGGGTATCGGGCGAGCGCAGGGCGTGGCGGGCTTGGCAGGCGCGCGCCTGCGCCACCAGCGGCTCCAGCTGGCGCAGCATGTACTGGCAGGCCGCGCGGCGGGACACCTGCGCGCTCGCGCGCGCACTCTCACGTGCCACGCGGGGCCTCCATCGCGCGCATCGCATCAGGCACGCGCTGCACTCACGTGCAAGTGGGCGCGCGGGGCATGGGCCCCTGCAGATATATGCCCCACCCGGACTGCGGCCACATGCAGCGGACAGCGCGAGGCCGGGCGCCGCACGCGGCGGGCCCCGCGCGCGCGAGCCTCAGAGGCGTGAGCGCAGCACAGCATGCCAGCGTGCAGCCGAGCGCGCTCGCCCATGCGCCCGGGCGCCGTCGGCCGTGTATGCGGCGCGAGGGTCCGGTGAATCGGGGTAGGGGTGCACAGGCGTGCTGGGCGCCACCTTGGCGGCCATGGCGTCCGCGGTTCACGACCATGACCGGGCGCCCGACTTGGCCTGACCCTACCCTGTCCGGGGCGCCTACCTTGGCCGCCACGGCGTCCGCGTTGACGACCACGACCGGGCGCCCGAGCGAGTCGACGCCGTCGTAGTACAGCATGCCGTGCAGCTCCGGCGGCTCGAACGCCTCCGCGTCCGCCGCCTCCTGCCGGCCGGGCGCGACAGCCTCGCGCCGCGCCGCGCCCGACCTCGGCGCCGCCCGGGCCGCGGCGGGCGGGGGCCCACAGGGCGCACCGCGGCTCCTGTCGTGGGCGGCGCTGCTGGCGCTGCCAGTGCAGACTGCACAGGAAGCAGCCTGGATATGTCACTCAGTCCTTGTTCCTGATGTTGATGCGCACGGAAAGTTTGTGCCTCAGGGCAGCGTGGGATCCGGCCGGGGGCGCGCCGGCACAAAGCGCCCCGCGGCGCGCAGCGACCCCGGCGGCGGCGAGAACGGGCGCGCGCGCGTGGCAAACGCGTCCAGCGCGCCCTGCGCGGCATGGCTGCCCGCTGTCGCCTCCGCCATTGCGGCCTCCGCGTCGGCCTGCGCGCGCCCTGCAGACCCTAAGCACACGGACCTTAAAAGCGTAACGGCCAAAGCACTCCAGCGCGCATGTGGGCGCTGCACTGCATGGCCGCCTGCCGCCACCGCTGCCGCCCCAGCCAGCAGCCACGGCAGTGCCCCGCATCGAATTTTGCGGGATAAACGGTCGATGCGGGTGTGAACTTCAAATTATTGAAGGTCACCAAAGCCCCTGAAAGCCTGCACACCACTGACCCGCCTCTGCGAGGGCCTGGCATGCGAAGGCCACCGGGCGGCGGCGCGGCGCGCCATCGCGCGCTGCCCGGGCTCGTCCAGCGGCACGGAGTACCGCCGCATGTCCTCGAGGTCCCCCGCGTCCGTGCCGGCGCCGCCGCTGCCGCCGCCGCCGTTGAGCGAGCGCTGCGCGGCCAGCACGTGCGCGTCCGCCTCCGCCTCCAGCTCCGCCAGCTCCTGCGCGCGCACGGCGGGCGCCCCCTCACCAAAGTGTTAACAGGATGTAAACCCTGCCTGGGTGTCCAGGACCTCCGCCTCCAGCTCCGCCTCCAGCTCCAGCCCCGCCAGCTCCTGCGCGAGCACGACGGGCGCCCTGTCAGCTCCTGCGCGCGCACATCAGGCATTCCCCTGGTCGCGGTGTGTCCAGTGTGTCACCGCGCCTGGGTGTCCGGGACTGTACAGTCTGCTTCTCTCCCAGCCAGCTCCTGCGCGCGCACGATGGGCGCACCCTGGTCATGGTGTGCCCAGTGTGCGACTATGCCTGGCATATCCAGGGTTGTCGACCACTGCCGCTTCAAGGCCATCCAGGCTGCTCGCCTCCCAGCCGACTCCTGCGCGGCGCGCCTCCCCCCGCTGCGGCAGCGCGCCTCGCGCGAGCGCCACTCGGGCAGCTCACGCGGACCCGGCCCCGCTTCCACTCCCGCCAGCTGTGACGCGCAGGAGGGCGCGGCATATGCGCAAGTGCGGCGTTCGTGCAATGCAGCGGCTGCCGGCGCTTGGCTGCCGCTGCAGTCCGTGCGTCCTAGCTCTCAAAGCAGATCCGCGTCTGAAAGCAAATCGCGGAGCTGCACGAGCCGCGGGCGCCACCGCCCAGCAGCCGCCACACACCGCGCGCCCGCACAGAGCAGCCATGGCCGTGCGCGCGCCTGCGCGATGCGCGCCTCCTCGTTGCTGGCCGAGCGGCCCGCGCCGGCGGCGGCGCCCGGGCCCAGCCCACTGGCGGCGCCGAACGCGGAGGCCCCGCGAGGCGCCAGGTCCTGCACCGCCGGGAACTGCTGGCGCGGCGAGTCGAGCTCGGCGGGCTCGGCAGCGCCGCGGCCGCCGCTGCCGGCGGGGCCCGCCTCGGGGGCGGCGGCCTCCGCCGCGCCCGCTGCGCCGACGCCCGTGGGCGCGGCCGCCCCGCCGCGCGCGGGCAAGTCGGGCGCGGCCGCCGCTGCCCCCGCGCCGGGCCCGGGCCCTGGTGCGCCGGCAGGGCCGGCGGCCGGCAGCTCGGCCTCGGCCGACAGGGCCGGCCCGAAGGCGGCGATGCTGACGGGCAGCGCCGCTGCGCTGCGCTCGCGCTGCAGGTCGGGGCCGACCTCGGCGTCGCCGCCCGGCGCGCTGGACGCGCCGGCGGCGGCGCCGACCCCGCCGCTGCCCGCGCCGGCGCCCGTCTGCACGGCCTGTTCGCCGCCGCCTCGAAGCGCCGGCGCTAGACCGGGCTCCGGCCCTGCTTCAGGCCCCGGCTCCGCCCCGCCCGACCGAGCGGACTCATTGTGCTGCGGCTGGCCGTGAGGCGCAGACGCCTCTGCTGGAACCGCTTGGCTGGGGCCGGCGTACGGCCCCGCCGCGCTGTGGAGCGCGCCGCAGGCGGCTCGCGGTGCAGCCCCGCCGCCAAACCCGCGCTGCGCACCATCTTGTGCATGCTCAGGCGCGCGCTCAGGCGCCGCGGACTCGTTCCCCGCCCCGTCCGCGCGGGGAGCGGCCGGTGCGCCGGACACGACCGCCTCCCCGGGGCGCCCGGCTGGCGCCGCGCCCCCAGCCGCCACCATCGCACCGACTCCTGCTGGCCCGGCCGCGGGAATCGGTGCGCCTGCCGCGCCTGCAGCGGCGCGGCGGGCGTCTGTCGCCGGGCGCACGGGCGAAGGCGCCGCCAGCACGGCCTCCTCGTCTTCGATCAGCGAGAAGGCGGCCGTAGGGGGCGCCGCGCGCGCGCCGTTCGCCGCGGGGGGCGCCGCAGGGCTGGCGGGGGCCGGCGCGCGCGCGCGCTGCGGCACGTGCGCGCCGCCGTTTGAGGCAGGGCCGGCGCCGGCGGCCTTGGACGGGTTGCCTGCGAAAGACCGTGGAGGGCGCGGGTCGGCGAGGTCGGCGCCTGCGCGCCAGGCGCACCGCATGCGATACCTTCTGCGGCTCCGGAAGGTGTGCCTGTGCAGCCTGGCGGGAAGCGGCCACCCCGGCGCTACCGAGTGCGGGCATCAGCTCCTTGCGGGTTCCAGTAGGCGGGTTCCAGGGGGCGCGCCGAGGGACAGCTCTGCCAGCGACTTTATGGAGGCGCCGTTGGCATGCGGTGCGGCAATCTCGTACGCTGCCTCTGCCATCCTGCTGCAGGCGACTCACCGGCGAGGCCGACGCCCGGCAGCGGCTGCCATGCGGTTAAGCCGTGCGCTGCATGCCTGCCGCTCTTCGATCTGCCAGAACCAGCTGGCGATGGCGGCCCTTCCTCACTTTGGCAAAATTGCTGGTAGGAGCACAGCAAGTTGCCTTTCCAGACGGGCAACCAAGGGATGTAATGCACAGCTCAGAGTGAAGTCGAACAAGCGCAGTGTGTGATGCTCACGGCACGCACGTACGTTTCACACACGCTGGATCGGAGGTATGGGCAGCGCGATCTGAAGGTGTGCGCTCTGAGAGCAGAGCTCTTTGAATGCCACTAGGGCTTTAGGAGGGTGCAGGCCAGCTTTGAGGCGAGAGGTTGCAGTCACACCAAGGAGCGTCTTGCGCCTGTGCTTCGCACAAGCAGCCCAGGAGCACTGTGCACGCCGCCAGGCACAGGCAGCAGGACCAGAGGCGAGGGGCCATCAGTCCGCGTTTGGGCGCGGCGCGCACGGGGTTGGCCACGCAGATGTCAAACTCCGCGGCGTACGAGGGGGGCAGCGTGCCGCCGGACGACGATGAGGAGGACTGGGATGCCGCCAACGCCGATGCCGGAACTGGCACAGGCACTGAGGAGAACTCCGAGGCGGAGAGCTACGAGACGGAGGATGAGCTAAACGATGACGTGCGCTGGCCTTGCGCTATCAGCCACGCGCAGCTTGATCTGGGAGAAAGTGGTAGTGGCGCGCGCTACTGGCAGCAGTTGGGGCACGGGCCGCACACAGCGCTGAGTGCCACAGCCTTTGCACTGGACCCCGACGCTTTGTGTCTTGCGTGTGAGTGTACAGCGGCTTGCTTTCTGTTTGTGCGGCGGTCCGCGCGCCTGCAGTTAGCGCGTCAAGCGCTGTGGGGCTTTGCTATGCTGCTGGCGTGCGCACAGCTGCATGTGCAAACGCCCTGACAAGCCCCTGCTCAAGGCACCGCGCTCTCACCCGCGACTCAAGCCGCTTGCACAGCGCCGAGTGCTGCACCGTGGCTGTCGCATGGCGCGCCCGGCTCTGCACACACTCAGTGCAGCCGGGCACCGCGCACTCTCTGCCCGCCCGCCGCGCACGGCGTGTTGCCAGCGGCCGCTGAAGTGTGGCTGATGTGCCGCGTGAGAGCAAGCGGCCGGGAAGCGGACCATAGGTGGAGCGCTTCTCGCCTGCCAGTGCGCAGCCTGCACCACTGCCAGAGCGCGCGCGGCGCGTGCGACAGCAGCCGAGCGTGCTGCGCCGCGCGCCGCGCAGGGCACGCTGACCGACGCGGCCAAGGCGGAGATTGTGCGGCGCGAGCGCGAGCGCCTCAAGCTGCAGGAGCGGCTGAAGCGGGAGAAGCTGGAGCGCATGCGCCTGGACGCCAACGACGGCGCGGGCGCCGGCGAGGCGCGCCGACATGCGCTGCCCATGCTGCGCAGCCGATGCTTGCTTTTGAAGCGCGCCGCGTGCTCGGCATGAGCTCGGCGAGGGGCAGCCCGCGGCGCTTGGTCTACAATGGAAGTGCTTCCATGGCCAGGGCTCGGCCGCTAAACAGACCTGCGCTACTACGGACAGTGCTGGCTATGGGGTGGGACTCGGGGTGCGCCAGGTCTTGCGGACACATCCGACAACCCTTGACCAGGCCGTGCGGGGCGCGCGCAGGCGGAGCGCGGGCGCAAGCGGCTGCAGTTCCTGCTGAAGCAGGCGGAGGTGTTCCAGCACTTTGCGCCGGTCGCCGCGGACAAGGAGAAGAAGAAGTGCGCGCCCGCCCGCCCGCCCGCGCTCCTCGCTCTGGTCGGGCACGCCGGCCTGGGCACAGAGCCGGCTGGACCAGCAAAGCTCTCGCGTCCGGCGAGCCGCCATCTGGGTTTTAGTTTCGGGATTTGGCCGGTGTGGCAGGGGCTGCCGGCCGCGCGGCGGCACGCGCAGGGACGAGCGCGAGGCGTGTGAGCTGGCTGAAGAGAAGGAAGCCGTTGCGAGGGGCGCCTCAGAACATGAGGCGGCTGCAGGGGGTTGCAAAGACAATACCAATGACTGTGTGCAATGGGCCGCGGGCGGCACGGCATCTGGAGGGGCTGCGCTGACAACTTTTACGACCTCGCTTGCAGGGGCCGCGGGCGGCACGGCACCTGCAGGGGCTGCGCTGACATTTTCTGTGACTGCGTGCAGGGGCCGCGGGCGGCACGGCACCAAGTACACGGAGGAGCAGGAGGACCGCGAGCTGCTCGCGGACGAGGCGACCGACGGCGAGCTGGGCGGCCACCGCCTGAGCACGCAGCCGAGCGTCATCAAGGGCGGCACGATGCGCGAGTACCAGCTGCAGGGCCTGAACTGGCTCATCCACCTGTACGACAACGGCATCAACGGCATCCTGGCCGACGAGATGGCGCGGCGCCCGCGCGCCTGCCTGCGCCCCTGCCTGCGCGCCTGCATGCACCATGGCGGCCCTGGGGCGCCTGCCCTGTATGGCTCCTCAGCTTCGCTGCGTCGCGCTGCGGTGCATGGCAGCCGCCCCGTGCTTGCATGCACGCCCTCCCGCGCTCGCCACGGCTGGGAGCGTGAGTTGCGCGCACGCGCGCGGCGGCGCGTCCGCTCGGGCTGGGACCGGCCGACCGGCGCGCGCCCGAGCGCCGGCGCGCGCGCGCAGGGCCTGGGCAAGACGCTGCAGACCATCTCGCTGCTGGGCTACCTGAACGAGTACCGCGGCATCACCGGCCCGCACATGGTCATCGTGCCCAAGTCCACGCTCCACAACTGGATGAATGAGTTCCGCAAGTGGTGCCCCATCGTGCGCCCGGTCAAGTTCCACGGCAACCAGGAGGAGCGGGCGCGTGCCCCCTCGCCCCCAAGCCCCAAGCACTCCTGTGCGCGTGCACGCCCTTGCCCTGGCGCGCGCAGCGGCCGCGCGGCCTGCCTGCGTCGGCAGGCCCGCCAACAGGTCCATGAGACGTGCGGCGCGCTTGGTTGTGCACGCGCTCCGCGCCCCAACCGCGCGCGGCCGGCTTCGCCACGGCAGGCGTACCAGCGCGAGCAGCTGGTGGTGCCGGGGCGCTTCGACGTGGTGGTGACCAGCTACGAGATGGTCATCAAGGTATGAGCCCTGGAGTGACCGCTCTGCTGCTGGAGCGCGCGTTATCCCTCTGGCTGACTGCGTGGCTGCGACATGTGACAGCCTGGGTGTCTTATAAGCACCAGAGATTTTGCATCACCAGTCGATCAATCGGCAGCCATATCTGTCCTCTCTGCCTGAATTCTGCATGTGGTGCGCGTGTGGTGCGTGGCCCCTCCGCGTCTTGACCCGAGCTTGGACTCGCGTTCTCCGATGCACATGCGGGCACCTGCACCGCAAGTCGGTCCGGAGGCCGCCTGGGCGCCGCCGCGTCACGCTGAGACAAGTCCGCGCGCGCAGGAGAAGAACCACTTCAAAAAGTTCCACTGGCGCTACATCATCATCGACGAGGCGCACCGCATCAAGAACGAGAACTCCATCCTGTCGCGCGTGCGCGCCCGCGCGCCCCCCTGTCGGCCCGCCGGCGCCATTCGCACGTACGCGCACCATCCGCAGCCATGCGAGCGCACGGCGGCAGCGTAGTCGTCGTGAGCGACCCTGATTGCAAGGCAGAGGAGAGCGGGGTGACACCACACATGGCCCCTAACGCCTATCGCGCCTCCCCTGTCGCAAGACTGTGCTGGACCAGCGGAGCGGCGCGCGCGCAGGTGGTGCGCATGTTCAAGACCAACTACCGGCTGCTCATCACCGGTGCGCCGCCCGGCCGCGCCGCCCGGCCCCGCCCGCGCTGTGTGGGATCCTCGCCACCGGCGCCTGTGGCAAGGTCTGTCAGTGCGATGTCCATGCGCTTGAGTGCACGGATCCATGTCTGTGCTGTTTGACGCGCACCGCGTCGGCGCGGCGTTGAAGGCGCGGCCGGCCGGCGCGCGCAGGCACGCCGCTGCAGAACAACCTGCACGAGCTCTGGGCGCTGCTCAACTTCCTGCTGCCGGAGGTGTTCAGCAGCGCGGAGAAGTTCGACGAGTGGTTCAACGTCAGCGACAAGGACTCCGAGGCCGAGGTGGTCAGCCAGCTGCACAAGGCGCGCGCGCCGCCCGGGCCGGACGCGGCCAGGCCCGGCGCATGGCCAGGAAGAATGCAGCTGTGCGCATGCCCTGCGGGCTGTCAGAAGCTTCTGCCGGTTGCCTGCCAGCCGTGCTGCAGGCGTGCAGGGCAGCTCCTGGCGGGGTTCTGCTCCGCCCCGGCCCGCCGCACGGTCGCTGGCAGGCTGGGGGGTCCCGCCCGGGCCTGAGCGGGCGTGCGCGCCGGGCGGCAGGTGCTGCGGCCGTTCCTGCTGCGCCGGCTGAAGAGCGACGTGGAGAAGGGCATGCCGCCCAAGAAGGAGACCATCCTCAAGATCGGCATGAGCGAGATGCAGAAGAAGTACTATGCGGCGCTGCTGCAGAAGGCGCGGCCGCGGCCTTGCGAAACACAGCCGGCGCCGCCCGTGACGGTTGGCTGTGAGCTGGCGCTCGACCTCTATTGACACATTTCTGTTTCGTCCTTGGCGGATGCAGTATTTGCTCTGTGCATGACTCCAGCCAGAAAAGCGCGGCGCAGGTCGCCTGCTGCTCATCAGCGTAGCAGGGCAGCTGCGCATGCGCCGGCGCGCTCACCTGCCCGCACGCGGCCGCGCGCAGGACATCGAGGCGGTGAACGGCGGCGCGGACCGCTCGCGGCTGCTCAACATCGTGATGCAGCTGCGCAAGTGCTGCAACCACCCGTACCTGTTCCAGGGCGCCGAGCCCGGGCCGCCCTACACCACCGGCGAGCACCTGGTCGAGAACTCTGGTGCGGGTTTTTTTGTCTCCTCCTGCCTGCCAGCTCTTTTTTTGCGCCTGCCACCATGCAGTGCGGTACGGTGCGCCCAGGGTGAATCTGTGTAGGCGCATGCGCGGGCCCTCTGGCCTCGAGCCCGCGGCCGGCAGCGCTGCTGCCTTCGCGTCGGGTAGTGCACAGACCTGGCAGGAAATATGTCATTAATCAGAGCCAGCGGCACTTGTCATGCGCACTTTGTTACACTGCGATGGGCTCTGTGTCCCGGCACTGCCTCGTTGCAGTGCAGACCAGATGCATCTTGTGCTTTGAATAAACTTCTGGGCCCTGCAGACAGGCGGGCGTGCTGTGCTGCACAGCATGTCTTTTGTGTTCAGGTTCAGGGCGCTGACCGCCTTGCAAGCCTGGGCGCAGGCAAGCTGGTGCTGCTGGACAAGCTGCTGCCGAAGCTGCGCAGCCGCGACTCGCGCGTGCTGATCTTCAGCCAGATGACGCGCCTGCTGGACATCCTGGAGGACTACAGCCTGTACCGCGGCTACAAGTACTGCCGCATTGACGGCGCGCGCCCTGCCCGCGGGGCCGTTCCCCGACATGGCTTGCTGGCCAATCTAGTCAGCGTAGTCAGCCACCCTCTGCTCATCAGGGCCACTGCTTCCATCATGCCAGCAAACCTTGCTGACGAGAGAGTACCTTAACATGCTGTTTGGAGGGCTGCGCTCGTCATGGCTGCCATGGAACGTTGAGATGGACATGGCTCGTGCTGACAGGGCGAGGGCTATTCCAGCACCTCACCTATACCCAGGGCGCAGGCAACAGGGCGAGCGCTGCACCCGCGCCTCACCCGGCTCCGCGCGCGCAGGCAACACGAGCGGCGAGGACCGCAGGTCGCAGAACGACGCGAGCCCGCGCCTCACCCGCCCCCGCCTGCGCGCGCAGGCAACACGAGCGGCGAGGACCGCGAGTCGCAGATCGACGCGTACAACGCGGAGGGCAGCGAGAAGTTCATCTTCCTGCTCTCCACGCGCGCGGGCGGCCTGGGCATCAACCTGTACACCGCCGACATTGTCGTCCTCTTCGACTCCGACTGGAACCCGCAGGCCGACCTGCAGGCGCGCCCCCGCCCTGCCCCGCGAGGGGCCGGCTCGGTCCGGCGGGCGCGGACGGCCGCGGGCCCCCGCCGCGCCTGCCCAGTGCCCGCACCGTCGGCTTGACTGGTGCAGGCCGCCGGCATGTGCGCTGCATTGCGGTGTTCACTGGGTCTGGCCGCACCGGCAGCCTTGTCCCGGCAGCTGGCCACCACACAGCAACCTGATGAGCGCCCCGCACCTCTGCATGTGTCCAGCTCCAGCATGCCGGGCCGGCGGCGCGGCGCCGCGCCTTCGCACTGCCCTCCCGAGGCCACTTGCGCCCTGCGCGCCATGCGCGGGCAGGCGTGAACGGGCGCTCGCGTTGAGGGGCGCCTGGGCTGAGGCTGTATTGCGGCGGGCGGGTGCAGGCCATGGACCGCGCGCACCGCATCGGCCAGAAGAAGGAGGTGCAGGTGTTCCGCTTCTGCGTGGAGAACAGCATCGAGGAGAAGGCGCGCGCCCGCCGCGCCGCCCGCCGCGCCGGCCCGCCGACCGCCCGCCCTGCGCGCGCGCCCGCGGCAGAGCTGTCCGGGCTGCCTCATACACCTGCGCGTCTGGGTGCTGGCGGTGGAGCGCGGCCTGTCTGCGGTTGTCCCTGCCCCCAGGGCGCGCGTGGCTGGGCCTGCGCGCTGGCGCTGTCTGGTTGGCCAGAAAGATGCCGACGTGCACCAAGAAGCACAGCAAGGCAGCCAGTACAGCCTTCAGTGGCCCTTGTGTGGCCGAGTCTCTGTCTCAGAACGTTCCAAGTGTGATCCTGCCCTGGACCTGCGCGCGCGCGGCGGGACGACCCGGCCGACGCGCAGGGGGGCGCGCGCGCGGCTGCAGGTGATCGAGAAGGCGTACAAGAAGCTGCGCCTGGACGCGCTGGTCATCCAGCAGGGCCGACTGACCGAGAACACCAAGACGGTCAACAAGGACGACCTGCTCTCCATGGTCCGCTACGGCGCGGAGATGGTGTTCTCGTCCTCGG
>JAABUV010002729.1_pt1 | contig 23468 bp, 9 predicted proteins | sample 5559971 | NCBI WGS metagenome assembly JAABUV01 (sample SAMN10711881, study PRJNA513362) | rock metagenome | isolation source: Antarctica rocks | place: Antarctica: Victoria Land, Knobhead nord | collected 2015-12-19
GGAGGGTCATCATGCGATAGACTGCGGGTGGCATCGGGAGGCTCCTTCCGGACGATATGGTGTCAGCACCCCTATCCTACCAAAGCCCTCCCGATTGCCCCCTTGTTAGCGAAAACTAGAGTAGAAGCAATGAGGACAACACGAGGACGCACATGAGTCGAGGCGCGTTACCCCCTGAGATCGCGGCGTTGCGGCGGCGCGACCGCGTGCGGACGATGCGCCTCTACCTCATCGGCGCGGGGGCGATCGGGCTGGTCATTGTCGCCATCTTCGTCGTCTACGACGTGTACGGGACGAGCCAGATCAGGGCGTCGCAGCATCTGGCCGCGGCTATCTCCGACTATGAGCGACACGACGCCGCCGGCGCCTACCACGAGACACGCGCGGCCATCGACGCCGGCATCCGCGACTACACCCTGCAATTTAACGTGGGGCTGCTTCTACTGAAGCTCGGTCACGACGACGAGGCGCTGCGGCAGTTGCGGCGCGCCGAGGCGATCCGCTCCGTGCCCACGGCCTACCTCTATGCCGCCATCGCCGCGCTGGCCGCGCATAACCCGACAACGGCGCACGCCGAGGCCCAGCACGCCGCCGCCCTGGCCCCCGGCGATCCGGACATCAGCGCCGTGCTGGCTATGGCCGACGCGGGGCTGGGCCACAGCGCCCGCGCCACCCAGGAATTCGCCACGGCGCGGGCCAACGGATATCAGGGCGAAACGCTGACCCAACTCATCGCCGACGCCGGGTTTGAGAGCTCATGATGGCAGGGGGATGAATCGCCTGGAAGCGCGGGCGTCTCCACTGGGACCGCCGCGGTCCCCGCGGCCTGTGCGCAGCCACGCGCCTCGGTGTGACCAAGCGGTGCGCCCCCGATGGTGTGCCGCGGGGACCGCGGCGGTCCCAGTGGAGACGTCACCGGCCGATAATGCACGAGCCCTGACTCGTAACGAGTCGGTCTTGACGCCGCGCCGACTGGCTGCTAGGGTGTAGTCAGTTCAGCGCTCTATTGCCGGAGGTTTGTCCACGATGATCGCTACCGATGTCCTGACGCTTCGCTCGCTCGACGCGGTTTGGAACCGCGCGCGCTGGGAGGAAGAGCTCCCGGACGATGGCAACCGCTATGAAGTCATTGGAGGGGTTCTGTATATGTCGACCGCCCCCAGCCCTATCCACCAGTGGATCATCCACCAGATCTTTCTTACCTTTTATGAGCAAATCGAAACGCCGGGCATCGGCATCGCACTATGGTCGCCCATCGGGCTGTTCATGCCGGAGTGTGACCCCGTCCAGCCCGACGTGCTGGTCATCCGCACGGAGGATCTGGACATCGTCACGGCCGACGGCATCGAGGGCATCCCGGCGCTGCTCGTAGAGATCCTCTCACTGGGCAACCCCGATACTGACACAGATGTGAAGCGCAAGGCGTATGCGCGCGCGGGCGTCCCTGAGTATTGGATCGTGCGTCCCGCCACACGCGACGTCCTGGTCCTGAGCGCCCCCGACCCCACGCTCGGGGACTACACGAGCAGCGCGCTCATCGAGGCGGAGGCCGACCTCGTTTCGCCCACGCTGCCCATTCGCGCGGCGGTCGCCCGCTTTTTCGCAGGCGCGCCCATGGGCGCGCAACGGCGGCGACGCGGAAGTAAGCGCGACGAGCAGTGAGTGTCGCTGTGAGTCGGGAGCAGAAGTGGCCGGACGTGTTGTGGATCGTACGCCACGGTGAGAGCGCGGGCAATGTGGCGCGCGACGCCGCGCTGAAAGAGGGGTTGGCCGTGATCGACATCCCCATACGCGACGTCGACGTCCCTTTGTCCGCGCTCGGTGAGCGGCAGGCGGCCGCCCTCGGCCGCTGGTTCGAAGCGCTGCCCGCCAGTGAGCGGCCGACGGTCATGCTGTCTTCATCGTACGTGCGCGCCCGGCGTACCGCGGAGATAATGCGGGAGATCGCGGGGATCAACCCCAGCCTTGTGCCCTTGATCGTCGATGAGCGGCTGCGCGAGAAGGAGTTCGGTATCTTCGATCGCCTGACCACGAGCGGCATTCAAGAGCGCTATCCCGTCCAGGCCGAGGCGCGCCGTCTGCTGGGCAAGTTCTACCATCGGCCGCCTGGCGGCGAGAGTTGGTGCGATGTGATCCTGCGTTTGCGCAGCGTCATCGACACACTGACGCGCGAGTACAGCCAGGAGCGCGTGCTGATCGTGTGCCATTCGGTCGTGGTGCTGTGCTTCCGCTACTTGCTAGAGCGCATGACCGAGGAGGACATCCTGGCTATCGACCGCGCCGAGGAGGTCGCCAACTGTTCCGTGACGTCGTATCAGTTCGACCCGGCGCTCGGCAAGCACGGCAAATTGGCGTTGCGCCTCTTCAACCACGTAGCCCCGATCGAGGATGCCGGGGAGAGAGTGACCAAGGAGCCCGATGCCAAGACCGTTGGAGGATGATAAGGAACGGGCCGTGCATGGCGATGAGCCTGTCGCCGTGACCGAGGAATTGTTGCGCGGTTGGCCGCTGCCGCGGCCGGACGACGATACGAGCCAGGGGCGCGGCAAAGACACGCGTGGCGCTGTGCTCGTCGCCGGTGGCTCGATTGAGGTACCCGGCGCCATCATACTGGCCGGGGTCGGCGCGTTGCGCGCGGGAGCCGGTAAGCTGCAAATCGCCACCTGCCGCGAGATCGCCGGGGCGGTCGCGGTGGCCGTCCCGGAAGCGCGCGCGCTGGGTCTGGCACAGACCGCGGGCAGCGACATCGACCCGTCGGCGGCCGAGCGGTTGGCCGAGGCTACAGGGGGCGCGGCGGCCGCGCTCATCGGTCCGGGCATGCTCGATGTCCCGACGGCGCAGGCGTTGCTGCGCCAGCTGCTGCCCCGCGTAACGGACACGGCCCTGGCGTTGGACGCGGCGGCGCTGGCCGCTATGTCGGAGGATAGACGGGCCTTGCACCACCTGGAAGGCAACGCCGTGCTGACGCCGCACCTGGTCGAGTTGGCGTTACTGCTGGGCGTCGAGCGGGACGAGGTGGAGGCCGACCCGCTTGGTATGGCGCGGCGGGCGGCGCGCGAGGCGCGAGCGGTGGTGGCGCTGAAGGGCGCTGAGACCTACATCGCCGCGCCGGACGGCACGGCCTACCGCTACGCCGACGGCGCCATCGGCCTCGCCACCTCAGGCTCGGGCGACACGCTCGCGGGCATCGTGGCCGGGCTGCTGGCGCGCGGGGCCGAACCGCTGCACGCCGCCGTCTGGGCTGTCTACCTGCACGGCGAGGCGGGCAACACTATGAGCGCGCGCATGGGCAAACTCGGCTTCCTCGCGCGCGAACTCCTGGCCGACATCCCCCGCGTGATGGCGCGCTTCGACGACTAATGGGCTTGTAACGCTTGACCAACGACGCGGCTAATCTCCCCACGTCAAAGAGGTGTCGCCAATCCACACCTGGTCGCCGGTCTCGACGCCGGCGCGCTCCAGCGCCGTGGTGACGCCGAAGCGGCGTAACAACTCCTGCAACCGGTCCATGTTCTCTTGCTCGCTGGGGTCCGTCATGGCCACGGCGCGCTCGGCGCGCCGGCTACGCACGCGGAAGCCGCTGGGGATGCGCTCGACGCCGACTTCTTCGACCGCGGCCGCCTCCACCACAGGGGCCTCACGCGGCCGCGCCGCCTCCTCGGCCCGCACATCCTCCAGGCGCGCCCACACGTCCTCCAGCAGCGGCCGGACGCCCTCGCCGGTCACCCCTGAGATGGCGTGCACGCGATAGCCGCGCCGCTCCAGTCCACGCCGTATCGCGGGTAGATTCTCGACGGCCTCCGGCACATCCAGCTTGTTGACACCCACGATCATGGGCCGCCCAGAGAGGCCCTCCTGGTAGAGCTCGAGCTCGTTGTTGATCACGTCGAAGGCATGTAGTATCTCATCGGCGTCCCCCTCTGCCGCGTCGAGCAGATGCAGGAACACCTTGGTGCGCTCGACATGGCGCAGAAACTCGTGACCGAGGCCGGCGCCACTGTGCGCGCCCTCGATCAGGCCGGGGATGTCGGCGGCGACGAACGTGCGCTCGTCGTCGAGGCCGACCACGCCGAGGTTGGGGCTCAGCGTGGTGAAGGGATAGTCGGCGATCTTCGGACGCGCCGCGCTGACGCGTGAGAGCAGGGTCGACTTGCCGGCGTTGGGCAGGCCAACGATGCCGACATCGGCGATGAGCTTGAGCTCAAGCAGCACCCAGCGCGCCTCGCCCGGCTCGCCCTTCTCAGCCACGCGCGGGGCCTGCCGCGTCGCCGTGACGAAGTGCGTGTTGCCAAGCCCCCCTCGCCCGCCGCGCGCGACCATCACGCGCGCGCCCGGCTCGTCGAGGTCGGCCAAAGGTTCGCCGGTCGCTTCATCGATCACGACGGCGCCGACGGGAACGTGCAATATCAGGTCGTCCCCCGACTTGCCGTGCCGCCGGTTGCTCGACCCGGCCGTACCACTCTCGGCCTTGAAGTGGCGGCTGCGGGTATAGCGGTAGAGGGTATTGAGGCGCGGGTCGGCCTCGGCGTAGACGGAGCCGCCGCGGCCGCCGTCGCCCCCATCAGGGCCGCCGCGCGGCACGAATTTCTCGCGCCGGAAATGGAGCATGCCCGCTCCGCCGTCGCCAGCCTGGACATTGATCTTTACATTATCACGAAGCACAGCGTATCGCGTCACCTATATCATGGGCCACCGAGCGGAGAGACTGGCGCGTCGCCCGCGGATCGTTCGCATCGCGGATCAGCGCGCCGAGCAGAGCGTTGGCCCCGGTTGGAAGTAGTAGGATCGCGCCGGTCGACTCATCGGCCAGACGCACGGGTTGTTCGACGTCGGCTAGGTTGCCCTGGCCCGACTCGGCCATCAGAGAGCGCAACTCGCCCGTCAGGTCGTCGTCGGTCTCACCGGCCAACACACGGCCCGCGCCGTCGATGACCGAGAGCGCCATCACGTCGGGCGTCGCCACGGCGGCGAGACACGCGCGCACGCGATCGAGACTCCCCGTGTCGCGCGCCGATGTACTCGCTTCGTCAGTATCCCACATCGCGATCTTCGTAGCCGATGGCAACGCATAGAGCATCCCGGTGCGTCCCTCGGGAGCGTCCGCGGCATCTCCCTCCAGTTCGTCCGGCGCGAAGAAGCGCGTCTCCGAGGGGGCCAGGAAGCCTGTGCCGTCAGGGTCCTCAGCGGAGGGCCCCTCAGCGGAAGGATTGTCCGCGCCAAAGAAGCGCGTCGCGTCGTCGCGCTCGGCCGGCGCGACACGACCAGCGGAAGGCTCTTCCCCAAAGAAAGCCGTGGCGTCCGGCGGCGCGTCGTCTACACCCTCATCGAAGAAACGCGTGGCGTCGTCGCCAGGCGCCGGGGCATCCGGATCGCCAAAGAATGTTGTCTCACCGGAGCCGTCCATATCATCGGCGCCATCCGCGCCATCACCAAAAAAGCGCGTGGCGTCGTCGCCAGGCGTCGAGGCGCCGGCACGCGCCTCCGCGACAGCGACGCCAGCCGGACCAGCCTTGCGGGACGAGACCGCCAGGGAAGCCGGACTAGCGACGGAACTGGCCTCTGGCCAGACGGCGGCGGACGCACTGGCCATCGCGGACAGGCTATCGCCGGCTCCAGACCCATTCGCGCCCGTGGTCAGGCGGCGCAACCGCTCCTGCATATCGGCCGGCCCCGCCAGTCCGGCGGGGCGCGACGCCATTACCTGAGCGCGCGTGATCCGTGCCACGGGGGCCTTACGCCGCGCGGCGCGACGATTGATGACCACCGAGAGGACCGCCGCGAGCAACAGCGATACGACCAGCACGCCAACGGTTCCCATCACAACCGGCCCTAACGCGGTGAGCGCGGCGATTTTTTCCTGGACCATACGTTATTCTCTCCTCTTGTCCCATCGGCAATAGCTCATCCGGCGCGCATGACTCTGGACGAGCAACCCCTCTGGAAACTAGAGTAGACGGCGCGGGGCGCGGGCGCTATAGCCTACGTGGGCTACTATCCTGCCCTGGCCTGCAGCGGATCGGGGTCGGAGTGCGTGGCCAGGCGCACGCGAGGGAGGCGGCGGCGCAGCGTGGCGATAAAGGAGGCGATACCCTGCTCCGCGCCGAGCGGCGCGGGGACCGCTTCGGCCAGCATCTCACGATCGATATTGAGCGTACGCAGTTGCACTTCGTTGGCGTCGGTGCGCGCCAAGAGGTCGATCAGCGCCTCGGTCTCGCCCGTGCAGTCGATGTAGCCGGGGAAAACAAGCAGGTTGACGGCCACGGTGAGGCCATAGCGGCGCGCCACGCGCATCGACTCCTCGACGTTGGCAATTGAGTAGCCACGCGGACGATAGTAGCCGTCGTAGCCAGCCGGGTGCGCCGAGAACAGGCTAACGCGGATGCGGCCAAGCCCGACCTTGCACATCTCCTCCAGGCCCCGGTAGTTCCAGCCATTGGTGTTGATGTTGATGACGCCGCGGTCGGTGCGCTCCCGAATCAGCTTGATAGCGGCGACGAGCGGGCGCGCGCGGTTGAGCGGGTCACCCTCGCAACCCTGCCCGAACGAGACCATCGTGCCGCCCTCGGTCAGGTGGCGCACCGCGAGATCGGCGATCTCCGCGGGCGTCGGCGCGAAGTCGAGCCGGATCTGCGGCGAGGGGACCGCGCCCTCCTGCTCGGAGATGCAACCCACGCAAGCGGCGGCGCAGCGCGGCGAAACGGGGATGGCGCCCTCCCAGCGCTGGTAGAAGACGTTCTGCGCCGTGTAGCAGCCGTAGTGCTCGGCGCACAAGGCCAACTGCTTGTAGAGACGGTTCTCGGGATGCGCGCGCGCCAGCCGCTCCACGCGCCTGTGCAGGTCGGGCGTACTGAAGCCGGCGGGGCGCCACGTCGCGGCGTCGTCGACCGGCAGCGCGGCGGCGTAGAGGCGGCCCTCGCGCGCGGCCACGGCAGTATAGCCAAACAGCGGCAGGTACGGCGCGGCGGCCTCTTTCTGGTAGGCGGGCAGGAACAGCCGCGCGTAGCCAGTGGGCAGCAGCGCGCCGACCGCGTAATCCTTCCCCTGCCTCAGAGGAACGTGGGCGTCGTCGGCGGCGCGGCCCAACGGTGTGCAACCGGGCAACATGGTCAGCGTTGCGCCGTCGGGCAGAGGCACGAGGCGGCCCAGCGGGCGCGTATCGCCGAATGTGCCGCCGAGCGGCCCCAGCGTGGGATGCTCGCGCAGCTCGCCCGCCGCGTCGCTATAGACCAACCGCCAATCCGACATACTCTACGCGCCCCCTATACTGCCCCGATATCCTTATGTCAGTATAGGGGTAATACGACAAGAAGACAGAAAGGGCGTATTACCCCTTGTGCGGACAAAGCTGGGTGTAGTAGCATAGTGCCGATACTTGTTGAAGGACACATCATGCCCCCTACCAATCCTCCGCCCACCGGCGCCGTCACCTATAGCCAGCAATATCGCCGGTGCGGGAAGCCGGATTGCCAGGTGTGCCGTCCCGGCCTGCCTGGTCACGGACCCTACTGGTACGCGCGCTGGCAAGAGGGCGGGCGAACGCGCACACGCTATATTGGCAAAGAGGCGCCGCCCGACGTGTCAGACCGCGCATTACCAGTGGCGCCAACGGCGCCGAGGACGACGCCGACGCCGGCGGTCAAGGACAAAGACGTGGGGGGGCAGGCGCAGGGCGGGACGGTCCGCAGGCGTACGGGCGCCGGCAAGACAGCCGCACTATCTGGCCTAGCGCAGGATCAGGGGAGGCCCTTTGACGTGGCGTCCGCTGGGACCGCCGCTGTCGGTCCGCTGACCGTCCTGCCGGCACACGCTGGCCGGCAGGATGCCGACGGTCCCAGCAGGGACGTCCCGCTGCCACGGGACCCGTCTGGGATAACACTAACGCCAACCCTGCCGCCGCCGGCTCTCCGCGTGCGCACGTTAGGCGGCTTCACGGTCTGGCATGGCGATAGGGAGTTGGCGCCCGGCCGCTGGTCGCGCCGCACTGTAGCCGCCCTCTTCAAGTGCTTGCTCACCGCGCCCGGACAGCGCCTCACGCGTGAGCAAGCCGCCGACCTGCTGTGGCCTGACGCCGATCGCGACCAGGGCAGCGTCAACCTGCGCGCCGCGATACACCGCCTACGCGCCGTGCTGGACGAACCAGGCACGGCCACGAGCTATCTGCGGTCAGAAGGATCGATACTCCTCCTCGACCCCCATCCGGGCTCACCCGCCAATCAGGATCAGGACTGGCTCGATGCGGACGCCTTCGCGCGGGCGGCGCGCCTCGCCTTGGCCGGTGGAGACATTACTACGGGGCAGGCGGCCCTTGATCTGTATGGCGGCGCGTATCTGCCCGACGACCCGTACGAGGATTGGGCGGCGGCGCGACGGGAAGAGCTACGCCAGCAGTACCACGCGCTGCTGCTCCAGCTGGCCCGATTGAGCGCGGACGCGGGCGATAGCGCTGGGGCGGTGTGGCGCCTGCGCCTCCTGCTGGCGGCCGACCCCTGCCACGAGCCGGCGACCCGTCTCCTGATGCGGCTACTGGCCGCTACGGGAGACCGCGCCGAGGCGCTGCGCGCCTACGAGGTGCTGGTCCGCGCGTTGCGGGACGATCTGGATGTGGTCCCCACACCAGAGACGGAGTCCCTGCACGCCACACTCCGCGCCGCGGTGGCGTCCCCACGAACCGAGCCACAGACCACGCCCACCAATCTGCCCGCGGCGCTGACCAGCTTCGTCGGACGCGGGCGCGAGTTGGCGGCGGTGGAGCACGGGCTGGCGCAAGGGCCGTGGGGCTGCCGCCTGCTCACCCTGACCGGCGCCGGCGGCGGCGGCAAGACCCGCCTGGCCCTCGAAGTCGCGGCCGCCGTCCGGCCCCGCTACCCCGATGGCGCCTGGCTCGTCGAGTTGGCGGCGCTGGCCGACCCCGCGCTCGTCCCCGCGACAGTCGCCGCCGCGCTCGACCTGCGTGAGCTACCGGACGCGTCGTTCACGGAGGCCATGGCGGCGCTCACCGATACCCTCCACAGCCAGCGGATGCTGCTGGTGCTGGACAACTGTGAACACCTCGTCGCGGCCTGCGCCGAGCTAGCCGCACGGCTCCTGCGCGCCTGCCCCCAGCTACAAATCCTGGCGACAAGCCGGGAGGCCCTGGGTATAGCCGGTGAAACTGTGTGGCGGCTCCCACCGCTCTCCCTCCCGCCGCTCACCGAGGACGTGCGACAATTCCCCCGCGTGGACGCTCCCCCTGGAGGGGCGGCGGAGAATGTGGTCGTGGAGGCCGCCGCGCTCGACAGGTTGCAGCGGTTCGAAGCCGTGCAGCTGTTCGTGGAACGCGCGCGGGCCAGCCGGCCCGACTTCACGCTGACAGGCCACAACGTGGCGGCGGTGGCTCAGATATGCCGCCGGCTCGACGGCTTGCCCCTGGCCATCGAGTTGGCGGCGGCGCGGTTGAGCGCCCTCTCGGCGCGGGACGTGGCGGCGCGCCTCGACGATCGCTTCCGCTTGCTCACGACGGGCAACCGCGCGGCGCTGCCCCGACACCAAACCCTACGAGGCGTACTGGACTGGAGCTACACACTGCTGAACGCGCCGGAGCAGGCGCTGTTGCGCCGTCTAGCCGTGTTCGCGGGCGGCTGGACGCTCGAGGCGGCGGAGACCGTGTGCGCGGGGGAACCCGTGCGGGAGTGCGACGTGCTGGATCTACTCGCGGGGCTGGAAGCGAAGTCGTTGGTGACGCTGGTCGACGACCTCGCGCCGCCAGACCCAGACCAGGATGGCGAGAGCCGCTACGGCCTGCTAGAAACGGTGCGCCAATACGCCGCCGACCACCTGGCGGCGAACGGTGAGTTGGATGCGGCCGGCGCCGCGCACGCCGCCTACATTCTGACGCTGGTCGAGCGGGCGGAGCCGGGCCTCTATGGACCGCGACAGCGGTACTGGCTCGATCGGCTGGATGCCGAGCACGACAATATACGAGCCGCGCTCACCTGGAGCACACGCGAAGGCGAAGGCGCGGACGCGCAGACCGCCGCGCGGCTGGCCAAGGCGTTGGAGTGGTTCTGGCGGCTGCGCGGTCACCTGCATGAGGGGCGCCGCTGGCTCGCGATTGTCCTGTCCAAAGGATGCGGGGACGGCGACGACGCGTCCCGACTGTGGGCCGGAGCGTTGAACGCGGCCGGGATGCTGGCCGAGCGCCAGCACGACTACGACCCGGCCGAACAGGCGCTCCAGGAGAGCGTGGCCCGCTATCGAGCCCTCGGCGACGACCAAGGCACGGCTGACGCCCTCAACAATCTGGGGCATGTGGCGTGGGACCGGAGCGACTATGCGCGGGCGCACGCCCTGTTCCAGGAAAGCTTGTCCCTGCGCCGGACCCTTGGTGACGAACGCGGCGTCGCCTCCTCGCTCAACAACCTGGCGCGCGTCCATCGCTATCAAGGCGATGTCGAGACCGCGACGGGGTTGTACGAGCAGAGTCTGGCGCACTGGAAAAGGGTGGGCGAGCCGTGGGGTATCGCCACCGTACTGGGCAACCTCGGGCTTGAGATGGGCGAGCGCCGCGACTACCAACGGGCGCTGTCCCTGCATCAGGAGAGCCTGGCGCTACGACGGGAATTAGGTGATAAGATGGGCGTCTCGTGGTCGCTCACCAACGTAGCAAGCATCGACATCCGCCTGGGCAACTATGAGCGCGCCGTCACCCTGTTCGAGGAGAGCTTGCAGCTGGCGCGGCAACTCGGCGACAAGGCCACCGTCACCGACATCGTGGAAGGGTTGGCGGAGGTGGCACAGGCGCGCGAGGAGATGGGCCGCGCGGCGCGCTTGTTCGGCGGCGTGGGGGTATTGCGCGCGGCGGTCGGCGACCCGCTTTCGCCGGCCGAGCGCGCCCGCTACGACCGCAACGTGGCGGCCGTGCACGCCGCGCTGGGCGAGGATCGCTTCACCATGCGATGGCGCGAGGGACAGGCTATGACGCTGGAAGAAACCATCACATACGCCAGAAAACGCGGCGCGTAGCAAGGTCATGTATTTCCCGCTTTAACGGTCAGTTCGAGGAGGGCCCTCACCCCCACCCCATGCGGGTTGGGCTGTCGGAGCGGAGCGGAGAGAGACCAATCCGCATGGGGTGGGGGTGAGGGCCCTGGCGCGTCAGGGGCTTACATGATGCCGCGGGCAGGTGAGCAAGGGGCCGCGCACGCCGATGCAAGGCGACGGCGCCGGGGCCGGGCCAGACGGCGGAGACGCGACCGGATCGACCTCGGCCACGACCGCCCGATTCGCCTCGATGGCGACGGGGACACGCCCGCGCGGCCGCCGCCCCCCGAGCAACGCCCCGACCTCGGCGCGCGCCGACCCGTACGCGGAGAGCGTCAGCCGTAGCGTCCTGGTCGTGGTATGTCTACCGGGGAGACGGACGGATACGCTCACGCGCGCGGCGGACGCATTCGGATTGAACAGGTCGACCGTCGTGTGCGTCCCCGCCACGGTGTAGCGATAGGACTTGTGCGCGATGAACACGCCCCTCGTCGCGCCGATGGTAACCGTCTTGGTCTTGCCGTTCCGCGTGGCCGCGGTCCGCCGCGCCACACGCGTGACGACTACGGGCGTATCGCTCCGCACGTCCACGCCGACGAGCGGGTAGCCCATCGCTAGCGCGCCGAGGCGCTCGGTCACGCTGTCGTATGGGCCCAGCGGCACGACGATGACGCGCGCCTGCGCCGCCTCGCCGGACCGCGCCGCCGTGTAAACGTAGACGCGTACGTGCGCCTCCACGGGCAGCGGGTTGCGCAGCACGAGGTCTTCGGAGACGGCGGGGCTGGCCGGCGTCGACCGCGTGGCCGGCTGGGCCGCCCGCCCCGCGTCGGCGGCGAACAACTGGCGCCTGCCGGCGCCGCGCGGCGTCGGCCCCAGATACAGCGCGCCGATCGCGGTACCGGCGTCCGCCGTGACCACCGGCGGCGTCCCCGCCACGTAGAGCAGCGTCGCGCGGACAATCCCGCCGGTCGTCCTGGCGTTGGCCGGCTGCAGCGCGCCGTCCGGCGCGTTGAAGGCGATCGCCGAACCGTCTTTGACTGGCGCGCCCGACCGGTCACTCACCCGCGCGACGATTGGCACGCGCACGAGCCCATCGGTCCCCTTGACGGCGCGCCCGGCCTGCATGGTCACGACGTTCGCCTCACCCGCGGTGATGACGAGGGTCGCGCGGGCCGTGCGCACCCGCCCGGTCAGGCCCTGGCGGGCCGTGACCACCACGGGGTAGGCGCCGGGCTTGAGATCGGAGTGCGTGAACACGTCCAGCGTCCCCGTCGTCGCGCCCGCGGCGAAGAGGTCCACGTCGGCGAGCGACGACCGCGCCAGCACGCCCGCCGGAGCGGAGACGCTCAGCGCCACGTAGTCGCCGGGGCCGTTCGTAGCCCGCGCCGAGGCCGCGGGGCGCACGGTCAGCGGGATGCGCACGAAGCCGCCGGCGACGCTGGTCGCCCGCCCCGCGCTCACGGCGAAGTCGGCCGGTCGTGCGCCCGCCGAGGCGCCCCGCGCGCCGCCAGCCGCCACGAGGCGCGCGGGCGTGGCCGCGCTCTCGTGGTCGGACAGATCGTAGTCGGACACGGTGGCCGCGTAGGTGACGCCCTGCTCGGTCTCATTCAGGGCGAAGCTGTTGGCCTCACCGAGGTCGAGTGTGTAGTACGCGCCCGCGGGCATGGCGCTGGTGCGCCAGTGCAGGCGGTAGCCGGTCACGATACCCACGCGCGTCGGCGGCGACCACATCAGCGTGAGCTGCCCAGGGGCCTGCGTGCCGATGACGTCGCGTGGCGCGTCGGGACGGACCGGCTGAATCACCTGGACGACACCCCGCGCGAAGCCGTTGATGGCTGGCCCGGCGCCGTTGTCCAGCGTGGCGTAGACGGAATAGGCCCCGGCGGGGACGGCGCTCGCGTTCCAGGTGTAGCGCCAGGCGCCGCCGCGCACCGGCACCCCGGAGGCGATGAGTGTCCCGGCGTAGTTGGGCATCGTCTTACCGTCGATGACCGTCGTCGGGCTCGTGGTGTAGTAGAGCGATACGGTCTGGGACTGCCCAGCCTCGGCCGGGTCGGCGAGCGTGCCGGCGAGTTCAGCCGTGGGGGCGGCCCGCAGCTTCTGGCCCGCGGCGGGCGCCGTCACCTCCAACGCCGCTGCAGGAGCCTTGCCTTGCACCAGCAGCCGGTAGCCCTCGCCGCCGCGCAGGTTGCCGACGGTGACGTGCCAGAGGCCCGACTGCAGCGTGGGCAGGTAGAGCATCTCGCCGCCGCTGTAGCCCGCGGGGAGGCCGCGCCCGTTGGCGGCCTCATAGAGTTTGGTCCCGGCCCCTGGGTGGTCGCGCGTGTAGGTCGTGCCGTCGGGCGCCGTCAGCGTCAGCGTGGGCGCGCCGCGGCGCCAGGTCAGGTTGAACAGGGTGGCCGTCTGGCCGGGCGCCACCGTCACCGGGACGCTCATCGCGCCCGGCGCCTCGGGCGCGGCCAGGCCCTGCACGCGCCGCACCGCCACCTGCCCATTGCCGGCGCGGGCCAGCAGGTAGGCCGTGTTGTTGCTCGCGTCGATGAGCGTGTAGTTGCTGCCTTCGTTGATGTGGACGTTGCCCGAGTCGTCGACGAAGACATCCTCGCTGAGGTCGAACACCGAGCAGACATTCAGGTCAAGCGAGCCCTTGAACCCGCGGACACTGCCGCTGCCGTTGTGCGAGAACTTGCCGATCTCGAAACCCGCCGCCACGTAGATGCCGCAGGGCGGTATCTCCCAGGCGAAGGCGCTCTCGGGAATGTTGAGGCTGAGGTCGGCGCTGGCGGCCAGCTCGGCGCCGTCGCCGTCGACCCAGATGTGCCCGTAGGCGTCGGCGTGGAAGCTGATGTCGTTGTTGATGTGGATAGTGAAATCGCTGGAGATCTCGGCGTAGAAGCCGGTCCCGCTGGACTGGTCGACCGTCACGCCATGGTGGGTGAGGGAGTTGCTACAGACGTGGTCGTCGAGCGGTTCGGTCACGTTGTTGCCGTCGACGAAGGTCGGCGCGACCAAGCGCACGCAGAAGCCGCCGGCGATGGGCAGGAAGCTGAAGAACTGGCCGCTGCCGCCGATGCCGAAGTTGCCGTCCGTGGAGAAGGTGGCGTGGGCGGTACCATGGAACAGGTAGCCGCCGTCGTCGGTCTGGAAGTCGAGGCCCACCTGGAAGGTGTAGGTGGGCGCGCCGCGCTGGCCGGCGATGTAGATCTCGCCATTGATGCCGTTGATTTCCAGGCCGGTCTCGTCGATGGGGATGCCCGCGCCGGACACCTGCACGTCGAGGGCGGCGTGGCGCAGCGGCGAGGGGTGCCCGAAGTCGTCCACCATGCCGATCTCGACCAGGGCGTTGAGCGTACCGATCTTGGCCACGCCGATGCTGCCGCGCCCGATGATGTCGTACGTCTTGTGCCCGCTCGTGTCGGTACCGAACGAGAGGCAGCCGCTGCCGCTCAGGTTGAAGCCGCCAGCGTTGATCGGGGGCAGCGGCAGGAAGGTACCGCCGCCGGACTTGCAGTCGGCTTTGACCGAGGCAATGGTCTCGCCGGAGGAGAGACCAGGGATGCTGAAGTCGGTGGGCAGCGGCGGCAGCCCGGAGATGTTCACGGAGCTGCCATCGTAGCCGATGGCCCCGATGGAGATCGTGCCCTGGAAGATGGGCAGCCCGAGCGCGACGTTGGTCACGGTGATACCGGTTTTGCTGTCGAAGGTGAGCGAGTCGGCGCTGAGGCTGAAGTCGGCCAGCGTGAGCGACAGCGCACTTCCGGTTACATTCCCGCTGACCTCGCCGGAGCGCGCGATGGTCAGGTTGTTCATGGTGATCGTCTTGCCGCCGAATATATCGGGCAGCGTGAGCGACACCGTCGCCGCGGAGACGCCGGCCGAGCCAATGGTCAGGGTCGAGAGCGAGAAGGAGGCGCCGTCCATGGCGAGGGTCAGCGTGGTACTGCCGTCGACGCTGACCACACCGCCGCTGACCACGAAGCTCGGCGACACATTGAGCCCACTGATGGAGAGCGTATGGGCGCCGAGACCCAGGCCCGCCAGGTCAAGCGTGGCCGTGCCGATCGAGAGGCCGCCCGTGCCCAGCCTGATGTTGCTGGCCGACAGGCCGAACCCATAGGCGGAGAAGCCGACGTTCGGCACCGCGATGTAGCCGTCCACGACGAGACCTGTGCTGTCCTTGACGATGGACAGCGCGCCGGTCAGCGTGATGTCGCCGCCGCCCGCGCCCAGGCCCGGCAGGGTGAGACTGACGCCATTCGCCGCGATGCCGTTCTGGTCGAGCGTGAACTGGGCGACGCTCACGGTGAAGCCGTGGTACGAGAGGTTGAGCCCCGACACGACCAGCTGCCCCGTGACGTTGAACTGCCGCGAGATGGCGAGCGAGCCGCGGAAGGTCGGCGGCGTGACGCCCGCCGGGAACAGGCTCGCCGGCAAGGTCAGGCTGGCATTGGTGATGGTCAGCCCGCTGTTGTCGAGCGTGATCGCGTCCGCCCCCACGCTGAAGCCGGCCTCGGCGATCGAGATCGGGCCGGTACTGAGCGAACCGTGGATGCTGAAGTTGGACGAGACCGAGAGCGAACCCTGTAGCACCGGCGCCGTGCTCCCCGCCGGGAACAGGCTCGCCGGCAGCCCCAGGCTGGCATTGGTGATGGCGAGGCCGTTGCGGTCGAGCGTGATGCCGCTCGCGGCCAGCGTGAACCCGGCCTCCATGATCGAGACCGGCCCGGTCGTCAGTGAGCCGCCGATGCTGAAGTTGGGCGAGACCGAGAGCGAGCCGCGCAGCACCGGCGCCGTGCTCCCCGACGGGAACAAGCTTGCCGGCAGCGCCAGCGAGGCGTTGCTGATCGTGAGCCCACTGTTGTCCAGCGTGACGCCGTCCGCGGCCAGCGTGAACCCGGCCTCGGCGATCGAGACCGGCCCGGTCGTCAGCGCGCCACTGAAGGCGAAACTGGGCGAGATGGAGAGCGAGCCGTGTAGCGTTGGCGCCGTGCTCCCCGACGGGAACAGGCTCGCCGGCAACGCGAGGGTGGCGTTCGTCACCTTCATGCCGCTTGTGTCCAGCGTGATGGCGTCGGCGCTGAGCGTAAAGCCGGCCAAAGAGAGGGGCGGGGCGGTGACGCCGAGGCTGCCGCCGAAGGTACCGTCCCGGTGCAGGAACAGGTTGCTGCCGGTCAGGTCAATCGGCGCGCCGCTCGGCGGTATCACCGTGACCAGCGCCGAGGTGATCGTGATGCCGGACGTCGAGAGCGTGAGCCCGTAGACGCCGACGCTAAAGCCGGCCACCGTGACGGAGGTGTCCGGCAGGCTGATGTTGCCGCCGAAGGTACCGTCCGCGCGCAGGGCAATATCGTGCGCGACGAGCGTCGACCCCGATGGTAGGGTCAGGGTGAGCGCGTCGACGCTGACGCCGTCGCGGCTCAGGGTGAGGCCGCTGGCGCTAACCGTGAACGCGCCCAGGCTGAAGTTGATGGTGCGCGGGCTCACCGCGATGCTGCCGCTGACCGTGCCGTCGGACGCTACATGGATGTCCGTCCCCGCGAGACCGGCGCCGCCGAAGACGCTCGGCAGGGTCAGGTTGATCGTGGTCAGCGTGAGGCCGCCGCGGTCCAGCGTGATCGGGCCGGCCGCGACCGTGAAGCCGTCCACGTTCAACTGGGGTACCGACACGGTCAGGCTGCCGGTGAAGACGCTGTCGGCGCCAATGGTGATGTTATTGCCGGTCAGACTAATGGGCCCGCCGGAACTAGGCGTCAGGGCCGCGGGCAGGGTGGCGCTGGCGCTGTCCACGCTGATGGAGTGCGTGGTGAGCGCCAGCCCATGTACGGCGACCGTGAAGCCGGCCACGGTCACGCTGCCGTCGGAGAGCACCGCCGGCAGGTGCGAGATGGCCGCGGGAGCGAGGGAAGCGCCCGCGGCCCTCACCCCCCGACCCCCTCTCCCTGACGCGGGAGAGGGGGAGAGGCTTGCGGCTTTCGCGCTCATGCCCGTGCAGCCGGTAGCGGACCCGCCGAACGTGCCGTCGAAGTTCAGGTAAATGTTGCAGCCCCTGAACGTCTGGCCGCCCAGGGAGGAGGGCAGCGTGAGGCCCAGTGAGCCAATCTCGACGCCCTGCTGGCTCAAGCTGACGTTGGAGCCGCTGAGCGTGAAGCCGCCGATGTGGAAGGAGAGCGTGCCCTGGATGCTAGCGGTTCCGCTGATCGTCCCGTCCGTGCCGACGTAGACGTTGTCCACGTCAATCGGCGGGATGTTGAAGGCGGCGGGCAGGCTCAGCGTCAGGTGGTCGATGCGCAGCCCCGTCTTGTCCAGCAAGATGTCGGTGGTCCGCACCGTGAAGCCGGCCAACGTGAGCGGCGGCCCGCTCACCACGAGGGAGCCGTCGATGCCGCCGTCACGGTTGATGATGAGGTACTGGCCGGAGAGCGTGAGCGGGCTGTTGCCCGGCAGCGTGATCGTGGCGTCGGCGTGGTCGATGGCGATGCCATCGGTCGAGAGCGTGAGCCCGTGGATGCCGACCTCGAAGCCGCCCAGCGTCACGTTGACGTCAGGCAAGCTGAGGTTGCCGCCGAAGGTACCGTCGGCGTTGAGGCGGATGCCGCGCCCGACCAGCGTGTTTCCGCCGCCGGGCGGCACGAGGGCCTGCGGCACGGTCACGGTGATGCTATCGACGCCGACGCCGCTCCCGTCGAGGGTGACGCCGCCCGCGCTGACGGCGAGCTGGCCCAACGTGAAGGAGAGCGGGTCGGGGCCGAGCGAGATCTGGCCGCCGAGGCTGCCGTCCACCCCAAAGTGCAGGTCGCGCCCTGTCAGGGTGTAGCCGCCAAAGACGGAGGGCAGCGCGAGCGTCGCCACCGTGACGGTCAGGCCGCCCGTGTCGACGCTGGCGCCCGAGGCCGCGAGGGAGAACGACTGGCCCGAGGCCCCCGCAGAAGGCAGGGCGATGCTCAAGTCGGGCAACTGAATGGGCGTGCTCAGGGTGAAGCGGCCGCCACTGGACGAGCCGGGCAGGGTCAGGGCGGGGATGGGCGCCTGCAAGGTCAGGCCGTCGGGCGCGACGACGCGGATGCCGGTGGCGTGGCCGGGGTTGCTGGCGCAGCCGGTGGCCTCGAAGGACCAGCCGCCGAGGCTCTCCTGTAGGCAGGCGCCGGCGTTGGCGGTCCCCGTCGCCGTAGCGGTGGGCGGAGTGCCGGTGGCGGTGGGCCCGGTCGTGGGCGAGGTGGTGGCCGTCGCCGTCCCGGTCGCCGTCGCCGTGGCGGTCGCGGTGGGCGTATGCGTTGGTTGCGGGGTGATGGTGGGGTACGGCGTATTGGTCGCCTGTGGCGTATCCGTCGCCGTGGGCGTATCCGTCGCCGTGGGCAGCGCCGTTGGCGTGCCGGTTGGCGTGGCCGTGGGCAAGCTCCCCTGGTACTCATAAGCGCCGATGTCGCAGCGGATGCCGCCAGGCTCGGGGCGCGGGCGGCCGGTCTGGTCCGTCGTCAGCGGGCGCCCGTTGGCGTCCGTGCATCCGTTGGGATCGCCCGCGTTGATGGCCGGGCTGTCGCGCAGCAGGGCCAGGGTGAGGGTGGGGCCGCCATTGTCGCGCAGCGGGTACAGGAAGCGCGGGTCGATGGGCGCGCCGGCGGCTCCGATCTGGTCGCCGCTCCCGCCGTTGAGCGTACAGCCGGACGTATCGCCGAGCAGGTTGTAGCCGCCCGAGGTCAGCGCGCCGAAGCAGTCGGGACTCGCGCCAGCCGTCCCACTGATCGTGTTGACGGCCAGGATCGTGTTCGAGAGCGCGGCCGTGCCGCCGGCCGCGGCATAGATGCCGCCGCCCGATCCGCCCGCGGCCGTGCCGTTGCCGCTCACCGTCGCATTGTACAGCCGCAGCGTGCCGCCATTGTCGATGGCGCCGCCATGGCTGTTCGCGCCGCCAGCCGTATTGCCGCTGAGCGTACTGTTGACGAGCGTTGCCGCGCCGGCGTTCTCGATGCCGCCGCCGTTCCCGCTGGACGTGTTCCCGCTCAGGGTCGTGCCGCTGAGCGCCACGCTGCTCCCGACGGGGTTGACGATGCCGCCGCCGTTCCCGCTGGATGTGTTCCCGCTCACGATACTGTTGGTGACAGTGATAGCGCCGCCTGGGAGATTGGTGACGCCGCCGCCGTCGCCAGCGGCGGTGTTGCCGGATACCGTGGCGCGCAGGAGCGTCAGCGCCCCGCCCTCGTTGCGTATACCGGCGCCGGCGGTGCTGCTGATGACCGCGCTGTCCGCGAGCGTCAGCGTGCCGTCGTTGGACACGTCGTCGTGACCGCGCTGAATCGTGAGCCCTGTGATCAGCGCGACGACGTGAGGCTCGACCATGACCACGGTGGCGCTGTTGTTGCCGTCGATAATCGTCTGGCCGGCTCCAGCTCCGCGTAAGGTCACGCTCTTGCTGATGTCAAGGGTGGTGGTATACGTCCCCGCTTCGACGCTAATCGTGTCGCCGTCGTGGACCTTGTCAAGCGCGGAGCCGATCGTCTGGCAGGCTTTCGCATAGGTCAGACAATCGTTTTTTTGGTCGTCGCCCCCAGTAGCGACGTAGATCGTGCGCGTTTCGTAGGCGCCGATGTCGCAGCGATTCGTGAGATCGGGGCGCGGAAAGCCGCGCTGATCGACCGTGAGCGGCGCGCCTTGCGCGTCCGTACAGCCGGCGGCGGCCACGGCGCTGACGGCCGGGCTGCCGGGCAATAGGGCCCTGGTCAGCGTGGGGCCGCCGTTGTCAGCCAGCAGGCCGAGCAGCGGGTCGATGGGCGCGCTGGCCGTGCCCACCTGGTCGCCGGTCCCGGTCAGCTCCGTGCAGCCGGCGTTGTCGCCGAGCAGGTTGTAGCCGCCCGAGGCCAGGGCGCCGCTGCAATCGGGACCCGCGCTCGTCGCGGTGTTGCCGGCCAGGATCGTGGCGGTCAGCGCCGTCGTCCCCCTTGCGGCGTCCACACCGCCGGCCGTGGACGCGCTATTGCCGCTCACCGTCGCGCTGTACAGCCGCAGCATGCCGTTATTGGCGATGGCGCCGCCGTGACCCAGCCGCGTGGCGGCGTTGCCGCTCATGGTGCTGTTGGTCAGCGTCGCCGTGCCGCCGTTGTAGTTGTAGAGGGTGCCACCGTCCCCGCCCGCCGTGTTCCGGCTGAACGTCGTCCCGCTCACCATCAGCGTCGCGCTGCTCGCGTTGACGATGCCGCCGCCATTGCCCCCCGCGGTGTTGCTGACGACAGAGCTACCGGCGAGCGTCAGCGCGCCCGTGTTGTCGATGCCGCCGCCGTCACCGTTGGACGCGTTGGCGTAGACCGAGTCGTCGCGCAGTGTCAGCGTGCCGCTGTTGAACACGCCGCCCGAGTTGTTCGCCCGGCCGTGCTGGATCGTGATACCGGAGACCTGGGCGATGACGCCCGGTTCCACCCTCAACACGACGCCGTTGGACGAGCCGTCAACGATCGCCTGCCCGACGCCGGCGCCCTGCAGGGCCACGCTGGCGCGGACGTCGAGGCGCTCTATATACGTGCCCGCTGCGATCGAGATCGTGTCGCCGGACGAGCCGTTAGCGAGGGCCTGACTGATCGTGGCGCAGGAGCTGCCAAATGCGCCGCACGTCGGGCTATCCACGCCGTTCGGGGCGGGCGCCACGTAGAGGATGCGGCTCTGGTAGGCGCCGATGTCGCACTTCCTCGTCACGGGGTCGGGCCGCGGGTAGCCGCGCTGGTCGGTGGTCAGCACATGCCCCTGGTCGTCCGCGCAGTTGAAGCCGCCGGCGGCGATGGCGGGGCTGCCGGGTAGGATCGCGCGCGTCCGCGTGAGGCCGCCATTGTTGGTCAGCGGGCCGAGCAGCGGGTCGATGGGCGCGCCGGCTGTGCCCACCTTGTCGTTGTTCTGGCCCGTAAGCGTGCAGCCGCCGTTGTTGCCGAGCAGGTTGTAGCCGCCCGAGGTCAGCGTCCCGGAGCAGTCGGGGGACAACGACGAGCCCGTATTGCCGGCCAGGATCGTGTCCGTCAGCATGGTCGTGCCATTGACCTGGGAGAGGCCGCCGCCGGCGGATGCGCTGTTCGCGGCTACCGTCGCGCTATACAGGCGCAGCGTGCCCGTGTTATGTATGGCGCCACCGGCCCCGGACGCGCCGGCGCTGTTACCGCTGAGCGTGCTATTGACCAGCGTGGCTGTGCCGGCGTTCTCGATGCCGCCGCCGTTGCCAGCGGCCATGTTCGCGCTGAGCGTGCTCCCGATCAGCGTTAGGGTGGCGCCGCTCGCGTTGGCGATGCCGCCGCCGTTACCGCCCCCGCTCGTGGTGTTACCCGAGACCGTGCTCGTAATCACCGTTAGCGTGCCGTTGTTGTAGATGCCACCCGCATCCGCACCCGAGGTGTTGCCCGAGACCGTGCTCGTGATCACCGTTAGCGTGCCGTCGTTGGCGATACCGCCGCCGAGCACCTGTATCACATGCTGTTGTTGACCGAACGGTGGGTACGTATAGGAAGACGCACGGCCGTTCTGGACGGTCAGGCCGGAGAGGGTCACCGTCCCCGCGTTGATCGTGACGACCGAGGCCGGATTGGCGCTGCCGCCGCCGTCGATGATCGTCTGGCCCGCGCCGGCTCCGCTCACCGTGAGGTCCTGGCCGATGGTGAGGTGCTCGGCGTAGGTACCGGCGGCGACCGTGATCTTGTCGCCCGCGTAGGCTTTGCCGATGGCGCCGCCGATCGTGGCGCAGGGGCTGGCCGCGGTCAGGCAGTCGTTGCTGTCGGCGCCGCCGGCCGACGCGACGAAGCGTTGGTGCTGGTACTCGTAGGCGCCGATATCGCACTGCCCCGTCACGGCGTCGGGCCGTGGCACGCCGCGCGCATCGACGAGCAGGAGATTGCCGTCGATGTCGATATCGTGGGCGCCGCCGCAGAAGCCTGCATCGAGCGCGGGACTACCCGAGAGCAAGGCTTCGGTCTGCACGGGCCCGCCATTATCCTGGAGAGGGCCGAGCTTCGGATCAATCGGTGCGCCCGGTGCGACGCTGGTACCTACCTTGTCGCCGGTTCCGGTCAGGCCGGTGCAACCCGTGTTGTCGCCGAGCAGGTTGTAGCCGTACGAGGTCAGGCTGCCGGCGCAGTCGGGGGAGCTAGCCGCGCCGCTGTTGCCGGCCAGGATTGTATTCTCAAGTATAAAGGACGAGCCGGGGACTACGCCGACACCGCCGCCGGAACTGCCGCTCCCACCGCTCACGGTGTTACCGTTAATGGTAACCGCGTCCAGCGTAGCGCTGCCGCCGTTGAGGCTGATGGCGCCGCCGTGGCCGTTCCCGTCGGCGCCGGAGCCGCCGTCCCCGTTGCTGCCGCCGTCGGAACCGTTGGAGCCATTGTTGCTGGTGCACCGCGTGAAGCCATGGTAGCCGGCGCCGCTGCCGCCGCTGCCGCCGCTATTACCGCCCGCTCCGGAGTTGCCCGCGCTGCCGCCGCTAGCCCCACTATTGACGAGTGTACTGGTGACGATGGTGACGCTACCACCGTCGCTGGCGATACCTCCTCCATAGCCCTTGCCGCCGTTCCCGCCCTGCCCGCCGTGGCCGCCGACCCCGCCGACCCCACCGGTCGCGCCGTCATGGCAGTCGGGCCCGGTCGCATTGCCGCCGGCCCCACCGGTCCCGCCGGCCCCACCGGTCCCGCCGCTCCCGCCGTTCCCGCCGGTCACGGTGTTCCCAACGATAGCGCTGCCTTCGACCGCGACCGTACCACCGGCGTTGTAGATGCCGCCGCCACCGGCCTCGCCGCCCGGGCCACCCCCGCTACCGGCCCCTCCATTGCCGCCTTGGCCGCCACTACCCGGATAGCCACAGTCCGTGTTCTCGCCGTGGCCGCCCGTGCCGCCGGCCCCACCCTGCCCACCGTCCCCGCCGCTCCCGCCCTGGACATGGTTGCCGGTGATCGTACTGTTGACCACGCGCAAGGAGCCGCTGTTGTAGACGCCGCCGCCGTACACACTAGCACCCTGAGAACCGCCCGACGACGAGCCGCCGCCGCCGCTGGCGTCGCCGCCCGCGTTCAGGTAGATACAGTTCCCCCCTGTCCCGCTGTTATTGCTGCCATCCCCGCCGGGGTTGGGGCTGCCGGTGCTGCCGCTGGCGCCGGTCTGCCCGTAGGCGGAATTGTGCTCGACGGTGCTGTTGGTCAGCGTGAGCGCGCCGCTGTTATAGATCCCGGCGCCGTTGCCACCGGTGAGGCGTCCACCTTCGATTATGACGCCGGAGATGGTTACCATAGCGGAGCTGTTGTTGATGGTGACGACACTGCTCCCGGAGCTGCCGTAGATAATCGTCTGCCCCGCGCCTGCCCCACTAAGGACTCACTCCTAAATAAGAGGACCGATCACAGGGGATGGAGGGCGTAGTTCCAGTCGCCATGGAACGGATCGCGCACGAGATGCAACGCGTGGATTTCCGCATCGGAGACGGATATCTTCGT
>JAABUV010002730.1_pt1 | contig 23468 bp, 25 predicted proteins | sample 5559971 | NCBI WGS metagenome assembly JAABUV01 (sample SAMN10711881, study PRJNA513362) | rock metagenome | isolation source: Antarctica rocks | place: Antarctica: Victoria Land, Knobhead nord | collected 2015-12-19
TCGATGTCGACGACCGCAACCCCCCGGTGCCGGCGCGCGAGGAGTTCTGATGCTGGGCCACATGCTCGACACGAACCTTTGCGTCCACCTGCTGCGGGATCGCCCCAAGGGTCTCCGGTCCCGCTTCAACGCCGAGGCGCACACACTTTGCGTTTCAATGATCACCCTTTGGGAGTTGCTGTACGGGGCGGAGAAGTCGGCCGACCCGGTGGGGAACCGACGCAGCGTGAACGAGCTTGCGGCGCGTCTCGACGTTCTGGCCTTCGACGCGGAGGCTGCGGCCCACGCCGCCGAGATCAGGGCCGTCCTGGAACGGCAAGGGCAGGTGATCGGCCCTTACGACCTGCTGATTGCCGGCCACGCGCGCAGTCGGGGCCTGGTCGTTGTGACCGGCAACCTTCGGGAGTTCCAGCGCGTGGCCGGGCTGCGCAGCGAGGACTGGCTGGCGTGAGGCGCACCGACCCCGCCAACATCGAATTGCAGCCCAGCGATTGCGCGCTCGTTGCATGTCATGTTGCAGAACTTGTGCGGCTCGCCTCACCCCCGCACGCGCCGGGCGCACGGTTGGCAAACCTCTCATTGTGCGCGGCAGGACACCAAACGGCAGCGGTCCTGTCCACGGCAAGGCGGGCAGCGGCATGAACGACCGTATGACTACCGGGTCGTGCGACAGCAAGACCGTGCTTCAATCGCATGTCCGACGCTTCCGAGGCTTCAAGTCAGCGTCCGGCACGGGACAGCCGGCCTCGTGGAAGACGCGGGCGGCCAGCCGGCGCAGGCCACCCTCCGGCTCGGCCGCGTGCGCCAGTGTCCTGGCGAAGCTTTTGGATGCCCTGGTACTTGTCATCAGCGACGGCCCGGCTTTCGCAGCCGGTGCGGCGGCGGATGGCGCGGTCGAGACCAGTCCGTTGGACAGCGGCCCGGTTGCCGCCGCGATTTCGGCGCTGCCCGGCCGCGCAGGCTCAGCGAGAAGCCGGACCAGCGAAGCACCCTCATTGTGACCGTCGAACAGCACAGTGTCGTCGATGCTGCCGGCGTGGACACTGACGGTGGTGACGTGGTGTTGACCATATCAGACCACTTGCCGTGGGACGAGGTGGGTGAGCACCTCCGCATCCTACAAGGAAGGACGAACTGTTACCTGGGCTTCATCGAAAGTGGGGGAAAGTCTTCACCTCGTACCCAAAGGCGGCGGGTCGCCGAATCACAGTGGATGTTGTGCTGAAACACCCTGTTCCTGATCACGCGGCTTGGTTCTTTGAGAGGGCATCAGAAGCAGCCGCCCAAGCCGGGATGGGCCTCAGCGCGAGGCACGTGCCGCTCCGGGTCCATTGACATTGGCCAGCACGCCGCCTTGTTCGCGGCGGGTGCCACCAACCGTGCCACCCCTACCCGTGCTGTAGTGCGGCCCCAACCAAGCAGCCTTGCTAACACACCATAAAGGTGTATATCGGCACTGTGGCCGAGAAGAAGAAGCCCACCTATGACCTGGGTGCCTTCAAGCAGGCATTCTCTAACGTGGCCGCGCTCCGCGTCACATCCGCCGCCTACGGCACGGCCTTCGCCGTCGGCTTTGGCCGGACCGAGATCGTCGCCACCATCCAGAGCATGAAGCAGGGGCACTTCTTCAAGTCTATGACCAGCTACTCAGACGACTGCGAATGGCAGGACGTGTACCATGTCCCGTCGTCCATCAGCCCGCTCTACGTCAAGTTCCGGTCCGATGCCCTGACCGAGTTCGCGTTGTTGTCCTTCAAGGAAAAGGAACCATGACCCACCCTGTGTGCCACGAATGCAAAGCTCCGATGCGCCGCGATATCCGGCCTAAGACGCTGAGCTACAAGGGTATGAGCGTCGTGGTCGAGATGCCCGGCTGGTACTGCGACGGCTGCGACGAGGGCATTCACGTGGGTGATGACATGAAGCAGTCCGACCGGGCGCTCAACCGCCTCAAGGCGCGGGCCGAGGGGCTTTTGCAGTCCGGGGAAATCCGCCGCATCCGTAGGCGGCTTGGCTTGACGCAGGAGCAGGCGGGCATGCTGATCGGTGGCGGCCCGCGCGCGTTTCAGAAGTACGAGGCCGACGACCTTCTTCCGAGCCAGGCCATCAGCAGCGCGCTGCTCTTGCTCGATCACGATCCAAGCGGCCTAGACGTGCTCAGGGCGCGACAGGTGACAAGCCGGCTGCATGAGCCCGAGCCGGCGCGAACGCAGGCTTGACCAGCAGTTCTCATACTAAAAAGCTTTTAGGCTCAGTAGGCGTGGGCTGGTGGCCGTCTTGCGCCAATCAGCCGATTCATGCCGCCCCGATCATCCACAACGCATCTGATCTTACATTGTGACGAACGGCTCGGAAGGGCGGCCTGAGCGACGCGATGATCCTGCCGGCAATGTTCCCTACCGGAAAGTGCAAGCCGCTGGCGGCCCCTACTCGGCCTCGCAACCATGCGGTTGCATCAGGGGCGGCCCGCGTGACTAGCGCCAGCGTTGCCAAACTTAGTGATGGCCCACACGGCAGAGGAAACCCCGCCACGCAGAAATGGCGCGGGTACGACTTCTACCTCGCCGAACTGGAGCAGCCTGCCGAAGACCTGCGCCGGCTGAAAGGCCAATCAGAGACTTGCCTGCTTCGATCACTACGTTTACCGTTGTCGTGTTCATCAGCTTCTCGATGTCGCCGCAGCGGCCGACGGGGATCAGCGTCCAAAAGTCAAGGATGAAACCCGAGGTCGATGCTTGGCAAACAAGGAAGCACGCATGCTGCAATGTCTGGTGATGCCAGGGTGTCTGGTCGTGGGCCTGAGAGCCTGCGCCGCGTCGCAACCCGGTTCCGGTGGCCAGCTATGACGGACGCTACAGCGGCAGCCACCATTCCAATGATCCCATAGGCTGCGGCATTCAAACGCCGTCCAGCACGACCTCCGCGCTGATCGCGCAGGGACGAATCGTCCTCAACCATTTTGGTCCCAACACCAAAATGGAGGGCACCGTGGGCGATGACGGCTGGGTGCGCGCCTCGGGGCTGTGGCTGGCCCCGCACAGCTTCCCGGCGATGACGCTGCTGCACGGCCAGATCACCGGCACCACCCTCATGGGCACCGCCAGCAACGCCCGCTGCGTCACCAAGATCAGCCTCGACCGGCTTGCGCCAGCCCGCCCCGGCCACGTCCTAAGCCCAAGCGCCGCGCGGACAAGCGCACGGACGACCTGGTGCTGCGACCAGATCGGCTTGATGTCACGGAGCATCCGTAATCGACTGGGTTCCTGCGCTGGCCCTGCTGTTCGTCCTGACCCTGGCCAGCCGCCAGGTCTCCACGCGGTTGGCGACCCCTGTACGGTCCCAGGCGCATCCTAAGAGTCCGAGGAAGTCCGGCGGGCCGGTCACAATGGAATCAAGATGAGTTCCGGCGTCGATCATGTCCTGCATGACGGTGAGACAGTCGCCGGGCGCGAACGACAGACGCGGATTGTTGGAGGGCATACAGGACCACTCGTAACGGACCTGTATTCACCCAGGGCTGTGCGGCCTCACCCTTTCGCGGCCCGCCGCTCACGTTGGACCAAGCGCTGCTCATGCCGCACGCGCGACTTGTCTGAGCCGATCCGGCTGATCTCGCGCTTGCTCGCCGGAACCACGAACGGCGGCAGCAGCAGGGCCTTAAATGACACGGGCTCCGGCAGCAGATCAAGGTCGGCGAAGCGCCGCCAGTCAGCCTGGTGGCGGCGTTGCAGGTCGGCGGCGTCAATCGCGCGGCGCACCGAGATTGTGCGCAGCAGATACACGCGCCGGCACAACCAATCGACGATCTCCTGGACCTGCCGCAGGCTGACGCCCCGACTGCGCAGCAGGTCGTGGTTGATGATCAGGTCGAGCACGTAGTCGAGGTGGTCGAGGCGGTCGGTGCTCAGGCGGACAAATCGCAACCCGCGATCAATCAGCGCATCCATATGCGGCCTCATTTTAGGCGGCACGTTATCCAAATCGATATTAGAACAAACGATGATGCAGACGCGGGTGTCGAACCGTGCCGGCGCGAACCCTGGGTCCCCGCGCCGCGCTGGGATGCTGTCGTTTACGACGTGCCTTACAGGTTTCGGCAACAGCAACGATTTGAGCAAGTTGACCCCGGCCAGACCGCCCTCAAGGATCAAGCTGTCCGCATCGTCCACTAGGAGGACGCCGCCGTCGCGCAACTCGTACGCCTGCCCGATCAAGGCGGCGCGGCTGCCATTGAACAGCCGGTACTCTACGCCCATCGCCGTGAGCGTCTCCTCGACAAGACGGGTTTTGCCTTGGCCCGCCGGGCCAGACAGGCCGCAACAGACGATCTCGCCCCGGCCCACGGCCTGGATGAGCAACTTAGCATCGGCAAATTGCTGGTGTAGCGGGTTGGTATACGGCATGAAAAGGAACCGGTTCCAATACAAGTGCGGCAGAAGCCGCATAATAGTTTACTCGTTCATTATCCTACAGCGGCAGAAGCCGCATAACGATCCATATAACCATCGGCAGAAGCCGTGAAGGTCCAGGAGGGCGCGCACCGTTCCAGATGGTAGAGTGCCCTAAAGACGACCGACTGTCAAGCACAAAAAGCGAGTTTAATTTATATAGAATTTGTAGGTTCAAAGAATTGACGCTATAGATCGCTAATATACGGACGAAGCGCCTGCTCCAAACTGTATCACCGACCGCTTTACATTGATTGAATCTTGAGGATTGGCTGGATCGCTAACCATCGACTTAGCTCCTGCAGAACAGATGCAGTTCGCCTGGACGAGTCGGGTTCGGGTCGAACGCCTCAATAAAGCGATGATGCAAGTCGTTGCTCTGTTGAATAGCAGCGTCAGCCGCGATCCACAGGTCGAGCCAGCGATTGCCGAGGATCGGCACCGTGAACCGGCCACCGTCGCCGCCCCATACCCGCATTCCACCCGGCGCAACGCCGGAGATCGTTTCATGCACCACGGTAGTGGTTGTGGGGTATGGATGCGGCGCGGCCATGTCGACATCCTCGCCGTAGCTCCAAATCGAGACGAGATCGTGCGCGTCTGCAATCGCGTTGAGCCGCATCTCGCGGGCCTCGTCTGCCGCCGTCTCAGCCTCAGTGCGAGGCTCGGAAACATGCCACTCGCCGTAAACAGTTGCCTTGTTGATCATCACTTCGTCGGCTCGCGCCAGGAAATCCCGCAACATGTCGCACCAGAGGACGGTCTCGCTCACAGCCATACCGGCCAACGACATCAACGCGAGCGCCACAGGCTCGCGGGCATCGGCGGGCAGCGAGCCAAACTCCTCAATCAGCAACGGACCCGCCCCGGTGCCGTCACGGACGGCGTAAATCAACATCTTAACCGCACTGGACAGTTGCTCCCGCGTGGGCTCGGGCACAGGGGTGCCATTTGGTTGGTACAGCATGATTCGCCCTTCTCACTTTGATCCATTGGGATTGGCCGGCACATTCCATGCGTCGCGCTGCCGCTTGGTCACCCGTGCCGCGTCAAGATGCTCTTCGAGGATGCACGCCCATAGGGCCGGGTCCCGTAACATGGCACCGGACAGCCGTACCAACCGGTCGGAAAGCTGAATCTGAAAACCCTTGAAACGACCCGAGCAGTGCGGTCACAACAGCCAAGAGCGCGGCGTCGCCCATCTCCATTTTCAGCAGCAAGTCCAAAAACATCCCTCCGTCGCGCTCGGCGGCGGCGATCTGTTCGGCAGTGGGCGGGGCGGCGGCTAGCTCCTCCTCGGGCGTGGGATCGGGCACGGGCTGGCCGTTGGGGTCATGGAAGGGGGAGGGATCGGGCATGGTGAAACTGTCCCTATTGGGGATTGCAGACGGCAGGCAGGCGGTAAAAGATCACGCGCGCTGCTGACCACCGGAGCAAAATCCCTCGGCCAGGCACCCCATAGACTTAGGTAGCGCCCGCACTAAGACAATAGACTCGATCAGTTTTTCGCCGGCGCTCCGTCAGTACATGGTGTACACATAGGTTTTCTTGAATCTTCGAACGACAGGCACGCCTCTACTGGAATATTGACATCCATGCATGCGTAACGACAACTCATTGCCACTTTGTGTTCTGTCGGTAGGTTTCCGTCTCAGGTCTCGATCAGCCGGCACAACAACCCTGACCCGCCCAGGCGGTCATACTCGGCCTGCATCTCGGCGTGCTCGTGGGTGCCGGCCACGAGCGCGGCCTTGTGCTTGGCGTATGTCGAAACGATGAACTTGCCGGCGGTGCGACCGATCACCTTGGCGGCGGAGCCAACCAAAACGATCTCGTCGTTGACGCCCGGCACCCGCGCCATCTCAGCGTTCGGCCGCCTCACGCCGCGCCCGGCCCACGATCCGCACAGCGTCGCTCGCAAAATCCGGGAGATGGCGCAGCCTCATCGTCGCGGCTCTCGATGTCGCCCAGCTTCAGCGCCGCCCAGTCGTCCAGCCACGTCTCGATCTCGCATTCGAACCCGCGCTCACTCGGGCTACATAGCTGTGGCCACGCCTCGCCGGTCAGAAGCTCTGGGAAGAACGCCTGGCCGGCATAGGCGTCTGATTCGTCATGATTGTAGCGAGGCGGCGCGAGCGCACGCGTCAGTGCCTGGCTTTCTGTCCGACCGCTGGCCAGAAGAATATCGGTGGGCGGTGCCGACCCTGGTAAAACGGATGGTTCATCCTATCGGACGCCTCCCACCCATGCCACCCTACACGACGCCGGCCTATACGCTTTTGAGTAGCAGATTGCATTCTTTGATGCCGGGGGTATCGACCTATGTCGCTGCCGATGCGGCGCACGCCCTTGCGGTTTCTTGGCTGCATAGCGAAGGCATTGGTGAATGAGTGACCGCTGGCCCCGTGGAATGTCTGAAGCGTTGGCGGCTGAATACGTTGGATTGTCCGTGTCGACCATACGGGCGGCCCGCGTTCGGCGGGACTTCCCGGAACCCGTCCCGCTTACGCCCGGTCGTATTGTCTATTTACGCGAGGATTTAGACGCTTATCTCGACCGTAAGGCAGGCCGGAGCGCTCCGCTGTCCGAGGCCGACGCATGGATGCAGGCATAGCATGGCGACTGTGACACTGGCGTACCTGTTCGAACCCCGGATCAAGGGCCGCGTGTACACCTATTACCGCCGCCATGGCTCCCGGACCGCATTACCCCGCCGCGATACGCCAGGCTTTCTTCCCAGCCTACCACGCGGCGCACACGCTGGCAGAGGCAATATAGCCCATGGCCGCTCAGCCCCGCCTGGTGTGCTGCCCGGCTCTATGGCATCCCTAGTGGCTGCGTACCGTGCGTCCCCGAAGTGGCGTGAGTTGGCTCCGGGAAGCCGTGAGGATTACGACAAGTGCCTGAACCCGCTGGCCGAGCGGTATGGCAAGCTGGCCGTGGCGGCTATGCCGCGCCAGTTTGTGTTCAAGCTACAGGCCGAATATTCGACCATGCCGGCGTTCACGCGCCACGATCCGCCGCGACCCATCCTGGACGCCGAAGGCCACCAGATCATCCTCCAGACGCCACGCCGGGCTAACGGCATGGTGAACGTGCTCCGCCTGCTACTGGCCTGGGCGGTGAACCAAGGGGGCTGGGTCAAGACGAACGTGGCAGAGCGTCCTGGCCGATTGAAAACTGGCCCAGGCCATCGGATGTGGACGGAAGCGGACGTAGCCGCGCTCATGGCGTCCGCCGAGGAGCCAATCCGCCGGGCAGCAATGCTGGGCTTATGCACTGGCCAACGCAAGGGCGACTGCCTGGCGATGCTCCGCACGGCACGCGGCGGCGGTATGCTGAACGTGGTGCAAGCCAAGACGAAAGCGGAGCTACAGCTTCCCGAACACCCGGACCTAACCCATATCCTAGACGCCGCGCCGGTTACTCCAGCCCTCACGCTGCTTACGCGAGATGATGGGGCACCCTGGAAAGAAGACCATTTTAACGCGGCGTTCGCCAAGGCGGGGCTGGTCGGGTTGAAGTTTCATGGGCTGCGCAAGACCGCATCCGGCATATTGGCCGAGGCCGGAGCCACGGACGCAGAAATCGACTCCATCCTTGGCCACGTTGACCCCAAGATGACACTTTTGTATCGCCGCCAAGCGAATCAGCGCACCCTGGGCAAGGCAGCAATGGGCAAATTGGCAGGGCGTCGGATCGGGCAGATTGATAAACTCGAAATTTCCAAGTGATAAACTTTCGCTTTTCGCCGGACCCTATTTTGCTAACCTACTGTTTTTGCCACCAAATTTGGTAGCGGCGGACGGATTTGAACCGCCGACCAAGAGATTATGATTCTCCTGCTCTACCACTGAGCTACGCCGCCATACCGGGCGCGGGATATGCCCCACCGCCGCCCGAACGTCAATCACGCCCGACAAAAGATGGTTGGAGGATAGGTCAGTCGATTCAGTTTTTTAAGAATAAATTCCAATAAATTCTTATGAAGAACCGTGCCACCAGTGGGCACGGTTTGCGTCCCGAACCGGCTAAGACTTCATTCCGTGGATTTCAAACCCACCCACTACTCGATGAAGCCGCCGCCCAGCAAGCGTGCGCCATCATAGAATGCGCAGGCCTGGCCCGGCGCCGCCAGCGTCGGCGCATGGAGCCGTACCACAGTGCCCCCACCATCCAACACGACCGTCGCAGCGTGCGGCGCCTCCCGCGCACGCAGCTTCACCGTGCAGCGAAGCGGGACCACCGGCGGCTCAACCAGCCAGTTGACCTCGCGCAGGCGTACCCTGTCGCAGCCAGCCGTACGCGGCCCGACCACGATGCGCCGCCGCCCCGCGTCCACCGCCAGCACAGATTGGCGCTGCCCGTCCTCGAACGACGCCGTGCCGAGCGCCTTGTTCTGCCCAACGGTGTAACGCGCCACCCCGGCATGGCGGCCCAGCACCCGTCCATCCCGGTTCACGATCTCGCCCACCTCCGCCGCGTCCGGCCGCAACTGGGCAACCAGGTCGGCATAGGAGCCGCTCGGGACGAAGCAGATATCCTGGCTGTCCGGCTTGGCCGCCACCGCCAGGCCCAGCCGCGCAGCGTGCGCACGCACCACGTCCTTGCCGGGCATGTCGCCAAGCGGAAAGCGGGAGAACGCAAGTTGGTCACGGGTCGTCGCGAACAGGAACCAGCTTTGGTCGCGCGCCGGGTCCGCGGCGCGGTGCAGCTCCGGCCCGTCCGCGCCCTCGACCCGCCGCACGTAGTGCCCGGTCGCCATCGCCTCCGCGCCCAAGTCCCGCGCCAGGCTCAGCAGGTCCGTGAACTTCACCGACATATTGCAGCGCACGCACGGTACCGGCGTCTGCCCGGCGGCGTAGCTGTCCGCGAAATCGCCGATCACCGCACTCCTGAACCGCGCCTGCGCGTCAATGACGTAGTGCGGGATGCCGAGCCGGTCCGCGACATTCCGCGCGTCGTGGATATCCTGCCCGGCGCAGCACGCGCCGCGGCGGCCCACGGCCGCGCCATGGTCATAAAGCTGCAACGTGACGCCGATGACCTCGTGACCGGCCTCATGCAGCAGCCCGGCCACCACGCTGCTGTCCACGCCGCCGGACATCGCGGCGACGATGCGCATCGGACTGGCTCCTTATCCCTGGGCGTTGCGCGTCGCGGCCGGCAGCTTGACCACCAGCCCGTCCAGCGCCGCCGTCATGACAATTTGGCAGCCGAGCCGGGAAGTGGCCTCCAGCCCGAATGCCAGGTCCAGCATGTCCTCCTCGTCCTCGGTCGGCTTCGCCAGCCGTTGGAACCAGTTGCCCTCCACGATCACGTGGCACGTCGAACAGGCAAGCGAGCCCTCGCAGGCGCCCTCGATGTCCACGCCGTGGCGATGGGCGATTTCGAGCACCGACAAGCCCAAGGGCGCGTCGACCTCGCGGGGTGCGCCATTGCGTTCGATGAAGGTCATCTTGGGCATCTCAGGCCTCGACGTTGAAAACGGGACTCCGGGCGGCGGCAGACAGCGCCTCGGCGGCGTAGTCCACATCGGCCGCGGAGGTAAAGCGTCCCAGCCCCAGGCGCAAGGTCCGCGCCGCCGCGGCGTCGGTCAGGCCCAGGGCGCGCAGCACGTAGCTGGGCTCGACCTCGGCCGAGCTGCACGCCGACCCGGTGGAAACGCACAGCTCCGGAACCGCCCGCATCAGCTCCAGTGCCGCAACCGGGAAGGTGATGTTGAGGTTGCCCGGAATGCGGTGCCGCATGGACCCGTTCACCTGCAACTCCGGCACACGGCGCCGCAGGCCCGCCAGCAGCCGGTCGCGCAACACGGCCAAACGCGCCGCCTCCGCGTCCATCTCCAAGCGCGCCAGGCGGCAAGCCTCGCCCAACCCGACCAGAAGCGGCGTAGGAAGCGTGCCGGAGCGCAGCCCCCGCTCCTGCCCGCCGCCGGAGAACAGCGGCGCCAGCCGCACCCGCGGACGACGGCGGACGAACAACGCGCCGACGCCCTTCGGCCCATACAGCTTGTGCCCGCTCAGGCTGAGCAGGTCGATCCCCCGCACGTCGACCGGGATTTTGCCCATGGCCTGCGCCGCGTCGGTGTGGAACAGCGCCCCGGCCCCGCGTGCGACCGCCGCCAATGCCGCGATGTCCTGGACCACCCCGGTCTCGTTGTTCACCGCCATGACGCTGACCAGCAGGGTCGGCTCAACAAGGGTCTGCCGCAGCACATCAGGGTCCAGGCGGCCATCCGGCCCGACCGGCAGCACAACCGGCTCGAACCCGTCGTCGGCCGTGTCCGCCACGCTCTCCAGCACGCATTTGTGCTCGGTCGCGACGGTGACGACCCGGCGGCGCGGGTCGCCCATGCGCCGCGCGTGCCGGGCAGCTCCCTTGATCGCGATGTTGTTGGCCTCGGTGGCACCGGAGGTCAGCACGATTTCCCGCGCCTCCGCGCCGATCAGCGCGGCGACCTCGGCCCGCGCCGCCTCGACTGCGGCCTCGGCGTCCCGCCCCATCTGGTGCTCGGCGCTGTGCGGGTTGCCGAAGCGCTCGGTGAACCAGGGCAGCATGAGCGCCAGCACGCGGGGGTCGCACGGCGTGGTAGCCTGGTTGTCGAGATAGATAGGACGGTTCGGGCGCATGGACCCCGATATGGAGCTAGGCCGCCCGCTTTGCCAGCCGCGCGGCCATCGCGGCGTAGGCGACCTGGAATGCCCGCACGTCATCCCACGTCGCGTTCCAAGGCAGGCTGACGCGGATCGCCTCGCCGGCCAGCGCGCCCAGGCCCATGGCGTCGAGCACATGGCTGCGCGCGACCTTGCCGCTGCTGCACGCGGCGCCCGCGGACACGGCGACGCCGGCGAGGTCGAGCGCGATCACCTGGGTGTCCGCGCGCACGCCGGGCAGCGCCAGGCAGCTCGTGTTGGGCAGTCGGCCGTTGCCGCCCAGCACGGTTGCGCCGCAGCGGACGGCATGGGCCTCGGCGGCGTCCCGCATCGCCCGAAGCTCCACGCGCGCCGTTATGGCCGCTGCCGCGAACCCGGCGATGGCCGGCAGCGCCGGGGTGCCGCCCCGGCGTCCCCGCTCCTGTCCGCCGCCCCGTAGCAGCGGCGCGACCTCCTGCCCCGGCGCCAGCAACAACGCGCCAGCGCCCTTGGGGCCGCCCAGCTTGTGGGACGACACCGTCATGCTGTGCGCGCCGAGCGCCCCGAGATCGGTGTCGATGCGCCCTGCCGCCTGGACGGCGTCGACGTGCAGCAACGCGCCGTGCCGGCGGCACAATGCCGCGGCGGCGGCCACCGGTTGCAGGGTTCCCGTCTCGTTGTTGGCCAGCATCAGGCAGGCCAGCGCCGGCGGTCCGGCCAGCATGCGGGCCAGCGCGTCCAGGTCGGCCACCCCGTCCGCGTCGACCGGGAGCGTTTCGGCGCCGGGCGCGGCGGCGCGCACCGCGTCGTGCTCCGTCGCGCCGACGATGACGCGCCGCCCAGGGGACAGCCCGGCGATGGCCAGCGCGTTCGCCTCGGTGCCGCCTGACGTGAAAACGACGCCTTCCGCCGCAGCCCCAAAATGGGCGGCGACCATGGCCCGCGCGTCCTCCAGCACGCGCCGGGCAGCGCGGCCGGCGGCGTGGACCGAGGCCGGGTTGCCCAGCAGATCAAGCGCCGCCAGCACGGCTGCCCGCGCCTCCGGCCGCAGCGGCTCCGTCGCGTTGGCGTCGAGGTAGGCCGTCATTCCGTCGCCGTGGACCGGCTCAGCGCCGACACCCGCGCCTCAAGCGCCAGCAGTTCGGCCCGCAGCGCTTCGAGGTTGCGGACCAGGGGATCGAGCGTTTCCTCGCAGGGCGTGCCATAGGCGACGAAGACGGGCGCCGCCGCCGCCTGCTTGCGCACCGGGTCGCGCTCGACCGGCCGGGCGGGGATGCCGACGACGGTCACGCCGGGTGCGACGGGCTGCACGACGACGGCGTTGGCGCCGACCCGCGCGCCGGCGCCGATCAGGATGCCACCCAGGATTTTGGCGCCGGCGCCGACGATCACGTTGTTGCCGAGCGTCGGGTGCCGCTTGCCCCGCTCGCTGCTGGTGCCGCCCAGCGTGACGCCGTGGTACAAATAGACGTCATCGCCGACCTCGGCGGTTTCGCCGATCACGACGCCCATGCCGTGGTCGATGATCAGCCGGCGGCCGATCCGTGCGGCAGGGTGGATCTCGATGCCGGTCAGGAAACGGCCGAGATGGGCGGACATCCGCGCCGGGAGCCTAAGGCCAGAACGCCACAGCCCATGTGACAGCCGGTGCCAGATAACAGCGTGAAGGCCGGGATAGCAGAGCAGCACCTCGATCCCGGAGCGCGCTGCGGGATCACGCTCCCGATAGGCATCAATGGCTTCACGCAGAAACATGAATGCCATGCGACAATTCCGTTATGTGTTTGGCGTGCGGCCCGCTTATATAGGGAGTGCCCACGGTTTGGCGCCCCTGGCGGCAAGGAGGTTTCCGTAGGCAGTACTATGCCGAACTAAGCCGTTTTGTGACGCGGGGTCAACTCGCCGAGCAGAGGGCCCAGTGCGGGATGTTCATTGGAAGCGGCTGGAGCGACGCTAGGGCACAACCCGGCATGGCCCGCCGCGGCAGCGACCGACGGCCAGTCTGGCCGCGGAGAGAAGGAAGTCTGGACACCATGCCTGAGGTAATGTTCGCCGGCCCCGATGGCCGCCTAGAGGGACGCTACCACCACTCGAAAGAGACCGGCGCCCCATTGGCGCTCATCCTGCACCCGCACCCGATGCATGGGGGCACGATGAACAATCGAATTTCCTACACGATGTATCAGTCGTTCCAAAAGCTCGGCTTCTCCGTCATGCGGTTCAACTTCCGCGGCGTGGGACGAAGCCAGGGCAAGTACGACGGCGGCTTCGGCGAGATCAGCGACGCCGCCGCGGCGCTCGACTGGATGCAGATGGTCAACCCGAACTCGGCTGGGCTGTGGATCAGCGGCTACTCGTTCGGCGCCTTCGTCGGCATGCAGCTCCTGATGCGCCGGCCGGAGATTTCAGGCTGGGTCAGCGTGGCGCCCCCGGCCAACCACTACGACTTCGGCTTCCTGGCCCCCTGCCCCTGCGGCGGCCTGATGCTGCATGGCGACAATGATGAGCTGGTGCCGGAGCCTGCGGTGCGGAAGCTGGTGGACAAGCTGAACACGCAGAAGAACGTCCAGGTTGATTATCGCGTCTATGCTGGCGCCGACCATGTGTTCGCGACGCACGCCGAGCATGTGGGACGAGCAATCGAGGAGCACGTCGGGCAGATTCTGGCCCGCAAGGCGCTGGCGCTGGCGGCTGACTAAACAGAGGGCTGTCATCGCGAGGAGCGTTCGCGACGTGGCGATTCAGGGTCACACACGAAAGCTTTGGTGGTGTGGCCCTGGGTTGCCACGCCGAAGCCGGCTCGCAATGACGGCTTCCGCAGAGTTCACGCTACGGCTGCACCTCGGCGGATTACTGCTGCCGGGTTGCCGTTGAGGACTTGATGCCCTGTCTCCTCGCCGTGCCGGCAAAACTCGATATCGAACGTGTTCGCGCCGACCCGCAAACCACGCAGCGTCAGTTGCGGCAGCCAAACAGGCAGCGCCGGGTCGATCCGCAGCACGCCTGCCGGCGCGTCGAGGTCAAGTCCCAGCATCGCCTGCACCAATGCGAACACCGATCCCGCTGCCCAAGCCTGCGGCACGTTTGCGCCGAGGTACTGCACCGGGAAGCTGGTGTCCTCCCGTTGCACCCCTGAGTACAGTTCCGGCAACTGCCGCAGCATGAAGAACCCGGCGGCACGATGGATGTCGTGCGCCACCGCGTTCGCCTCGGCATGGTAGCCGTAACGCTTGAAACCGAGCGCAATCAGGCCGTTGTCGTGCGGCCAAACCGAGCCGTTCTGGTAGGAATACGGGTTATACGACGGGTTGTCCGACGTCAGCGTCCGGATGCCCCAGCCGCTCCACATGTCCGGCTGCATGAGCCGCGCGACGACCCTGCCGGCGCGCTCCGGCGGCACGATGCCGGACCATAGCAGGTGCCCGGCGTTGGACGCCACCGTCCAGACCGGACGCTTGTTGCCGTCGAGGCAGAAGGCGTAGAACCCGCCCGCCTCGTCCCAGAACACCTCGTTGAAATGCTTGTACAACGCATTCGCCTTGGCGTTCAGCTCGGCGGCCCGCCTGCCGTCCCCCAATGCGCCGTAAATCTCCGCCATGCCGCGCCAGGCGGCGTAGACATAGCCTTGCAGCTCGCACAGCGCCTTCGGCCCGCGCACCTGGCTGCCATCCGGGTTCACGACCGCCTCGCCGGAGTCCTTCCAGCCGACGTTCTCATAACCCTGGCCGGACCGGGTGCCATACTCCTGGAAGCCGTCGCGGTCGCGGTCGCCGTAGTCGTCGATCCAGGACAGGCAGCCCTCGGCGGTCGCGATGTGGTGGCGCACCAGGTCGAGGTCCCCGGTCGCCCGCCAGGCCGCGTGCAGGGTCACGAGATAGAGCGGCGTCGCGTCCGCGGTGCCGTAGTATGGCGTGTGCGGGATCAGGTGCAGCGCCGCCAGCTCGCCACGGCGCAGCTCATGCAGGATCTTGCCGGGCTCGGCGTCCCGGTAGTCGTCTCGCGTGGTGGCCTGCCACTGCCCCAGGAGGTCGAGGGCCGCACGGGCGAACGCCGTATCGAGGATTGCGGTCTGCAACGCGACGATCAGCGTGTCCCGGCCGAACAGCGCCACGAACCACGGCAAGCCCGCCGCGGTGATGAACTCCACGCCGCCGTTGCCCGGCACCGGAAGGCGCAGGGCGGCGATGTCCTCGACCGCTTGGTCAAACAGCCGCTCGAACTCGTGGGTGCCGCTTTGCAGCTTCAGGATGCCGCCCCGCCAGTCCGCGAGCGCGTCCGCCTGCGGCCCGGCTGAGTTCAACAGGCATCCGGTTGGCGCCGGGTAGACGCGGGGACCGTCGGCCAAGTCGTAAAGCAGCGCTCCGTCCCAGGTCTGGCCCGGCTGCAACTCGACGGCGAAGCTGATCCGGCCGTTGGCATAGACTGCCGGCAGGGCGGACTTCGCGGTGATCACCACCTGGCGGAAGAAGTCGCCGTTGCGGTATCCGGTGGTCAGCGCCTGCGTGTCGTCCACCCAGGCGCTGCTGATGCGGCCACGGCGGATGATATGGCCGGATTTCACCTCGAATATGTCGGCGAAGTCGCTGCGTATCGCAATCTCAAGGTTGAACCGCACCAAAGCGCGGCCGAAGTTGGTGATGGCGTAGGCCTCGTGCATGCCGCCGTCGATGATGCGGCTGAGCACGAGGCTGAGCGTCCGCGCCGGCACGTCGCCGCCCTCGCTGGGAAAGGCGCGGTTGGTCAGGAACATGCGGGCGCCGTAGTAAGTGGGCGCGCCGCTGTTCACCAGGTCCCAGACCTGGCCGTTGGCATAGAGCGCGTAGGCGCTGACCAGGCGGGTGTCGTAGAAGTACAGCCCCTTGTCGGTCGGCCACAGGATTTGGCCGTCCGGCTCGGAGATCAGGACCGTGTGCCCCTGGTGGATCGCAAGCTGGGCCGGGCCGACCTTGATCTCCACGGGCATGCGGGATCAGGCCGGCTCGAAGGTCAGCGAGACGCCGTTCATGCAGTAGCGCAGGCCGGTCGGCGCCGGGCCGTCCGGGAACACGTGGCCGAGGTGGCTGCCGCAGTTGCTGCAATGCACCTCGGTGCGGACCATGCCCCAGGCGCGGTCCTCGGTGGTGCCGACCGCGCTGGGCGACAGGGGCTGGAAGAAGCTGGGCCAGCCGGTGCCGCTCTCGAACTTGGCGTCGGTCTTGAACAGCGCCTGGCCGCAGCCGGCGCAGTCGTAGGTGCCCTCGCGCTTCTCGGCGTTGAGCGGGCTGGTGCAGGCGCGCTCGGTGCCGTGGCCGCGCATGACCTTGAACTGCTCGGGCGTGAGGGCCGCCTGCCATTCGGCGTCGGTGCGGGTGAACGGGAACGTCTCGGCGGGTTTGGTCTTGGTGGAGAACAGCGACATCATGGCCTCCCTAGGTCGATGGGCATGATATGGGAGCCGGCCGGGCCTACAGGAACCCCGTCGAGAACCAGGGCACCGCCGCCACCAGGATCAAGCCCAAAATAAGCGCGCCCATATACGGCCAAATCCGCCGCATCGCCGCGTCCGGGCTGACTTTCCCGATCGCACAGGCGGCGTAGTAGCCGACCCCGAACGGCGGCGCGAACAGCCCCACCCCCATGGCGAGCACCACCACCATGGCATAGTGGACGTCGTTGATGCCGAGCGCCCTGGCGATCGGGAACAGCAAGGGGCCGAACAGCACGATGGCCGGGATGCCCTCCAGGATGCTGCCGAGGATCACGAACACCACGACGCTGATCGCCATGAAGCCGTGCGCGCCGCCGGGCACGCTGGCCATGGCCTGCGCCAGGCTGCGGGAGAAGCCGGACTGCGTGAGCGCCCAGGCCATGGCGGTCGCGGTGCCGATGATGAACAGGATGGCGCCGGACAGGCACGCGGTCTCGACCAGCATGGGATACAGCCGGCCCCAGTCGAACTTCCGGTAGAGCAGCAGGCCCGCCGCGACCGAGTAGGCGATGCCGATGGTGCTGACCTCGGTCGCGGTCGCGACGCCCTGGACCACCGTGGCGCGGATCAGGAACGGCAGCACCAACGCCGGCAGGGAAATCAGCAACGCGCGCCCGACCTCCCGCTTGCTGGCCCGGCGCACGCCCGACATGTCCTCATTGCGCGACCGCCACCACGCCAGCGCCGCCAGCGCCGACGCCAGCACCAGCGCCGGCACCAGCCCGCCGGTGAACAGCCCGGCGATGCTGACCCCCGTCACCGACCCGATGGTGATCAGCACCAGCGACGGCGGGATCGTCTCGCTCATGGCGCCCGACGCCGCCAGCAGGGAGACCAGCTCGCCCTCGTTGGCGCCGCGCTTCTTCATCTCGGGGAACAGCACCGGCGCCACTGCCGCCATGTCGGCCGCCTTGCTGCCCGAAATGCCGCTGACCAGGTACATCGCGCCCAGCAGCACGAAATTCAGCCCGCCCCGCACGTGGCCGAGCAGGCTCGCGAGGAAGTTGACCATCGCCAGCGCCATGCCGGTCATCTCGATCAGCAGGCCCAGGAACACGAACAGCGGCACGGCAAGCAGGATGAGCGCGCTCATGCCCTCGTCCATGCGGGACACGACGACGGTGAGCGGAGTGCTGGTCGTGGTGGCGAGGTAGGCGAGCGTGGCCAGGCCGAAGCTGAAGCCGATCGGCACGCCGAGCAGCACGCCGGTGCCGAGCAGGACCACGAAGAACAGCACGAGGTTCCAGTTGCCGACGCCGTGCAGCGCCGGGCCGAGCAGGTGGAGCGCAACCCCGATGGCGAGCAGCGCCGCGCCCACCATCAGCAGGTCCATGAGCCGGCCGCGCAGCATCTGGATGGCGCAGGACAGCAGCATCAGCGCCACGCCGACCGGGATCGCCCCAGCGCGCACCATGTTGGACCAACCCAGCGCCGGCGTCTCGATGTACCACTCGTCCTGCGCGTACTCCGCCGCGTGCGGCAGGATCAGCGCCAGGAACAAGGCGGCGGCGCCGACCGCCAGCGTCTCCGCACGGGCGCGCCAGAGCGGCGGCCGGGTGGTGACGATGGCGGTCAGCCGCATGTGCTGGCCGCGCTGCAAGGCGATGACGCTGCCGAGCATTGCCAGCCACAAGAACAGGATGCTGGCGAGCTCGTCCGTCCAGACGATCGGGCGGTGCAGGACGAAGCGCGCCACCACGCCCAGAAACAGGATGCCGATTTCTGCCAGCACCAAGAGCGCCGCTGCGGCCTCCACTCCATGGCGCAGGACGCGCCCGGCCAGGCCCGCGCCGGCTTGCGCCGGGAAGAAATCCGCCGCGACGCTCACGACAGGCCCCCGACCGTATCCTCCAGCAAGTGCCAGGCCTCGTCGCCGTACTTGCCGCGCCATTCGGTGTAGAAGCCGTTTTTCCGCAACGTCTGTTGGAAGGGCGCCGGGTCGACGTCGTTGAACACCAGCCCAGTGCCGGAGAGCTTGCCGCGCAGCTCGGAGTTGAGCTTGGCGACGTCCGCCCGTTCCTCCAGCGCCGACTTGTTCACCTCGCGCGCCACGATCTCCTGCATGTCCTTCGGCAGCCGCTCGAAGCTGCGGCGGTTGGCCAGGAACCAATAGCCGTCCCACATGTGGTTGGTCATCGTGCAGAACTTCTGCACCTCATACAGCTTGGCGGTTTCGATCAGCGCCAGCGCGTTCTCCTGCCCGTCCACGATCTTGGTTTGCAGCGCGGAGTAGACCTCGCTGAAGTTGATGCTGGCCGGCGACGCGCCGAGGGCGGTGAACATGCTGGTCCACAGCGGGCTGACCGGCACCCGGACCTTCATGCCGCGGAAGTCGTCCGGCGAGGTGATCGGCTTCGTGCTGGTCGTGGTCTGCCGGTAGCCGTTGTCCCAGATGCGCTCCATGGCGATCAGGCCACGCTTGGCGATCTCGCTGCGGACATAGGCGCCGAGCTTGCCGTCCATCGCGCGCCAGACCTGGTCGTAGTCCTTGAAGGCGAAGCCGACGCCGTTGATGCTGGTCGCCGGCACCAGGGTCGACAGGATCAGGCCGGACAGCGTGAAGAAGTCGACGGCGCCGGAGCGGAGCTGGCTCAGCGTGTCGGTGTCGGAGCCGAGCTGGTTGTTCGGGAACACCTGGATTTCGACCCGGCCGCCAGAGGCCTCCAGGATGCGCGGCACCATCTCGTTGGCGCGCAGGTTCATCGGGTGGGTGACGGGCAGGTTGTTGGCGAACTTGTAGGTGAACTCGGCAGCATTCGCGGGCCGGCTGCGTATGGCGAACAGCGGCAGCGCGGAGGCGGCCACGACGAGGCTGCGGCGGCTGATGGGCGGCATGGGCGCGTCCTCCGATGATTTTTCTGGTTGCACCGCCCGTATCTCAATTACCGCCCGAAAGGAAGGCCTGCTTGCATCCCGAACCGCGCCGACCGAAGTTCCACTCAACAGTTGGAGGCTGCCATGACCGCATGCATCGTTGGCTGGGCGCACACCCCGTTCGGCAAGCTTGAGGAGCCGGACGTCGAGGCGCTGATCGCCCGCGTCGCCGCCATCGCCATCGCCGACGCAGGCGTCGAGCCGGCCGAGGTCGACGGCGTGTTCGTCGGCCTGTTCAACAACGGCTTCTCGCGCCAGGACTTCCCGAGCTCCCTGCCGATGCAGGACATCGAGGCGCTGCGGTTCAAGCCGGCGACCCGGTATGAGAACGCCTGCGCGTCGGGTTCCGCCGCCATCCATGGGGCGCGCGACTTCCTGGCCGCCGGGCGGGGCCGGTTCGCGCTGGTGGTCGGGGCGGAGAAGATGACGGCGACGCCGGGGCCGCAGGTCGGCGACAACCTGCTGGGCGCGAGCTACCGGCGCGAGGAGGGCGACATCCCCGCCGGGTTCGCCGGGGTGTTCGGCCGCATCGCCGAGCGCTACTTCCAGCGCTATGGCGACCAGTCGGACGCGCTGGCCGCCATCGCCGCCAAGAACCACCGGAATGGGGTCGACAACCCCTACGCACAGATGCGCAAAGACCTCGGCTACGAGTTCTGCCGCAGCGTCAGCGAGAAGAACCCCTATGTCGCGCCGCCGCTGAAGCGCACCGACTGCTCGCTGGTCAGCGACGGCGCGGCGGCGTTGATCCTGACCGACGAGGACACCGCCCGCGGTATGATGCAGGCGGGGGGCAAGGCCGTGCGCTTCCGTGCTGCCGTCCACGTGAACGACTTCCTGCCGCTGTCCCGCCGCGATCCCACCCGGTTCGATGGCGCGGCGCTGGCGTGGCGGCAGGCGCTGGACCAGGCCGGGCTGACGTTGCAGGACCTTTCGTTCGCCGAGGTGCACGATTGCTTCACCATTGCCGAGCTGCTGGCCTACGAGGCGATGGGCTTGGCCGAGCCGGGCCAGGGCGCGCGGCTGGTGCTGGACGGCACGGTGGGGCCGGACGGGCGGCTGCCGGTTAACCGCAGCGGCGGGCTGAAGGCGAAGGGCCACCCCGTCGGCGCGACGGGGGTGTCCATGCACGCGATCGCCGCGATGCAGTTGACCGGGCAGGCCGGCGCGATGCAGTTGCCCCGCGCGGACGTGGCCGGCGTGTTCAACATGGGCGGCGCGGGCGTCGCCAACTACGTCAGCATCCTGGAGCCGCTGGGCTGAGGGCGGCGCCCGCACGACCGCGCCTGCTATAGGTACTGCGACAGCGACAGGTTCTTCATCCCGGCGATCAGTTGGTAGGAGGCCTGGAGCCGCGTCTGCAACAGGGACACGCGCGTCAGGGTGGCGGCGAGGTCCACGTTCTCGGCCCCCGAGACCTGCGCATTCAGCGCTATCGTCGTGTCGCCAAGCTGGGTCCGGCGCGCGGCCAGGCTGGACTGCACATCGCCCAGTGCCCCGGACTCGACCGCGATCGCGCCCACCGCGCTGCCGAGCCGCGCCTGCGTGTCGAGCGCCATCGCCTGCAAGCCTGGCCCGGCGGTCGCGGTCGTGAGCGTCGCGAGGGCGCGCAGGATGTCCCGCATGTAGGACCCCGTGGTCGGCGCCGCCGAGGCGGTCAGCGTGTTGCTGTTCGCCAGCAGGCCGACCTGCACGCGCTGCCCCTCGCCCACCTCGATCACCGGCGCCGCCGCGCCAAGGCTCGCCGAGAACGGCGCCGTCGCCGTGTCGCTCGCCAGCACAGCGGCGCCCACCACGCTGGCCGACGTGTTGGGGATCGGCGGGTTGGCCGTGTCCCGCCCCGCGAACACATAGATGTCGCCATCCTTGCTGTTCAGCAACTGGCTGACCTGCGTCAACGCCACGCGGGCAGAGGCGGCGATGCTGGCGGCATCGGAGGGGTTGAGGCCGTTCAGCGCGCTCGCTTTGACAAAGAAGTTGGAGGCGATCGTGCTGATGCTGCTCAGCGCCGCCTGCGCGACCCCGAGCCGCCCGGTTGCGCTGTCGATGTTCGCCTGTCACGCTGCCGCGTGCGTCACCTGCGGCCGGAGGTCGAGCGAGACCTTCGCCCCGGTCCCAAGCCCGGCGTAGCTCTCGGCGATGCGGCCCGTGGCCACCTGCGTCGCCGCGGTGTCGAGTTGCCGGCGGACGGTGGCGCTGTTGTCCGCGAGCCGTGCCAACAGCGCACCCTCGGCCGGGGGATTGATGGTGCCTGACATGCTACCTCACTGAGTCCAACAATTGCGTCCACATCGCCTGCGACGCCGTGATGACCTTGGCGTTCGCGGCATAGGCGTTCTGCAGGCGGACCAGGTCCGCCGTCTCGGTGTCGAGCGACACGCCGGTCCCGGCCGCGAGCTTCGCGTCGAGCGAGGACTGCACCGCCTGCCCCGTCGCCAACTGCCCGGCCGCGTCCGCGGACATGCCGGCCTGCTTGCTGACCAGCGCCGAGGCCGAAGCCACGAGGCTGCCGGTGCCGCTGCCCAGCACCTGGTCGAGCACGTTGTTGATCAGCGTCGTGTTCCCCGCAGGCCCAGCAGCGCCCGCGCCGTCCCGCAGCGTCGCCGGCGCTGCGACGACGGCGGCACTTACCCGGATGCCCTGCGCGAAACCCGCCGCAGGGGCGGCCGGCACCGCGCCGGCCGGGTCGGTGAACAGCGTCAGGCCCTGCGCATTGAACTGCGATGCCGCCGACTGCGCGAACTGGTCGAGCCCGGACTGCAAGCCGGGCAGCGTGGTGTCCCGCAGAACGAGGTTCGCGCCGATCCGCCCGCCGATCGGCTGGCCCGTCACGGGTACGCCGCCCAGGGTCAGCCGGGGCACGGCGGCGGCCGGCGTATCCGGCGCAAGCGTCGCCGCGCCGAGCGCAAACGGCCCGGCCGTGGCGCGCAAGGGCAGCACCAGCCCGCCGGCCACCGCCAGCGCGTCGCCGTTCGCCTGGAGCAGCACCCGCGCGCCCGTCAGGTCCGACAGGGTGCGGATGCTGCGGTCCCGCTGGTCCTCCAGGTCGGCCGTGCCCTGGTTGCCCGACCTCGCTGCGATGATCTGATCGGACAAGGCGCCGATGTCATGCAGGGCGCCGTTGGCGGCTTTGACGTCGACAATCGCGGAGTCCTGCGCCGACTGCCGCGCGCCCGAGACCGCCTGCCCCAGCGCGTTCACCCCGCGGGCCAGCGCGTCCGCCCGGTTCACCACCACGCGCTGCTGCGCCGCGTTCGCCGGGTCCGACTGCAGCGTGGTGAAAGCGTCCCGCAGCGTTCCCAACAGGCTCGGCAGGTCGAACCCAGCGCCGGGCGTGCCGGACGCCGCGTCGATTGACGCCAGGGCGCTGCTGCGGGTCTGTTCGCCCACGACCACGGCGGACGCGCCCAATGCGCTGGATTGCAGCCGCTCGTCCAGGCTGCGGGTAGCGGGACCGGTGCGCACGCCCAGTCCTTCGCCACCGGCGACGAAGCTGGTGACGGCGACGGCCTCGCGCACATAGCCCGCGGTGCCGGCGTTCGCCACGTTCTGCGATACCGTCGCGATCCGCCGGCTGGCGCTGTCCAGGCCGGACGCGGCGGTGTTGAGGACGCTGTCAAGGGTCATGGGACGGGCCTAGCTCTAGCGTTTCATGTCCAGCGTCTGCTGCAGCAGCTCGTCCGCCGTCGTCACCATCTTAGTGTTGGCGGAGTAGGCCCGCTGCGCCACGATCAGCTTGGTGAACTCGGTGGCGATATCGACGTTGCTGCTTTCGACCGCGCTGACCGTCAAGCTGCCCGCGCCGTTGCTGCCGGATGCGAGCGTCTGCCCCGCGCCGCTGTCGCGGGTTGCGGTGAAGGCCTGGCCGTCCACCCGCTGCAACGCATCCGCGGCGGCAAAGGTCGTGACGGGCACGCGGGCGATGGTGCGGGACTGGCCGTTGTCGAAGTTCATCACCACGTCGCCGTTCGACCGGGTCTGCACATTGCTGAAGCTGCCCGGCGCCACGCCGTTCTGGGTCAGCGACTTCAGGCTGTAGTCCGA
>JAABUV010002731.1_pt1 | contig 23467 bp, 21 predicted proteins | sample 5559971 | NCBI WGS metagenome assembly JAABUV01 (sample SAMN10711881, study PRJNA513362) | rock metagenome | isolation source: Antarctica rocks | place: Antarctica: Victoria Land, Knobhead nord | collected 2015-12-19
CACTTCTCGTGATCACCTTTCCCCGGCTTGGCGGTGCACCCAGCAGCCGAGAGAGCCTTCGCCAGGTCCCGATAACTGACTGCCTTCACCATGATGCCAGTTTATCCCCCCTAGACGCTACCGTCAAGGGGGGCTAGACGAAAATAGACTGTGTCTTTGCGGGCGTGGTCTCGTCGGCCAGCTCGTGTGGGGTGATCGTGTTGGCGCCTCCTTGTAATGAGTTCGCGCTCGTGGTTGAGCCGGGTGCGGACTTTCGTGCGCAGCGGTCTGCCGGGGGTGCGGTGTAGGGCACCGGCGCGGGGCGCCGGTTTACGACCCTGCGGGTCGCTGTGGGTGGCGCGGGGTGCGGCGTCGCGGCTGGTCGTTCTCCGGCGCCGGGGGCGCCTGCGAACCTGACCTCGCCGACGACGACCGCCCCCCGCGCCGCCCACCTGTCCCCGGCGGGTGGTCGTGTCTGGGCCTGTCTCTTCCGCCGCTCGTTCCTCGCGGCTACGCTGAGGCCACGCCCGCCCGCCGAAACCAGTGCGAGGTATGGTTAGCGTAACGCTAGCGCGTTACGGCTTCCCGACCTCGCCGCTGTCCTCGCTGCGCTGCGGGAGCGGACAGCAGTCGGGCTCGCTGTGCTCGCCGACCGGAGGAAGGTGGTGTGCGTCGTGGCCGACGACCCCACGCACCCCCACCCGGTCTCGGGCGAGGACCCGACCGACCCAACGGCGCAGCAGCGCGCCGCCCACGGCGGAGCCGAGGACTCGGACGCCACCACGGCCACCGACACCGACTCGACTGACTCCACCGACTCGCCCACCGATGTCAGCGACGCTCGGCGACCGCGCCGCCCGCGGTCGGCTCGGGACCCCCTCGAAGCGGCGGTGGACGCGGAACTGGCGAAACGGCGGCGGGTGGTGGCGGTGCGGTTGTCCGAAGTCGAGCACCTCGCGTGGCGGCGGGAGGCGGCGGCGGACAAGCGGGGTCAGGTGGGGGCGTGGACCCGGTCGGTGGTGGCCGCGGAGATCGCTTGCCGCCATGGTGGGGATGTTCCCGACACCGCCACGGAGAACACCGCCGGGGGGGCTGCGGTGGTGGTGTTGAACGAGTCGGTGGTGCGGGAGTTGGGTCAGCAGTTGGTGCGGGTGGGCAATCTGCTGAACCAGGTGACCCGCCTGGCGCACACCGAGGCCCGCAGCGGTGGGGTGGGCGCAGCGACGATGGCCCAGGTGGTGTCGGGGATCGACCAGACCAGGGCGACGATCGCCGCCCTGGACGGGCGCCTGGAAGAAATGAGCCGGCGATGACCGGGCGGCAGGTGCTGCGGTGATTGCGTCGATCACCCGCGGCAAGGATGCCGGGGCGTTGGGGGTGTATCTGCACGGTCCGGGTCGGCACAACGAGCACGCCTACAACACCCGGGTGCATGGCATGGTCATCGCCGGCTCCGTCGCGGTGACCGACCCCACGAAGCCGGGGCAGTGGGTGGCGAACATGCGCCGCGCCTACAAAGGTCGTGATGATGTGTCCCGTCCGGTGTGGCAAGCCTCGCTGCGCACCGCCCCTGGTGACCGCAGGTTGTCGGATGCGGAGTGGGCTGATGCCGCGCAAACCTTTGCGGAACGCCTGGGGTTCGCCGAACACCCGTGGGTGGCGGTCCGCCACGCCGATGACCACATTCATCTGGCGGTGTCGCGGGTTGCTCATGACGGGCGGGTGTGGCAAGGCCAGCACGACTACCGCAACGCCCAAACCGCGCGCCGCGAGCTCGAGGTCACCTACGGGTTGGCCCAGACCGTCACCCGCCGCACCGTGGCCTCCGAGCGCACCGACATCACTCAGGTGAAACCGGGTGAGTACCGGATGTACGCCGACGCCGGGCACCACGCCCCCCGGGTCGCGTTGGCGGAGTCGGTGCTGGCGGCGGCGAACACCACCGCCGGCCAAGGCCGGCCCGCGTTCGAAGCCGAACTCACCGACCGCGGCATCCACTTCGTGGTCAACCAAGCCACCACCGGGACGGTGTCCGGGTACCGGTTCGCCGCGCACACCGACGATGCCGGTGAGCCGGTGTGGTTCAAAGCGTCGCAGTTGGACAAGAAGCTTGCCTGGCGCCAGTTGTCCCGGGTGTTGGAGCCGTTGCCGCAGGTGTTGGGTGAGCGGGACTTCACCCGCCAACATGACGTCGAACTGGAACGCACCGCCCGGGAGGCGCGGGTGTCCCGGATGAGCGCCCAATGGGCTGAAACCGGGTACCCGCCGGTGGAGCAGGTCAGTGCCTCTCTCACCGAGGCCCGCACCCACCTACAGACCCTGAACACCGAGCTGGCCGCCGCTCGGGCCGTGGTGGAGAACCAGGTCGGTGCGCCGGCCTCCGAGCTGTTCGCTGCCCAACGGGCGGTCAGCAGCGCCGGTCGGTTGGGTAGGGGCCGCGCCCAGCACCGCTTCGACCGCCTCGCCGCCACCCATAGCGAGCGGTTGGGGGTTCCGGTCACCGGGGCCGATGGGCGCCAACGCAGCTACGCCGCAATCCGCGACGACGTCCTGCACGCCCGGCACGGGGACCAACTCGCTCAACGAGACCACTGGGCGCAGACCGCTGCCACCGCCTCCGGGCAGTTGGGAGTGTGGGAGAAAATCCAGGCCGACAACCCCGACTACGGGGCGCACGGGCCGCGGGCGGTGCAGTTGGCGATGAGAATGTTCCAGCGGGAAACCCCGCAGGAACGCGCGTACCGCGACTACCTCACCGCACTACCCGCACCCCTGGTGTACCCCGAACGCGAACCCAGCCCCGCCGGGGCAGCGGTCCTCACCGACCTCGCCCACCCCCAGCTACGGCAACAACGCCAACAACGTTTGCAGCAGAACTTAGAGGCGATCAAGGCCTACCAACACCAACGCACACCACCCGCGCCGACACGGACCACACCCCGCACCACCACCAACACCACCCGCAGCACTCCCCCACCCACCATCAACCGCAACCAAGACCGCGGCCGCGGATACGGGCGCTGACCGCGCCTTGGTACCAGCCAAGGGCGGTGCTGCCGCGTCCCCGCTCCGCGTCTTCCCAGCCATTCGTCGTCCCATTGCTATACGACCCCATGCGACACGCCCAGCCGATCTCCCCGCAGTAGTTCCTTTAGGCAGGCATAGTGCATACATGCCACGAGGAGGACCAGGACGATCACGGGTTACCGGTAGAACTGACCTTGTTCCCATGAAGGGACTGGTCCCTGCTGGCACACGCGGAAAAGCGCACGGTGTCGCCGAAGCACTAGGCATCACCATGGCCCGCTATCTCGAGCTTCTTATCGAGCGTGACGTGCTTGATGCTCACGGGCGACCTTTGTGGGCAGACGAGGCGGGCACCGCGCGAACTGTCCCCTTACCGGGGATGGAGCGGCATGACGCCGCCTAAGGCTGCACGACCGGGCCAGCCAACCGACTGACCCGGACAGCACGAAACCCCGCACCCGAAGTCACTTTGGCCGGTGTATTGGGTACGAGGTTTCGTAGAGAACTACTGGAGGAAACATTACACCGCCCCCGCTGGGCGGTCATCCCCGACATGCCGTGTCTTCGGCATGCCCGGATGACCCCGCCTACTGCTCTGCGCTTGGCCGGCGCCGCCTGAGGCGGTGACCGACCGGGCGGTCACCCGTGATCGCCACTCCACCACAACCACTTTCCGTACCCAGGGCGCGGCACGATCCACGGCATCCTCCGGTCGTCGGCTGCGTGGTGTCGCGCGGACGCCACCGCGTCTCACCACGCGGTCTCGGCCCGGGCATCAGTGCACCGGCACCGAAACCAAGAGCGGACGCAACTCTCGGGAGCGGCGTTTTCAGCGGCGTGCGCAGGTGGTGGCGAATGGTGCTGCACCCTGTTGGTTGACGTGTTCGGTGCGGTTGGATCCCGAACAGGGTGCTTACGCCGGCGTCCCTTGCTGGAACGGCAGGGGAGCCTGGTTGGCCCATGCTGGCACCGTTTTTCGCACTCATTACCCTTCGGTGCGTCGGGAGGGTGATGAGCTGTCCTGCAAGGCTTTTATGGCGGTGTGTGCGGCGATGAGTGCCCCGGGTCGGGTGGATCCGGCCACCGGGCGGGATGCTCGCCAAGCCGTGGCCACCATCGCCGCCCGGGCGGGGGTCAGTGAGTCCGTGGTGCAACGCACCCGCCGTTACCTCAGCGTTTTAGGGCTCGGTACGGAGGTGCTGCGGGGGCGGCAGCGCACTCGGGATGAGCGGATGGCGTCCTGGCGGGTCGGTGACAAAGCCCGCGGGTGGGCGTCGGTGTGGGCACTGCACCCCCGCCGCCCCCGACCCGACGACCCTCCTGTGGACAACCATCCCCAGGTCATAGCGTTGATTCAACAAACTGGAACCCCATCCGGTAACGGTCCCGTAGGGACCTGCCCTTCAGTAAGAAACTTGGTTTCTTCCCGACACCAACCCCGCGCTGCGGGCAGCGAGGACGGCGCTCCGCGCCGCGCATCGACCAGAAGCGGCCGGAAACCGGGTCAGTCGGTTCCTGATGGGCCCGGGCTGGCCCTGGCGAAGCGGTGGCGGGCTCAGCCGGACTGTCCTGGGTGGGGAAGACGGTTCAGTGCGGAAGCCTGGTCACGCTCCCTTGCCACCTATGCTGCCCACGGGTGGACCGAGCGGGATCTGAACCAAGCGTTGCGCGATGTGGCGGCGATGGGCATCCGGATTTATGACGACCCGCGCCGCCCGATCCCGTATCTGTTGATGTTGCTGCGCCGCAGCAACATCAAGGAACGCCCCACCATCCGCCTTGATGCCCAGGCCGCCGAGGAGCTCGCCGTAGCCCGCCAACGGGCCGCACGAGTCCCGCAGCGCCGCGTCCAGCACCACCAGGACCGGCAGGCGGCGATCGCCGCGCTCAGCGGACCCGCGCGGGCACAGGTGCTGGCCATCGCTGCGGGGGCGGCGCAAAGGGCACAACGCAACCGGGAACGCGAACAAGAACGCCGCCACCGTTGGCAAGGAACCACGCAGTGATATCCATGCGGTTTGGATGCGGGAACAGCTCGTTCAACTTCTACCGCCGCTTTCGCCCCGGCCCAGTGCTACGCACTTCCTGCCGCGTCAGCAGCTCTTTGACCTCTGCCGGACTCATCTCGTCCATCAGTCTCCGCAATGCCAAACGTACAACCGCGCTACGGGAGATATCGACCTTGGGGCGCGCGGTGAGGCCTTCGATTCGGGCGTTCTCCATGAATTCGTCCGCTTGCCTGTCGACGTACAGTGTGACCTTGACTGGGGTGCCAAGGTCGGTTGTCGCAGACGTCAAATTAGTGGAAGGGCGGGGTTGCTCGTAGGCGGTAACTGACCTGGCTGCCGATGACTTCATCTCATCAACTGGGACGGTAGTGACCGGCGGCGTCGCCGAGAGGGGATGCCGTGGTGTGGGCATCGACCGGCGAGCACGCTCGCGTTGGGCGGTCAGGCTGGCTAATCCGTCGGGTGGGGGCTCAGCCATTGCCCTGTGCCTTCACGAAGCCGGCCAGGCTGTGCAAGCTACCCACAAAGGCTTGATATGCCTTCGGTGTCGGGTCATCCGAAGTAATCGCCACCCGCTTCTTGCGGGTCTCGATCCCACGCACATACGGCACTGGCTCAGCGACCGCGATAGGCGTTCCCTCTACGATCTCGGCCACCCGGCGAATCTCGGCAGCTCTTGGTACTCGTGGGATCATGTTGGGCACTATCACTAGCGGGTAGTCAGGCATTTCTCGAACCATGCCCTCAGTTGCATTGAGATCTTTGGTTTTGAGTGGGGTGGGAACCACGATTATTGAGGCAGCAGCAAGAGCGCCATCACCCGAGGGCGATCCTCCCCCATGCGTGTCGATCACGACGAAGTCCCGGTCCCACTCCTGGGCCCATCGTGCTAGTGCGTCTGCCATGTCTTCGGGTGCTGGCTGATTGAGCTGGAAGTCCGGGTGACACGGCACGAGGTCGGGCTTGTGATAACCGGTCAGTGGTCGCGGAATTCGATCGTTCTCGAGCGCGTCGAGCAGGGGAGCCCGCATTCTGCTTTCGTGGCGGTAGCCCCACATGCGTGTGGCTGAGCCATCGTCAAACTCCAGATCAACAAGCGGAGCGTTGAGAAGCCAGGCGAGTTCGTAAGCGAGGGTCGTCTTGCCTACTCCCCCCTTGCGGGCAGCCACGGCCACTATTTTGGGCATGCGTCATTCTGACGCTCTAATGTCTTGACGTCGGGGAGGCGTAACGCCGACACGCCGAAACGCTTCAGTGTGCCAACGGCGTAGCGTTTTAACGCTGTAAAAACGAAACAGTGAAAAGGTTAAACATTATAACGCTAGTATCGCTGTCAGTCCCGGCGCGCGTGCCTCGCAGGTTTACGGGCACCCACCAACCCCGTTGGTCACATTGTTCCCCACAATCACAGTAGTACCTCTAGTATCACCGGATGCGCATTTCGCTCGCTTCGGCGCGTCGCCGCCCTCGGGTCGCTATCGCCACCGGGGTCGCTGCCCTGATGGTGTTGGTCGGGGCCGGGTTCGCGGCCGCTGACATCACCGGTCCGGACGTGGCCAGCTATCAGCATCCGGGCGGGGCGAGCATCGACTGGAGCCAGGTCAAGAACTCGGGGCGTAACTTCGCGTTCGTCAAAGCCACCGAAGGCACCGGCTACGTGAACCCGTACTTCGGTGCTGACTGGGCTGCGATCCAGGCGAATGGGATGGTGCGCGGCAGCTACCACTACGCGAAACCGGACAGCTCGCCGACCTCCGCCGCAGCACAGGCCCGGTATTTCGTGGCTACCGCGGGTTTGATGCACACCAGCGGTGACCTCGCTCCGGTATTGGACCTGGAAGAGACCGGTGGGTTGTCCTCGTCGCAGCTGGTCAACTGGGTGCACGCCTGGTTGAGCACGATTACCGCGCTCACCGGGCGCACACCGATCATTTACACCTACCCCTACTTTTGGCGCAGCGCGATGGGCAATGACACCGGTTTCACCGGGTACCCGCTGTGGATCGCCGACTACAACGGTGGCTCCGCCCCTAACACCCCGCTGATCGGCGGCTGGAGCAGCTGGACGTTCTGGCAGTACACCGACCGCAGTGCGATCGCCGGGGTCTCCACCGGGGTCGACGACTCACGTTTTTTCGGTAATTCCGCCGCGTTGTCCGCCCTGGCCAACGGGGCGCCTTCGACCCAGACCGGGGCGCCCTCGGCGATCCTCGCCCAGTACACAGCGCTCGGCGGAACCGGATCCGTGTTGGGCCAAATTTCCAGTGCCGAGTACGCCGTCCCTGGTGGTCGCGCCCAAAACTTTACCGGTGGGCGCATCTACTGGTCCCCGGCCACCGGGGCCCATGAGGTGCACGGCGCCATCCTCGGGCACTACCTCACCGTCGGCGGCCCGTCCTCCGCCCTTGGGCTGCCCACCACTGATGAGTCCCCCAGCGCGGACGGCACCGGCCGGTACAACAATTTTGCTACCGGTGGCGCCCTGTATTGGGCGCCCACCCTCGGGGCACACGAGGTGCACGGGGCCATCGACGGCAAGTGGGGGGTGCTGGGCTGGGAGATGGGCCCGCAGGGCTACCCGGTGACCGATGAGCAACCGTCTGCAGACGGGGTCGGCCGGTACAACGACTTTCAGAACGGATCCATCTACTGGACCCCCACCACCGGGGCCCAGTCCATCCAAGGGGCCATCCGGGACAAATGGGCGCAAGACCAGTGGGAAACCGGGTTCCTCGGCTACCCGTTGACCGACGAACGCACCACCCCCGACGGCATCGGCCGGTACAACCACCTGCAAGGTGGGTCCCTGTACTGGACCCCGGCCACCGGGGCGCATTCGGTGCAAGGCGCCATTCGGGACAGCTGGGTCGCGCAAGGCTGGGAACGGGGCCCACTGGGCTACCCCGCATCCGACGAGTACACGGTGCCCGGCGGGCGGCAAAGCGACTTCCAAGGCGGAACCCTGTTCTGGGATGCGGGCACCGGATTGGTGTCCCCACGATGAACATGCCTAACTCACGGTCAGGAGAACATGATGCGCACTGCTGTTAACAAGCCAACCGTGGTGGCCACCCTGCTGGGGGCAGCGCTGCTCACCGCCTGCGGATCCAGCCTTACCCCCACGGCGACGCCCGCCACCACCACTGCCCAAGCCTCCTTGACCGCCGCCGTCGCCACCACAACGACCGGGCCAGCCCTCGCCGCCACTGGGGTGACACCCCACACGGGCATGGCCACCACGGGCATGGCCACCACAGGCATGGCCACCGCAGCGTTAGCAGTGGCGGGGCCCGCCCCTGCCCCCGCCTCCGGCTGTACACCAACCGGTACCGGTGTACCCACCGGTGCCAGCAGCAAACAGGTGATCGACGTCGATGGTGACGGCCGCCCCGACACGGGGTGGCTCAGCAGCGACGGCAACACTTTCGGGATCACCACCGCCTCCGGGGCCACCATGAGCGTCCCCATCGAACTGGCCGGCGGCGGACCGCGGAAGGTTCTGGTGGAAGACACCGACGGCCACGGCACCATCGCTGCTCTGGCCAGCGACGGGCGCACCGTCGAGCTGCTAGTGGTCACCAACTGCGGCCTGTTCCCCGCCACCAACGCCCAGGGCGCCCACTACGAGTTCGACCTCGGCGTGCGGGGAACCGGCACCGGGGTGGGCTGTGCACAGATCACCGGCACCCCCGGACGAAGCCTGGTGGGGCTTAACGTGCACCTCAACGCGGCCGGGCAACCCGACAGCGTGCACCGCACCCAAATCATCCCCACCGGCACCACTGCCCGCAACGGCGCCACCGACACCATCCCCACCACCAACAACCCCAGCGCCGCACAAACCGCCAACACCATCAGCTGCGGGAACCTCACCATGACCCACGACGCCATCACCGAAAGAAACTGACCTCCCCACGACCACCGAAGCTGCCCGCTGACCTTTAAACCCGTCCAAGCACCCGCCCGGCATTGAGCGCTTCTATGGTTGTGCTCGCTTCAACGAGACCGATCAGCTGGAGCAAACAATCACCGTCCCACTACCCGAGGAGGACGATCACGACCCCACACTCGACCCCGGCTTCGACCGCTAAACCCCGCACCACCGCCGACCATGCAGTCCAGGCGGCCGGTTACTGGCAGACGTATCCCCACCCGGGGCGCCGAGTCCGCAGGTGCGGTCGCCGTAATGCTCGCGCGGTGCGGCATCGGTAAGGCTCCGGTTCGAGCGCAGCGGACGCGGAACCACTCACCTGGGTAGGGCAGGCACACTCACGACGCCCGGTGGCAGCAAAGAAGGTGGGCGGCGCTGCACGGACGCCGCGTGCTGCTCGTCGGTGACGGCGTGAACGATGCCCCCGCCCACCTGGGTGTTGCCATGGGCCGGCACGGCTCCGACCTCGCCCTGCAGACCGCCGACGGCGGTCATCGTCCGCGACGGAGGCGGCTTTTCGAAAAGGCGTCCCGGGCAGGTGGCCGTGTCGGTGTCAGGGTTGGTCGAGCATGGTTGGGGGGAGGGCGGTGGTGGTGTCGGGTATCCCGGTCCGCCGGGCTGTGTTGTCGGCCAAAGCGAGGAGTCGTCGGATGCGTCCGGCGACGGCGTCTTTGGTCATGGGTGGGTTCAGCATCTGGCCGAGTGCTTGCAGGGACACCTCACGGTGTGTGCTCCGCAACGCGGCCACGGCCGCTAAATGTTCGGGCGCCTCGCCGAGGATGAGTAGGGCGCGGTCCACTCGGGCGGCGGCGGCGGCCGCGGCGAGGGTGGCGCGGGTGTGGTTGGCGTCGTCGAAGCCGGGCAGCCGGGGGGTGGGGGTGTGTTCGTGGTGGTGGGTGCGCTGCTGTGCCCAGGCTGCCGCGGTGTCGGGGGCACCAATGTGGGTGAGCAGTGCGGTGATGGCGTCGGGTTCGCGGACGGTGACCCGGTCGACGTCACGGGTGTGTTTGGTTTTGGTGGTGATGCCCAGGCGGCGGGCGGTACCGGTCAGGGCCATCGCGGTTTCCGGGGTGGGGCACACAATGTCGAGTGCGGGCAGCCGGTGGGGTTCGGTCAGGGAGCCGGCCACCAGGAACGCCGCCCGCCAGATCGCGGCGGCGTCGCACACCCGGCCGGCGATGAGGGGGGCGGGCAGCCCGCGGACGAGTTGGCCCCGCGGGTTTGCCAGTCCGGTGCGCCGGGCCAGTGCTGCGGCGTCGGCGGGGGCGCTCACCTGCAGCCGGTGGCGGGGGGCGGCGGGGTCCCCGAATGGAGGAAGGACTTGTAGTTGGGTGGGGTAGCCGTACAGGGCGCGGATCGCGACCCCGAGGCGGCGGGCCACCAGGGGGGTGGCCAGGTCAACCTCGATGCGCCACCGCCCCGGTTGTTGGTGCACGGCCCCGGCGAAGCGGAGCAGGGTGATGGTTTCCGCGCGCCGACAACAAGCCTTGGTGAGGGGAAGCCTGCTCAACTCGTCTGCGACCGCGGCCGTCATCAACACGGGTCCCACTCTCCTCGGTCGGCGCCGGGCCGGGAGTGTTCACCTCGCGGTCGGGAAGCGCATCATCGGTGGCAAAGAATCGAGCGGCGTAGCGCCCTCTCATTTTCGCGCGGACGTTGCCCGTTACCTGTAGGCATCGATGATGCAAGAGGTGTGACCCGTTTGCGGTAGTCGTTGGCACGATAAGTGAGAGGTGCAGGGATCCGGCGCGACGGTGGACTCGACCCGGTTCGGCCGCCTGCCCCAGCCGCTGTCTGACTGGGGTACACCCCAAACCGACGTCAGCCGGGCGGGCTGCCGGTACGCCAAATTGCTGCGGTTGCGGCTAGTTCTGGATGTGCCTATGCGGGCCCATAGACCCCAGCTTGGCACAGCTCCAGGAGCTGTCGACGTTATCGGTGTCCGGGACCGGCTAACGATGGCGGCCCCAGTTGACCGCCCGGCCGGCTCGTCGGGTTGGAGGCGCTAAGGCCGCCACGAGCACAACCCCCAGTGCACTTCCGATCCACCACAGCGAAGTGCCATCAACACCACCCAGGGCAAACAGCCAGAGCAACGATGAAACGAGGAGCAGGCCGGCGACTGCCCTGACCATCACCACCGCAGCTGCTCTGACAACAATCTGTGCGGTGGGGCGGTCGCATCTCTTCGAGCCGCGGGCGGTCTTTCCGGGGCTACTCGCTCGCTTGCTCATCTCCTAGGAGTACAGCAGGCACCGTTCCCGATGCGTCGGCAGAGGCGTCCTGCGGCTCGAGCTGGTGATCAGTCGCCGTTCAATAACGATCATTTTTGAGGCGCAGCGGGTTTTGAGTTGGCTTCGTTAGAGATCGTCGGAGGCGTGGGGCCTTCTCGGTGTGCGCTGCGTCGGCTTGCGATGTCAACGATTAGACCCACGATGATGAACCCCACGCCGATGAGAAGCGCTCTACGGCTGTATGACGAGAAACCCCATATCAGGGATGTGATCACCGTCGCTATCACCCACCCAAGGCCGGATCCGATCGAAGATGAGCGGGACAACCAACTGATGAGCTGGCGGAAGGTGGACCGGGGACGCGGCACAACTGACAGTTAAGGCCTCGGCAGGTGTGTTGTCGAGGCGCTGTCACCCTCGCCTGGATAGTTATGCACGCTCCGAGGCGTCGCGAAACCGATCGTTAAAGCAACACTCCAGCAGCCGGGACTGACGTGCACGTCGCTGTGCGGGCAGGGTGTTGCAGAAGCACTGTACGCAACCGGTGTATCATCGGATCGCTTGTTGGCGGGTTGTGCGACAGTGTGTGGTTATGAGCGAACTTTTGGGCTATGCGAGGGTGTCCACCGCGGAGCAGACCGCGGCGTTGCAGGAGGACGCGCTGAGGGCCGCGGGGTGTCAGCGGATTTGGTCGGACACCGCCAGCGGTACTCGGACGGACCGTCCGCAGTTGGCGGCGGTGTTCGATCACCTGCGGGTGGGGGACACGTTGGTGGTGTGGCGGTTGGACCGGCTGGGTCGGTCGTTGCCGCATCTGATCGAGACCATCGGTGAATTGCAGGCCAGGGGAGTGGGGTTCAAGTCGGTGCAGGAGCATATTGACACCACCACCCCCGGTGGCCGGTTGGTGTTCCATGTGTTCGGGGCCCTGGCCAGTTTCGAACGGGAACTCATCCAGGAGCGCACCCTCGCCGGGTTGGCGGCGGCTCGGGAGCGTGGCCGCCTCGGCGGGCGGCCCACTGTGTTGAGCCCGGCGAAGTTGAAGCAGGCCCGGAAGATGATCGGGGAGAAGACCCCGGTGACCGAGGTGGCCCAGGTCCTCGGGGTCAGCCGGGCCACTTTGTACCGTCGGGTGCCCGAGCTCGGCGAGGCACGGACCCGGTCGGCGATGAACGAGTCGGATGCTGGTGTCAGCTCGTTGCCGTGACTCGCCGGCTTCGCAAGGGGCAGGGCTCGTTTAGTAGTAGTGCTTGCGGCCGCCGACGGCGCGGCCCATGGAGCCCATCGCCAGCAGGACCAAGCCGACGATCAGCACGATGATCCCGATCGTCCACAGAATGGGGATCTTGATGAGGAATCCGACGATGAGCAGGATGACACCAAGGGTAATCATGACGCTCCCAGCGGGTGCGCTGCAGGTGTGCGGATTGCCCTGCAGATCTCAAGGAACGCTACACATTTCGCGGCCCGTCGGGTAGAGCCCGTAGACGTCGAGCCCCCGGTACGTCGAGCACGGCACCTCATTGTCTTTCTGGGTCGGCGCTGGGGGCGCTATGTGGTGACCGAGGGCGCTGATGTGCGCACCGTCGGCTGCGGCTGCGGCTGCGGCGTGGTCGTGCTCGGCGTGGGGGTGCTCGTTGACGAGAACCGGATCGTGGCCGGGACGCCCGGGGGTGGTCAGGGTCGGTCGAGGGTGTCCGGGGGGAGGGCGGTGGTGGTGTCGGGTATCCCGGTCCGCCGGGCTGTGGTGTCGGCGAGGGCGAGGAGTCGTCGGATGCGTCCGGCGACGGCGTCTTTGGTCATGGGTGGGTCCATCAGCTGGCCGAGTGCTTCCAGGGATACCTCACGGTGGGTGATCCGCAGGGCGGCCACAGCCGTCAGGTTGTCGGGTACCTGGTCGCCGAGGATGGCCAAGGCGCGTTCTGCCCGGGCGGCGGCGGTGGCCGCGGCGAAGGTGGCGCGGGTGTGGTTGGCGTCGACGAAGCCGGGCAGCCGGGGCCCGGGGGTGTGCTCGCGGCGCTGGGTGCGTTGCTGGGCCCAGGTGCCCGCGGTGTCGGGGGCACCCATGGCGGTGAGCAGCGTGGTGATGGCGTCGGGGTCGCGGATGGTGACCCGGTCGAGGTCACGGAGGTGTTTGGTTTTGGTGGTGATGCCCAGGCGGCGGGCAGCACCGGTCAGGGCCATCGCGGTCTCCAGGCTGGGGCAGGTGACCTCGAGTGCGGGGAAGCGGTGGGGTTCGGTCAGGGAGCCGGCGGCGAGGAACGCTCCCCGCCAGATCGCGGCGGCGTCGCACACTCCGCCGGCGACGACCGGGGCGGGCAGCCCGCGGATGAGCCGGCCACGCGGGTCCAGGAGTCCGGTGCGCCGGGCCAAGGCGGCGGCGTCGGCGGGGGTGGTCATGCGCAGTCGGTGGCGGGTGGCGGCAGGGTCGCCGGGGGTGGGTAGGACGTGCAGTTGGGTGGGGTAGCCGTACAGGGCCCGGATCGCGATGCCGAGGCGGTGGGCCAGCTGGGGGGTGTCCAGGTCCACCTCGATGCTGCACCGCCCTGGTTCCTGGTGCACGGCCCCGGCGAAGCGGAGCAGGGTGATGGTTTCCGCGCGCCGACAACAGGGCGCGGTGGGGGTTGTCCTGCTCAACTCGTCGGTGAGGGCGGCCGTCATCAACACGGGCTCCACTGTCCTCGGATGGGACGTCAGGCGGGTGGTGGGTGCTTACCCGGGGCGGGGGTGCTCGCCCTCCCGCTGTCCTGAGCACCCCGCAGTAGGGCGTTTCGCACCGCTGACCGTCAGTTCGCCGGGGTGGTAGTGAGCGCGTCGGAGAGGTGGGTGATGGCGGTGGACAGGTCATGCCGCTCGCTGGGTGTGAGGTGCCCGGCCTGGGCTTGGGTGGTCAGGCCGTTGATGACCTGCACCCCGGTGTGTGGCCAGGCCAGGACCCGTTCGGCGCACTCGGCCGGTGTCATCGCCCGCACCGTGGTGGGCCGTTCGGGTAGTCCCATTCGGGGGCGGGCCTGGGTGTAGAGCGCGTGGATGTGGGGCCAGAGCAGTGTGATCGTGGCGCGGTCGAGCTGGTCGCGTTTGACCCGGCGAGCCAGGGTGTTGAGCACCTTCTTCGACGCCGCCACATCCGCCAGCAACAGTGCGATGGAGGAGCTGATCGAGGGTGGGCGATACACGACCTCAGAGACCCGACGCTCGATGATCCGGTCCCGGATTTCCAGGCCGATCACGCCACGGGCGGCGGCGCGGTGTTCCTCGGAGGCCAGTTTGCGGCACCGATCCGAACACCACCGGCGGGGCCGACCCCGCGTCTTGGCGGTGGTCTCGGTGCCGCAGCGCGGGCACGGTGCAGGATCCATGCTGAGCAGGGTAAACATTGCGTCGCCCGAAAAGAAGCCCCTGCTGGCATCCAGGATGCAAGAGGTGTGTGCCATTTGGGGGTAGTCGCTGGCAGGGCCCGTGGGGCGTGCCAGCGGGGAGGCTGCTGCGGTCAGCCCCAGAAGATGCCAGTCGGGTCGCTGTCGATTTCGTTGAGCAGTTCCTCGACGGTGGGCGAGGGTGCGGCGCGGTGGTAGGGATGGAAGCGACGGTTGCGGTCCCGGGAGTACAGCGACCATGTTTTGGTGGTGCTGGTGTAGTGCAGCCGGGCGATCGGGTGGCGGGTCCACTCCGCCCCGGAGTCGTCGGTCCAGGGTGCCCGTCGTTCGATGATCGTGAGGTGTCGGGGCGCCTCGTCGCACTCCACGCGAACTTGGTGTCGCGCCCGTTCGGGTACGCGGGCGCCGCACCAGCGCTGGACACGGGCGACATCAAGGGCGGGCACCACGTCGGCCAGCATGTCATCGGGCCACCCCGGTTGGTCAGCCCGGCCACCGGCCACCGCTGAGGGGACAAGATCGTTGTCTTTCCCACCTTGCTGGGGGTGGTAGGCCGAGATCACCGGCGTTGTCCCGGGGTGGCCCGGTCCCACCAGTCGATGGTGTCGCCGTCGGTGTCCATCCTCTCGAGGAGGTGGGCGATGATCTCGGAGTGCGTGCCAGCGCCGCCGGAAGCAGAATTTCCATAGCTCGCGGGCCGCCCGGTGATAGTGGTGGATGGTCTCGTCGAGGGTGTAGGCGTCGATTTCGCCGGTGCGGTAGCGGTCGAGGTCGCCCGCAATGTGTTCGACGAGTTCGCCCAGGCGTGCCTCGTGGTAGGTGTCCACGCGGTCCCGTGCGGCCCGGCGTTGCGCCTTCGTCCCCACAGCGCGACGGTACCGCCGCCCGTCGTCGTGGCGACCGGTCAGGTGTGTTTTGGGCGGAAGGCGGCCTGCCCCCCCAGCAGGTGTGTCTCGGGATGGGGTTCCCTTGGCGTAGGCCACCAGCCGGGCGTACCCGCTGGCAACAACGACCATCGCCGCCGCGGTTGAGCGCATCCCGTCATCGGGCCCTCGCGGCTCAGGGGTGCGCGGTGGCCCAGGCGTCCCAGATTTCCGGGCGCAGCCGGCCGCGGTCGGCGACGGCGATGCCGTGGGCGGTCGCCCAGGCGCGGACGGTGGCGGTGCTGGGCGCGGTGCCGGGTGGGGTGGGGTCCGCCGATCCGGGGCCGGCCAGCTCGGCCTCGATGGTCGGGTCCGGTGGGGTGAGGCGGGTGATCGCAGCGAGCTCACCTTCGGCCCAGGTGTGGGCGGCGGCGAGGTAGCGGTAGGTGAATTCCTCGGCCAGCGGTCGGGTTTCGCAGAACACGAGGGCCACGTTGGGCCAGCGGATCTGGAGTTCGGCGAGCCCGTCGGCGATCATCGCGGGGCGGACCCGGTCGAGTTTGAAGATCCCGGAGTAGCGGTCCTCGACCACCAGGGCGGCGCGGGGTAGGGCGGCGAGTTCGGCCAGGGCGTAGCGCAGTGTGCCGTTGATGAGGCTGGCGACGAGGTCGACGAGGGATTTACGTTCCACCGAGGCCACCAGCGTCCCGTCGATGCGGAGCCCGTAGTCCCCGCAGGGCAGGGCCTGTTTGATCGTGGTGACCTGTTGGCGGGTGAAGCGGTAGGGGTACTGCTCGTGGGAGTCGACGACAATCTCCAAGGTGGGGATGCCGGCGGCGCGGGCGGTGGGGGTGGCCACGTTCGGGCGGGACTGTTTGCGGGTGCGGGGGGATTGCCAGAACACCACGTCGCGCCCGCGGGCGGTGGTGAACACGATCTGGGACCGGTTCTCCCGGCCCCGATCGAGGATGAGGTCGATCGCCGCGCCGCGGCGCACACACGATCGCAGCTCCACCCGCTCGAGGACCTCGGCGTCCTGCGGCCAGTCGGTGAGGAGCACGGGGTGGCAGTACAGGGCCTTGGTGCGCGGCCAGGTCCCCGCGGTGCGGAACACCATTCCCCCACCCAGGGGCAACCGCAACAGGTAGGGCAGGCTCGAGTCCGGATCGGGATTGGCGGCGATCAACATCTGCACATCCGCCAGCCTTCCATTGGCCCCTTGTGACCGGCGGCGTCGCGCGTAACGGGACAGGAAACCCCGCGGGCGGGGACTCGGCGAGGCAGACTGAGCCACGGCCCCGTGGTCCTGGGGTTTACCCGTAGAGCAGGGGAGTTCTCATGGGGATGCGGTATCGCAAGTCGATCAACCTCGGCGGCGGCGTAAAGCTCAACCTCAACAAGAAAAGCGTTGGGGTGTCCGCGGGGTCCAAGCACATGCGGTACACGGTGAACAGCTCAGGGCGACGCACCACGTCGGTGGGGGTGCCGGGCACGGGAATGAGTTGGCGACAGACGAGTTCGTCGTCGACATCAGGCACGGCCCGCCGCCGTGGTGGGACCGCGAGGGCGCCAGGTGCCGGGCCGGGAGCCGGTTCCGGTCCGGTGAAGCCGGGGATGTTTGCGCCAAAGGCGGAGAAGGTGCTGTACCGGAGCCTGCAGGCCGCTCTGGCGCAGAATCCGCTGGAGCAGTGGGCGCCTGGCTTGGAGCAGTGCGCCGCGGATTCCCGCTACGGGTTCGCGGCACGGGTGCTCGCGGGCCTGCTCTTGGTTGGCCGGGATCCGCAGCAGGCGTTCGTCGCCCTTTCTGGGGTGCTGCGCTCGGGGATGACCCGGGTGGGGACGGGTTCCTCGTCAAGTACGCGGCCGGGTTCAGCATGGATGTTTCCTTCTCCGGGGTGCAGCTGAGTTTGCCGATCGGGCGGGACCTGATTGCGTTGCTGGTCGCCCAGCTGCACGAGCAGCGCGGCGAACTCGACCTCGCCGTGGATGCGGGTAACCAGATGAGTGAGAGCCTGCTCGCCCGGGTGGTGCAGGCGGGGTTGGCGACACAGACGGGGCAGGCTCCTCGTGCGGTGGCGTTGACCGAGGGAGTGCACAACGTCGACGACTTGACGACGTTGGCGTTGGTGATGCGGGCCGCGGCGATGCGCGAGCTGGGGAACGTTACGGCGGCGTTGGAGGTGTTGAAGGAAGCCTTGCGGTTCCCGAGCCGGTCCGCTGGTGTCCGTCACCGGGCCCGGTACGAGCGGGCGTTGGTCTACCTCGCGCAGGGCCAGAAACGCAAGGCCCGCGAGGAACTCGAGCGGATCTACGCCGCGAACTCCTCGCTACCGCACGTAAACCAAGCTCTGGGCGAGCTCAACGTCTGAACGGCCAAGTCTGGTAAGTGCGGGCGCTGCGTCCGTCGCGGCTTGCGGTTCACCCGAGTGTTTGCCGCGGCGTCAGAGGAACGCGGCGACGCCACCGTGGCCGGAGCAGGTTCCGCTGCGGTGTTGGCTGAAGCTGTAGGTGCCATCCCGGCAGTGCGCGGTCGCTCCTGGTGGGGCGGCGGGTGCTGCTACCGGGTCGGGGACACATACGCCGGAGGAGTTGAGGTAGGAGTCCGCACCGCAACTTCCTCCTCCGCCGGGTGGCGGTGCGGGTGGGACAATCGTGGCCGCGGGAGGTGCGGGAGGTGCGGGAGGTGCGGGAGGTGCGGGAGGCGGAGTGGTTGCCGCCTGTCGTGGCACGACGGCGGGTGCGGGCACCGCCGGTGTCGTCTGTGCCACCGCCTGGGTGGTGGGCAGCACCGTGGTGGTGGTCTGGACCGGTGCGGCTTGGACCGGTGTCTGCGATGTCGGTGATGGTGTCGTCGTGGTGGGTGGGGTGCTGGTTGGTGCGGACGTGGGTGTCGTGGTCGGGGCGACGTGGCGCACGGTGGCCGCGGGCGTGGGTGTGGGTGCCAGCGCGCCGCCGGTCAGCAGGGCGGCGAAGGCGGCGGCCATGACGAGGCCGGCTGTTTTGCGGGTGCTGATCCGGGCCCAGTCGATGCGTCCGCGGATCAGTGCAATGAGGCCGAGGACGAAGACGGTGGACCCGACCAAGATCAAGGCTGTACTCATGTGTGCTTCCCTCTGGCCCCGCGCGCTGTGCCTGGAGCTAACACCGTTTGCGCCTCCGCGTCGAGGCGTGAACGACACAGCGATGGCCACTCGCTGACCTCCACCGCTGTGTGCGGGAGCCATGTGACCGTTCCCGTTGGCCGTTTGCGACCAGGGGTCAGTGACGGCGGCGGCGTCGGGTGAGGGCGCGGTAGGCGGTGGTGAGGTCGTCGGCCAGGTGTGCGGCGATGGGTGGGGTGTTGTTGTCGCAGCAGGCCGGTTTGGTCCGCGGTTCGTCCGTCGGGTTCAGCTCGAGGATTTCGTAGAGGCGGGTGTAGACGTCGCGGCGGGGGTCGTGGGCCAGGTGCTCACCGACGTCGATGACGACGGCGAGGTCTGGTTCGGGGAAGGCGATCAGCAGCCGCCAGGAACCGTAGAGGTGGACCACACAGAGTCGTTCGATGGTGGGCCCGGTGAGGCGGTAGCCGGCGGCGTCGCAGCCGGAGCGTTCCAGGGCGAGGAGGGCTTGTTTGAGCGAGTCTCGGACCGCTCCCCGCAGCTCGGTGATGACCTGGGCGGCGTGGGGGGTGCGGGCCAGGCGGAACCCGTTCAGAGGTCTGCGGCCGAGAAGGGCTCGAGGTGGCCGTGGTGGAGTTGGTCGAGGGAACGCCGTACCCGGGGATGCGCGGTGACACGGTCGTCTTCGAGTCGGTCCACGACGAGACGGAGCAGGTCGTGGTCGTGTCCGGCTTGGCGGAGTTGGTGCACGAGGGAGGCGACCTCGGCCAGGCGGCCGGTGGCCACCTTCAAAGGTGCGGAACCAGGCATGGGGTCGAGCACCCCGGCTTGCAGCCAGGCCCGCACGCTCTGGGGGGACAAGCCGAGGATCCGGGCCGCGGTGGTCACCGGCACCCCGGGGACTTCGGCGAGACGGCGTTGACGGACCTCGGTGAGGCGGTGACGCACCGGGGGCCGTACCGAGTCATCGGCCAGGGCGGCGTCGAGGTCTTCGACGTCGGCCACCGCGTGCTCGGCTACGGCGGTACGGAGGGATGCGGTCACCAGCCCATCCTAACGACTGGCTTGCGATTTAGCGACTATAATGACAAGTCGCTATAACTCTTCGCCATGCCGGGGTACCAGCTCTACGCACTCCGGGCAGCGTTGGAGCCGTGCCAGCCCCCTCCACGGCAGATCAGCGCAAACGATATAGCGGCGGCGCGTGATGGGATGAGCGGCGTCACCGGCTTCCGCGTCGTACGCGTGTGCCACAGAGTCATCAGCAACTTGGCGGCCCAGCCGGGTCTGGTTCAGGTTGCTCTTCTGCCATCACCCATTTCGCCATGAGCCACATTGACACAGCAACCCTCCCCGTGGCCAGTTGCTGGTTCGACCCCCAATTTTGACCAGCGCGTTGGGTTAGGAGGGGGCTTCACGGATCGTCTGCAGCAGTCGCGCGGCGAGTTCTGCGGCGACGTCGCCGGTGTGGTTTCCGGCGCGGAGGGCGTCGGCGGGTACGGCGAGGTCTGGTGATGTGTACATCACGAGTCCGGTGGTGATGCGCATGCGGCTACCGGTTCGGCCGTTCACGTCGGCGGGGTCGCCCTCCCAGACTCGGTCGGCGGGGTTGATGCTGGCCGCGACAGCGATCCGCTGCGCTCCGGGCGGTAGGTGCGTGGCGGCTGTGGCAAGCAGCCGAGCGATCCTGGTCTGCAGTTCGGGTTTGTTGACGAGTGCGCCGGCGAAGTCGGTCGGTAGCGCCTCGAACGCGGTCACTTGGCCGCTCACGTGCACGGCCAGGCCGCGGTAATCGTTCACGCGTCGTTGGTGAAACCCGATGCCTGGTTGGGCGGTGTTCGGCGTCCATGCCCACGCGAGGGTGCTGTCGTTGCTGGTCTGCAGTGGGTCGGACTGGGCGAAGAATCCGGTGTCGCGTCCGGCACGGGCAAGTGCGTCGGGTAGCGCCTGCAGGCGTGAGGTGAGGACGGGACTGATCCCGTTGAGTGGGATGAGGTGCACGTCGAGGACGGGCGTGTTCGGCTCTGCCGCGTTCAGCGGCGGTGTGTCCCATCGCCACCGCGGTGGTGTGGGCGGGTTGAGCTGCTCCCACACGAGGGGACCGCTGTCGGCGTGCAGCTCGCCGAGTGCGGCAACGACGCTGACGTTGAGCGTCTGTGAGTCGGTGAAGGACGCGCGAAAGCGGCCGTCGATGTAGGACTCGACGCGCTGTTTGAACGCGGCTTGTTCGGGCTCGTCCGGCTCATCCTTGGTCGCTTTGACGAACACGAGGGTCGGCTTGTCGAGTCGTTGGGCGAGCTTGAACTCTTCCTCGGTCGCTGCCAGGTTGCTGTCCGGCCACCGCTGCCCGTAGACGGGTCCGAGCAGCAGCACGTAGGCGTCGCAGGAGCGCACACCTGCGAAGCATGCGTCGCGGGCCGAGCGGTCTTGCGCGGTGAAATCTTCGAACCGAACCGGTTCGTAGGTCCCTGTGGCCGCAAGCAGGGCTGCGAGGTTGTGGCGCTCGTTTTTGAGCCGTGCCGTGACTGAGCTGATGAACACGCGCATGCGGTAAACGCTAGTCGGGTGTGGCTCCAAGGAAGTGCCACAGGCTGTGGCACTTCCTCCGGCCAGGCCTCTTGCTCATCGTCCGATGTCGGGCACAGGCCCTGGGCGGGCCTGTCTAGGTGCCGCGCGGGCGCGTCGCCCTGTGCACCGGGAACGGAAGCGTCAGCCTGTCGCCGGTTCGGGCGCCGGGGGCGCCCTCCCGTCGTCCGCGGCTCTCCGCTCCCGTTCCCGGTGCACCTGTTTTCTGCGGGTGGTCGTGTCTGTGCTGCCTCTTCCGCCGCTCGTTCCTCGCGGCTACCATGAGGCCACGCCCGCCCGCCGAAACCAGTGCGAGGTATGACTAGCGTAACGCTAGCGCGTTACGGCCAGACGACCTCGCCGCGTCCTCGCTGCGCTGCGGGTGCGGAAGACAGGCCCTGCGGGCTCGCAAAGCTCGCCGCAGGAAAGGGAGGTGCGTCGTGGCCGACGACCCCGAGCACCCCGACGACGCCGCGGTCCCGGCCCGCCGTCGACCCGACCTCCGGCCACGCCGACTCCCCCGCGGACGCGGCCTCGGACTCCCCAACGGCCGGTGGTGGCCGCCGGTCCCGGGCGCCTCGGCGCCGCGCCCACGACCCGCGCGGGGCGGCGGCGGCGGAGGTGGATGCGGTGTTGGCGAAGCGGCACCGGGTGGTGGCGGTACGCCTGACGGAGCTGGAGCATCTGGGGTGGCGGCGGGCAGCAGCGTCGGATAAACGGGGGCAGGTGGGGGCGTGGGTGCGGTCGGTGGTGGCGGCGGAGCTGACCCGCCGCCAGGGCGCGGACGTCCCTCCCGACGATGGTGACGCCGAGGCGGGTGCGGGGGTGCGGGTGGTGCTCAACGATTCGGTGGTGCGGGAGTTGGCGCAGCAGTTGGTGCGGGTGGGGTCGAACATGAACCAGGTGACCCGTTTTGGCGCACATCGAGGCCCGCGACCGCGGCATGGATGCGGGGGCGATGGCGCAGATGGTGGCGGTGATCGATCAGACGCGGGCCACGATCGCCGAGCTGGATTCTCGGCTTGAGGCGATGAGTGCGTCGTGATCGCCTCGATCACCCGGGGTAAGGATGCGGGGGCGTTGGGGATGTATCTGCACGGGCCGGGTCGGCACAACGAGCATGCCTACAACCCGCGGGTGGCCGGGATGGTCATCGCCGGCTCCATCCCGGTAACCGACCCCACCAAACCGGGGCAGTGGGTGGCGAACATGCGCCGCGCCTACCGCGGTCGTGATGATGTGTCCCGCCCGGTGTGGCAGTGCTCGCTGCGCACCGCCCCCGAGGACCGCCGTTTGTCGGATGCGGAGTGGGCTGATGCCGCGCAGGTGTTCGCGGAGCGGTTGGGTTTCGACCACCACCCGTGGGTGGCGGTGCGGCACGCCGATGACCACATCCACCTCGCGCTGTCCCGGGTTGCCCACGACGGGCAGGTGTGGCTCGGGCGGCACGACTACCGGGCCACCCAGGACGCCCGCCGCGCCCTGGAAACCGAGCTGGGATTGGTCCAGGCCCCTCTGCGGCGGGAAGTGTCCTCGGAGCGCACTCCCATCACGCAGGTGCAGCCCGGCGAGTACCGCATGTTCGCCGATGCCGGGCGGCACGCACCGCGGGCGGTGTTGGCGGGGCAGGTGCTGGCGGCGGCGAACACCGCCGCCGGCCGCGGCCGCGACGCCTTCGAAACCGAGCTGGCCGCCCGGGGCATCGACTTCGCCGTCAACCAAGCCACCACGGGCACGGTGTCCGGGTACCGGTTCGCCGCCCCCGTCGAGACGCACGCTGATTCCCAGGGTGAGCAGGTGTGGTTCAAAGCGTCCCAGTTGGACAAGAAACTCGCCTGGCGGGTGTTGTCCCAGGTGCTGGAGCCGTTGCCGGTGGTGGAAACCGAGCAGGAGTTCACCACCCGGGTCGAAGCCGCCAATGACCGGCACTGGTATCAGGTGGGGCGGACCACGCTCGAGCAGGACTGGGTGCAGGCCGGCAACCAGCCTGTGGACTTCATCCAGGAGGCGCTGCGCCAGGACCGGGCCCGCCTGGCCGTCATGACCCCCCGGGTCACCGCCGCTACCGCCCACGTCCGGGGCGAGGTGTCGGTGGCGCTCAACCAGCTGGCCGAGGTACGGCAGGTGGCGGACACCGCGGGCCGGTTGCGGCGCGGGCGCGCCCAAGACCGCTACCACCAGCTCGCCGAGCAGGTCGGCCACCAGCTGGGGGTGGCGATCACCGACCAGCGCGGGTCGATGCGCCCCTATGACACCGTCCTGAACGAGGTGCTCACCGCGCGCCACGGCGGGCTCCTGACCGACCACGCCCGATGGACCCAGGAGGTGCGCACCGCGGAAACCCAGCTCACCCAGTGGAGCACGCTCGAGGCGGAGTTCGAGTC
>JAABUV010002732.1_pt1 | contig 23465 bp, 22 predicted proteins | sample 5559971 | NCBI WGS metagenome assembly JAABUV01 (sample SAMN10711881, study PRJNA513362) | rock metagenome | isolation source: Antarctica rocks | place: Antarctica: Victoria Land, Knobhead nord | collected 2015-12-19
TAAAGAAATCGCTGAATTTCTTTGATTCTTGAATCAGATTAATATATTTTCTACGATAGTTATCTTTCTTATCAGAGTCATGAAACGATTGAGCTAGTTTCTCTAGAAGTTCATTGACAGTCAGATAAAGATTGTTACAGTTGAAATCACGTCTGACTTAAGTGACTTCGACGACGTCATCTGCTAGTTGAGAGTTAATGTAACTCAGCTTGTAAAGTTCATTTGAAAAAATGTCAATGTTCATTGCTAACTTCTTTTGTATGTCAAGAAATCAGTTCTTTCAAGTAGAATTCTTTTCATCAGTAAACATTGAAGAGTTGAGTATTTTGTAATATTTAAATCATTTAAAGTAGATGACAATCAAGAAAGCAGTGATGATTACATTGACTGTGATAGCAGTGAAAGCTTGTAATTTTGCTTTCAACTGTTGAATTTCACTCTTGTCTTGTTGTTTCATCTTGATGAGATGATCTGTTTCTCTATTAAAATCATAGATACGTTTCTTTCATACTTTTATATCATTAAGTATGATGATTTCAGCGTTTGATTCGTTAAAAGCAATGAATGAAGAAGCGTGTTGTGAGTCAATGATAAAAGAGAAAGCTTGTGAACATGTTTATTGCAAGAAATCAGCAAAAGCTTGATCTTTATCAGATGTGTTCTTAAATGTCATAGTGAAGAAGATGAGAATTGATTTGAACTGAACGAAGAATGAAGCTCAGTGATTTTATGAAGAAAGACAAATGTTTGTTCAACAAAGAAGATGTTTGTGAAGATGATTAATCTTGAAGCAATTCACGAAGATTCTTTATCATAATTCTCTTGATCGATTTTGATTCTCTAGCAATTTACGAAGATTCTTTATCATAGATTCTATTAATCGATTTTGAACGAATGCATACTGAATGAGCAATAAATCTTCTAGCAATTCAATGATTGTATATTCTCGTTGATTTTATGAACTCTCTGATGTTGTTCTTGTCTTTCGAGATTGAATCATTAGATAAACAAATTTCTTTAGACTCGATTCGTCTGTATGAGTTGATTGAATGAGTAATAAGATCAGTATTATGTGATTAACAAATTCTTAATATAATGTCAGAATCATGTTTAAATAATACAATCAGTGAAGATCAAAGTTAATAGTGCTTGATCTTTAGAAATAGCTATAACTGAATATTAAGAATACAGAAGAAACTGAGTATCAGAGCTTCTATATATACTAATATTCAGAGACTACGCTAGACTCAAAGAGAACAAGATAACACAGATAAAGATGTGATGTAAAGTGATAATGAAAAAAAAATGTTTGATAACACAAAGAGATGTTGAGAAAACAAAGAGACTCAAATAGAGACGCAAACTAGCTTTAATCAATTCGCAAAGTAAGCGCTAGTGTATTCTGTGAATTGATTAAAGTTTCAGTCTTGTCAGTTTTATGATCTTGATACACTCGTAACAGATGATCATTGACATAGACTTTAAGTTCTTTCGTTTCATTTTGCAGATTTCGCTTGATTTAAGTTAATGAAATGCTGATTGACTGCTTACTTTCAAAACAATAAGTTTCGAAGTTTGAATATTTAATGAAGATATCAATCAATCATTTGCAGAATCTATCAAAATTTGATTTTTTTTCAATCAAAGATTGTCAATGATTATCTTGTGCTGATTTAAATGAGTTATTAATAAAGATATCATTTCATTCTTATGTTCTTGTATAGTGATTGAGATATACAGAGCATATGTAATAAATCTTTGATTGAGAGTTTTGTCATATGAATGAATCAACTTTGATTTAAACAGTGAAATTGACTGAATATCAAAGCATTTACATAGCTCTGAAATCAATGAATCATCTATGAACATTATGTCAATAACTTTAATGTTTATCAGAACAAGAAATTGAAATATCTTTTTTAAACGACTTAAGATGATGTTCACAATAAACGACTTAAAATCAAATGAGTCATCAAGCATATTAATGAAGCAAGATATGAGCATGTTGCTCTCAGTCACTACTTTGACGAAAACAGATCATTTTTCAAAATCGCTGCAATTTCATGTATCTGAGTTGACTTGAAACAGTTACATGCTTTATGTTTTGACTTCTTGCATTTAAAGCAGAGTTCTTTTTTAAACAACTTTTCTTTAGCAAAGTCAACGTTTGATATTCTGAATTTCTTTCATGCAAAGAATAAAACTGAGATCGCGATCATGAGCATCATCAAGATGCTAGCGATAAAGCGAGCGACTTGAGTCATCAATGTCTTAAGAGCTGATTGAGCATTCAGTTTCGTCAATTGAACGTCAGCTTGCATGCAGATGTCAACGAATTCATTCAAATCAATGATTCATTCATTGAGCATTGCTCATTAAAGATCTGAACTAATCTTATGCTGCAGATTATTTAGTAGAGTCTCATTATTGTATTCTAATTCTGCATTGAATCGTTGAAATTTCATTCAAAAATCATGAAAGAAGATTTTATTTTAATACAGTTTTAAGAACTGTTGTTGAATCATGTGACATCAATTGAAATCATTATACATCTTGTTTATGATCGACAACATCTCTTCTGCTTCTAGAAATAAGTTCGTGATTGCATCTTTCATTCAAAATGCTATGTGTTTGATCATTGTTTTATTGACTCAACTTTTCACATATGCAAACTTTAATTCTTCAATAGAAAAATGATTTTTATTTATCTTCAGCTTGTTTTGCATTTAAAACAATTAATTATTCACATTCTGTCTCAAATCTTTAAACAAAGATGAGTCAGATAGCTTGATTGACTTCAAGAATCAATCTTTTGAAATTGAAGTGCTTTGTCAACTTGATGCAATCTTTAGATGATGTATAATCACATTCTTGTTTCTCATCTCTTTCTGCAGACGCATTCTTATAGTATTCAACATTGTCTGAGTAATCTTCAACTTAATATTTATCTTGTTGACATCTTTCAACATCTGAATCATGTTATTGTAAATTTCAATTTCAATGTCATGCTGATGAATCATGTACTTAATAAAGATGATAATGTCATCTGTTCTTTTATCAATTATTCAAGCATTCAGCTCTTCATTGATGCTGATCTTAATCATTTCGTGATCAAAAAGCAACGCATTCATGTTCTTTTTTTTGATGTTCAGCATAGCATTCATGTTTTCTTCTTCTGATGCTATTCAATTATGTGATAGAAGTAATTCTCTTCTAGCATTTCGAAGTTTGTAGTGAGCAATGCTCACTGATTTTGATTCTGTGCTTCTAGTCATTGTGTGAGTAGAAAAATTGCTGATCGAGATTCAAATGAAACTTCAGATTTCAATTTTAAAACAACGCGTTCATGTTCTTCTATTCTTCTGTTCTAGAAATTTCTTGATTTCTAACAAGCTTTCTGAACTCAATTTTCAAGTTTCAATTCTGGTTTAAGTTTAATGATGTAGCTTGTTTTTATATCGTCTACACGTTGATAGCAAGATTGATGAGCTTTGAACTAATGTTATGAGTCTGCATAAAGTGAATCATATGAGTGTATTCTAACTAGAAGTTCAAAGCTGAAGTAGAAAGAAGATGCAACATGACGTGAGTTTTACTCACAAAGACACGCTAGATCGCTAGCGTGTCAACAACAGTTTTACTCACAGCTTTATACTAGTCTATGTTAGACTAATCAGACTAATCAGAAGTATCAGAGATGCATGCTTGCAACAACTCAGAACTTACTAAGTATCTTAATGAATACTCTCAATCATGTTTTGAGACTGTTTTAGAGCGAGAAATCAAGTTATCAACAATAGCAAACAGATGTTCAAGATCATTGAGACGTCTTTGATTAAATATAAGACTTGAAACTATTTACAACTTCACGAACTCACACCAAATATGATATTGTTTCTCAAATCATTGACTCTGTTGTTGATATTGATCATCTTCATATTGAGAAAATCATTTGATCTCATAATTCGCGACTCATCATCAAACGACTCTACATAGAACTAAACACGTTGAAATGTTTAAAACAACGTAGATGAAAGCTTTTGAATTTGTATTCGATGAATTTGAGATATGAGAACTTCTTTCGCGATTTCTTGTCTTTGTTCATTCAGACATATAGTTATGTCTAGTCAATGTACTGTCAACTGTCTCATTAGAACTCAAGTCTTGAAAGATTGATTCTGAAGTCATAATTGAATAATGATGATGATGACGTGATTCAGTTACAACAATCTCATCAGAGAAGAATGCATGAAAAGATGAAGAAGTTCATGTATGATGATAATGTTTCAAGAAAGCATGCAATTAATTTGAATGATTTTGCAAGCTTTGAATGATTTTTCTTCATATATGCTGATGAAGAGAAAGTGAAATCATCTGAAGAAAGAAAAAGAATGATGAGAAGAGTGATCAGATGAAAATGTCTGAAAAGACAACTGAGCAAAGAGAATGAAAGAGAAAGAGAAAGAGAAAGAGAAAGAGTGTAAAAAGTGAGAGATGAGTGATTGACTATATTCAGCGTTGAGAATTTGTGTGAACGTAACGACATAGCACACAATTCATGATCATTGATCATTTGATGAAATCAGCTAAAACTGATTACAAGCTCATCAAGCTAGCATCAGTCAAAAATATCTGTTTAGTTAAGCTTCTAGCTCACAAGCTTTAATAGTCACTCATCAACAACTAATAGTTAGCTACAAGTGCTTGTATCTTTTGATGACAGTCATTTGCTCAAAAGACATCAATTGCTCAAAAGATATAATGCGCAATACATGTTCACTTTTTATACGTTTCTACATTCAAGATTCGTATGTAATCAAATAAATTATTTGATGAATTGATTATTTAAGTAGCTATTTAATCATTTATTTAAACATGAAGAATGCTTGGTAAAGAATCATGTAGAGAGTCATGAAGAATGCTTGATAGAAAGTTATGAAGAGTGCTTGATAAAGAAATATGAAGAATGCTTGGTAGAATGCTTGGTAGAAAAACATGAAGAGTGCTTGATAAAGTGCTTGGTAGAAAAACATGAAAAGCGCTTGGTAAAGAAACATGAAGAATGCTTGGTAAAGTGCTTGATAGAGAAACATGAAAAGCGCTTGATAGAAAAACATGAAGAACGCTTGGTAGAAAAACATGAAGAGTGCTTGATAGAAAAACATGAAGAGCGCTTGATAGAGAAACATGAAGAATGCTTGATAGAATGCTTGATAGAAAACAATGAAGAACGCTTGGTAGAAAAACATGAAGAGTGCTTGATAGAGAAACATGAAGAGTGCTTAATAGAAAGTCATGTAGAAAGCATTGTTTGACTTGTGTTATGCACTCGATCGACACGTATTTTGAAGCATGTAGAATGTTTGATAGAGTGTTTGATAGAAAGCTCAGTCGATAGCTCAATAGATAGCTCAGTAGAAAGATTGATAGAAAGATTGATAGAAAGCTCACTAAATAACTTAATCAAAAGATCAGTAGAAAGCTCATTAAATTACTCGATCGAAAAATCAGTAGAAAGCTCACTAGTAGAAAGATCAATAGAAAGATTGATCAAAAGATCAGTAGAAAGATCAGTAAAAAGCTCAGTAAAAAGCATTGTTTGAAGCATTGTTTGAAGCATTGTTTAACTTATGTTATGCGCTTAATCAACGCATCTTTTGAAGCATGTTTCAAAGCGATAGACTGATTACTAGATGAATGAGTAGATAGCTGAGTTGATAGCTGAGTTGATAGCTGAACATGTTGATATTTTGATTGTTGTTGTTCTAGAAAGTAGAAACTATAAAGAAAAAAAGAAGATGAAAACTTTAAACTTTTTAGCGTTAGCTTTATAAAACTTAAAGCGAAGATTATTGAATAAATAGCTGAGCATGTAAAGTGATGAGTAGATAGAAAGTCATGTAAAAAGCATTGTTTAAAACATTGTTTGACGTGTTTTATGCACTCAATCAACATGTTTGATAGAGAGTAAAGTAAAGAGTAGATAAATGAGTAGAGTAAAAAGTAAATGAGTGAGTAAATAAACAAGTAGAATGAAGAGTAAATGAGCGAGTAAATAAACGAGTAAAATGAAAAGTAGATGAGCGAGTAGAGTGAAAAGTAGATGAGCGAGTAGAGTGAAGAGTAAATAAACGAGTAAAGTGAAGAGTAAATGAGCGAGTAAATAAACAAGTAAATAAATGAGTAGAATGAAGAGTAGATGAGTGAGTAAATAAATGAGTAGAATGAAGAGTAAATGAGCAAGTAAATAAATGAGTAGAATGAAGAGTAAATGAGCAAGTAAATAAATGAGTAGAATGAAGAGTAAATGAGTAAGTAAATAAATGAGTAGAATAAAGAGTAAATGAGTAAGTAAATAAACAAGTAAAGTGAAGAGTAAATGAGCGAGTAAATAAATGAGTAGAATGAAGAGTAGATGAGTGAGTAGAATGAAGAGTAAATGAGTGAGTAAATAGATAAGTAGAATGAAGAGTAAATGAGTGAGTAGATAAATGAGTAAAGTGAAAAGTAGTGCTAAATCAGCTAAATCAGCTTGTAGCTGATTTATGTAGCATGTAAGCTAATCAATGATGCAAACTCAGTTAACAGCTAGCTTGTAGCAAACGTCTCATCTAGTAGCTAGCATATGTGTCTTGAGTGCATTAGTATTGAATGAACTCTGCTCACTAGCTCACAAGCTATTTAAGCTCTTTGTCGAAACATCAATGATTTACAAAGTCATTCATGAAGTGACGATGAAAAGAGAGTCAGTCAGTCAAAGAGATTAAAAGAAGAGATGAGAGAAAACAGTTCAAAGAGAATTGAGAAAAGCATTTAAAATTGCAAGAGAATCATCTTTTGAACTCAGTGTTAGCACATAGATGCAAGCAGAAGAAAACATAAGACGAGTCGTGATTTAGAAAATTAGAATGAAGATGAACATGATAGACAAACTGTTCATGCTTTTCAATCTTGAGTATTAACGTCTTCTTTCAAAGATGAGCGCGTTGATTACAACAATAAATCATTTATCTTGAGTCAGTGTGATGTCTCTTGTCTAATCAATATTATTTCAAGTATAAAGAAACAGCATAGCTTTATAATCATGATGTAAAGAAAACACGCTTTCAAGCATTATTAAGTCAAAAAGAGAATCAAGTTTAATTTACTATCTTAAATGAACTAAATAATGAAAACTCAGTTGTCTCTCTTCATCTGCTTATGATCAAATCATCATATTATCTGATTTCTGATGAGCATGATTATCATGCTTCTCATTTGATCAACATTCTGTAAATCATTGACTATCTTTGCAGAAGAAATCAAGTTGTCAAAGTCTGTAAACAAACGTTGAAAAACATTGAGACGTGCTGCGTTTAACATCAACACTTGAAAATACTCTTGATTTAGTGAGTTGATTTCGAAGATGATATTATTTCTCAAACTGTTAAGTTGATTGTCGACGTCAACAACTTTCATAATGAGAAAGTCGTTGACATTAATGATGCAAGACTTGTCGTTCAAGATTTTTACTTAGAATATATGAATTAAAACATTCAAAAACAATGTGAATGAAAGCTTTTAAACTTGTATCTGATGAGCTTAATATACAAGATTTTCTCTCGCGATTTCTTGTTTTTGTTTATTTGAACTTATCTTTAAATTTAATCAATGTATTGTTAACTGTTTTGTTTGAATTCAGATCTTGAATGATTGATTCTAAAGTTATCATCAAATAATGATGATAATAATGTGAATTAATTATGACAATCTCATCAAAGAAAAATGCATGAAGAAATAAAGAAGTTTATACGCGATGATGATGTTTCAAAAAAGCATGCAATCAATTTAAATAATCTTAAAAACTTTGTACATATTTTTCATCATAGACGCTGACGAAGAAGAAGTAAGATCATTTGAAGAAAGAGAAAGAGCAATGAGAAGAATGATCAGATGAAGATGTCTGAGATGAAGCATGCACAGAAGAGATGAAAGAAAAAGAAAGAAAGTGTGAGAAGTGAGAAATGAGTGATTGACTATATTCAGCGTTAGAAATTTCTGCGAACGCAACGACATAGCATACAACTCATGACTTACAATGCTGAAGACGAAGCATCAATGACGAAAGAATTGTTGAAGTTCATCTCAGCTGCGTCAGAATTTCATCATTGAATCTCATGAATAATCATATCAAAGATGATAGTTAATCATTTTTTTGAAATGATTAAGACGTTTCTTGTGACATTAATCTTACGCTAAGCGTAGAGAAAGAGATTCACTACGTTGAAATGATGTAGAAAAATTCTGACAATCAGTTTAAATTTAGTATTAATCATCTCATTAAAGAAATGATTCTGATAATAGTTGTAATCTAGTACGTTCAATACAGAAAGTTTGTTTACTTAAGAAGCAGAGAACATTATGTTTAAGTTCAAATTCGTAATCTTTGAGCGTGAATTTGACATGATGAAGAGATAGAATTGAAAATAGTGTTTGAAAGAAAAGCGTAAGCATACGTGTTTAAATTAAGCGTAGATGTTTGAATTGAAGATGTAGTTCAGAAGAAGATGTACATATTAAAAGTAAATGAAAGAAAGATGAGTTGAGATGTGAGCTGATCATATGTAAATGACTATTTTCGTCGTAAAAGAATCATATTCACTTCATGCTACTAATTTGATCTTGTTAATCAATTGATCAAACATTATTATATGTTCATTTGTAAGCGAAGATTAAACTACATACATAAATCATACATTAACATTGAGGGAAAAAAAAGAGAAGTGATGACAATCTCTGTCTGCAATGACTATCATTAATGCATTTGAAAATTGACTCATCATTACGTTGAAAGAAACGATCATAGAAAAACGAAATTTTAAAAGCAAGATCTTGAATTTGATGAACTCATGATAGACTTACATATGTTAAATCTTGACAGAAGTTCAACATAGCAAGATTGAGAATCACTTTGATTAAAATAAGTCTTTGACTTTTGTGAATGATGATAGCAAAGATCAGAATCAGAGAAAATTGCTCACAAGAACATGTATTATCATCATTATTTCACGTAGCTGTTCTGAGAAAAATAGAAACAACATTTCAATCATTGATGAGCATGCAGATAAAATCAACATAGTTGTTTATCTTCATCAAAACAACTGCAGAAAGAGTTGTAAAAGAATCATCTGTATCATCATTTCAAATAACATCAACAACAGTGCTCATCAAGTCATTAATCAAGCTTTTCTCAATAAACATATTAAACATTAGCATGATTCAAGCGTTTCTGCTGAGAAGCAATGTGCAAGAGAGCTTGTCAGCATCATCAAATGAAATCTTCTTAACTCTCTTGTCAGCGTGTTTGATGCATATCTTAATAATTGACTGATTTAATCGCTCAAGACAATTGAAATTATACTCATCAATCTTATATCTGATGACGTAGAAATGTAATGCTTTATTAAAATTAATTCAGCTTTTCAGTATCATATTTTTCTTCACATGAGTTAAAAGAAAGTCTTAATTCTCAGAACTCAGCTTGTTATCTTGCAGCTCATTCAAGATATTATGAAACTGTTAAGATTCAGCATTCTCATCTTGTTGTTTCATGATCTGAGACAGAACAACAATCTGATCAAAAGCAAAATATGTTTGCAGATCAGTCAAAGTTTTTATGAAGAAAGATGTGACATAAGAGTTATACAGTGCTTGATCGCTGATTGAAGAAAGTTGATCAAAGTCGTTGCAAAAAAGAATGAAAAAATCTTTGAAGAAGACATTTGATCAAGTATAAATCTGACGAAAACGTTGATCAATGTAATGAAGAGTTTTTAAATCAATCATGAACTTCTTGTCAATGATAAGAAAACAACAACGACGAAAGCAATTTTGCAAGCGAGTAAGACTTTTCAACTTCAGAAACTTAAAGACACTTTGAATGAGAAGATTTAACAATTGATGAAGAATAAAGCTTTTAATGTTAAAGACAGTTACATCAATGAAGATTGCTTGCAGTATTGAATTGCTCATATTAATTTGTGCAGCATAGTACGTCAAATGACTGAAGATTAAATTGATGCAGATTGACTTTTCAATCTCAACAATCTTGTTCAGATGCAGAAGAAGTTGAGCATCAGAGCAATAGTGATAATAATCAATGATTCAATCAACAACGTCTTGCTGCTTGACATTTAAAAGAAAAAGACTATCGATCTTCTCAAGAATAACTGAGGCGAAAGCATTCTTGCGAATTATGCAAGCAACGATTGAGTGATCTCAAATGATGATCAAAGTCACGTCACATGTAGATTGCAGTCAGTCGTGATTCTTGTTCATGAATCTTTTGCTCAGATCAATAAATATCTGCATGAAACTATTAGCATGATTTGATCTGCATTGACTCAGCAGTTCTTCGTGACGAAGATTCTGATTCTGCTCGATCTCATTATGTTTTAAAGACTTGATTTCAGAGTCAGTCTCAATCATCTTGAGCATGATTCTCAATGAATCACGCAAGTGATCATGATTGATCGCGCAAGCGACATAAGCAGACATTCAATTCTCATCATCGTCGTTCAATAAATCATCAAGAATGACACTTTGAAAGCAGTGATGAAGCATAAGCTTATCTTTGCAGAAATTTGAATAATCAACATGAGATGACTGATCTGAATAACGAGAAAATAAGTTAATCATCTTGAGATGATCACATCAAGAGCGAAAGTTCTGAGTTTTGTTTATTCACATGTACTTTTGAGCTGCAATCAGAAGAGTTAAATGTTTCTGATGAGCAAATCGCTTGCAATAGTGTTTCAGAAAGATTTTGAACACAGTGATACTGTCATTCTGAAGATTTAAAGCACCTCGTTGCTTCTCAATTAATCATAGATCGAGATTCTGCATGACTTGTAAGAAATTTTGTAGATTTTGCTGAAGAAAATGATGATACATCTCTTAAGCAGATCAGTCTCGCTCAACAATTAACTTGTTCATTAGCTTGATAGCAAGAAACAGTAAGAAAGTTCTGTCAGAAACTCTGAGCATTATGAACTGAAGAAGACTTTTGAATGATTCAGACTTCTTTTCGATCTTGAAGCAATACTTGATCAAATAGTGCATCACTGTTGTTTGATTCATACAGAGAGAAAGATTCATGTTAATCATTCATCTTATGATCATCGTGATATTATAGCTGTTGAGCAAAGCGTCATTTTGAGCAAGAAGATAAACACAATGATTTGAATTCATCTTGCAAGAGACTTCAAGCAAAGATTGCTCTGATCAAGAAAAGTGAAAACAACAAGTCAGTTCATTTATTTCTCTGATCTTACGCTGATAGTAACTCGAAGTGCAGCGAGTGTGACGCTAAAAGCGATTCAACAGTTCGATCAGCTCACGAAGCATATTAGTACACTCTGAGAAAGAACGACTGCTTGAGTGAACAGCAGTCGTTGACAGTTCATTGATGAGATTGAAGATCGTGATCTGTACATCTCAGAAAGCAAGATATTGATCAAGATTTGTAACACTTGAAGCATCATTGATTCACAGAAACTCATGAATGTGATCGTTTTCATGAGACTGTCACTCATAACAATATCAGAAATTCTGAATCTTGAACTTCTTCTTAATAACAAGCTTCATAAACAGCATCACTTTGCATTTCAAACACTTGACAATGATGTGAGAATTCTTCTGAAGCAGTCTTCAAGCAATCTTAATTCGTTCACTCTCGCTCGCTGTCATGTAAGTCTCTCGATCAGACATGTATGCATAAAGATCATGTCATTGTAAATCAGTGACATTAAGAATAATGAATAGTGAGAAACAAGTAAAATCATAAATCATAGTCTTCAGTTTCATTCTGACTCTGTTTCAGTATGATTGAATGTCTCGCACAGTCACTGTCTTGCAAACAATCATATCAGTTAGATGAAACTCTAAATTCTTGATTATTTCTTAAAGTACGTTGATGTTGTTCATTTTCTCTGCATTATGACTTATGTATCATTGACTGATTTGACAAATCTGCTTTCGCAGCTGACTGTTAAATGCTCAATAGTGAAACTGAGAATGATGTGCAAAGCAATCATTTTTATATCTCATCAAATGATTGTAATAATTGATTAAAGAAGTTACAATGTGAAGATGAGCATTGTTGAAGAAAACGACTTCGATAGAAAAAAAAGTAGAAAAGATCATACAAGCAATGTGTAAAGAGAAATTACGCTCAGTAAGAGAGCGAAAGCTTAAAGTGATCATGAAAAATGAAGTCTGCTGAGCATACAAAGCAGCTGTGACAGACTGAAGCTGCTTCAGTTCAGTTCAAAGTTGAGTGAGCTCAAAAAGTTCAGTGATTAAGTCAGAAATGAAAGTAATATCAATGATGATCAATTCTTCGTTCAAAATCTGAGCATTTTAATTCGATTTTTGCTCTGTCTCAGTCTCATCATCATTCTCATTTTGAAGAATGCAAGACAGACGATTCAGAATGAAATTCTTTTGAGATAATTGAGAAAGTCGCTCGACATCAATGACAATATTTGCATAATTGAGATAATGTTTTCTCAAAAAGATCAGTCAAACTTCTACGTTACAATGATGTACACGAAAGATACACTCAAATTGATGATTCGCGTTACTGTTCTCAATGATCAAGATGACGAGCTTTAAAAGAAGAACTTGCAGCTTAAAAGAAAGAGAAAGCAATTGACTGACAATCTTGAGAGTGTTTTGCACAAAGTTAACTACATGATCAATATATTTATTTATACTGATGTTTCTTTACATGATGAAATTTCATGATGACGTAAGCTTTGACTATCAACATTTTCTTGATCAGAGACAATTTAAAAAGATTGATGAGTAAACACAATGAGTTCATGTCGTTCTTGACAAATCACAGCGTAAGATCATCAAGATTGATTCTTTTGTCTTTGATGCATTAATGACAAGAGCATCGTTTCTCTCAGTTGATCAGCTTCATGTCAAAGTCGATCTCATTGCAAATGTTGCAATCATTTTATTTGAAGTTCTCAAGAGCATTATAAAACTCGTGAATAAGATTTCAATCATTCTCAAACATGATTAAAGCATCAAGAGATTGATTCAAAGTGACAAGAGATTAATTCAATGCAACATGAGCAGATGATGTTGAGTCAGAAGATACGAGTTTACAGATGACACATTGACTGAATTCAAGATCATTGACACGTTGAAAGATCAAACAAAGAACATTGTGACTATCACTTAAGCATCAATGCATCTCATTTTCAGAAAGACATGATGTGTCGATGCAATAAATACACAAGACGAGCGAATCAATCAAATTTCAAAAGAGAAAGTCAGTTAAGACTCTTGTCAAATCGCAATTAATACACAGATCATAATGACGTGAAATCAACGACGAAATTGAAGTTGAGCGAAGTTTCTGCAAAGTGATGAGCAAAGAACTCAATGAACTGCGATTCAAATGCGTCGCTCTTTCACAGTAATGTTAATGTCACTGTCTGATTTCTTTTCATCAATTTTGCAATTTGCATATATCAAAGCAATCTTCAAGATTCTGTCTTGCAAACTTCATGTTCTGAGCGATTTTTCTTTGCTTGATGAATGACATTGACTGTGTCTCTTCTTTAATAGAACATTCTCTTCTTTGCTTCAAAGTTACATTTGTATTGAAATTGTGTTCTTGCAGCATCATCATTGAAGAAAAGACTTGAGAAGAGCGAGTGAAAGAAGAAGATTGAGCAGAAGAATTTCAATGAATCTGAAACGCAAGCTGTTTATGACATGTGACAACAGCAGCAATCTTTTAAGCATTGCTTTGATGTTTCTTATTTATATAGCTGTTAGAAAATATAAAAGACATATTGCAGAAGATAAAAGCATGCTGTTAGCGATGAAGAATGAAGTGAAAAACGATGTGAAGCAGTGAAAACATGAAGTCAAATAGAAAAGTTGAACATTTAAGATTTCATAATTAACTGTAATAGATTTAACTTTCGTAACTTTGATAAAAAAGTCAATCATTTTACAGATCAAATAATTAAGATTGACACAATAAAGGTCAAAATCAGTCAGTAGAAGCAACTATGTTGCTAATAAGCTTCTTTCGTTGCAGCGTTGTTGTGATGCAAGTCAGCTCATGAGTTAACATGAATGACATAACAGTATTAACATCATCATCATCAACATGATAAGTAGCAGCTTTGCGCTCACTGAGATTATGCTAACATGCTCGCAAAGTTTGCTCTTTTTCTTAAGATATATATTTCTTGTCATCGCTGTCACGTCTGTCATGTTAGCTTCTTTTGCTTTCTTCGCATCTTTGATATTAAAGATTGAACTTATGACTTTTGATAAACATATTTATCTTTGCGTGTTTTGATAAGTGCTAACGCATGATAAATGATAATGATCAGATAATCTGATGCTGTCGCTGCATTCATCGTCTGAGTGCAACGATGACTCACATGTGTCGAGTTCTCATTGAACATGCTCGCAAATGCGAGTACTGCTTCGTAAGAAAGCATAATTATGTGATAAACTCAGTCTTGCGTCATCTTTAACTGTCGATGCGTCATGCTGCGCTGATGATGACTCATCGTCTCAATGCTTGCATCAAGACTTGTCTCATTTTTCGTTTTTGACAATAAGAGAGTGAGTAGCTTTTCTTTCAATCATGTGAGATTGTATCTAATAGTTGAGTAGAGATTCTCATTTCTTTCATTCTCATCACTTCTCATCATCATCATGTTACTTCGTCTTCGCCTTGTAAGTATTGACTGAAGTAAGCAATGCATGACGAGATTCACTGATGAATAAATAGCTTTCTTCTTCACTTTGATGTTCTCGCTTATGATCATTGATTGCTTCTTTTCTTCATTTTTTCATGATGTTCATTATTTTCTTTTTTAGAAGACATATGTTACATGAAATTTTATAATTGTAGTTTAATATTAACTTCTTAAACTTGCGTCTTTGCACTTTTGATATTCTCTCAATCATGATTCTTACATGATTTATCTCTCTTTTTCTTCTTTGACTTTTTTACAGTCAACTGATGTACTTGTCTTTCTGTCTTGTAATTCTCAATAATCTTCTTTGCATTGCTAAAATTTTTCATTGATTCTCAGAAGTTTTTATAAAAAGATGAATCAGTTCATTGAACTAAATACTCAATCTTTTCTTTCTTGATTCGCTGATCAAGTATCTTTTCTATCTTTCATTTCTTTTCTTCTTCTATGAGAATAATTTGCGACTTTGAATTCTCATCACATGAGTGTCAGAATTTCAATAAAGAGACATAAAAGATTAAGTGAATTGCATCATATCTTTCAGATAGTTCAAGCTTATACGCTTGCATGTCAATTTTCTTCAATATTTTGAATGATCTCAATTATCTGTGATCAATCTTCTTCTTTGAACAAAGTGTATGAATGTTTATACTTTGCAGAAGTACTTTGTCTTTTATCTAAAAGCTTACAACTTTATGATGAACATTATAATACTTTGCTTGCTGCTCTGCTACTCACTTTCATAGTTTCATTAAATATTCTCTGATACTTCATAATTATTCTGCTCACTTCATAGTTAAGAATATCTTCTTCTTTAGAATTCTGTTCTCAGATGTCTTTGTGAAGCTTGCAATGTATTTCTTTAGAAGTTCATGTGAAGTTTTTTTAATACTAGCATGTACATTATTGTTATATACAAACGTCATCATTGATAAAAGCTTTGATCAGTTATTCATCTTATAATTAAAATACACTTGCAGATAATGCTCAAGCATCTGATTCTGTCTTTCTGTTTGATTGTTGATTTGCGAATGAAACGCAGTGCTTAGCTTTCACTTCGCTTTAAGATGTCAACATAAAGTGATTCAGAAATAATTGATAAACAGTGAGTCTTGATTTGATATAATGCTTCGCATCATTTCATGCTGAGATATGAATTCTCATCATAACAGATTCATAAGTCTTTTGATATTCAGATCTTTGATCATTGAAATATAAATTATGTGCTTGATCAACTTATCTATCATTATTAATATAACATCGCTTGTTTTTTCAATGTATGAATTCTTCGCAGAGAACATGTTTATTATGAAATTCATGATCATCATGTGAAATGAATTTACGCTCTCTGAAGATATAAATATCAACTTCTCATAGAACTTATGATGATGCACTTGCACTCGCTGACAGTCTGAACAGATGCAAACATATTTCATCATCTTTTTGAGCATTTTTGATCAGTAATATTTTCTTCTTATTACAATCTCAATACAAGCGCATGTGAAATGATCTACTTTAAGATCATCATGATTCATATGCAGAATCTCATCTTTTGTAACAGAGTCATTGAATACATAAATTGCAAGATCACAACGTAGCAGTTCATCATTTCTCATACTTCATTTTGAAAGCTCATTTTTTCTAGATGCAAATCGTTGATGTCACTTCTCATTCATAACAAAAATGTTTCTTTGTTGTAACTTCAGTAATCACACAGTCATTGATTCACTCATCTTCAAATAGAATTTCTTCGACTTCATAATTTAATGAATCAGAAGTTAAGACAACGCAGTGTTTAGAATTCTGCAAGATTTAGCGAGTACTTTCTTATTTAAACACATGACTTGAGTATCTGCAATGACTATGTCATTCAGTTACATCGTCAATGCTGCAAGTTTGATTGCTGTTGAAACTTCTTTATTCTTTAACAGCTCAGATTGACATTTCTGATTACGAAGTTTGTTTCGCAGAGTAGATAGAAAATAATCATTATTCTTCTTGTTATCATTTAATTTCATGATGTCGAGTCTTTTTAATGACACATTCGCAAAGTTTAATTTGTTTCTGCAATATTTGATATGAAAGTTAAATGCAGCTAATTTCTCAGTTCAACGTATCTGTCATGCGTTGAGCTTCTTCATCATCATAAAGTAACGAAGATTATTGTGATCTGTTATTACATATATGAATTACTTGCTACTCTGAAGATAGTGTTGCCAGTTCTTAAAATCAAGAACTATAGCATACAGCTCTTTATCATGCATGTCTCATTGTACTTCAGCTTCTTTGAACTTATAACTATAGTATGCAATGAAATGTCATTGATCAGTCTTGCTCTTCTGATTAAGCATGTCTTCAACTTCGCGATTTGATGCATCGATCTTCATGCAAAGATCTGCATCTCAATTGTAGTGTTTTAAAATGAAAACATTGACAAAGATTATTTTTAATCTTTCAAAAGCTTTTCTTGCTTTTGATATCATTGCGAAGAGCGAATGCATCGCTCTTTTCTTCGCATTCTTGATTAAATCTGTTAAAAGCATGATGATTTGAGAGAATTCTTTTATAAATTGTTAATAAAATTTCGTAAATTTCAAGAATATGAGAATGTTCTTTGCAGACTTAAGTTCAGATCAGCTAGTGATTGCATTAATATGAAACTGTTTCATCTGAATATTTTTATTACAATTTTAAGAACTGAATACTGCGAAGGCACAAGAACAGCGACCTATCGAAGCATATGATATATCAAATCGATCGTCAAGTTATAGAGCACAATCATATGATCAAAACAAGCTCTCATTCGACTCAATAGCTTCACAGATGACTGCGTTGCAAGTCAAAAGTCGAAAATTAAAATTTTTCGCGCTCACGCAGGTTAAAATCGGCGGCGAAACGAGAGTTCATCAACGCAGAAGAAAGAATCATCAATTCAGACAGTAATTTGATTGATAAATTGAAGAGCAAACTCACATAAAGAGAACAAGTCATCAATTGACTTCAGAACAGCACAGAAGACTGCATACTGACACAAAAATCGAAATCAAACTCTTTTATGTTTGAAGATTGCACAAAGAACAACATTGTTTCAGAGAAGTACAGCATTTCTTATCAAATCACTATCTGTTTTATCTTTTATTGATGCGCAAGACAATAAGTCAAGATCAGTCGTTACTATTCTGAGCGAAATAACGTGACTACTTTGATACATGAGATATAAAGCAATTGCGTCAAGCATTTTCTATCAAAAAGAGTAATCTAGATTCTTGTAAACTAGATTTATATCATTTTTGTCTGACATAAATCAATAATAGAAGACGATTTATTGCAGATTTCAAGATAGAAATTGGGAAATCTCTACACTAAAGTTACTGTTTACGTGAAATGCTCTGAATAAGAGATTAAAGAAATATTTAAGTGATGTCAAGTGAATTGTCTAGAAGTTTGAAGCTTGAAACTCGGAAAAATTCTCTATGAAAAGAAATATAAAGAGTCGCTTTATGCGCTCTTTCTCGCTCAGTTTCACGAATAGTAACACGAAACTCAGCAGAAGCAATAGCTCAGCGTCAGAATTCAAAACATCGACAATAGAAATCAAAAAATCAACGTTAAAGATTGAAACAGATTTATGAGATGAACTTAGCATAAGTTCGTTAACAAGCAAACAACTGCAGAATGACATTGTCAATTTATTTTGCAGTCAACAAAAATCGTTCACATCAGCAAATAGAAAAACGCAATACATGTTTAGTTTACTTGATGCATTAATGCTAAATTCACATGCAAATGCGCATAATGACAAGAATACAACCAATTTGCAAAATGCAAATTCGCAGCAAAAAGAGCAAACACAAGCGATTGTGAAATTCAAAGAAATGAAAAAGCGAAAAGCAATGAAAAGTTCATAAAAAGAAGTTAGCATCAAAGTTGATACTAGCAAGTGCTACGATGTCATCTTTAAATAGATGCAGATAAAGAGACTGCGCGAAAGAATTGAATTTGCAGTCAATCAGCTAAGACAAGCAATATCAGAACAGAAAGAGACTATAAGTCATAGCTTAATCTACATTCAAAGAGCATGCAACGAAAGCATAGAAAATTCGATTCAGAAGCAAATTGATTGACTTCAAAGTCAAACAAACAACAAACTGAAGATCATTCTACAATTGATTCAACAAAATGCTGAAAACATCAAAAAGAAAATCAACGCAAAGCAAATAACAGAGAATGCGCAAATCTTGCAGAAGACGCAGGTTTCGCAAACGTCGCAGGTCATGCAAAATTCGCAAAAATCAACGCAGAAGCTCACATATGCGCAAAAAGCAGCTCAAGTCACAAGTGCAAATGCAAATGCAAACACAAATGCAAACACAAATGCAAACATGAATGCAAATGCAGATGAATGAAACCTGATTATCAAAAAACCCTCGCCAAAGTCACAAGAGATATCATATCGCGAAAGAAGATTGATAGTCACTTCGAAAAATGACAAGATGCTGACTACAAACCTTCTGCAAGCTATGCTTGTCAGAAGAGCTGAACAATCTCATCAACATCAACAGAGCAGTAACAGCGCTTTACTCATGCATTGAGCTCACACACAGTTGAAAAGTGAGACAATAACAACGCAGTCATCAACGCATTGAAGCTTGCATATACACAGAAGAACAGCAACGTCTTTGCATACATGCTGCGACTCATATACAACATATACACATATATTGCGAAGGCACGACTCAGCTTTTGCACACATATGAACAGACGTGATGCAGTAAATCGATCGATTTTTCGCATTTTCAGACCGATTTACATGCAGCGCAATCACACACAGAGCAGTAACAGCGCTTTATTCACACGTTGAACTCATATACATCATACACACATACACTGCAAAGGCACGACTCAGCTTTTGCACATATACACATCTGTGCAACGCAGTAAATCGATTGATTTATTGATTTTCTGATCGACTTACATGCGTCGCAATCACATACACTGCAAAGACATGATACAGTCTTTGCTCATATACACAGAACGACAGCAACGTCTTTGCGCACGCATTGCAACTCATATATGTCACACACACATACATTGCAAAGGCACGACTCAGCTTTTGCACATATACACATTTGTGCAACGAAGTAAATTGATTGATTTCGATTTTCTGGTCGATTTACATGCGTCGCAAATACATAGATCAAAGCTTATTTAGTTCGTTCAGCTGAGTGATTATACAGCGAACTCAAAAGCTCACGTCGAAGTGATCAGCATTCATCTACATAGATCAAAGCTCATCTAGCTCGCTTGACTTGATGATCATACAGACAAGTTGAAAGCTCATGTTGAAGTGATCAGCTTTCACAATTTTGAGTTGTCTATGTGATCACTTGATCATATAGACAGTTCACGCGCTCATATGCGCAAACTATCGATGTAATTGATCAATGAAAAGATATACAGCAGCGATTATAGCTAGATTACATGTAATTTAGAGTATACACAGCGTCTAAATAGTGTCATAGTCATAGACTGCATGCACTTAATGAAGAAAAAGAAAAAAAAATAGTGCAATGTGCAAAACATATCAGACAGCTCAGTCTATTAGCTCACAAAAAGATCATCTAGTCACGAAATTGTAATGAGTATTGCATTTGAAATGTCACAAAACAATGCAAATGACGAAAGCTTTGCAAACACGTTGAATATTCAAATTCTACAGCACAATTGCGCAAGATCAACGCAAATTATGCATGCATGCATGAAATTTGCGAAAAACAAGACAGATATTGTTATACTACAAGAATCATGAATGAGAGACGAAAATATAACAATTTCACATTCATCGTTTATCTGCATCAAATCAAATGTTTAGAATACTCATGTCAGAGTACTGATATTTGTTGCGAAAAACGCAAAGAAATTTACATGCACATCAAGATCAGACATAGTCAATAGCAAAGATATGCAAGCAATATTAATAGCGAACAATAAAATTCAGAGAGAAATTTTATTGTTCAATATTTACAATGAAAAGTCACAGAATGCAGATGACGAGCAATCATACACGATTGAGCGAGAATTAGCAAAAGTTATGCTAAATTCTGAGCAAAAAGTTATTATCATTGAAGACTTTAATGCACATCATAGCTGATGAAACGCAAAAATTTCAAATTTTATTAGAATGAAAGTGTTAATAAATTGAGTAAACTTATATAAGTGCAATCTGATTAATACTTCTGATATAAACACATATCACAGCTATTTGAATCAGTCAAGCTCGATACTTGACTTAGCATTTGCATCAAAGAATATGTGCAATCACATCAAGAATTGATATATAGATGAGAATGCAAACACAGAATTCAATCATGAAGTAATTCTATTTACAATAGTTACGAAAAAGATGAAGTTGATCGAAAATTCGTTGAACGCGTCATACAATCTGCAAAAAGTCGACTGAAAAGACTTTGATGAGCATTTGCAAAAGACGAAAGACAAAATGATTGTCAAGATGCAAAGAATCACGAGTTTAGAAGCAAAAGTCATTTACTTGACGAAATGCATCAAGAATACAGTGAAATTATTCGTATCTAAACAGCGAATATGCGCAAAATCAAAACCCTGATGAAACAATGAACTCATCGAAATGCAAAAGACGTTGTCGTCAAAAAAGCGAACCTGAAAAAGATGCAGAAATGATGACGCATGAGCAGAGATAGTGCAAATGCGAAATTCGTATCATGATGCAATAAAGCTGATCAAAAATCAATTCTGAACCAATTTTTTGAACAACGTCGAAGAAAAAGAAGTGTTTCAGACATACAAGTTCACTAAATCACGTCTAATCAAAAAGCTATTCTCGATACAAAACTTGCAAAAAGAATTGAAAACTGAATTCAATGAAAAGTGCGAGACATTTCTGAAAGCAATGTACTCATCATCTTCGAAAATTCAAATCAATGAAGAATTACTATCGAACGAAAACATACAGTGATCAAGAGTTATCGAAGAGAAAATCAAGCACGCTATTAACTTCTCAGCACTCAGAAAAGCATTCGAACCAGATGATATATCATTCGCAATCATACAGCGAGCGTACAAAAGCATATTGAAAATTTTCAATTTAGTGTACTCAGATTTGATCGAAAACGACTATCATTCGAAGATATGGCGCGAAGACACGAGAATTATTCTGAAAAAATCAGACAAGTCGAATTATTCAATTTCGAAGACATACAGAATTATTACGCTGCTAAACTGTTTAGGCAAAGTAGCAGAAAAAATAATAGCAGTGCGACTGTCTTACACAGCTGAAATTAACGACAAGCTGCTGAATTTTGATCAAATGAGAGACAGAAAACATAGATCAGCTATAGACGCAATACTAAATCTAGTACATGATGCGCAAATGATGAAAAGTCGAGAAAACACGCTTATCTGTCTACTTCTAAATGTCAAAGAAGTCTTTGATCATGTTGCATTGAGACAACTAGTCAAAATATTGATTAAGTTGAAAATATCGATCAACTTAATCAATTGAATAAAATGTTTCTTACAAAACAGAGTTATTGACTTAGCATTTGACGACGAACGTCAGAAACCAAAGAAAATAAGCACAGAAATATCACAAGACTCATCTATCTCGCTCATTTTATTTCTAATTTATATTCGATACTTGTTTTCAAAGATTCGCGCAAAGTTCGGAAATTTACAGTCATTCAGCTATATTGACGATGTGACGCTATACATTGAGGGAAGAAATATTGACAAGAATGTGAAAATGCTGGAAAACGCAGCAAAAATCGCTTTCACATGAGCTGAGAACAACGCAGTGCAATTCGATGACTCGAAATCTGAATTGATACACTTTGAAAGTCACAAGACGACACTCAATCAAATGATTATTCTACTCAATAACACGATCATAAAATCAAAGACATGCGTACGATGGCTAGAAGTCTGACTGAATCGAAAGCTCAACTTCAAAGTTCATGTGCAAACGAAAATCGCGACAGTCACAAGAACGCTACACTCGTTATTTAAATTAATGAATAGCGAGTGGAAACTAAATGTCAAATCAGGAAAGCAGTTATACCTGGCATGCGTCACGTCTATTAGCGATTATGACGCCGAAATATGATGAAATAATCAAAAAAGCTACTTAGTCAAATTTCGCAAACTGCAAAACGCTGCATTACGAAAAATTCTGGGTGCGTTTCGAACATCATCGATAGAGACTATGCAAATAGAAGCCGAAATCTCGTCGATGAAGATGCAATTAGACCAAAAGTGCAAGAACTATGCAATTCGAATAGTTGAGTTACCGGAAAAACACTCTATCAGGAAAAGAACATTTATTTCGTACTCATCTCAATACTCTACCGAATTGAACCTAGATCTGAATGCATCGAAATACCTGGACTAAAACGAGACGAAGGAGAACTTACCTCGAAAAGCCAAGAAGTGCAAAGACAGACTCACGCAGATATATCGAATATTGAACAAAGTGCAAAAAACACTGAATTCAATAAAAGAAATCGAAATTCCTCACTTCAAGGAATCGTGAGGTCAAGAAATCGAGCATTTAGCAAGAATTCAAACCGAATTTGCAAAAAGCGAAACTCGCGAAACGGTCAATTCGCACTACAGGGAATTAGAAAGAATTACCAAAAAGGCGAAAAACAT
>JAABUV010002733.1_pt1 | contig 23463 bp, 26 predicted proteins | sample 5559971 | NCBI WGS metagenome assembly JAABUV01 (sample SAMN10711881, study PRJNA513362) | rock metagenome | isolation source: Antarctica rocks | place: Antarctica: Victoria Land, Knobhead nord | collected 2015-12-19
ACGCCGCGATCGACACCCGGTTCGTGCTCATGCCCGACACCGCGGAGGACCCGCATGCTGGCGACGAGCCGGGCAACAAGCTGAACGCGCTGATCGGCAACGTGCATCGCATCTGGCTGGACACGGCGGAGAACCGCTACCTGCAGCCGGACATCGGCACGCCCTACCCGATCCCCGGGGCGGCGCAGATGGTGTTCTCCGACCTCGGCACCGAGGCGGCCGACAGCAAGCGCGGCTTTTCGGCCTACCTGTGGATCCGGGACGAGCTGGTGCGGCTCGGCGTACCGCGCGAGCAAGTCGCCTTCATGCAGGACTACAAGAAGTCCGAAGCCAAGCAGAAGCTGTTCGCCGCGGTGAACAGCGGCCGCGTGCGGGTGCTGATTGGCTCGACGCAGACCATGGGCACCGGCGTCAACGCGCAGCAACGGATGTCGGCGCTGCACCACCTCGACGTGCCGTGGCTGCCGTCCGACATCGAGCAGCGCGAGGGACGGATCGAGCGGCAGGGCAACCAGAATGCGGAGATCGACATCTACGCCTATGCCACGCTCGGCAGCGTCGACGCGACGTCCTGGCAGCTGCTGGAACGCAAGTCGCGCTTCATCGCAGCCGCCCTGGCCGGCGACCGCAGCGTCCGCCGGCTGGAGGACGCCGGCGCCCAGGTCAACCAGTTCGCCATGGCCAAGGCGCTCGCGTCGGGCGATCCCCGCCTGATGCAGAAGGCCGGGCTGGACGCCGAGCTCGGCCGGCTGGAACGGCTGCGGGCGGCGCATTTCGACGACCAGCTCGCCATCCGCCGGCAGATCACCGACGCCGAGCGCACCATCGCCAGCTCGACGCAGCGGATCGGCGGCATCGCGCAGGACATTGCAGTCCGCACCCCGACCCGTGGCGACCTGTTCACCATGCAGGTCGGCGGTAAGTCCCGCACGGAACGCAAAGTGGCCGGCGGCTCACTGCTCAGCCGTATCCGCCTGATCGAGCGCAACAAGGAGAAGGGCGCTTGGACCCTCGCAGAGATCGGCGGGTTCGAGATCAAGGCGTCGGGCGAGCCGTATGCGCTGAACTACCGCCTGGACGTGTGGCTCGACCGGCACGGCTACGAGCAGGAGATCCAGATCGATGGCGAGCTGACGGCACTCGGGCTGATCGCGCGCCTCGAGTATCAGCTCGACCGGTTCGAGGCCGACCTGGCCGAGCACCGCCGCCGCGTCGCCGAGGCCGAGCAGCGCCTGCCCGGCTACCGGCGCCGGATCGGTGAGGGGTTCGACCTGCAGGAGGAGCTGGACGCCAAGCGCGCGGAGTTGCAGGCGCTGGAGGCTGACCTGGCCGCCAACGACAAGGTGGCCGTAGCCGACGATGCCGTGGCGGGCGAAGCCGCGGCGTAGCGGTCAGTGCCGGGCGTTCTCGATCTGCTTGAGGTCGAGGACGCCCTTCTTGCCCCAGCCCGCGGCGCCGGCCGGCACCTCCGGGCGGAAGTGCTCGTAGAGCCGGAAGCCGATCCGGTTCAGCTCCTCGGGCGGTAGGGAGTCTGCCAGCGCCTCCATCGCTTTGCGCACGGCCGGCAGGTGCTCGCCGAACGCCTTTTCCACGTAGGCATGGGCCGGGCGCGGGGAGGCTGGCTTGTCGTGGTCGAGCGCATACTGGCTGCCCCTCTGCTCGACCACGGGCACGTCGCGGCCGAGCAGGTGCACCGTCTGCCGCGGGGCCGGCTTCGCCGCATCGCGCACGTTGCCGTCCTCGCGCTTCTCCTCAAGGCCAATCGCGCGGGCCTTGACCCGGGCGCTCGACCCGGCGACGGCGTGGCCCAACGTGATCGCCGCGTCCGCGTCATGCCCCAGGCGCTCGGCGACAATCGCCGCCCACAGCGTCAGCACCGGGGCACGGTTGACCCGGATCTCGCTGGTCTTGTCCGTCATTCAGCCCTCTTCGTTCGCCTGCTTGCTGACTACAACGCTGGCGCCGACATCCAGCTGCTATTGCTCTGCCTCAAATGGAAGCTGCAGGCAGTCGGCGGACATTCGCGAGGGTGATATAAGCGAGTCCCGGTGGTCGAGCTGTCATCTACTCTCGGATGGCACGACCGGCTGCTTTTGGCTTAGGCATCTATCTTACATCAAGCGCTCGGTTGATCACATTAGAGGTGCTGGCCGTCGTCTCGGCCCGGCGCTCTGCTTCAGGCAGCCCGTGCGACCCCTCGGATCCCGGACGGTTGCGCAGCCACCACGACCAGTCCTGCGGCAGCAGCTCGAACGGATCGTTATGCGCCAGTTCGCGCGCGGCCCAGACCGGCCAGTGCGGGTTGGCCAGCGCCGGGCGGCCCAGCAGCACCAAGTCGATCAGCCCTTCCCGGATGACGCGGTCTGCCACCGCGGGCAGGCCGAGGTTCCAGCTCACGCCGACCGGGATGCCGACCTCGCGCCGCACCCGGGCGCCGCGCTCCACCATGAACGCCGCCTGGTCGAACGGCACGTCCTTGATCGCGTCGGTGTTCATGCCGAGGCTGAGGTCGGCCAAATCGAGACCGTGCTGCTTCATTACCTCCACCGCGTAGACGGCGTCGTCGAACTGGACGCCCTTCTCGTTGAAGTCGTCGGAGCCCAACCGCATCGTCAACGGCAGCCGTTCCGGCCAGACGGCGCGCACCGCGTCCAGCGCCTCGCGATGAAAGCGCAGCCGGTTGTCCAAGCTGCCGCCATACTCGTCGGTGCGCTGGTTTGCCAGCGGCGAGAAAAAGCTCGCGCCGAGATAACCGTGGGCGAAGTGCATCTCGAGCCACTCGAAGCCGGCAGCCAGCGCCCGCTGCGCCGCGCTAGCATAGGCGCGATGCAGCTCGGCGATCTCGTCGGCCGACAACTCCTGCACCGGGTAGGTGTAGCGGCCGCCATAGGAGATGGGCGACGGGCCGCGCACCTGCCAGCCATCGGGGTGCTCGGGCGCGATCTGCAGCTTGCCCTCCCATGGCCGCTGCTCGCTCCCCTTGCGCCCGGTATGGCCGAGCTGGATCGCGGGGACCGCGCCCATATCCTTGATGATGCGCGTCACGCGCGACAGGCCCTCGATCTGCGAATCGTCGTAGATGCCGGCGCAGTGCACGCCGGTGCGGCCGTCCGGCGTGATGGCGATCTGCTCCGGGAACACCAGGCCGAAGCCGCCCGCCGCCCGCGACCCCATCAGCATGACGTGGAAGTCGTCCATCTTGCCGTCGATCGAGCGGTACTGCGTCATCGGCGACATGGCGATGCGGTTGCGCAACGTCACGCCTTTCAGCGTGAATGGGCTGAACAGATCAGGCATGGAAATTCACCCCTTCAGCGTGGTGTCAGCCGGGCCGAGAACGCGCCCCAGTGAGAGGTGTGCGGCAGGAAGCCATCCACATCCGCGGTCATGGCGGGGGCGACGGATTCGTCCACGCCTAATGGAATGTCCATTGGAGTACTCCCTGCATCTCTCACAACAACGTCGTAGTCGAGCTGAAGCAGCGATGCCATCCGCTTGTGCTGCCGGGTACTAGCCGCCGAACTGTACCCGGATTGAGCCTGAGCGGAGGGACAGCTCCTCACGCCGAGGCAGTTCCAAGCCCGGCCAGCCTCCGTTACTGTGCACGTCGTCAGGGAGTGTGGCGCATTGGAATTTTCGGGCTTGTTTGCGCGAGGCGTTTCGCTGGTTGGCGGTGGAGCGCTGTTGATGCGGCGGCTGAAGCACGGTGCGCCCGAGCCGGCCTGGGGGAGCGCTCCGGCCATTCCGCAAGCGAGGCCGCAAGGTGCCGTCCCGACACTGAGGATGCCGACGGCACGGGGATGGGGCCCGGGGCAGACGCCGGTCGCGGCGCCGGGCCTCAAGGTCAATGCTTTTGCCACCGGGCTTAAGCACCCGCGCTGGCTTCTCGTGCTGCCGAGCGGCGACGTCTTGGTCGCGGAGGTCACGGAAGTGAGCAGGTCCGCCAAGGGTGTCTTCGACTACGCCATGGTCAGCACCATGAAGCGTGCTGCAGCGATGGGAGACAGCGCCAATCGCATCACCCTTCTGCGCGACACGGACGGCGACGGCACGGCGGAGACCCAGGAGGTCTTCATGGACGGATTGCGCCAGCCCTTTGGCATGGCCGTCCTTGGCGGCAGCCTTTATGTCGGCAACACCGATGGCGTAGTGGTCTTTCCTTATACCGAGGGTGCGAGCCGGATCACGGGGCCGGGCCGGAAACTGGTCGACTTCAAGCCCGGCGGCCATTGGACACGGAGCCTGCTGCCGAGCCCCGATGGTCAGAAGCTCTATGCCGGTGTCGGCTCACTCACGAACATTGGCGACGAAGGCTTGGAGGCCGAGGAAGGGCGTGCGGCCATTTATGAGCTCGATCTCGTAACCGGCAGCAGCCGCATCTTTGCCAGCGGCCTGCGCAACCCGGTGGGCCTTGCATGGGAGCCGTCGACAGGCGCGCTTTGGACGGTCGTCAACGAGCGCGACGGCATTGGCGATGAAACGCCGCCCGACTACCTGACCTCGGTGCGCGATGGAGGGTTCTATGGTTGGCCCTACTGCTACTGGGGTCAAACGGTCGATGACCGAGTGCCGCAGGATGCAAAGGCGGTCGCAAGCGCGCTGAAGCCGGACTACGCGCTGGGTGGGCATACCGCGTCGCTGGGCTTGTGTTGGGTTCCAGCCGGCACGCTGCCGGGGTTCCCGGAGGGGATGGCGATCGGGCAGCACGGGTCGTGGAACCGCAGCAAGCTGAGTGGCTACAAGCTCGTCTTCGTGCCGTTCGAGAATGGACGGCCATCTGGCCCGCCGCGAGATATCCTTTCGGGGTTCCTCAGTCCCGACGAGCGCGTGTCCTATGGTCGGCCGGTCGGGGTGGCGCTCGGCGCAGACCGCCGCTCGCTGCTGATGGCGGACGATGTGGGCGATGTGATCTGGCGCGTGACGGGCAACGGCACGGCCTAGGTGTTGCGACCTGCTCCAGCCGCTCCAAGTGCCGCCTCGACCTCAGCGCCGGCCCGCGACGGATCGGCAAAGGACTTAACCGCAACGCAAGTCCCCGCCCCAGGCTTTGCCAACTCCGCCGCCCACGCCTCCATCCCCTCGCGCCGGCCTTCCGCCCGCACGAGGAGAAGGGCGCCGGGGGGAACCAGCCGCCGGCACAGCGCCACCCCGATCCCGGAACTCCCGCCGGTGATGACGGGCACGGTCAAGACGCAATCAGCTCCACATAGCGTCGGGCCGAGCGGGCCACGGTGGCCGGGCCGTCGGCGAGAACGTCCTGGCCAGGAAAGGCACCGAAGATTCGTTCATAGCGCCAAGGCCGCAGCCGCTCCTCGATCTGTCGGATCGCCGCTGCCGGCAAGGGCATCATATTCGGGTAGCTCCACATAAAGGAGACGCGATGTGCGCCGGGCGTCACTTGCAGGACATCCCCGGCCAGGAGCGTGCCCGCCCAATGCAGCACCGTGCCACCCGGGAAGTGGCCGCCGACGCAGATCAGCGTCACCCCCGGCAAGATCTCGCGCGCCTCACCCTCCCAGAACCGGATCGAGGGGTGCGGCCGCACTACCCACGCGCAGTCGGCCGCTTGCAGATGGATCGGCGCTTTGAACGCCTCCGCCCAGTCCTGCATCGTCGTGTAGTAATGCGGATGGGAGATCGCGATCGAAGCGACCCCGCCGAGCGCACGAACCAGCGCCTCGGTCGCTTTGTCGAGCAGGGCGATGCAGTCCCACAGCACGTTGCCCGCCGGCGTTTGCAGCAGGAAGGCGCGCTGGCCGATGGCGAAATGCGGCTGCGACTGCAGGCTGAGCATCCCCTCTTGGTGCTGCTTCCAGGCATTGCGGTGTTGCCCGGCCAGCGCCTCGCGCGTGGTCCAGCTCTGGCCGGCCGCCAGCACGTATTGCCGCTCGTCCGTGCAGATGCGGCACTCGGCCGGCGGATCGGCCGCACCCGGACGCAACCAGACCGCCGTGAGGGACTTGTTATTGATATGGGCACCTTTGACCTCAATCGCTTCATCGATGCCCAAGCGCCCGTGATCGAGCACGTACGGCGGGAGCTTAAAGCCGGCAGCAAGCGCACGCATTGGATGTGGTTCATATTCCCGCAGCTCCGCGGGCTGGGCCATAGCCCGACAGCGCAGTATTTCGGCCTCGTCGGACAGGACGAAGCTTGCGCCTACCTCGCCGATCCCGTGCTCGGCTCCCGCCTCGTTGAATGCACGGCGCTGCTAAACCAGGTCGAGGGCAAGACTGTGAACGGGATCTTTGGAAGCCCTGACGACATGAAGTTTCGTTCCTGCATGACCTTATTCGCAACCCTGCAGCTCCAACCCTTCGAGGATGCATTGCGCAAATATTATGACGGCAAGCCCGACCCGATGACGCTCGAGCTGCTCCATGCCGCTTGAGAAAGCCGGGCTGCGCATCCCGTTCGACAACACGTATGCGCGGCTCCCCGCCCACTTCTATTCGCGCGTCGAGCCCACCCATGTCGCCGCCCCGCGGATCATCCGCGTCAACCGTGACCTCGCCGCCCTGCTCGGCCTCGACCCGGCAGCGCTGGACGCCGACGTGCTCGCAGGCAACCGGCTGCCCATCGGCGCCGAGCCGATCGCCCAGGCCTACTCGGGCCACCAGTTCGGCCATTTCTCGCCGACTCTCGGCGACGGCCGCGCGGTCCTGCTCGGCGAGGTCGTCGGCTCGGATGGCCGGCGCTATGACATCCAGCTTAAGGGCTCCGGTCCTACCCCGTTCTCGCGTCGCGGCGACGGCCGCGCTACCCTAGGCCCGGTCCTGCGCGAGTATCTGATCGGCGAGGCCATGCACGCGCTCGGCATCCCGACCACGCGCGCCCTGGCCGCGGTGACCACGGGCGAGCCCGTCTACCGCGAGACCCCGCTTCCCGGCGCTGTGCTGACCCGCGTCGCCGCCAGCCACATCCGCGTGGGCACCTTCCAGTTCTTCGCCTCGCAGGGTGACGCTGAGGCCGTTCGAGCGCTGGCCGATTACGCGATCGCCCGTCACTACCCGGACCTCGCCGGCAATTATCGCGGCTTCCTCGAAGCGGTGATCGCGCGCCAGGCCGAGCTGGTCGCGCGCTGGCTCCATATCGGCTTCATCCACGGCGTGATGAACACCGATAACATGGCGATCTCCGGCGAGACGATCGACTATGGCCCCTGCGCCTTCATGGACACCTACGACCCGGCGACCGTCTTCAGCTCCATCGACGAGGCCGGCCGCTACGCCTATGGCCACCAGCCCCGCATCGCCGCCTGGAACCTAGCCCGGCTGGCAGAGACCCTGCTGCCGCTCTTGGGACCGAACCAGGAGGCAGCGATCGAATCGGCCAAGGAAGCAATTGCCAGCTTCGCCCTACGCTTCGAGCCCGCCTACCAGGTCGGGCTGCGCCGCAGGATCGGCCTCAAGACCGAGCAGGAGGGCGATGACGAGCTGGCCGAGGACCTGCTGCGCCATATGCAGGAGGGCGGCGCCGACTGGACCCTGACCTTCCGCGCCCTCGCCGACGCTGCGGAGGGCAACGACGCCCCCGCCCGCGCCCTGTTCAGCCCCGGCGCCGCGTGGGACGCCTGGGCCGAGCGCTGGAACACGCGCCTCGCCCGCGAGCCTGGCCTCCCGGCTGAGCGCGCCGCCATGATGCGCGCCCTAAACCCGCTCTACATTCCCCGCAACCACCTGGTCGAAGCGGCCCTGAACGCGGCAATCCATTCCGACGACTACCGCCCGTTTGAGGAACTGCTTGGCGTTATCACCGAACCCTACAAGCAGCGCCGCGGCCTCGAGCGCTTCGCCCAGCCGCCCCGGCCGGAAGAACGCGTCTTGGCAACGTTCTGCGGCACCTGATGCCCTCCCTTCGTCATCTCCCCCGGGAAAGTGCCGGAGTGAGGGCATGCGCACGCGAGCGCGGGTAAGGAACTGGCCAAACCTCGTCTGACATCCTCAAATGCGGGTATGGTGATGCCGCAGGAAAGCAACGGTTTCCGGCAGCTCCTGCACCAGCAGGGTTTCAAGATAGTCGTCGACGCCCTTCGGAGGAGTGCGGAGACTGGCCCTGTGCTCTAGCACAGCCCTGAGCGCCGCCCCTTCGTGCAGGCCGAGCAGGTTTCGGATGAAGACATCCGGGTGCTGAGCCGCGATGCCGAATGGCGCGAGGCGGTCTGCTGGGAAATCCTTTAGGTTCTTTGTCACCACCAGGTCAGCGCGCCCGACGATCGCGGCCGCCAGGATATGCCTGTCCTTGGAGTCGGGCAGCTCGAGCGTCTGGATGAGCGGCTCGTAGCCGGTCACCAGGCAATCTAGCACATGCGCATCCATAAGCTGACGGGTCCGCTGAAGCTGTGCTTTCAGCTCCGGACGGGTTCTCAGGACAGCTTCGGTCCATTCGTCATGAATTGCCGTCGACCAGCGAGCCCGGAACAGGTCTGTCATTGCGAGGCGCATCAGCAGGTCGCGCAACGGGGCTGGATAGAGGACACAGGCGTCGAACAGCACCGTAAATCTGGCCATCACCGGCTGGCGTGGTTAGTAACCCATGCTGAGTTCCTGGCCCTGGCGAGCGAGTTCGTCGAGAGCCTGCCGGCGCGCCTCATGCTCGCGGCGCTTATAGGCAAGCAATTCGCCGTAGCGCACGCGTCGGTGTGTGCCGACCTTGTGGAACGGCAGCTTGCCTTGCTCCAGCAACCCTACCAGGAACGGCCGCGACACGCCCAGCACTTCGGCCCCCTGTTGGGTGGTCAGCTCGGTATGAATCGGAACGACGGTCACGGCATGACCTGCCGCCATTTGCACCAGCATGTCGAGCAGGAGCCGAACCGCAGCGGCAGGCAGCACGAAAGTCTCCTTGTGCCCGCCCTCTCCCTCGACGGCTTCGACGTGAACCGCCCTGTCATGGCCGGCGAGGTGCGAGAGGGCGCGGCTAGCTTCCCGTGCGAGGTCGACCTCGGCCTTACTTGGCTGCACGGGTTCTGAATAGCTGAGGGTGGCGGACATAGTTTGCTCCTTGCCTCCGAAGATAGAGCAGCGAGCATATAAACGCAATAAACGAAACAGCCCTCTCCTGCTGCTCCGGGCTGTCGAGCTTGGCCTTACGACGCTTGGGTGATTAAGTATGTCCGCGTAAGCCGTCGATCGCTCCAAAGTAGTCAGACTGCTCCCAGCCATAGAGTGCTTGTTGTCGTCCACGTTGAACTCTAGTTTCACCGATTACCGGCGATACGATCGTGTGTTGGTCAGGCTTGTCGCACCGCTCGACTTTGAGCGAACGCTAAGCCAACGTTTCAATATGCCTCCAGAGCCTGCCTCAACGTGCTTCGCCACGGGGCACCACACCCAGCGGTGATGTTGGATGGCAGATAGCATCCCTTACTCTTGTCATCGAAGCTGAAGGGAACACGGGTCTGGATCAGGCGATTGGCAGCGCGGCGGCACCGGTCGAGACGCTGTCCGGCCTGGTGGAGCGCGTCACCTACCACAACGCCGAGAACGGCTTCTGCGTGCTGCGGGTCAAGGCGCGTGGGCAGCGGGACTTGGTGGCCGTGGTCGGCCACGCTGCCACGATCAACGCGGGCGAGTTCATCAGCGCGACCGGATTGTGGACCACCGATCGCGAGCACGGGTTGCAGTTCAAGGCGGCACAGGTCACCACCACGCAGCCGACCACGCTGGAGGGCATCGAGAAGTATCTGGGCTCCGGCATGATCCGCGGCATCGGCCCGACCTATGCCCGCGCCCTGGTGCGCGCGTTCGGCGAGGCGGTGTTCGACCTGATCGAGCAGGAGCCAGGCCGGCTTCGCGAGGTGACCGGCATCGGCGCCAAGCGCGCGGCCCGCATCGTCGCCGGCTGGGCCGAGCAGAAGGCGATCCGCGAGATCATGCTGTTCTTGCATGCGAACGGCGTCGGCACGTCGCGGGCGGTGCGCATCTTCAAGACCTATAGCCAGGACGCCATCGCGCTTATTACCGAGAACCCCTATCGGCTGGCGCGCGACATCCGCGGCATCGGCTTTCGCACCGCGGACCAGGTGGCAGCCAAGCTCGGCATCGAGAAAACGGCGATCATCCGGGTACGGGCTGGGCTGTCGTTCGGCTTGGCCGAGGCGACGGGGCAGGGCCACTGCGGCCTGCCCGTGGCCGAGCTGACCCGCAGCACGTCCGAGCTGATCGAGGTGGAGCCTTCGCTGATCGAGGCGGCGCTCGGGCTGGAGCTGCGGGACGGCGATCTCGTGGCCGACACCGTGGACGACGAGGCATGCGTGTTCCTGGCCGGGCTCTACCGTTCCGAGCAGGCGATCGCCGGACGGCTGCGCTTGTTGTCCGAGGGTCGCCCGCCCTGGCCGGCGATCGACGCCGGCCGAGCGATCCCCTGGGTGGAAGGCAAGACAGGGCTGGCCCTGGCGCCAAGCCAGGTCGCGGCGCTGCGCTTGGCGGTCGCTTCCAAGGCGCTGGTGATCACCGGCGGCCCGGGTGTGGGCAAGACCACGCTGGTGAACTCGATCCTGAAGGTGCTCGGCGCCAAGGGCGTGGCCGTGGCGCTGTGTGCGCCCACGGGCCGGGCCGCCAAGCGCTTGACGGAGAGCACGGGCCTTGAGGCCCGCACCATCCACCGCCTGCTCGAGGCCGACCCGAAGACGGGCGGGTTCAAGCGCGGCGAGGCGCACCCGCTCGACTGCGGGCTGCTGGTGGTGGACGAGTGCAGCATGGTGGACGTGCCGCTGATGCGGTCCTTGCTGCAGGCGTTGCCCGACCACGCGGCGCTGCTGCTGGTGGGCGATGTGGACCAGCTGCCGAGCGTGGGGCCGGGCCAGGTGCTGGCGGACGTGATCGGCTCGGGCGCCCTCCCGGTGATCCGGCTGACGGAGGTGTTCCGTCAGGCGGCGCAAAGCCGGATCATCACCAACGCGCACCGCATCAACCAAGGCGCCATGCCGGAGCTGACCGCGCCGGAGGGCTCGGACTTCTTCTTTGTGCAAGCGGACGAGCCGGAGGACGCGGCGCGCAAGCTGCTGGCCGTGGTCAGCTCCCGCGTGCCGGGGCGCTTTGGGTTCGACCCGGTGCGTGACGTCCAGGTGCTGTGCCCGATGAACCGGGGCAGCCTGGGTGCGCGCACGCTCAACATCGAGTTGCAGCGCGCGCTGAACCCGCCGGGGCCGATCCGGGTGGAGCGGTTCGGCTGGACGTTCTGCCCCGGCGACAAGGTCATGCAGGTCGCCAACGACTACGACCGCGACGTGTTCAACGGCGACCTCGGCCTGATCACCGGCATCGACGCCGAGGAGGGGGCGCTCACGGTCAACTTCGAGGGGCGGGAAGTCGAGTATGGCTTCGGCGAGCTGGACGAGCTGGTGCTGGCCTATGCGACAACGATCCACAAGGCGCAGGGGTCCGAGTACCCGGTCGTGGTGATCCCGCTCGCGACCCAGCACTACGCCATGCTGGCGCGCAACCTGCTGTATACCGGCGTGACCCGCGGCAAGCGGCTGGTCGTCATCGTCGGCCAGCGCAAGGCGCTCGCCATGGCGGTCCGCAACGGCGGCGCGCGCCGTCGCTGGTCCAAGCTGCGCGAGTGGCTGCTGCCCGATAGCCGGATTGATCCCTCATCACGCCGCACCGCTCTTCCAGTGCGCCAGCAGATTGAGCAAGCTTATACCAAGGCTCACTGATCAGAACCCATAGAGGTTGGGCACTCTGCCCAACGGCCCGTGTAGCCCGCAGCCGGTGAAGGTCTGATGGGTTCTGGTCAATGAGCCTTGGTATTAGTCGCCGGAAAGCAGGCCTATACCGCCGTTATCGAACGCCGCTACCAAGTCTCGAACTTCATACGCTAAATCGGCTTCAGCAAAGGGAGATCACGATGCCGCTCGATATTTCGGCCATCAAGGACTTCAACGCCCACGTCTACTTCGAGCCGGGGTGACGGAAGACGCAGCCGCGCGGCTGCGCACACGAGTGGCCGGGGCTTTGTCAGCAATCCTCAGCTTTGGATTGGCTGGGCTGTGACGCCAGGCAACGCGCCAAGCCACACAGCGACGCCTTCGTGCACTCCAGACGGCGAAGCTGTCAGCAGTCCATGCAAGCTCACGTTCTTCTCTCAATCGGGAGCAGCACAATCACTGCCAAGCCCAAGAAGACCATGCCGACGTGGAGTGACGTGAAGGCGAACTTGACCGAGTTCGACCGTGCTGGCCTGCTTGGCCTCGTCCAGGACCTATACGCTGCCGATAAAGGCAACCAAGCTTTCCTGCACGCCCGGTTCAGCCTCGGCGGCGACGTGCTCGCACCCTACAAGGCCCATATCGACCGCTGGCTTTGGCCTGACGTCGCTCGGAACCAGTGGACGTCGGTTGCCACGGCCAAGAAGGCGATTGCGGATTACAAAAGGGCTGTCGGACAGCCCGAAGCGCTTGCAGAGCTGATGGTCTACTACTGCGAGCGGGCAGCAGGCTTCAGCAAAGAGTATGGCCTGCAGGACGGAGGCTACTTCGATGCCCTGGTGAGGATGTTCGAGCAGGCCCTCAAGGGTTCGGCCACCCTGCCTGATCGGCAGCGTAACACCATGCTGAACCGCCTCGATGCCGTGCGCAGAAGCAGCCATAATTTTGGATACGGGGTCGGCTACGAGCTGGATGATCTTTTCGTCAAATACGGTCCGAAGTGACGGAACCTCCCTCGGCGCTGCCTTCAGAGCGCGCGGCGGAATTTACGATGGCAACGCCGCGTAGGTCCAACTTCCACCCCAAAGGGGAGGATGATCACCCAGCCCGCCAGCCCATGTCCCAGAACGCTGTTTCCAGTCGCGTCGCCGCCACGAAGGTTGTGAGGAGCTGCGGGTAGCGCGCCGTTGCGCCGTGCGTCTCGCCCAACCGGTCCAGCATCGCAATCGAACCGCACACCACCTCGCGATAGCCCTCGCTCGTGTAGGCGGCGATCCACTCGGCATAAGGATTTCCTTTGCGCCGCGTCGCCGGGTCGGCCAGCAACCATTCGCCGCTCTCGCCGTAGCCGACGAGGCAGGGCGCGAGCGCGACCTGCAAGTCGAGCAGATCACCGGCCAAACCGCGCTCCAACACGAACCGCGTGTAGGCCATCGTCTCCATCGCCTCGGGCGCGCTGGCCATCTGTTCCTCGCTCAGCCCCCAGCCGGCGCAATATGAGACGTGCAGCGGCATCTCCACATCGACGATGGCGGAGACAGCAGCCGCGGCGGCGCGGATATCGGCAAGTTGCGTGGCCTTGAAGCCGGCAAGCGCATGCGCGCGGGCGAAATGGATCAGAAACAGGTAGTCCTGGACGAGGAAGTGCCGGAACGCGGCCTCCGGCAGCGTGCCACGTCCGAGCGCACGGACGAAGTCGTGCGTAACATAGCCATCCCATGCCGCCCCGGCGTCGCGCCGCAGACGGCCGAACAGACCTTGATCGAGGGGAAGCGGATCATCCGTCATGCCCCAATCTGCCCGCCGCTTCTGCCACCCGCAAGCGTCGGGCCTGCCGGTTTCGGTGCGGACGCCTCGATCCATTGAGCGCCCGGTCCCAGGAGGGTTGAGTGGTTAGCGGATGTAGCTCCGCCGAGAATAGCCGTATCTTGGGCCATGGAACTGCGGTCTGCCGTAGTAGCGCGGGCGCCCATAAAAGCCCCGCCCGTAGTAGTGGTGCGGGCGCCCGTAAAACCGATGCCGTCCGTAGTAGCCCGGCCTTCCGTAAAATTGGATCACCTGAACCAGGCTGCCGGCCGGCCGGGCCACCGTGGCCAAAGGTTCGGCGTGGGCTGGCACGACTGTAAACAGCAGACACAGCGTCAGCGCCAAAGCTGCCAGGTGTCTCGTCAGCACATTCCGCACGAATCGCCTCCCGTTTCCATATTGATATCATAATAGAAGGACGGCAGGATCGAAGCGGCGAACCCGGTAGGCAAGCATGTTTTCGGCCTGTGCAAGGCCGATGCGGTTTCGTGTAATCCCTGCCATCCGTTCGAGGCCGTGCAGATTGACCTGTCGACGTCGTCCTGCAACGTGTCTAGGCCGCGCTGCCCCACCCGGCTAGTCCTGGAGCTTGTGCCATGCGTCCTTTGTTGATCGCGTTCACTCTTGCTGTCGCCCTGGCCGGAACGGCGCAGGCCCAGGGCGTGACATGCCGCGACGGCACCATGCTGACTGGCGCGAACGCTCGGGCCCTTTGCGCTGCCCATGGCGGCATGCCGCCCGGTTCGGCGGCCCCGACGACACCCACACCAGGCACTGCCTCGCCCAGCACGCCCCAGGCCAGCGCAGCCGCAGGCGGCGGTCCGGGCCAGGTCTGGGTGAACAAGAGCAGCAAAGTCTACCACTGCTCAGGCGACCGCTACTACGGCAAGACGAAGCGGGGCGAATACATGACCGAGGCAGCCGCCAAGGCGGCTGGGGCGCACGGCAGCGGCGGGAAGGCGTGCTCCTGACCGCGGCACGACGGCCATGATCGACCCTCTTCCACTGCGCCTGCACCGGGCCGCGTCCATCCTGTCCCGCACCGGCAACCCTGGGGCCGCCGATGCCCAGTCCGCCTGCGCCCAGACGGCCGCGCGTATTGTCATGCTGGAAGAGGCGCTGCTTGCGCTGCTGGCCGGCAAGGAAGGGGCTGCAGAGTAGGCCCGGAGGGTGCTGGCGATTGAATGGTCTTGATGCCTATCGTTGCGCCAAGCTGCTGCTCGACCGGCACGGGCACGATGCCGAGCTGCATGCCGCCATGCGCGCCGACGAGCTGGAGGCAGCCGGCGACGAGGCCGGTCTGCAGGCCTGGCTGCGCATCCTGGCCGCAATGGACGAGTTGGTGCGGACCGAGCGGCGCCGGGGCGAGCCGTTGCAGTGAGTAGGCTGGGGATGCTCTCTGCCTGACACTCGGCCTCGCATCCGCTGCGGCATCGTTCCGGCTCAGGCGTAGACGCGCAGAACCCGCTGCGCCTGGTCCAGCGCCTACGCCCATCGGGCGGCATCCGCGGCCTCCTGAGGGCGCCCGGCCCGGTTCAGGTGATCCCAGCGCCGCGCGTGATACCCGGCCGCGGCGATGCACCAGTGCTGCAGCTCCTGCACCAGCAGCACCAGCAGCACCAGCCGGTCCGGGATCAGGCCGCACTGGGCGTTCCACCACCAGCCCGCGGCGATCGCCGTGGCCTCGTGCGCCACATCGTCCGGCGGGCTGCCTGCCGCTGTCATGCCTTCCAGGCGGGCCAGCGCGTCCGACACACAGGCAGCGCTCACGATGTGGCGTCCGACGCCGCCGCAGCCGTAGTCCGGACAACCGTGAAGCCGGCTCGTTGCAGGCCCTCGACGCCTTCCACGCCGGCCACCCAGGCGGCAAGGTCCTCGAACGGGTCGGACAGGGCGCCGCCGCGCAGGGTGAGCGCGATCGCCTCCAGCGTCTCGCGTCGGTAGGCGGGGCAGGGGAGCAGGGCTGACTTCGGCATGGGGCACCTCCATTGAGCCGGGCCAGGGTAGGTTTCTGTTAGGAACAGATCAAGAACAAAAAGCAGCGGCCGGCCCGGTGACGGTGCAGTTCATGCTTGATTCTGCCAGGACAACAATCCTAAACGTGGACCGCTTGCAGTGAAGGACGCCACCATGGACCAGGCTGATCAGCAACACCGTTCCTGCAACGCGTGCGGGTCGATGTGCAACCGAATGGACGTTTCCGCCATGGCGCTCCAACCGGGACTTGTGCCGCGGCATGCCGAGCCGAGGCGCGGCCAGCGTCTGCTCGCCGCCGCAACCGCAGCCGCGGCACTCCTGGTCGGCCTGAACGCCCTCGTCCAGGCCCTAAATGTGCTCGCGGCGTGGTGGAACCATGGGCATTGAGGTGGCTCAGGGTGTTTACCCCGATGGCACATCTATCATCACCAGACCCGCTCCGCTTCATCCAGCATGGTCCCGCCCGACGTCCCCGGGCAGGAGCGCACAGCATGAACAAGCTCGCATACAGCTATCTCCGGTTCAGCACGCCGGAGCAGGCCGGTGGCGACATCCGGCGGCCCTGTTCCCGCCCACGGCGAAGGACCTGGAAGCGCGTCGCTATCCCGCCAGCCTTGTTCGGAGCGAAGGCAACGAGCTGGAGGATGTCGTGTCCGGCAAAGACAAGAACGACACAGGAGATGATGATGCCGTGGACGGCGAGGATCCTGACCGCGTCACCCCTGAGTATGACAAGCCGGCTGAGAACGAGGTGTCGCTTGCCGGCACCGGCCCGTCTGGGTGGCAGGCCGCCACCTGATGACCCGCTGCCCAGCGCAATGCCGGGCGGCGTCCCTTCATCCCATTTGCTCGCCCCGCGACCGATTTCAGGGGAGAAAACCATGACGTCCGGTGCTAAATCATCCGTCATGACCGTTGCCCTGCGCCAGCCGATGACCCTGGACGAGTTCCTCGCGTGGGAGGAGCAGCAGGAACTGCGCTACGAGTTCGACGGCATCGGCCCCGTTGCCATGGCCGGCGGCACGGCCGAGCACGACCGCATCAGCCTGAACCTCGCCGCGTCCCTGGTGGTCCGGCTGCGCGGCAAGCCGTGCCGTCCCTGCGGCAGCAATCTCAAGGTCGAGGTGATGGGGCGCGTGCGCTACCCGGACGGCTACATTACTTGCAGCCCGCTCGTGCCGGGCGCCACGGTCACCAGCGATCCCGTCGTGATCTTCGAGGTGCTCAGCAAAGGCACCGCCCGGGTAGACCGGGTGGAGAAGAACCGCGAGTACCGGACCATCGCCTCTGTCACCCACTACGTCATGCTGGAGCAGGACGAGATTGCGGCGACGGTGCTGGAGCGGTCCGGCGAGAACTAAATCAGCAGCCTGCTGGGAGCCACCGACACGCTGCTCTTGCCGGGTGTCGGCATCGAGATCCCCCTCGCCGAACTCTACGAAGGACTGGACCTCTCAAGCCCTGCCGCTGATGACGACGGCTGACGCCTGAGTGGATCACCCTCAGGCGTCAGCCGCGGCCCGAAACGATGAACGCGTCGCTACGCGGCATGTTCAGGTCCCTGCCTGGCGTTCGACCTCTTTGGTCATGTCGTGAGTTTTGGCGCTGGCACGAGTTCCAACGACCAGTCCGGCGGTGGCCCGTGATGGAACGTGCGGTGATGCCCGGCAATCAGGTAGACCGGAGCAGCCTTGCCCTGGCACGCCGAACAGCGCAGCCCCGCGAGCACATCCAGGAACAAGCGATCACCCCGCTGCTCAACCAGCAGACGCACGGGAAGGACCACGACCCGCTCCGAGCATGGGCAGCTCACCTCCAGGCAGCAATCGGGCCAGTCGGACAGCCGATGATCGGGATGAAACGGCGGCGGGTGCATCGACGCTCCGGCAAAACGCCCGCACGATGATCTGACGCTTAGAACAAAGCAAGAACTTGTATCAAAGGAGGTTCAAGCGGCGAAGGGCAATAGTGAAGGAGCGATCGGGGAACGGCCGCATTGGTCCTGCATACGGCCATACACCGTCAGGCCGGGAGCGCGGCTATACGCGCCTGGTCAGCCCGGCCCGCCTCAATCAGCCACTCCGTCGTTTCCTTCGCACTGTAGGGCGTCCACGTCTCCCCACGCTGTGCCAAGCTGATCGCCCGCTGAGCACCGTGCGCCTCGCGGCAGCGCGCATACGCCAGGATCAGCAGCTCAGCCGCCTGATTGCTCAAGGCGTTCGCCTTCTCCTCCAGCGAGGGGAGATGATAGCAGCCGCCATCGGTCTGCGCTTGTAGCAGCGCCAGTTCCGCCTGCACGGATTGCTTGCTCACCCGGTCCATGAACCGGCACGCATGCACCGCCCGCCTCACCACGGGATCGAGCAGCTCACCCAGTGCGGCCTTCTGCTCCGAAGGGGTAAGCGGAAGGATCTGCTCTGCGATGTAGATTGCTGTCTCGGCGTCCACCTGGTTCGCCAGATCGGGATCCGGCAACTCCACCTTGAACGACTCTGCGACCCGGAACACTTCGCGGCAGTCCGGCTCGATTTCATAGATCACCTCCATCGACGGCGCGACCCGAAGCTCGATTGGGAAGCGCACCACGTTGTCCAATCCTGGCAACATCTCGACATTCACAGATACCGCTCCTTGTTGGCTGGAGGAAGCATACAGCCGGACAGGCTGGTAATGCAACATTTAAACCACTGATATCACACAATAATCTGGCCGACGGCGACGTAGGCCGTAAAGGAAGGAAGCGTGGGCGTCAGCCTTCGGGACCAAGCTCTAGTCCACCAAATCAGGCGGACCACAACCCCGTAAAGGACGGGGTTGCGTCCATTCGGGATGACGATCCTTGACACAGGCAAGGGAAAGCCGCCCCACGATAATGTAGCATATCTTGGCGTTGCTGAACATGATAGAAGAAAGAGTTAAGCAACGCCAATTGAAAGGCGAATAACATAAACAATTTACAGCGTAATAATACCATTATTATTTCTTTTACTATTGATTAATTCGGCCGGATATGGGATAACAAATGCGCGGTTACTACCGACCGCAGCGAGACGCCCCCGGCCAAGTGCTTGCAACACAAGGCGGGGGCTGACCTAGAACAGAGGATGGATTGAACATCATGGACCAGGCTTCCAGCACCATTGCCGCCGACACCGTTTCCGACAAGGCCCCGCGCGCCAGCAAGGCCAAGACCGCCGCCAAGCAAGCCCCCGTTCGCCAGGTCGCCACCCAGGCGCAACGCATCGTTATCACCTTCAACACCGCCGCCCGCGAGTGCCCCGACGCCACACAGGTTGCGAACATCACCCGCGCATTCGGCTTGATCGAGGTGGACTACCACGCCATCCGTGAGGCGACCGAGGAACAGATTGCCCGCTCCGCCAAGACCCTCACCGACAACCTTTCGGAGAAAGCAATCGAGATGCACCTGCAGCGGATCGTGGACGCCTTCGTCCGCTCCGCCCACGGCGCCGGGACCTTCTACCAGGCAAAGGCGCAAATCGCCCGCGACCTCAACAGCAAGCTGTCCAACGAGGACCGGGACGAAGACCGCATGGGCGTGGACGGCACCGCCAACCGCGCCGAGCGCGCCCGCGAGTTCGCCGGGCAGATGGCCCTGCAAGCCTTCGCTTTGCTTGCCGCCGCAGAAGGCGCCGTGGACGCCTTTGCCCACGTGACCGGCAACGAGTGGAAGCCCTACCAGGGCAGCGCGCGACCCGGCATGGCCGTGGACCAGCAGGCAGCGGCCGCCCAAATGGCAGCGCTCGGGATGTAATGCAGACGGCGGGGGCCGGAAGGCTCCCGCCAACCCGCGCCAGGATCTGACGCAAGGCCGCAATTCCTGATATAGGATAGTCTATGACCGCGAAGCCGCATGCCGCGCCCGAGAACCAGCCAACCCGCACGGGGACAGATAGGAACGTCCGCGCGGGCAAGGGACCTCGCGGCCGAGGCGCGATGCGCGACGTGCCGCTCAACATCGACCCGCGTATAAACCTGACCCAGCCGATCTACGAGCAAGTGCTGGCGCTGGAGAAAGCGGACAAGGAAGCGGCCGAGCAGGGATAGCCGGCGAGGGGCGCTCCCGGACGTTGCTGCTGCTCGACACGCATGCCCTGCTGTGGCTCGTGCGGGATGACCCGATGACGCAGCAGGCGCTGGACGCGCTGGAGGCTGCCCAGGGGGCCGGCACTCTCTATGCCTCTGCCATCACGGCGTGGGAGCTGGGTGTCGCCGATCTTAAGCGCACGAACCGGCCGGAGCTGGGCATGGCGGCGGGCGCGTGGTTCCGGCGGGCGTTGCGGCTGACCGGCGCCAGGCTCGCCACCATCACATCCGCAATTTCGGCCGAAGCGGCGTCGGTGCCAGCGGCCTACGGCCGGGGCGACCCGGGCGACTGCTTCTTGATCGCGACGGCGCGGGTGCGCCATCTGTCGCTCGTCACGCGCGACGGGCCAATCCTGCAGCTTGCGGCCGCGCGGCCATCCTACGTGCAGGGGTCACGCCATAGGACGGGCCTCGACTTTGCCCACTCCCACCGGTCTGAGCTGGTCGCGGACGTCCGTCACGGCGCGTAGCAGGCGGCCTCGATGATGCGCTGGATGGCGGGGCTGATCGGTTCCGTCATGTCGGCACTTCCCGCCGATGTGACGATACGCTCGAACCAGAGGTGCTGGCGCAATCGGGCGATCGCGTCGGCAAAGGTCGGAGCTGGCTTTGGATACCAGGCAGCCCGGCGTGGCGAGAGCGCCAGGCGCTCGGCATTCTGGTGCACGTAGAGCGTGACCACGCTGTAGAGCCCGAGCAGCACCGGCGTGGTGCGGAAGATCGCGGGATCGGACCACTGGCGCTGCGTTTCCATCCCGAGATGCGCGCGGGCCTCTTCGTAGGTGGTCTCAACAGCCCAGCGCCGGTTGAAGCAATCCAGCACGTCGCGCGGGTCGGCGCTGGTGTCCGTGCACAGGAAAGCTTCTGGCTCGCGCCGGCCGTCGGGGTAGCGGACCAGCACCCACAGGATCGGCACGATCGGCTTGCCCCCGTGGTGCCACAGCGCAGTGCCGGAAGTGTATTCAATCCAGCCCGCGCTGCGCCACGACGTCCGGCTGGATTGCACGGCCCGCAGCCAGCGCGTGGCCGGGTCGGCGATGCGCGCGGACAGCAGCGGTTGGCGCGCGCCTTTGCGGGCGGGACGGCCGGGCTTGTCCTCGGTGTGCGACGGTGGGTCGAACAGGCGCGCGTCCTTGCGCATCCGCGTGATGACCGCCATCGACGGGCGCAGTGCGTGCAGCAGTTCGAGCGCGGCGAACTCGCCGTCCATCACGGCGACGATCGCGCGCTTCGGCAGCCAGCGCCGCAGGATGAGCAGCACCAGGCGAGCCCACTCGGTCACGGTGCGGTGGCGCAGTCCTTGGCGCTCGGACCACGCTTTGCTCGGGGTCAGGGCAGTCAGCACCGGCAATCCCCAGATACGGCCCGCGAACGGCACGTCGACCAGCACCATGGCACTCAGCCAGCGCAGGCCGCGACTGGTCGGCTTCGGCGTGTCCGCGCGGCGGCTCGCGTCGTAAAAGCGCCCGGCCGGGCCGATGTGGGGACCACGGCGGCGTTCAAGCGTGTGGTCGAGGCCGATGATGATTGGTCCCGACGGCACAAAGGTGGCGACGACCATGTGCAGCAGCGTGCGCGCCAGCGCGAGGCCCGACCAGGTATTGCGGTTGAGCACGCGATGAAAGGCGGTAAAGCTCGGATGCTCGGCGAGGCCCAAGGCGCGCAGGCAGTTGGTGACGGTGCGCGGCCCGACCGCCAGCAGCGCGCCGGTGGCCAGGGCCGCCGTCGTGGAGCGGGTCCGGCGGGAAAACGCGGCCAGGAAGGGCGCGAGCCAAGCCAGGAAGCTGGGCGGCAGATGAAGATCGGGACGGACCATGGCGGACCTGCTCGGGCTATCGTGGTGCGGCGGGTCTCAACAGAATACAGCACAGGAAGATTGCGATGGGGTCGAGCGATCCTGTGATCGAGCGCATTGCGGCCTACGCATGGCCGTGCGGCGGCGTGGAGGCGCGTCGGGTTCGGCGGCTACACCCTGATATCCGCTCGCACGGGCGCGCCCGTGGCGCGCCTCAAACCGCTCCCATCCGGCGACTGCCTCGAAGTGTTGTGGTGGCGTCGCGACGCCTGGGGACCGGCCGGGCCGTTCGGCGCTGTCCTGCCACTCGCCGACGCACTCGCATTCATCGCCGCCGAGCCGGCATTCTGGATCCGAGCCTGACCTCTCAATCACGTGATATGGGCAAAGTCGAGACGGGCACGATTGCACGGTTCGTGGAACGGGTCAGGAACATTGACACTGGATGGGCTGTCCCAGTTGATCTAGAGCCGCCCGATCAATAGCAACCCTTTGATTTTACTGGCGGCTGTCTCGACCCAAACAAACTTTAGCTCAGTTGGGACAAAGGTCATATTTGGCGCTGGTTTCAGAATGATCTAGAAAATTCTTCAGCTATTTCAGCAGTCTATACTACGAACCGTGCTATCCTGCCCGTTGTATGGCGTACCCCCTGGCCGAGCTGGTGCGCAAGCGGCGCAAGCCGATCGTGCTGATCGTCGATGAGGCTCATGACCTGCGCCAAGACACGCTGACCAGCCTCAAGCGCCTGATCGAGACGGCCGCCGATGGTGAGGGCAAACTGTCCGTGCTGCTGGCTGGCCATCCCAAGCTGCGCCGGGACCTGCGCAGCCCGACGATGGAGGAGATCGGCTATCGCACTACGGTGTTCTCGCTGGAGGGCGTGACCGGCAGCCAGCGCGAGTACATCGAATGGGCGCTGACAACCTGCGCGGCCGATGGGGTGCAGGTGGACGACATCCTCGATCCAGCGGCGGTGGACCTGCTGGCCGCCAGGCTGCGCACGCCGCTGCAAATCGAGCAGCACCTGACGCTAGCGCTGGAGACGGGATACCAGGCGAGTGAGAAGCCCGTCGGCGAGGGGATCGTGGATTCGGTCCTGTCCAAGCAGATCGACGACCTGGAACCCACCCTGACCCGGCACGGCTACACCGCCAAGGTGCTGGCCGAGCTGCTGGACACCAAGCCTGGCGAGGTCAGGGCATTGTTCAGGCAGACCCTCGGCGTCGAGCGCTCGCGCGAGCTGAAAGAGCAGATGCTCGCCGCCGGCCTGCCCGTCTGATGGATGTATCGGAACCGGTCGTTTCCATGCCCGTGCCAGGGCCCGCCGTCAGTTGCAATCAGCGTGGGCACAACCCCGATGATTGCGATCCCACACGCCGATGATTGCGGTTCGCTATAACTACTGCGCCCGCTTAGTGGATCCGTACAACACGCTGCCTCTCGCTTCTCGTCAAGCCTTGAAGTATCCTCTGTTCGTGTGAACGGGCTGGGAAAAGCGATGGCCACACCGCGACAGCATATGGCGCTCACGGCGGCCCTTGTCGCCGGCATTGCGCGCGACGTCGAGGACGCCGGGCCAAGCCCCGGCGCGATCTATCTCACGGACGCAGAGTACGACACCATTGTTCGGGAAACACTCGCCCAAGCCCCTTCCGGTGACTTGTGGCTGTTCGGCTATGGGTCGCTGCTGTGGAAGCCCGGTTTCGACTACACCGAACGCCGGATGGCGACGGTTCGCGGCTGGCATCGATCCTTCTGCATCAAGGTGGCGCGCTTCCGTGGTACCCGCGATCTGAACGGCCTCATGATGGCACTCGACCGGGGTGGCCAGTGCCGGGGCATGATCTTCCGTATCCCGGCCGATCAGGCCCAGGCCGTCCTCCATACGCTTTTCCGCCGCGAGTTGGTGGTGAAGCCGCCGGGGACGCCCCCGCGCTGGCTCACGACGCAAACGGACGAAGGCCCGATCTGTGCCATCGGGTTCGTGGTGGATCGCCGTAGTAATACCAAATCTCTGAGAGGCTGACTTACTAGGGTTTGCAGACCGCGGCTGATCTGTTTCAACACAGCAAATCGAGGAGGTTTGCTGTGCCTATGTCGCTTCCGCTCCGGGTTGACTTCG
>JAABUV010002736.1_pt1 | contig 23429 bp, 35 predicted proteins | sample 5559971 | NCBI WGS metagenome assembly JAABUV01 (sample SAMN10711881, study PRJNA513362) | rock metagenome | isolation source: Antarctica rocks | place: Antarctica: Victoria Land, Knobhead nord | collected 2015-12-19
ACACGTGGAAGCCGAGCGCCTGGCGCGTGGGTGAGAGCGTCAGCGCCTGGCCGCTCGCACCAGCCGCGTGGCGCCAGTGAGGCGGGGTGCGAGCGGCTTCCCAGGCGCGCTCATGCTTGCCTTTGATAAAGGGCATCTGGCGTGACACCGGCCTCTTTCAAAACTGGTAAATAAGCGCTCGAGTATGGAACAGCGCGATGGGGAACTGGCTGGAACAGACACTGTGCAGAGAGTGCATGCAAATATATTGACAGAGGAGATGGTGGTGAGCACACTGTTTTGTGACGCCGAGCATGCAAGTATACAGCCATACGGTCTTTATATCTGATTGAACGTTGATTGGCCACGAGCGTGATTGACACTTGACACATCACTGTCTGCAGCGTTGAAGGGGAGCGGTGTCACCTCCTCCTCCTCCACATAATACTCCGTAGCATCAATGCCTGACATTGGTTCTTGCTGTGCAGCACTCAGACAGCTGGTGCGCTTCTGCGACTTAAGTGTGCAACATGCCAATAGCGCACTTGCTTTACAACGTGTCCACAAAGCATACGCAAGCAAGGCTGGGCACTGGTGCCATCACGGCGCAGCTAGCAGTATCGAGCTCGCTGCCAAAACAACAACCCACCAACGCTATAAAAAGAATTTGCAACCAAACTATTTTACTAGTGTACAAAAATGGATGGATGAGACATGTTTCTAAGCAGACAAAAGACATGCCAGAGCAGATGTTCACGTTGCTGGGGCAGGCAACACCATTCAGTAACCCGTTTACGCCGACAGAGCCACCTGTGTGTTGACAAACGCTGACCGGTGTGAAAGGCAGGACACAACACTCCGGAGCACGTGGTGCCCCGTCTCAAAACTCAGGCGGACGAGCCCTTGTTGGAGAGCTTGCGCGTCACCAGCAGCTCCAGCCTGCGGACCAGGCCCTGCGCGCAGGGCCTCTTGGCAGGGTCGACATCGATGCACTCTCGCCACAGGTCCACCACCGCCTCTGGGCACTCCTCGGGCGCCCTGCGCAACGACCACAGGGCAGTCTGACTTGGACGAGCGTGTGCACTGGACCAGCATGGGAAAGCAAGAGCTCAAAAGCCCTGCCGAACCTCAAGGCGACAGCTCCTGTTCCGGGCACCATTATGCCAAGGAGCGGGACCTCTCGACACACACAAGTATGACCAGTGAGCGGCTCTGCGCCAGCTCTTGTGCGAAGAGGTGTGCAACAACACTACACATGCGGTCACCGGAGCCGTTTACCAACGCAGCGTGCCAGCACCTGGGCGGCCGCAGCGGCTTCCTGCCCTCCGCCATCTCGCCAGTAATAACCTGCACCACAGCCCATGGTTACTATAGTGGAGCGCATCATCATGAGCCCAGGAAGCTTCACCGCCAGCCAGGCAAGCATGATGAGAGACTTGGCGCTCACCTCCTGCATCACCACGCCAAAGCTGAAGATGTCGCAGTAGTAGCCGACCTCGCCGCCGATGAGCATCTGGGGGCACATGTGGCTCACCGTCCCTGCGCGCGCGCGGCCACACCGCCGTCAAGCTAGACATGGGCTCAAGCGCCGCCTGCCAAAGCTGCCAACAGCCGCAGGACCTCTGTCTGCACTTGTGCTCTTTGCCATGGTCCAGAAGCAAAACAAGGGCGGCCAGCCAGAACGCACACACGCGCGCGCAGGGCTCCCCTGGGGGGGGCGCTGCTCAGCGGCTTGGCAGCGCACCGCGGAAGGTGTGCGCGGCGACAGACTTGCACATGCACTTGCTCAGGCCGTAGTCCGCCACCTTGGCCACCGTGTGCGACTTGTCCAGGAAGATGTTCCCGGGCTTGATGTCCGCGTGCAGCACCTGCGCGCGCGTCCGCCCCTGGCCTCAGACGCCTCCGCGCGTAGCTTGCAAGAGCGCCCCTTCTGCCCAAAGAGGGGCGCAGCTGATCTTGGCAAAGCTCTGTACCGCGGCCGCACTATTGCACGTGCTTTCACTTTGTCCACAACAGGCCCAATGCAGGTTGTAGACACGAGGGAAGCGCAGGGACGAAGGGCGCTGAGGCGGTGCGCAGCATTGAACGCCGCTGTCCAGAGCACCACACCGCAGCCGAGCCGCATCGGCTGCCGGGAGCGCACCCCTTCGTTGTGGAGGTAGCTGAGCCCGCGCGCGATGCCCAAGCAGATCGCGCCGCCCCGCGCGCCCCACGCAAACCTGCAGCGCGCCCGGCAGGCGCAGGTCAGTCCTGCGGCTGGCGCGCAGCCGAGCGAGACATGAGGGGAGAGGGTATGCCCATCGTAGGCCAGACATTGGGCGCGCAGCTTGCAGGCCGGCAGCATGCCCGCCGCAGAGCGCCCCCTCTGGCGCAGTGCTTGGACGGCCGGGAGCCGCTGCCACAGACCCGGGCGCGCGCGCAGGCCTGAGCAAAAAACCTGCCACTCCCCGCACTGAGAACGCCGCCGTCCGCGCGAGCACGCGCGCGAGTGCCGGCGGGCGGCAGCCGGCATGCGCGGCACGGGCGCCGCGGCGGCGGGCAGCCGCGGCGCGCAGGGCTGGGGGCGGGGCGGGCGGCCGCGCGGCGCGCACCGCCGCGGCTGCGCGCTGTCCAGGAGCAGCGCGCGCGCCAGGTCGCCGCCCGCGCAGTACTCCGTGACCATCATCATCTGCGCGGCGCCCGCGCCGCCACGCTCAGCCCGCCGACGCCATCTTAGCGCCCCACGCCGTCTCAGCCCTGACGCCATCTCGGCGCTGACGACGTCTCAGCCTTGCAGCGCTGCTGCAAAATCAGAGTCTGGGGGCAGGGGTGCGTGCGCTGCTGGCATCCCCGGCGCGCACCGGGATGATGTTCACGTAGGCCGTGAGGAAGGTGAGCACGTTGGGGAAGCGCAGGCCGCACAGCAGGTGCGCCTCCTCGCGCAGGCTGCGCGCCGCCTCGGAGCCCCAGTCGCTGCGCAGCACCTTGACGGCGACCAGCGCGCCGTGCCACCGCCCCAGGAACACCTGCGTGTCCGGTGACAGGTTTAGGTATAGGGTGTCTGGCATCAGGCGTTGGGCAGAACACCTGCACAGTGACAGGTGTTGGTAGGGGACAGAGGCCGGCGCCGAAGCTGCCGCCGGCGCGGCAGGTGTCAGCTGCGGCGCCTTCTGGCTGGAGCGCTGCACGGCAGGGAGAAGGCAGCGGCTGGAGCCGCCGGGCAGCGCTGGCGGGGCCCAGCCGGGGCTGCATCGGGCCTAGCTCCGCCGCACCACCGCCGGTGAGGCACCCCCTGGGCTCCTAATCTATAGAGAGCCCGCCATTCCAAGTGCAGCTACCTGCATGTGGCACGGAAGCAGAGCAGCAGCCCTGCCCCCACTTGTCCCACACTGCGGGGGCTGCCTTGCCACGGCCGCCATGCAGCCACCCTGGCCTCTTGTGCGCAGCACACGAGAGCAGCACGCGCGCGCCCTGCCCCCGACCGGCTGGCCGCTCTCGGCCGGCGCCGGGGCAGCGGCCTGCGCACGATCTGCACACGGGGGCCGCGCTGGTCGAGCAGACGCGCGGCACTTCGAGCCGCGCAGGTTGGCTGCCGCGCGGCCGGGCGCGCGGCACGGGCGCGGGCAGGGGCGCGCGCGCCTGCCCGTACGCGCCCTCGCCGAGCAGCCGCGGCGAGCCGTCCTCGTTCTCGACCAGCCGCAGGTCCACACTGAGGCCGCTCATCGGGCCCTCGGCCATGCCCCAGCGCTTGAGCTGCCCGAGCGCGCAGGGCAGCTTGGTGGGCGTGACCGCGCCGCTGTCGTCCACGCGCAGCGTGCCGCCCGCGTCCTTGCCCTCGACCTGCTTGCAGTCGTGCTCCTTGCCCTCGGACCCGGGCGCCGACCCCTGCGCCGCGCGCTGGTTTCAGACCCGAGCGCCGGCCCCTGCGCCATGCGTAAGCTTGCCGGGGTGAGGCTTGCAGCGAGGGCACGCGATAGCAAGCAGGCGCGCTGGGTACGGAGCTAACGGCCCCTCCCCAGCTTCCATTGCGCTGCCCTCTCCAGCAGCCGCTGGGCTGCCGTTGCAGCATGAGGCGCTGGCGAACTTGTTGATGCAGAGCACACGCCATGGAACAGCCGGAGCTTGTCCTCGGGGCGGGGCGGCAGGACGGGCCGCGCACGCTCGGCGCATGTGCGCTCAGCAGCGCCTGCTTGCTGTACGCGGAGCCCGGCGCGCGCGCGCGAAGCGCAAAGTATGCCGCAGCCAGCAGCACGGCCGTGAGAAGCACCGCGCCGGCCGCGGCGCCACCAACTGCCACCGCCACGATGCTGGGGCGCGACAGGCCGCCAGCGCCCGCCGGCGGCGGCGCGGCCGGCGCGCTCGCGGCCATCACGGCCGCGACGGCAGCGGCCGAGCCGCTGTCCGGCACGCAGATCGCCGCGCTGCCCTCGCTGTCCACCTCCAGCGATCCAACTGTGCGCCCAGTCGCGTGAAGCTCAGCGGAAGAGAGGCCGGTGAAGTGTAACCATCATCTGCTCGCCACCAACAACTGCACATGGCCTGCTGCCTTGCGAAGCATGTCCTCTAAACTTATGCATCATATCGTCCCAGTTTGGGTAGGGTCATTCACAACTGAATGTCTGCACCTGGTGGAGTTATGGGCACGGGGTTGCCGTCGACCACGCTGAAGCGGCTGACGTCGTAGTCTGCATCATATATACCTGTATCCCGTACAACTGTGACGCCATTCTCGCTTGTCGTGGTACGGTCCTGGCTGCCAGGGCTCAACACCTGCACAGGCGCGCCCTAAGCTGCGTCAGTGCAAAACGGCTACAAGCCGTGATGTCAGTACCATGTCATGAGCAAGCTGGAGCTGCGACGCCCAGCAGCCTGACCAAGGCGCCTGGGGGCGCCCCAGCTGTAAATCCCTCAGACAGTCGCAACGGCCGGCCGCCGGGTCACCTGGGCGCCCCTGTCGCGCGGCGGCCCCGCGTGCCGCCAGTCGCAGTCGCCGCGCCCGTAGCGCGCGGACGACCAAAAGAACTGCGTGACGTTGTAGCGGCGCAGCGCGCCGCCCGGCTCTGCCGCCAGCGACGGCCAGGCGAGCAGGCCGCCGGCGTAGAAATAGCTCGTGTTGCTGGCGGCTGAGAGCGGCGCCGAGTTGGTGAGCACCAGGTCGCGCAGCTCCAGGCTGGAGTCGTTGCCGACAACGAGCAGCCACGGCAGCTGCGCGAGGTCCAGCGTCGACGCATTGCCGGACACTGCGCGCGCCCGTGCGCTGCTTGCCGCGGTGGCGCGGCTGTCACTTGCAACCGTGGCACATGACAGTTTTGCACGCCCGCAGCCGGCGTCCGCATTGCCAGGGCAAGCGCGCCGGTCGCAACCATGGCTGACTTTTCTCAGCAGGTGAGGGCCCCTCTAGCCCAGCACAGCTCCTTCTCCAGAGCATCCACGCCAGGTCGTTCTGCAACCCTCACGTCGGCCCCGTACGGCTCTTGCAGGGAATACCGAACGCGCTCAAGGGCCTCTTGCAAACAGCGCACCGGAGCGCAGCACCACGTTTCGCTGCTGCAGCCGCACAGGCTGGCGCCAGTCCTCCGCGCTCAGCCGGAGGGTCCCGCCGCCCACCTGCCGCGCGTGCTTGTTGGCGCTTAGTAAGGGCGCGCTGGCCACGCTTTGCCGAGCGCAGAGCCGCGGGTGTGAGCTGCGGAGCGCTCACGCTCTGGCCGGCCGGGTCGAGCACGACTTGCTCGACGCTCGCGTTGCGCAGCGCGGCAGCGAGCTGCGCCGAGGTGCGGGCTATCACTGGCTTTGTTGTACCTGCACCCCGCACGCCTGGTAACAACAGCTGAAGCTACGTGCTGCATGCTCTCCTTGAGCTCCAGCACTGGTCGGAACACAGGCACCCAACGCAAGCAAGCCGCCGCGTGAGCCTCACCTTGGCCCCATGCGGTCTGAGAGCAGCTGCAGCAAACCACCAGCACCGCTATATATGTGCGAACACTCCTCATTAGCTTTGCTGAGTAAACCGCTCGCGTGTCTGCGCTCCCTGATGATAGCAGAGCCACGCGCGATGCGCTGTGGCCTGCAAAGCTCAGCAGCACGCGCTCATGACGGAGCGCCGTTCGGGACGCCTGGCTGGTCCTTCTGTGTTCGTTAGCAAAAGGAAAGGCATAAGTAAACTGATTACTTGAGGCAACCCTTAAGTTTGCAGGAGTTATAGAGTGTGCTGACATGCACTGTACATCAAACTTTCAAATTTGAAAAAGTTCAAGCCTGCCGCACAACGTTGATCATCTATCCTGCGTAACAGTTTCAACATGGTTCCTAGCTTGACGAATAGCACTGGCATGCACCCAAGCTGGAAGATAGTGCGAAGTTACAGCGTCGTGCTGGGCTCGTGTCCAAAAGCAGCACAGCACACAGAGGGCAAGAAGTGTGTATGCGTCCCGGAGGCAGTGCAGGGCTTAAAGCAGAGCACAGCTCAAATGCGCAGTGAGGAAGAAGTGATGAGGCAGCACACAGGGCACAAAGTAGCGACTTGACTCAAGCCTCAACCCTCACAGTAAAAGCACTGGGTGCCCCGACTGGCAGACCAGGTCGACAACGTGCAGGACCGACACGACATGCAGGACCGTTGGCAAGGGCCGCGCCCCTGCAGGGACGGGGCTGTGAAGCGGTGCTGGATCGCCGCCGCTTGCTGCACAGCCACCAGCGCCTGGGAGTGGGCGCTGTGCGGGCCGCGCAAAGAAATCACCGAAGCAGACCTGGTAAATGCACCGTCTGCACCTGGGCCGGCAGTTCGCAAATGACCCCTGAACCCTTTGCAGAACGCGCCTCAATCAAATTGCTGGCTCAAAATCCCTTCTGGGAGGGCTGACCAGGCAATTTCCAGCTGTGATCAGCTGTGCACGTTGTACGAGTGCAGGGCGGGCCCCAAGCTGCCAAACGTGACCCTAAAACAACGCTTCCCCTAGTCCCACCACCCTTGGCTCGGCCCCCTGCTCCACTTTGCAGGCACAGAAGGTAGAGCGCATGCGGCACGCCCCAGTGCAGGCGTGCGCAAGCCTCACGCCATGCACGCCGCGCCCGCACGCTGGTTCGCACACCGCGACCCAGCAAAGCTTTTGTGGTCGCGCAGGATATTTATCATCTGGCAGGGCTACATGGCGCACGCCTGCGCAGGCACTCGGGGCGCAGCGCGCCAATGCGGTCACTGCTTTGACTGGGACGGGTTTTGGGGGCAGGCGGCGCGGGTGTGACCTGCCGGGTGCGGTCTAATACAGGCCTCCCTGCGCACAGCGCACGGGCGCCGGGCGCTGACATGTACATGCGCTGGCGGCGCCGCACGCTGCGGCGCGCCGCGCTACCGCGCGCCCGTGCAGGCCGACGCGGCCTTGGCGCCGGCGCACGCGCCGCCGCAGTACGCAAGCTCCTCGCCGGAGCTGTCGTCGTCCACGCTGCCGCCCCGTGCCGCGGCGGCGCGCGCGCGGCGCGGCGACCGTAGCACGGGCGGGCGCTTGGCGGGGCTCGTTGCCAGCCCGCACGCGGGCGCCGCCGCGCCGGGCACCCGCAGCGCGCCCAGCAGCCAGGCGCCGCGCGGCGACGCCGGGCGCGGCGCGCCGCCGCCTGGGCGCTTGTCGGCCAGCGCCGCGGGCGCGGGGTGCACGGCTGGGGCGCCGAGCGCGCGCGCCGCGGCGCGCGCACAGAGGAGGAGCAGGCAGGCGGGCAGCGCGGCGGCCGTGGCCAGGATGAGGGCCACGTCCAGGGAGTGCGCGGCGGGCCAGGACAGCGTGTGCTCACGCGTCTTGAGGTAGGGCGCGCCGCCGGTGGCCAGCACGTGCTCCACCCAGTCTGCGCGGCCCCGCGCTGCGCTGCTCACCGGCGCAGCCCTTCAAGCCCTGTGATCGCCGCACTTGTGATATCCGCAGTGTTAGCATGTGTTAACATGAGTCAGTGCAGCGCATGGCCTGCAGTCAGAAAACCAGCCGACTCTTTAACCTTCCTCTTGCCATCAAGCAAAACGGTCTTTTGTTTGGCAGGGCCGCAAGGCTGCGCCGCCTGCCCTGGCACCTGTGGGCGGGCACAATGACGGCTGCTTCGCCAGGACTTTGCGCCGCGCCCCTGGTGCTGAAGTGCCTCACCATGCACGAAACCAAAGGGCGCCAGGAGCGCCGGCATGTCAGGTCGAGGGCCCATGTGTGGCTTGCGGCGCACCGGCCGCGCGCTGCACGGGCGTGACGCGGTGCGCGCGCATGCGCGCGCCCACCAGCGCGGCCGCCCGCCGGAACGCCGGCTCGCTTGCCACGCGCAGCACCGCCGCGCGCAGCGCCCCCGCCTGCGCGCGCGTGCGCGCGCGTCGGCGCACAGCCGCGGCCGTGCCGGAGCAGCGCGGGGATGCACCACGCTTGTCGAGCAGGTCATGGAGATGCCTGAACCGGTGACCCACCACCCGCGTGGACTTAACAAGCCAACCTGACTTGCTATCTATCCCCGCAGCGGCGCGCCCCTGCCCATGGGGCCGCTTGCCTGCAGGTGCTGCGCCGCCACCAACAGGCCAAAGCCCCGGTGCACGGCCTTGGCCACGTTGTCTGGCTGGTCGCCGTACATAGGAATGCCCACCAGCGGCACGCCGTGGTAGGCGGCCTGCGCGCGGCGACCGCGCCGCCCTGGCTCGCATGCAGGGCGAGCGCAGGAGGTGCAAGCCTGCGGAGGGCGGTGGCGGTGGTGCACACTGATGGCCGCGCGCGCGCTGATTGTCCATCTGGTCTGCATACTCTGAGTGAGCGCGCAGATGGACCTGATCTAAGATGCAGAGGGGACAGCCCGAAGCGTGCGACGCGCAGGACGGCTCAACAGCAACTAGCGCAGCTGGTAAGGAGCGCTGGCCTTGCCACACTCATCCGATCAGTGCATCACTTAAGCAGGTGACAAGTCCTTTGCCTGCATGCATGGCCCTGCCCTTGCACAAGCAGGGATCTGATCATACCTCATACACGCTGTTCAGCCCGCCGTGCGTGACAAAGGCGCACACACGCGCGTCGCCGAGCAGGTCCTGCTGCGGCGCCCACTCCACCACCTGCCGCCTCACGCGCGGGGCCTCTTGAGCCTGGGAGCTGTGCATCAAAGGGATAGGGCAAAGTTGGTCCTGCTGCACCCACTCCACCTCCTACCGGCTTACGTGCGGGGCCGTCTGAGCCTGGGAGCCGTGCAGCAGCGGATGCAAGGAGCGCGCTTTGATGCGACAGACATGCTCGTGATCATGCCCCCATGCCCGGCGGGGCTCCAGAAGATGCGGGACCGTCCGCGCATGCGGGAAGCTGCATCACACATACCAGTTGCCTGGCAGCCCAGTCGGAGTGGCCAGACTGTGTGTCTGACGTTCCAATGAGAGGCGCCAGAGGTGCATGATAAAAGTGTGAATGGAGCTGGCGGCTCTTTGAAATATGACCCAGGGAGAGGTAGCCGAGACCAGTCACAGCCTGATGCATGCCACACAGGCACCTGCGCATGTGGCGCGGCGGGGCGCACGCGCAGGTTGGGCGCCAGGCGCAGCGCGCCGAGCGTGGCGTTGCCGGGCAGGTCGCCGGGCGCGAGCTTCCAGACGACGCGCTGCGGCAGCGCGCCCAGCGCGGCCGCGACGCGCCGGAAGCCCTCCAGCCCGAACGTGCACAGCGTGCCCAGCGACGCATACACCACGCCGCTGTCCGTGCCCTCCAGCAGCGCCTGCGCGCGGCCGCCCATGCGCGTCGCCACAGGCAGCCTTGCAAGGGTATGTTTGGTGGGATGCGTTCTAAGGTGTTAAAAGGTGGTAGGCGGATATAGCAGCGTGGGGCTGCAACTGCCTGGCTTGCGGATCATGGAGCCTTGAGCCGCAGCCGCAGTGCGCAGAGCGCGAGCACGAGCTGCGGCATGTCGGGGCTGACCCGCAGAGCTTTGTGCGAGCTCGGACGAGCGTGGGGCGGGGCTGCGCTTGCCAAGCGCGCACACGACGGGTGGCCTGTGGGGTAACCGAGCACACAAGCGCTGCGGCTCCTGCCGGGGCGGGTCACCTCGAACTGCGGAGGCAGCGGGCGCGCGGGCCGCGGCAGCAGCGCGCCCACCAGCTGCACGTTGGGCGGGAGCGGGCGCGGCCACTCCAGCGCAAAGTCGCTGTTGTACCTGCCGCGCGGGCGCGGCGGCAGGCTATGCGCAGTCCTCGCAGTCACCAACAGCCGGTGTAACCCAGGGCAGCACAACAGGGCCAATGTTGCATCCTTCATGTCCGCTCTTGCGCCAATGGCGCCTAGTTGCCGGCAGGCCTGCCCGGTCACGCGCAAGCCGGCGCGCGCGCAGGCCGCCCGAGTGGCAGGGTCAGGGTAGGGTTAGCACGCACAGGAGCATGGCCGTGCCGTGGAGCAGCGCGCAGTTGAAGCATTTGACACTGAAGCCGGCGCACAGGCGCGCATACATGGGCGGCACACGCGCAGGCCGTGCAGGTGCTAGGGTAGGGTAGGGTTAGCGCGTACAGAAACATGGCCGTGCTGTGCAGCAGCTCGCGGTCGAAGCAGTCGACGCTGAAGCCGGCGCACAGGCGCGCATACATCGGCAGCACGCGCGCCTGCTCCACCACCAGGCTGCCAAGGTACACGGCCGCGTTGCGCACGCGGCCCAGCAGGCCCTGCGCGCCGCGGCGGCCCGCGCGGTTTGGGTCTGCCCAGAGCAACAGCCACGCCCACGGGCGAGCTGCGTGCGCGGCCCAGCCGTGTCTGCGAGTCACGGCCCTCTGGCGTTGTGTCCAGTCCGGCGCAGCCGCCGCACCCACATAGGCACGGTGTGCGCATGGGCTCAGCAGGGCCCTGTGAGACGCAGCCGAGCACTCTGGCGGTATGTGCTGTCATGAACCGCAGTCTATGGCCACAGCAGGGCATACAGCAGCACCCGGCACGCCACGGGGGGCATTGGCTGCGGCTGCCGTGGAGCGATTGGCCGCGCCAGGCGCGGGCGACCTGTCCCGGGCCGCCCCGGCCAAGTCAGCAGGGCCAGCAGCCTGACCGGGCGGCCGCACCATGTCGGCGGGCAGGCTGGTGCCAAACTGCGGCACGAAGGCCAGGCGGTTGGGCATGCTCTCCATGCGCCCCGGCACGAGCGGGTCCAGCAGCGGCAGCGCGCTCACCTGCGCGCAGCAGCCCCGGCGGCGCGCCTGGGCAGTGCTCGCGCGCATCTGCGTCCTGGGGTGATGCCTGGCGGCAGGCTCGCACTGGGCGAGGGAGATGCGCAAGCACAGGAGCGGCGCTCTGCACGCCAAGATCGCTCTGGTGGCGACCATGCTGCTTCTTCACAGCACGACCTCCGTCGGCACTGGCGCACTTTCCTGCCACCAGTCCGAGGGCGGCGGCCTTCCAGCCCGTCTCCTCCAGCCCCCTTGTGCTGAGTGAGCAAGCCCGGGACCCAGGCGGCGCACCAGCACGCGCGGCAGGCGCGGCGGCGAGCGCCCCTGCGCGCGGCCCAGCAGCTCGCTCTGGCCCATGGCGCACGCGTAGACCACGTCGCCCAGGACGAGGTCGGGCGCAAAGTCCTGCACCGGCCGGCTGCGTCATGAGCACTTGAAGAGTAACCCCGATCGTGCACATGTACTCGCCGCGCTGGACCTGAGCATACAAACAGGGGCTCTGGCAGCATGCCGTGGCCGCGGCGCCCTGTGCGACCTGCTCCTCCGACTCTCATGCAGGCAAGCGTTCCTGCACAGGCTGTGCGTGAAGCACGCTCGCATCAGCGGCAGCCGGCCATGCCTCGGGAGCTTCAATGCCATGCATGTCAGCCTCAACACGCCAGTCTAAGCGGTGCTCAAGCATGCATGGCAGAGGGACGGTAAACACCGTACTACCCTGCCTTACCACGCTTCAACCCCAGAAGCTTGGCAGTGCGTGTCCAGAACACTGCACGAGCCAGCTAGCTCGCCGGTGCACTAGCAGTGCACCCGCCTCTGCAGTATGGCGGGACGGGGCCGGCGCACCAGCATGGCGGCGGTGGCGGCCTCGTCGCGCGCGAAGCGCTCGCAGAAGTGCATCAGCGTCTGCAGGTACGCCAGGAAGCTCTCCAGGCTGCCCAGGAAGCCCGTGCCCAGCGCGTCGCGCGTGCCGCGCACCAGCTCCTTCACCTCCTGCCGCGCGTCCGCGCGCGCGCGCCTGAAGCGGCGATGATGCATGGCATGGCGCTCTGCAGTGTGCCACTGCGGTGGCTTACACTGTCTCGTGTGTGGGTAGGCCTGCCCTGTGTTGCACACACGAGGTGCACCTTCCGCAAGCCACGCGCGCGCGTGGCTGCGCCGTGCTGCACAGCGTGTACCCCGCGCACGCGCGCGCATCAGCACGCACAGCAGCTGCCCGCGCCTGCTTGCTGTAGGCCGAGTCATAGGTGAGCACGCGCAGGCGCGTGGAGTTGACCCTCGCCAGTGCGGGCAGGTCGCTCTCTGGGATGGCCAGCTGCGCAACAACCCATGGCTGTTTCAGAAGCCGAGCACAGTGGCTCACACGAGCTCTCGCATCAAACAGCAGGCAGGCATGCCTTCAACAGAAGCCCTTGACAACTAGGCAAGGATACAGGGGCCGTGGCCTCACCATCACGCTATGCCCCCTCTCTGCCAGTTCATTGACGATGACGGACATAACGAACAGGTGCGACTCCGCGCCGGGCAGCGGTATGGCCAGCACCTGCGTATGCGCGCGCTCAGCGGCCTCGGTTTGCACAAGACTGCTTAGCATTTCAAACTCGCGCCCTAGCGCGCTTTGCTGAGGCCACAGCGCACAGCTGCTGCCAGCAAGCAGCAAGGTCACTGCTAATACTTGGAGCAGGCACTGCTACGCTCCAGCAGCACAAGTGTGCGCAGGAGAACGACCCTGGTTGGAGCTACGCGCGTATGGGCGCTAGAGGCGGGTCACCTTGCCCGCCAACGTAGGCTCTGCCAGGAGCGGTATGGTTGCTACAGCAAGGGCGGCGGCTATGCGTAGTGAAACCCCTTGCCATCTTGCTGCAGGCTTGCGCATCGCAAGGCCCCCGGGCCCAAAGCGAGCTACCCCTTCACTTTGGGGAGGTACTTGAAAACTGGTGCTGACGTTTGTCCTGCTGTGATTGCTGGAAATACACTGAGTTCACGTACTCACGAGTGCGTTGCGCTGCTGTTGCGTCTGCTGAAAGTGCGGAAGTGCTGTAGCTAGCAGAGGTGCAAGCAGATATGCAAACAAGCTAGTACTAAATCATATGCAGACAGGACAGCCTGAGCTTGCTTAGCGTGCAACGGGCATTTTGAGCCCCAGGTGGCGTTCCATCTTGGAAACGGGGTTTTGGGCTGGGGGTAGCCCAAGACCGTAATTGCATAGTCAAACATGCATTCCCTTGAAGATTGCACATTCATAACCAGCAACGCTTTGAACTGACGCAATGAAGTGTGTTCTGCTGATACTAACATAGAGTGGGCTTGCAATGAAGCTGTGGCAGAGCTGACATGCTCTGCTATCCCCCTGCTGGACCTTGCTAATCAGAGGCACATGCAAGCCCACGCACACGACTTTGGCAAGCCAGGCATGTGGGCTCAGTCATGCTGGGCGGCAGCAACAGGGCCTGGACGCTTCAATTGATAGAAACCCTTACAGCGCTACAATACTGCTGCAAGGTTGAGCAAGTAAGTGAATATGGGCCCCAATGGCAGTGTCAAAACAAGGTTTCATGTGTGCAGGTGAAGCAAAGCATAAAGCATTAGAATGCGCGGCTTTGCACACAATTACGTAGCAAAGGCCTTGACTCAATACAAGTGGGCTGCTGGACCGCCACTGGTGAGCGCAACGCTACCAAGCTTGCGTCTGCCCGAAAGCTGCTGTCGTGCAGCGCCATACGCATTGTTGGACATGTGAAGTGCAAGGTTTGACAAAATCTGCTTCTGCAGACAACCTGGAAACAAGCGCATGGAGCACTGTCGTCAATGTTCTACAGGGGGACTGACAGCCAGGAGCCTCACGACCGTCGCCACCGCAGCAGGTAGTACAGAAACAGGACCGCGGCAACTATGCCACCTGAGATGTAGAGCGTTTGCCGCCGCTGCGGAGAGTCAAAGACCTGCGACAACGCAGCGTTGGCAGCAAACCCATCTTGGGGACGGACGCAAGGTGCACAGCTGCAGGCGGTGCAGGAACGCAGCTCAGATAGCGCGCAGGCTGTGCTGTGCTGCTCACTTGCATGTTGGCCTGACCCACTGTTCGGCACGAGACATGACCAGGTGTGCTGCTAAATTGGGCGTACCGAGCGGGGCGCACCCGTGTAAACCTGGTGGCGGCTGTGCCAATGCCCACCTGGACGCTGTTCATGCTGTCGCCCTGCCGGCAGCGCAGCAACCGGCTTGAGCTTGGAAGCAGGCCACAGGCCGCTGTGCAGCTCTGGCATCACCGGGGCATCACCGGGGCCTCACCAGGTTGTCCAGCACGCGGTTGTGTGAGTTGACCTCTGAGTGTATATTAGTGGTCAGCTGCGGGGACAAGTGAGCACGCCAGTCAGCATCACAGGCCAAGGGTGCCAAGGTGATACCAAGGTGTGCGGAGTTGAGAGCACACGCACTCAACGTTGAGTTACAGCACGGCACTGTGGTGAGCAGGGCCACCTGTCGCAACATGTGCACGCGGTCCCCCAGCGCGTCAACGTCCTTGTTGTTCTCACGCTCCAGGGACTCCGGGTCCACCTCTGCCTGTACGAGATGGGCTTGCAAATTAGTGTGAGCCAGCCTCGGCGAGCAGCCCGGCAGACAAAGACCTTGCGCAGACAGTCTGCACGCACCTGGGATGATGGCCCCGCACCGCCAAAGAGCGGGCCACCCCTCGCCCTGCGCGCAGCTCAGCCTCCCGTCCCTACCAGCAAGCAACACGAACCGATGCAGAGAGTCAGGGTCTGAGGGGCTGTGCGTGGGGCCACGCCTGGCGCCGGGCGCGGCCATGGTGCGCCTGCTGAGGTCAGCGTTAGTTGGCGCCACCTTCCTATGCCGCCCTCGTTCTGTTGCCGAGCGGCACAGGAGCTGCTTCAGAGCGCGCGGGCCTCAGCAGACTCCAGTGCCTCCACACCCGCCAAGGACGCGCTGTGACAGCTTGGTAACACAGATATGCTTGTCGTTGAGCTTGCCGGTGCTGCACTGTACCAATGGAGAGAGCCAGAGTGCTGCTTGAATGAATGAATTACAACCGTGTGTCGGCCAAATCTGGCCCCTGGCTGACTTCATCGTTCTCAAGAACACATGCAACGAGCAGCGCCCACCCGCCGGTCCACCCTCTTCAAACATCCTGCCCTGTGCATGCTGACAGATCTGTCAGCTTGACCAGCCATATCAGCTCCGCAACCCTCTTCAAAACAGGCGCGGACGGTCAGCGGCAGCATTCGTCCCTGCCAACTGGCGGGTGCTCGCGTGCCTGTATGGATGATGAGATCTTCCAGGGCGTCAGCTTTGCGGCGGTCAAGGAGCAGCTGCAGCTGCTGGGGCACGACCTGCCAGATGACGTCATCCTCGCCTATCTGACCGAGGACAGCCCGCCGCACCAACCCCGGGCAGACGCATGGCTGGAGGCCAGCTGCAGCGCGGCAGGCTGCCATGCAGACGGGCACGCAGGCGCCAGCGGTGAGCGCTGCCCGTTGGAGCCCGGGGAGGGCGGCCGGCCGCGGCCCTGGTCAGCCACGGGAAGGCCGGACGCACGCTGCAGCTTGCAAAGCCACAGCGACGTGGACCAGCACCCATGCAGTGTTGCTGGGAGCGCCAGCGCGTCCGACCTGGAGGGCACCAGGGCGCGCGAGGCCTACGATGAGGAGCAGCTGCTGTTGCTGCTCAGGCTGTCCGAGGTGGGGCGGCCCGTTACGCATGACCGGCCATGCGCGCCGCCGCAGTTTGCCCTGTGCTGAAGTGCATATAACAAGATGGCAGGTGCCGTAGCGCCTGGCACGCCACAGGCTCCACAACTTGGTGTGCATGAGACCGCCTCCTGCGCCCAGGCAGACGGCGCGCGCTCGGCGGATAGCCTGGCCGAGCTCGGCCACGCAGACTGGAGCGGCTACGAGCGCGCGGACTGCGCGGCGACGCTGCACATGTCCGCCAGGTGCGCAGGCCAATGCAGGCTCAGCCCGGCCTGCTTTGGGGGGGCCACAGCCTTGTCTGAGTGGGAGGTGTTGCATGAAGCGGACATGCTCTTCGAGGCGCAAGGGGTGGCCAGCATTCCTCTGGCTGCCGGGGACGTCTGCGAGAGCGCCGGGTCCCTTGCTTCGGCAGGTGCGTGCTATCGCCCATGGCGCAGCAGTGGCCGAGCGAGCAGCGGCGGCCGGAGAAGGAGCCGCAAGCGCTCAGCAGCCGCGAGCTCAAGCAGCGTGCTGCCGGATATGCCGCGGCTGAGCTGCGGGCCCCTGGTCAGCCTGGCGGCGACGGCGGGCGCGTCGCGCAGCTCCCGTGCAGCCCGCCCGGCAACGCTGGCGGGGCCACGGGCGTGCTGTCCCCGCCCTGCGCGGAGGCGACTGCCGCCCACGCGGCGCCGGCAGCAGGGGACTGCGCCAGGCAGGCTGGGAGCTCGCATGCGGAGGCGCCCTGTGACCTCGCATGGGGCGGCGTAGTGGCCCAGGGACGTGCGTCGGCCGCGCAGCGCCACGCTCGCGAGCGAGGCGCAGTGGCGCGTCACACAAGCCTGGACCAGGCGCGCCGCTGGCGCCCCGCTGGCGCCGAGGGCGCGGGCAGCGGCAGCGACAGCGGCGCGGGCGGCGCGGCCGCCCCAGCAGACGAGCAGCCATGGCCGCATGCGGGCCTCCAGCCCAATGCCGCGCCGCCGGCGCGCCCAGGATACTACGACCCGCCGCCGAGCGGCCGGCGCGGGAGCCAGCCGGCGCGGCCGGCTCATGTGCACCGGAGGAAAAGCGAGCCCGCTGCACGCTGCGAGGCCGGCGACCACCGCTACCATGGCGACTGTGACGCGGAGGGCTATGCGGGCCCTGGCCGCGAGCGGCGCCCGGCCAGCGGTGCAGGCCCCAGAGGCTTTCACAGCCCTGAGCGCTGGCCGCGTCTGCGCGGCCGCGCCGCCGCGGGCGCATCCGCTGACAGCTCTGCTGCAGACTGCGCGAGCCACCCTGCGCACGACCCCGCGCGCAACCGCGCGGTGCTGGCTGCCGCCGCGCGGCGGCCGCCGCGGGTCGACCGCGTGGCGCGATACCAGTGCGTGCTTGCAGCTCGCCTGCGCTGCCTAATCCTGGCACAGTTGCACTGTAACACAGACAGCGTTGAGTCATGCCATCCTGTGTGCAATTTCGTGCAATCCCTATGCGCGTGTATGCTACAGGCTGAGGAGTGGTGGGGTTTTTTGCTCTCAGCACATCTGCAGCACAAAGCTTTGCGCCTAGCCAGCGCGGACGTGCATGCTGCTGCCATGGCTGCCGCATTCACTGAAGCCTTGACCTTTGCAGGGCATGCTGGAAGGCGTGTGCGGTAGATCGTGTCCGCACAAGCGGACTTTGGAACAGGGCGCGGCCTGTAGCGATGCGCCGCGTCGTGGCCTGCCGCGCGTGTGCAGCGCCCCCAGGCTCACAACACGAACGCTGTGCGCGCCAGGGAGATCAAGCGCATCTGGGACAGCGACCCCTTCCTGCGCGCGGGCGGCGGCGGCGCCATCCCGACCGCGCACCGGCCGCCGGCGGGCTTCCGCGAGGCGTTCGAGGCCGCGCACGCGGCCGAGGCGGAGGAGCGCGCGTACTGGGCGCGCGTGTATGCTGCCGGCGGCGTCGACTGCTCCGGCGGGCACTGGAGCAAGTGAGGCGCCCGGGGCTCGCATGAGGAGCATGGTGCGGTAGGGAGGGCGCGCCGCGTCAGCCAGCAAGCTTATACGAGACGCCGTGCGCTTGTGCATGCAAGCAAGGCGGGAGAGTGCGCCTGGTCCTGGCTTGTGCGTGGTGGCGCCTGGGGTGGCAAGGCTGGCATGGCTGTGGACAGTCATCGGGGGTCGGACGCATCATGCATTTGCCGCAAACGCACGCAGGCATGTCGGTACATGCAAGTCTGCTCTCACCAGGTCGCCATGCGTCTTTACATATGGCGCCTGAGCATGCCTGCAGCGCGCGGCCATGTTCACGGCGTGCCAGCATCACAAGCCACAAGCTGGTGAGCTTTGCCAGCACCAGCACTTCTGTGACCGTCCGCAGCGGCCCCCACACAGCAAACACTTACTGTTGCGAAAGCTCAGTAACTGACATTTGTCACCGCTCTGTAAGTACACCCTCGCACCCTCAACTCACTCAAACCGCACAAGGCCGGCACGCAGCCTCAGTTCTCGAAGGGCGCAAACACCACCACCGAGTTGTGGCCGCCAAAGCCGAACGAGTTGGAGATGCCGGCGGTAATCTTGTGCGCCTGCTTCACGTTGGGCACGGTGTCGATGTCCGCCACCTCGTCCACCAGGTTGTCCTGCGCGCGCGGGGCATGCTGATCAGATCAAACCAAAATCGCTGGTGCTGCGCTGTGGTGGCAGTCATGGTCCACCAGGCTGTCCTGCGCGCACGGGGCATGCTGGAAAATCAGACCTTTATTCCTGGTGCTGCATTGGGGTGGCAGTCATGTTTGCTGCTCGACCACCAGCCTTTTTGCATACAGAATGGCATGCATGTCAGTGCGGGTGATGATGGATCCTCGGCGCGGGCCTGCACGAGGTACGGCTGAGCGCGCCTGGTTGAGCGTGGGGTGCACGTAGCCGGTGCGGATGGCCTGGATGGTCGCGATGGCCTCCATGCCGCCGGCCGCACCCAGGCAGTGCCCGATCAGCGACTTGGTGCCGTTGATCTTGATGTGGCTCACGTCGCTGAACACGGCCTTGATCGCCTTGACCTCGGCCACGTCGCCCACCAGCGTGCTGGTCGCGTGTGCGTTGATGTAGTTGACCTGCTGCCACAGGGTAGGGTTAGGGCGCATTGATGTAGTTGACCTGCCGCCCGCGCCTCGTACCCTAAAATACTGCTCAAGCCCTCCGCATGCAGGCCAGGGCTTCCAGTACTCGCTCTACATACACGCTTACAACCGCGCCAGCCCGTGAGAGAACCTTGCGCCCTCCCCTTACCCTAGACCCTCAGCGTGGCGCGCCTGGTCGCGCTCGATGCCCGAGTTCTTGAGCGCGAGGTTGATGCAGGTGGACACGCCCAGGCCGTCCGCGCGCGGGTCGGTCATGTGGTACGCGTCGCACGTCACCGCGCCGCCCAGGTACTCTGCCAGGATCGGCGCGCCGCGCGCCTGCGCGCGCAGCGCCCGCGGTGCTGCCCTGGCTCGCACGTGCCTCGGCAAATGCTGCACTTGCGCACAGACACGCTTCAGGCACGAAACCTTGACATGCATGCGCAGAAGTGTTTTGCACCTGTGCAGACAACTTGCAAGATTGGCAGTGTGCCCATCGTATCTTGTACGGCACATGAGATCAGAGGCCCAGCTCATGCGCTTTTCAAGGGCCAGCAGCAAAACTGTACTAGGCATGGAGCACGCACATGCTGAATCACACAGGACTGCTCATGCAAGTGCAGGCAGCAGAGAGGCGCGGTAGAGAGGCGCAGGTGCGCGGCCGCACCTGCGCGTGTGCGAGCGACTCGAACACGAGCACGCCGGCGCCCTCGCCCATGACAAAGCCGTCGCGGCCGGTGTCCCAGGGCCGCGACGCCTTCTCCGGCTCGCTGCTGCGCGACGACAGCGCCCTGCGCGCCAGGGTTTGCTCTCCTGGATCAGCGTCGCGTGGCGGCGCGCACCGGCAGGCCATGGAGCGGCTTTGCACGTAGCGCATGAGCGTTGCAACGGTGTGCGCACGCATTCATGCATGCACTGTGAGAAGTGCAGGTGCGACGAATGGGCTGATGCATGCCCTGCTTCAGCGCGCCCCTGCTGACAAACTGCCAATGCTGGTGTGCGTATGAGAGGGCGCACCGGCACGCAACAAAGCCGCCCAGGCCGACGGGGATGATGGGCGCCTCGGAGCCGCCCACGATCATGACGTCGGCCTCGTTCTGGCGGATGTGGTTGGCGGCGGCCACAAACGCGTAGTTCGCCGTCGCGCACGCGGTGGAGATGGAGTAGTTGGGGCCCATGAAGCCCGTCTCGATGCCCACCAGTGCGCCCCCCCTGCCGAGCAGCGCATACCTTCGAAACGCTCACTTGGCAGCATGCACCGGTGCAGCCTCAGCGTGACCGGCTCCGGCATGAACGCGCGTGTCTGCATGCCTGCAGAGCGCCGGGACTCTGGCAGCGCCTCCATGTCCTGAACTGCCAGCGCACCCGCCAGCCGAAAAATCCGTTCTTGCGGGCCACGGCCGCGCGTGGCGCGGGGCGCGGGCGCACATGTTGGTGATGGCGTAGGGGATGAAGAAGGGCGTGATCTTCTTGTAGCCCTTCTCCACCAGGTTCTTGACGCCGTCCTGGAAGATGGTGAGCCCGCCCATGCCCGACCCGATCAGCACGCCTGCGCGCGGCGCGCAGCGCGCCTCGCCCACCTGCATGTCCAGGCCGCATGCAGGAGCCTGGGCTGCACACAGCGTTGTGACAGCGCCCGGCGTCAGAACGGCGCCTCCGCCACAGCATCACTTGGATGTGCATATCCTGAACGTGCCCACTGTGCGTGTGCACCACTCCAAAGCTGACACGCTCGGCGCTGGAGGGACAACGCCTGAGCACAGCACACCACGCGTGACTCCTACAGGTCATGTCAAGTGCGCGCGACCACGCCCCGCGCACACCCGCGCGCGTCTTGTCCAGCTTTGCGACCGCATCAGGGTTGTCGTCCTGGCAAAGCCCCGCCGATTTGAGCGCCTTCTTGGCGCTGACCAGCGAGTAGGAGATGCAGTCGTCGTACCGCCGCGCATTCTTCTTGTCTATCAACCTGGGTGCGAAACACCCATGGACTTGCTCACCAGCTGTTGAGAAGCGTTGCCGCCAAGGGGGGCAGTTCGCTGGTCGGATCGCACGTAAAGCAAGGGAGGTGCATGCTGTGACCATCAGGGCAGACCGTAAGAGGCCAGCAGCGGCTGCACAACGTCTGCGCACAGCAGCGCCGGCCAAGCAGGCCGGGTGGGCGGCGCACCCCTCATTGTCAAAGTCCTTGATCTGCGCCGCAAACGTGGTGGGGAACTCAGACGCGTCAAAGCGCGTGATTTGGGACACGCCGGTCTTGCCCTCCAGCAAGCTGCGCGCACAGAGAACACACCCATCAAACACACCAGCTTGTCAGCCCTGCACAAAGCAAGTTCCCCCAACAATCATAAATCTTGTACGACAGAAAGGGGGGTGGAGCAGCTCGGAACCCTCAAATGCATGGGCTCACACGCATGCGATGCGCATGCATGACCATCCAGCACTGGGCACTAAACACGCCCCCAGGCAGCATGAAACAAAACAATATTGGGCTGTGACTGCCATGATTTGTGGTAAGGAAAAGGAACATGCAAAATGTACACATTCTTCAGGGATAGATTATGATGCAAAAGTTCTGACGGACTTTCAGCAGATACCTGTCATCCATGCAGCAGGTGCACGCCTCCCATACAGAAAGCAATGACCATGTCGAGCAATGCAGCGTTGCAGCACTTGGCAACAGCCTTCCTTGGCCCCCCAACACAACCAGCGGCGCGCCTGTTGTAAAACTGCTCGACATCGTTCCCGAACACCGATGCTACGCCCATCCCAGTGATGACCACACGCTTGTGAGGGTCAGTTTCCTTTACGGCCGCCCGCACGACCACCGCTCCTGCCGCAGCCACTCAAGTCGTCTGCAAGGTCAGGTGACCTCGTCTAGCACAACAAGGCACGCATACATACTGGCATCTGCTGTCTCACAAGCGGAAGAGAAGCTGTGCAGTGTGCACTTGACACTCTGGTCAATCTGACCTGGTGTGCTCACCCGTGAGCCCTGAGCTCAGCCTTCAGCTGGACTTGAAACTGAGGTCCTGCACAGCCTACAGCGAGTTCCCACTCCCACCAATGCGCATAGTGTAGATGACAAGCAAGCGTGCTCTCACTCTGAACTACCAATATGAATTCGCCAAGATACGGCACTTGCAATTGCATAGCAGTTGCTATTAGCAAGTAGACTCCTCTCTAGGACTCCTGTAAGCATGCACTCCTTGCCAAAGCTCGCTTTGCTACGCTCGGCAATACTAAGGGCGTGCCTCTGCGTGATGCGCCGCACTGAGCGCTGCCAGCCGCAGGTGCGGACCGCCAGCATTGCCTATCCAACCTGCACAAGCCTGTGTAGGCGGCCATGCCGCTGTGCAGCGTGTGTGCAGGCATGCTATTGACAAACGCCCTGTGCCAGATGTGATGGCCTTGCCCAGGACAATCCAGGGAAGTACCTACAACTTAGCTCAAGCGCTATAGTACACGCTTTCTTTGAGTGAACACAATGCGCTTGTCAGTGGACAGGTGTGCGGTGTGCGCCACAGCCATTGGGCCTCGAGCGGCCCAGAGCAATTGGCAGGCCCTGGGAATAGCACTGGGTGGTCCCTCCTCAATGGCCTGTCAACCCACATCCTATCATGTTGTACTAGAAACGACACTCCACGAACAGACACACAGAAACTTAACGAAAAGCAGAATACAGCTGCATTGTACACTCTCACAGTCTACTCACTCAGAACTTCATCCACTTCTTGTGGCGCTCGCGCGAGTGTACGGCCTGCTCTGCGCTCGCGCCGGCCGTCTCCGCATCTGCCAAACTACGCTCTGCTTCCACCAGCTTGCGTGCAATCTGCAGGCCGCGCAAATCCCGTCACGTCGGCACTGCTCATCACTTGCAACTGGCGTTGTTGTTTTTTATGAAACACGGTTTTTATGAAACACATTACAGCCCGCCTGTGGCACACAAACACAGAGTAAGCAATTAATGCGACAAGCGTGCAGCAACTAAATCCTGCACCGCAATTGGTACATAAAAGCCAACATAACCAAGTTGCATGCTCTCGGTAAGAAGTCAGCACGCACCTGAGCAGACATGGCCTTGTCTTTCACGTTCCGCACGGCCATGGCCTTCAGGCGAGCGACCTGCTGCCGCAGCGCAAGCATGACGTCCTGCACCCCACCCCCGCACCAGGCACCACAAATTAGAGCTACTCATGCATTCCAGATGATCACATGCCACATGTTTGCATACCGCCCTGCCTTATTTCCTAGGTTCAGGCCTGAAACATGCAGAGTGGAAGAATGCATGTAGTTCTGCACTCGACAGCGCATGCATGGTCAGCAACATGGCCTATTTGATCTACTGGCCGCAGGATGCAAACCTTGGCATTAACCATTGCCGCAGCACTGTAGGACCCTGTTTTACACACCAGAGCATGGCATGCCTGCTAGAAACCTGACATACAGCACCGAACACTGGCCCGCAGTCTCGCGTCCGCGCCTGCTGCGCGGCCAGCGCCTGCCGGCTCGGCGGCGCAGCCTTCGCTGCGCCGCCGCTCGTGGCGCCAAAGTACCTGCCGGCCGCGGCAGCGCC
>JAABUV010002737.1_pt1 | contig 23419 bp, 23 predicted proteins | sample 5559971 | NCBI WGS metagenome assembly JAABUV01 (sample SAMN10711881, study PRJNA513362) | rock metagenome | isolation source: Antarctica rocks | place: Antarctica: Victoria Land, Knobhead nord | collected 2015-12-19
TTAGTTTAATCTTTGCTAACTCTTGCTTAATCATGTATGATTGCTTCTTCTCTGCATTTTGTGCTTTTTCATTATATATATTGAGCAACAAAATCTCATTCGAAATTTTATTATTTGCTATCATTATTGTTTGTATGTCTTCGCTGTTGACTATGTCTGATCTTGATGTGCAGATAAACTCTTTTATGTTTTTTGCAACAAATATCAGTACTCTGATTCAAGTTTTCTAAATATTTGGTTTGATGCATATAAACAACGAATGCAAGATTGTTATATTCTCATCTCTCATTCATGATTCTTGCAGAATAACAATATTCGCTCTGATTTTTGCAAACTTCATGCACGCATGCATGATTTGCATTGATGTTGCGCAGTTGTGCTGTAGAATTCAAATATTCAATTCGTTTGCAAAGCTTTCATCATTTGCAATATTTTGAGAGTTTTCTGATGTGATACTCATTACAATTTCTCGATCAGATGATCTCTTTGAGTGCTAATGAGCTGAGCTGTCTGATATGTTTCACACATTACGCTATATGCAAAGTGTGCATTTTGACAATTACAGCACTTTGATATTATGTGATTGCATGTGAGCAGCGAGCATTTATGCTTTCATGTCAGATGATTTCGTTTACAAAACAAGCATCTTGATGATTTATTGCATTTGTTCTGCAAATGTTTGAATGTTTGACATCTCTGACACTGATCATTTGATTGATACTCTCAATATTTGATCATTTGATATGTTGATCTCGCTGCTAGAACTCATTTTTTCAAATGTTTTTATGCTTCGACTTTGATTTTGAACATCAGTATCACTGAAGCATGATTCTTTCTTGCTTTATTTTCATCTTTTGATAATCATATTGAGTTGATTATCAGCTTCAATTCAGAATTGTACTTCTCTAGCTCGATTCTCAGATATTTTATTTCAATCTTCATGTTGAAGATATTAATTTTCAGACTGTGTATCACTATCTTGTATTATTTTTCATTCTTCTTGATACTTTTGACTTTGAATATATGCTTTCATATATCTCTTTGCTTCAGTAAAGCTTTCGCGATGTATTTCTCTGAAATCATTAGAGCAATATTGTTATCTCTTTATGTTTTAGTCATTGTATTGACTATTATGTCAGACTTTGTCTTCTTCAGTGCGTTATTCACTGCATTGCGCATTTTCATTGCTTGTAAGATTCAGTTCTCATTTTTTGAAGTAACTATCAATCTTCTTTCGCAATATGATATTTCTTGTGATTTTGACGAGAATTTCTTGATAATCAGGTTTCATTCGCCTGCATTTGCATTCATATTTGCATTTATGTTTGCATTTGCATTTGCGCTTGTGACTTAAGCTGCTTTTTGCACATATGTAAGCTTCTGCATTGATTTTTGCGAATTTTGCATGACTTGCAACGTTTGCGAAATCTGCGTCTTCTGCAAGATTTGCAAATTATCTGTCATTTGCTTTGTATTGATTTTCTTTTTAATGTTTTCAGCATTTTGTTGAATCAATTGTAGAATAATCTTCAGTTTGTTGTTTGTTTAACTTTGAATTCAATCAATTTGCTTCTGAATTGAGTTTTCTATGCTTTCGTTACATGCTCTTTGAATGTAAATTAAGCTATAACTTATAGTCTCTTTCTGTTCTGATATTGCTTGTCTTAGCTGATTGACTGCGAATTCAATTCTTTCGCGCAGTCTCTTTATCTGCATCTTTTTAAAGATGACATCGTAGCACTTGCTAGTACTAACTTCAATGCTAGCTTCTTTTTGCGAACTTTTCATCGCTTTTCGCTTTTTCATTTCTTTGAATTTCACAATCGCTCATGTTTGCTCTTTTTGCTGCGAATTTGCATTTTGTAAATTGATTGTATTCTTGTTGTTGTGCGCATTTGCATGTGAATTTAGCATTAATGCATCAAGTGAACTAAACATGTATTGCGTTTTTCTATTTGCTGATGTAAGCGATTTTTGTTGACTGCAAAATAAATCAACAATGTCGTTTTGCAGTTGTTTGCTTGTTGACAAACTCATGCTAAGTTCATTTCACAGATCTGTTTCAATCTTTAACGTTGACTTTTTAATTTCTATCATCGACGTTTTGAGTTCTGACACTGAGCTATTGCTTCTGCTGAGTTTCGCGTTACTATTCGCGAAACTGAGCGAGAAAGAATGCATAAAGCGACTCTTTATATTTCTTTTCATAGAGAATTTTTTCAAGTTTTGAGCTTCAAACTTCTAGACAATTCACTTGACATCACTTAAATATTTCTTTAATCTCTTATTCAGAGCGTTTCACGTAGACAGTAACTTTAGTGTAGAGATTTCTCAATTTCTATCTTGAAATCTGCAATAGATTGCTCTTTATTATCAACTTATGTTAGATGAAAATGATATAAATTTAGTCTTCAAGAATCTAGATTACTCTTTTTAATAGAAAATGCTTGATGCAATTGCTTTATATTTCATGTATTAAAGTAGTCGTGTTATTTCGCTCAGAATAGTAATGACTGATCTTGACTTATTGTCTTGCACATCAAGAAAAGATAAAACAGATAGTGATTTGATAAGAAATGCTGTACTTCTCTGAAACAACGTTATTCTCTGTGCAATCTTCGAGTGCAAAAAGAGTTCGATTTCGATTTTTGCATCAGTACACAGTCTTCTGTGCTGTTCTGAAGTTGATTGATGACTTGTTCTTTTCATGTAAGTTTGCTCTTTAATTTATCAATCAAATTACTGTCTGAATTGATGATTCTTTCTTCTGTGTTGATGATCTCTCGTTTCGTCGCCGATTTTAATCTGCGTGAGCGTAAAAAATTTCGAATTTCGAATTTTGACTTGCAACATAATTATCTGTAAAGTTATTGAGTCGAATAAGAGCTTGTTTTGATCGTATGATTGTGCTCTATAACTTGTCGATCGATTTGATATATCATATGCTTCGATAAATCGCTGTCACTAAATGAGCTTTTGTAGAAAATTTCTATGTTTTTCGTCTTTTTTTAGAGTAATAGTGAAAATAATGATAAAAACAAAGCTTTTAAAATAGTTTAAAGTGACAAGAATATTTATTTTTTTAACATGTAATTATCGATCAGCGATGAAACTCACCTGTACGCGATGCTGACTACGAACCTACTGTTTAGCTACAGTAGAGTCTAGAGATTATCAAAAGTTTGAATAACATCGAGACGCTGCGTAATGATGAAGCGCTGTGCGTTGATCGCGTGCAGAGTTTTCGCGATCGCGCAGACTTCGATAATCTCAATGCGCATGCTACAAAAAGCAATCTGCACGCAGATGAGAAAGTCAAATAGAACGCAGAACTACGAGGGAAATCGCTTATGAAAATCATTCGATTCAGTACCTCGTCGTCGTGATGACGAGAATTGAAACAAAACACTCTCGTGTTTGATCTGTTGAGAGTGATTAGCAGAAAGAACTCGAATCACGAACATTCTTTAAATCTACGTGCTAACTACGTATAGATCTTGTTAAGACTGCGTGCCTGTTACTACGACACAAGCAACTCACGAGACTCGTTAGATTCAACACGAGCAAACTCGAGAGTCTCGTTAATATCGTTTAACAGACGTTCAGACACAGACATTCTATACGTGAGCAATACGCTGGCGAGAAGACTTCGTTAAGAGAAGAGAAACACAAGCGAGTTAGTAGAGAATGATCGAACTACGCTGCCTGATTAGAAGTGTAGCATATGAACATCTCTGCAAGACACGATCAATCTGCACGAGAAAGATCTCTGCAGATAACGCGAAACAGATGAGTTGCACGCCTTACAAGCGAAGCGAGCGTCTGCGAGGCGTGATATACAATGACGACGACTGTCAATCTCGAGAATCTCATTCCTTCACTGAGCTCTGATTCTCGAATGCCTTGATGATAGAATCAACCTCTAGTCAAAGACATCGTCTGTATAGCTCGAGAGAACAGTAGCGTGTGTCGATGTGATTAGAGAAGAAATCGACTGCAATACGTCTGCGACTCATGCTTAAGAAGTAAACTGCCGAAATCTGAGCAGTGAGAGATCTCATTCGTCTTGAACTGTGAATCTGTCGCGAGAAAACTCTCTGAGTAACTTCTCGAGCCTAAGGGGAAAATCAGCATAGAGATCGTGCTCTATGTATGTTGCATGCAACGTATACAACATATTTTCGATAGAATTCATTTGTACGTGATGTTGACTACGAATCTTTTGATTCTATTCTGTGTTCAAATAGAAGTCAAAAGAGTCAAGAGATCTCAATTCGACGCAGTTCAAACGATGTTAGAACGTTGCGTGATCAGAAAAGTCGTCGTGCAGAGTTTTCATTCACACGACAACATTTTTCCTAACAGTCACAATCAATCTACGAAGAAGATTAATGACATGTCAATGTCAGTAAGAGATGAAAAGATACTACTAGTGAAAAAGACAACTCAGATAAAGAGTCTGCGAGTTGTGACTACAAGTGATCGAAGAATTTGCGACTCGTCGACTGCGTCGATATCGAAACGTCTTCATCACATCGACAGTGTCGTCGAGTAATTGATGAAAAGATATCAGATAGAATAGTCATCTCAAGTATTGAGAGACGTGACTACAGTGCTCGAAGAAGTAGTGACTCGTCGATCACGCTGATATACTGAAGAGACTTGAGCTCATCTTCTTTACTTGACGTCAAGTCATTCATCTATTCACATGAAAAATCGAGAGCTCAAGAGAACGATCAGAACGCATTCTCTTTCATTGATCAGAGTCAAACATCAAACGATTGCGATTGCATGTTTATACTAACAGTTCATTCAACGTCTACGTGACACAAGTCAAATCAAGAGAAGAAAAGAGTTACTCAGTACAATCACACTCTATCTTCTCATCGTGTGTATCTCTCTTTCATCACATATTTCTCTGCTCAATAAATGACAATCATTGAGTAAGAGAACACAGCTCTACGTACGTTACAATCACGAGCATCACGAATGCAAAGAAAACGTCTTTCGTCTTCGAATCGAGAATCGAATCGAGACATTGTTGTATAGAATATCGTCAATGAAGAGCAGAGCAAAGACGATGCGTCATAATCAAACAGCACAGACACTCTCATTAAGAGTTTACTCGAGCGTCATGCGCTGAATAGAAGCTATAGATTCATTACTTGATAACACAGTGTCAATCTCATTGTTTTGACTGCGCGAAGCAGTCGTATAGACGACGAGTGATTTTCTTCCTCAGAGAGTTTTGTTCACTCGATATAAGTAGCATAGAGTCTCTCATGAGTCGAGCCTAAATCGATGTCACAAGAATGTATGAATTACAATTACAATATATTTTTTTCTCTTCATTAAGTGCATGCAGTTTATGACTATGACACTGTTTAGACGCTGTATATATGCTATGTTACATGTAATTTAATCAAAGTCATTACTTTATATCTTGTGATGATCAGATTTACTAAATGAGTAAATGAGATTTATAAGAATGATATGACAATGTGATATTCTAAGCAAATACACAATGAGTATATATTATGATAGAGTAAAAACAATCACAACACATGCAAAATGAACTTTTAAAAAAAGCATTAGAAATGAGAGAGAAAGAATCAAGTAAACGAATAAACAATGACAAATTGCATGAGCAGCAGTAATGCTGATTCAATAATGATTGCAAGCAGCGTTGACTCGTTGCAGAGAGACAGTGATGTAAAGTCTAAACATTCACGCAATGATGAGACAAAAGTTATCAGCATCATTGATTTACTAACACAGACATCAACATTAAAGAAAGAAAAGAACAAAGATCACTCATGAAAAGAAGTGATTTTAGAGCTGATTCAACGTCTTTGAAACATCTCAGAAAGAAAGATTGAAAGTCAAGATGTATTCATTATGAAAAATGTATAAAAGTTGAAAATATTCATTCAACTTCTTAATAAACAATTACAAACATAAGAAAATATGCATTTTACATTCAAAACATCATCATGAATTAATGTAGCAAGAAAAGAAGTGATAATGAGAAAGCAGTAACTCAGAAATAATCTGTCATTGCTTTGCAAAAGACGTGAAATTCTAATGAAAATAGTGAAGAGAAAAGAGATGAAAAAGATACAAAAGAAATCAATTGATCAAATCTTTTAAGAAATTGCAAACGTGTTGATGATGCAATGAGATTTAATAGTGTCGCTTTGCAAGCTTGAAAGCAAAGATATTGCACTTCACGTGATGAGCTTGAAAACTCAAGCAACTCTAGAAAAGTTTCAGACATGAGTGAAGAGAATTGCAAGCTTAGCGCATGTAATGCATAAAAGCTTCACAATACTAACACATGATGTATGCATCACATTGAACACAAGCAATCAGAAGATAATCATCAAAAGATTGATAAAAAACAACGTAAAACTTCATAAAGATTTAAAGATGCTGAGAATAACTTAACTCAAGAAAATAGTTGAAAGTGAGAAGATTCACTCATTGTTCATCATAAAGATCATGATCAAAACAATGATGAATCAACTATTAAATGTAAACATGCTGAATTTATATCAAGAATGCTTATGCAAATTGTTTAAAAAGAACTGTTGTATCACACAATGTTATAAATGCTTTGATTTTGATCATATGACTAAATTCTGCAAAAACAAAGAGTGTTGCTTCAAATGCATAAACAAACATCACATTGAAAGATGTGCTATGTCAATGAATAAAAAATAATGCGTAAACTGCAATGATAGTCATGAACTCTGAAAACATTCATGTTTCAAGTGAAAATTACAAATAAAGCAATCAGAAGAAATCTTTTGAAACAGATTAATCAGATACTTTGAAGCATTGAAAGATAATTACTTATTCTCTTCTTTCTCTTTGAACTTCTTGAGTTCAATGAATTTCATGAGTTCAATGAACATCTCAATGATGACAAGCAGTTGAAACATCAACAAGTCAACATGACAAGTGATGAAAGTTAAGAAAAGATGAGTTAATTACTCTTCATGCATGATTAGTGACTCAGAAGACATGACATCTGAACAAACATAGAAATGTTAAATCAGAAAATGCAAGAGATTCTTGATGATTAAAAGCATACAAAAAGCTGTCTTTGCACAGAGTTAACAACAGCTACAGATAACTTTATGATGAATTAAATCTTTCTGCGAATTCTACAGTATAACATCAGAAAGTCATTGAAAATTCGGAAATTATTTCTGATAAACAGAGAAATTTGTAAATTCAACATAATAATCATTCAGAAACAAGATTGCAACATCAACGTTTCACAAATGTTTAACTTGACTCATAACTTCTTTCATCTAATGAAAGACTCATCATTTCAAGCAAAAACATGCATTTATGTCAACAAGCATTTAAAACTCAATTAATGAGTGATGAAAATCATTGAATTAAACATCTGTTTAATTAAGTTACAAACTAGCAACTTGAAAGACGAGATACAGATGCTACAACTCATAAACGTTTACAATTTATGTTCGCTGTTTATCTTTTTTACAGAAGAATCATTTACTATTTCTCGTCTGAATGAACTAATTAAAAATGATTGCAAACAGTTAATTGTAGAAGATTTCAATCTGCATTACTCACATTGAAAAGATAGAAGATGCTTTACTCATCATACAACAACTGATGCTTTACTAGACATCATTATGAATGTGAAACTAAAGCTATTGCTTGAATCAGACACAATTACTAGAAAGACTCACAATTAACTCATAACAATAAATTTAGCGTTTAACAGCGAGAAAATTCAATTTATAATACACAAATGTAAAATTAAAACTAATTTACATCAGAAATTTGATCATTTTTTGATTATTACAAAGTTGTGTTTATGCACATCTTTTATGCAGCTCACAACTCATTGATTATGAAAGAAAATGAACACAGAAGCATTAAACACTCATTTAAGAATACATCTTTTCATTAATCATTTTCTCGATGACAAGACAGCAATAAATGACAGAGTAGTTGAGATCATTCATATGTTACAAGAAATCATCAAGAAGTCTACTTCTTAAGCAAAGTCATTGAATTAAGCATGAGACTTTTGAAATCAGATTTGCTTGAAAGTTGTGACAAAATCATGATGACTATGAATCATATGAAAATTGCAAAGTACTTTAGAAACATGAAACAACTATTTGAAATACAACGATCACAAAAACAAGATCATTAAAGAAACAAAATGTTCATATTTTAAATCACAGATGCATAAGCTGAGCAATGAATTGAAATCAATTTAATGCTTTGCAAAATGAGTCAGAATTAAAAGTCAGTTACTCAAGAAACTTTCATAGTTTTCATCATTAAAGAGCAATGATTTTAATCACATAGCAAATTCATTCAAAGAAAAAACAAAGATGCTACAAAAGAAGTTCTTTTCATTATCATTTCAAGCAGACATCAGCAACATTTCAAGATTATTTATATTATTAACAATGTTGTTCAATTCAGTCTTATTGCAAGATGAGATGAAACAGATGATTCAACGAGTAAAAGTTAACAAAGCATCAGATGCATTCAAAATTTCAAACTTTGAAATTTGATGAAATCAGCTAAAATTGACTACAGACTTATTAAGCTAGCATCAGTCAAAAACATCTGTTTAGTTGAGCTTCTAGCTCACAAGCTTTAATAATCACTCATCAACAATTAATAGCTAGCTACAAGCACTTGTATCTTTTGATGACAGTCATTTGCTCAAAAGATATAATGCGCAATACATGTTCACTTTTCATACGTTTCTACATTCAAGATTCATATGTAATCAAATAAATTATTTGATGAATTGATTATTTAAGTAGCTATTTAACCATCTATTTAAACATGAAGAATGCTTGGTAGAAAATCATGTAGAGAGTCATGAAGAATGCTTGATAGAAAAACATGAAGAGTGCTTGATAGAGAAACATGAAGAATGCTTGGTAGAAAAACATGAAGAATGCTTGATAGAAAAACATAAAGAGTGCTTGATAGAAAAACATAAAGAGTGCTTGATAGAAAAACATAAAGAGTGCTTGATAGAAAAACATGAAGAACGCTTGGTAGAAAAACATGAAGAATGCTTGATAGAAAAACATGAAGAGCGCTTGGTAGAAAAACATGAAGAGCGTTTAATAAAGTGCTTGATAGAAAAACATGAAGAGCGCTTGATAGAAAAACATGAAGAATGCTTGATAGAATGCTTGGTAGAAAAACATGAAGAGCGTTTAATAAAGTGCTTGATAGAAAAACATGAAGAACGCTTGATAGAAAAACATGAAGAACGCTTGGTAGAAAAACATGTAGAAAGTTATGTAGAGAGTTATGTAGAAAGCATTGTTTGACTTATGTTATGCGCTCAATTAACGCGTATTTTGAAGCATGTAGAATGTTTGATAAAGCATTTGATAGAAAGCTCAGTCAATAGCTCAATAGATAGCTCAGTAGAAAGATTGATAGAAAGATTGATCGAAAGATTGATCGAAAGATCAGTAGAAAAATCGATCGAAAGATCAGTAGAAAGCTCACTAGATGACTTGATCAAAAGATCAGTAGAAAGCTCATCAGTAGAAAGATCAATAGAAAGATCAATCAAAAGATCAGTAGAAAGCTCACTAAATGACTCAATCAAAAGATCAGTAGAAAGATTGATTGAAAGATTAGTAGAAAGCTCAGTGAAAAGCTTAGTAGAAAGCATTGTTTAAAGCATTGTTTGACTTGTGTTATGCGCTTAATTAACACGTCTTTTGAAGCATGTTTTGAAGCGAGTAGACTGACTAGTAAATGAATGAGTAAATAGCTGAGTTAATAGCTGAGTTGATAGCTGAACATGTTGATATTTTGATTGTTATTGTTCTAGAAAGTAGAAACTATGAAGGGAAAAAGAAGATGAAAACTTCAAACTTTTTAGCGTTAACTTTATAAAGCTTGAAGCGAAGATTATTGAGTAGATAGCTGAGCATGTAGAATGATGAGTAGATAGAAAGTTATGTAGAAAGCATTGTTTGAAGCACTGTTTGACGTGTTTTATGCACTTGATCAACGCGTTTGATAGAAAGTAGAGTGAAGAGTAAATAGACGAGTAAAATGAAGAGTAGATGAGCGAGTAAATAAACGAGTAAAATGAAGAGTAAATGAAGAGTAAATAGACGAGTAGAATGAAGAGTAGATAAAAAGTAGGTAGATGAGTAGAATAAAGAGTAAATGAGCGAGTAGATAAACGAGTAGAATGAAGAGTAGATGAGTGAGTAAATAAATGAGTAAATGAGCGAGTAAATAAATGAGTAGAGTGAAGAGTAAATGAGCGAGTAAATAAGCAAGTAAATGAGCGAGTAAATGAACAAGTAGAATGGAGAGTAAATGAGTAAGTAGAATGAAGAGTAAATGAGCAAGTAAATAGACGAGTAGAATGAAGAGTAAATGAGTGAGTAGAATGAAGAGTAGAATGAAGAGTAAATGAGCGAGTAGAATGAAGAGTAAATGAGCGAGTAGATAAACAAGTAAAGTGAAGAGTAAATGAGCAAGTAAATAAACAAGTAAAGTGAAGAGTAGTGCTAAATTAGCTAAATCAGCTTGTAGCTGATTTATGTAGCATGTAAGCTAATCAATGATGCAAACTCAGCTGACAGTTAACTTGTAGCAAACGTCTCATTTAGTAGCTAGCATATGCATCTTGAGCGTATTAGTATTGAATGAACTCTGCTCACTAGCTCACAAGCTATCTAAGCTCTTTGTTGAAACATTGATGAATAAAGCACTTTAAGTGAGTTTAACAAAACTGACTTTGATACTAATCAATTTGTTTAACGCATGTGTAATTCACAAATATCATTTGAAGCAGTTCAAAAAAGCTCAGACAATAGTACTATGCAAATCAAAGAAGAGTGATTACATTGATTTAAAGATATATTGATTTATTGCTTTGCTAAACATTATGAAGAGTGATGAAACTCATCTGTACATGATGCTGATTACAAATCTACTGTCTAGCTACAGTAGAGTTTAAAGATTATCAAAAGTTTGAATGATATTAAAGTGTTGCATAATGATGAAGCACTGTGCATTGATCGTGTGCAGAGTTTTCGCAATTGCGTAGACTTTAATAATCTCAATGCACATGTTACAAGCAATCTGCATGCAGATGAGAAAGTCAAATAGAACGCAGAACTACGAGAGAAATCACTTATGAAAATCATTCAATTCAGTATCTTGTTGTTGCGATGATAAGAACTGAGACAGAACACTTTTGTGTTTGATCTGTTGAGAATAATTAGCAGAAAGAACTTAAATCATGAACATTCTTTAAATCTACATGCTAACTATGTATAAATCTTGTTAAGACTGCATGTCTGTTACTACAACATAAGCAACTTACAAGACTTGTTAAGTTCAACATGAGCAAACTCAAGAGTCTCAATAATATCGTTTAATAAATGTTCAGATATAAACATTCTATACATGAACAATATGCTGATGAGAAAACTTTGTTAAAAGAAAAGAAACACAAGCAAGTTAATAAAGAATGATCAAACTATGCTGTCTGATTAAAAGTGTAACATATGAACATTTCTGCAAAACATGATTGATTTGCATAAGAAAGATCTTTATAAATAATGCAAAACAGATAAATTGCATGTCTAATAAGCAAAGTGAGTGTTTGCAAAGTATGATATACAATGATGATGACTATTGATTTCAAGAATCTTATTTCTTCACTGAACTCTGACTTTTAAATGTCTTGATGATAAAGTTAATTTCTAGTTGAAAACATCATTTATATAGCTTGAAAGAACAGTAGTGTATGTCGATGTGATTAAAGAAGAAATCGACTGTGATATACATATGTATCATAGATGAAATGTTTGCAACTCATGCTTAAGAAGTAAACTGTTGAAATCTGAGCAGTGAGAAATCTTGTTCATCTTGAACTGTGAATTTGTCACAAGAAAACTCTTTGAGTAATCTTTCAAGTTTAAGAGAAAAATCAGCATAGAAATCATGCTTTATGTATGTTGCATGCAACGTATACAACATATTTTCGATAGCTGAAACACAATGATCATAAAAACAAGATCATTCAACAAGCAAAGCGCGCACATTTCAGATCATAAATGCATAAACTGAGTGATGCACTCAAGTCAATATGATGCTTCGCAAAATGAGTCAGAATTGAAAGTCAGCTATTTAAAAAACTTTCTCAGTTTTTGTCATTAAAGCGAAGTGACATTGATCAAATGACAATGATGTTCAAGAAAAAAATTGAAATATTACAAGAAAAATTCTTCTTTTCATCTTCTCAGATAAACATTAATGACATTGCAGACTTATTTATACTTTTGACAATGTCATCTGACTTATGCATTTCAGAAGATGAAGTGAGACAAACAATTAAAAGAATAAAAGCAGACAAAGCATCAGATGTTTCAAGCATTTTAAACAGAGCGCTGCAGACAGATCTTGCAGAACTGATCTCAATACTGATGAGTTTATTCAATGCATATGTAATACACAGATATCATTCAAAGCAGTTCAAAAAAGCTAAAACAATAGTACTATGCAAATTGAAGAAGAGTAATTATATTGATTCAAAGACATATTAACTTATTGCTTTGCTTGATATCATAAGCAAAGCTCTGAAGTTGATCATGATTAAAAGACTGAGTGATATAGCTGAGACTTATCACATGCTATCTGATGTTCAAATGAAAGCGAGACATAAGTGATTCATGATCTCAACATTAAATCTACTAGTAGATCAGATTCACACAGTATAAGACTGCAAAATCAAATATGTAGTGTTCATGCTAAGTTTAAACATCATCAAAGTGTTCAATCAAGTCTTGCATATCAGACTTCTGCATACTTTGAAAATGAAAAGAACTTCAGACTATATAGTCAAATGAGCATGCAACTTTCTTAAGAATCAAAAAACATCGCTGAAATTCAATGAGCAAATGAGTAACATACGCGAGATAAATGCAGACATATCACAGAGATTTTTTATTTCATCAATTTTCTTTCTATTTTTCAACGCAAGTTTGATTGAGAAGTGCAAAGTACTGAAAATTAAAATTGAAGTGTTCAACTTCATAAATAACATTAACATTCTAATATATGATAAATTCATTGAAGAAATCTGCAAAACACTGAGCAAAATGCATGATGTCTGTGCAAAATAAGTTTGCACTCATGATGCAACATTCACATCAGAAAAGTATGAATTTACACACTTCATCAGAAAATCAAAGAAATTTGACATGATGATTAGCATATAAATAGAAAGCTCAATTATTAAGTTAAAATCAGACGTGCAAGTTTTGAGAGTACAACTGAACATGAAATTGCAATGAAATGTGCATCTTTGTCAAATCAAAGTGAATCACATCACATGAATGCTAGCGCTTAGTTGATTCAAAGTCTTTACATGAAAGACAATCTTCACAAAAGCAAGACAGATATACTCAACAGTAATAAAATCAGAAATTGCATTTGAAACATCAATTTGATATCAGCGAGAAAAAGAGAGAAAGTTGTCAGACAAAGAATGCAGACTTGAAACACTACAGAATCAGACTCTGCATCATGTTGCAAAGATGTTCAAAAAAGAAAGCATCAAGACTTTGAAAGCAGAAATATACACAAGCTCGCTGCATGTTTATCTGAACATGTTGCAAGACAAGATCACGTTACGCAGTCAAGTCAATAATCATATGCAGAAAATCAAATAAGCATGCAAACTGATACATGCTCATCTGATGAGTGTTAATCGCATCATTTTTCGCTTTTTTGTCATCAAGAAAGTGATACTTCTGAACAATTCAATTCAAGAAGATGTGAAAATATAGTTGAAATGCAAGTGATTAGCTTTCGCTGCGACGATTTTAACTAGCAACAGCATTGCAATAATGCAGTATCACAGAAGTCAGTAAAAGCAATGATGAGAAAAATATAGAAAATGCATCGCAGATGTTCACATCATTTTGACACAAAGATTGCATTTGTTCAACAAGATGATAAAGATGCAAAATAATTTTCAGAAAGTTAAAAGCATTCTCATCACTTATATCAGAATTGAATGCATAGATCTGAATGCTTATCTGCACTTCAGAAATGTTTCAGATGCAAACAGCATGCAATGTGACTGTGACTAAGATCATCAGATGATGAAACATGTATTAATGCATTGCTTGAACTGATTGCATCTGCGATCAAGAATGTTATGAAACATCAACTTCTTGAACTATTAAATAATCATTGTTATCACGAAGAGTCTTGAAGCAGTTGCAAGAATGATGATGAAAACGAAGCTTCTGAAGCAATTTAAAGTGATTGAGTCACTCATTCTTTAATGTGCAATCAACGTGAACTAATTTGATACATAGTCTCATAATGATAGTTTCAACTGCGTGAAGCAGTCATATAAACAGCATGTGATTTTCTATCTCAGAAAGTTTTGCTCACTCAATATAGATAGCATAGAGTTTCTCATGAGTTGACTTAATCAATATCATAAGAATGTATGAATTTATTATTATTATTATTATTATTATTAAACATCATGAATAAGATACTAAAATCAATCATGATTAAAAGATTAAGTGATATTACTGAGATTCATCACATGCTTTTGAATGCTCAAATGAGAGCAAGATGCAAGTAATTCATAATCTTAGCGCTGAATTTACTAGTAGATCAAGTACACGCAGTATAAGACTGCAAAATTAAGTACATGATTTTCATGCTTAATCTAAATATCATTGAAATATTCAATCATGTCTTGCACACTAAACTTCTGCATACATTGAGAATAAGAAGAACATTGAACTACATAGTTGAATGAACTTGCAGCTTTCTGAAAAACAGAGAGTCATTGCTGAAATTTGATGAACAAATCAGCGCGATGCAATGAATAAACGCTGACATATCACAAAGATTTCTCATATCATCAATTCTCTTTCTATTCTTTAACGCAAGCTTAATCAAAAAATGCAAAGCTTTAGAAATTAAAATCAAAATGCTTGACTTTGTAAATGACATCAATATTCTGATCTATGACAAAATCACAGAATCAATTTGCAAATTGCTGAGTCAAGCACATGATGTCTGTGCAAAGTGAGCTTGAACTTATGATGCTACGTTTGCTTCAAAAATATATGAACTTACGCACTTCATTTGTAAGTCAAAAAGATTCGACATGATAGTCAGTTTACACATAGAAAACTCAATAATAAAGTTGAAATTGAATGTACAAGTTCTTGAAGTGCAACTGAACATGAAATTATGATGAAATTTGCATCTTCATCAAATAAAAGCAGATCACATCATCAAGATGCTGATGCTTAGTTGACTTGAAGTTTTTATTTGAGAAGTTACATTTGCAAAAGCAAGACAGATATACTCAGTAATGATAAGATTAAAAATGACGTTTGAAGCATCAATATGATATCAACGCAACAAAGAAGAGAAATTATTGAGTATGAAATGAAGATTAAAAACTCTTCAGAATCAGATGTTACGTCATGTGATTGATGTTTTCAGAAAAGTGAACATTGAAACACTGAAAGTTGAAACATATACATTCTCACTACATATTCATCTGAACAAGCTACAGAATTAAGTCACACTACATAGTTAAATTAATAACAGAACACAGAAGACTTGATGAGCATGCAAGATCATACATGCTCATTTGATAAAAATTAATAAACTCATCTTTCGTTTTTTAATCTTCAAAAAATGATGTTTCTGAATGTTTCAATTCATGAAGAAGCAAAGATACAGTTTAAACATGAATGATTCAATCTTTTAATGTTGATTTAAATGAGTGAATGTGCAATTGTATAATTTCATAAAAGTCAATGAAATCTTTGATGAAAAAACTACAAAAAACACATTGCAGACATTATTCATATGCATAAGATTTTCGCACACACTGAGTTTTTACACACTTTAACTAGAAAGATTAGATTGACAACAAGATTTATCTGTACAAGATGCTGACTATGAATCTTCTGCAAGCTATGCTTGTCAGAAGAGCTGAATAATCTCATCAACATTAACAGAGCAGTAAGAGCGCTTTACTCACATGTTGAGCTCACACACAGTCGAAAAGCAAGATAATAACAACGCAATTGTTAATACATTGAAGCTTGCATATACACAGAAGACCAGCAACGTCTTTGCATACATGCTGCAACTTATATATAACATATACATACATACTGCGAAGTCATAATTCAGCTTTTATGCATATACAGACAGATGTGATGCAGTAAATCGATCAATTTTTCGCATTTTCAGACCGATTTACATGCAGCGCAATCACACACAGAGCAGTAACAGCGCTTTATTCACACGTTGAACTCATATATGATAAACATATATATATTGCGAAGACATAATTCAGCTTTTGTGCATCTACATGTTCACATAAGACAGTAAATCAATCGATTTTTCGCTTTATCAGATCAATGTACATGCATCATAATCACATACATTGCGAAGACATGATACAGACTTTGCTTATATACATAGAATGACAGCAACGTCTTTGCGCACGCGTTGCAACTCATATACATCACACACATACACATTGCAAAGACATGACTCAGCTTTTGTGCATCTACACATCTGCATGATGCAGTAAATCGATCGATTTTTCGCTTTATCAGATCGATTTACATGAATCGCAATCACATATACTGCAAAGACATGACACAGTCTTTGCTCATATACACAGAATAACAGTGACATTTTTGCGCATGCGTTGCAACTAATATACAACATTTACACAGTTATTGCAAAGACATGACTCAGCTTTTGCGCACATACACATTGATGCAATGCAGTAAATCAATCGATTTTTCGATTTTCTGAGCGATTTACATGCATTGCAAATACATACATTGTAAAGACATGACACAATCTTTACAGAACAACAGCAACGTCTTTGCGCACACACTGCAACTAATATACGACATTTACACAGTCACTGCGAAAGCACGACTCAGTTTTTGCACATATACACATCGATGCAACGCGGTAAATCGATTGATTTTTCGATTTTCTGATCGATTTACATACGTTGCAAATACATAGATCAAAACTTATCTAGTTCGTTCAACTGAATGATCATACAGCGAACTTGAAAGTTCACGTTGAAGTGATCAGCTTTCATCTACATAAATCAAAGCTTATTTAGTTTGCATAGCTTGATAATCATACAGACAAGTCGAAAGTTCATGTTAAAGTGATCAGCTTTCACAATCTTGAATTGTTTATATGATCACTTGATTATATAGACAGCTCACACGCTCATATGCGCAAACTATCAATGTGATTGATCAATGAAAAGATATACTGCAGCGATTTTGACTAGATTACATGTAATTTAGCATATACACAGCGTCTAGATAGTGTCATAGTCATAAACTGCATACACTTAATAAAGAAATAAAAAAAATAAAAACTAGAAAGATTAGTTACAGATAGTATCTCAAGACATCAGATAGTATCTTAAGATTTAGTGTGTCTTGAAATACTATCTGTAACTAATCTTTCTAGTTAGAGTGTGTGAAAACTCAGTGTGCATGAAAACTTCGTGCATACAAGTAATACATCTTTCGCTCAAAGATTTCATTTATTCAAGAAGTCAGTAAGAATGCATGATGATTTTCAGAAAATCAAAAGCATTCTTGCAACTTACATTAAAATTGAATGCATAAAGCTGAATGTTTATTTGCACTTAAGAAATGTGTTGAACATGAATAGTTCTCAATGCAACTGTGAATGAAGTCATCAAACAGTCAAGCATATTCTGATGCATTGCTTGAATTGAATGCATCTTCAAATAAATATATTACAAGATATCAACTTCACAAACTATTGAATCATCATCTCAATCATGAAGAATCTCAAGACAACAGCGAGAATGATGATGAAAATGAAGCTGCTGAAGCAGTTTAGAATGACAAGAACACTCATTCTTTAACATGCAATCATCATGAACAAATTTGATACATAGTCTCAGTTTTATTGTCTCGACTGCGTCTAGCAATCATATAAACAGTGAGCGATTTTCTATCTCAGAAGATTTTGTTCACTCAACATACATAGCATATTTTTTTTTATTTCTTCATTAAGTGCATGCAGTCTATGACTATGACACTATCTAGACGCTGTGCATATGTTAAATTACATGTATTTTGATCAAAGTCACTGCTTTATATCTTTTCATTGATTAATCACATCGATAGTTTGTGCAAACAAGCACTTTCAATCAAACAACTTCTTTCTTTCGTGCTCTTGATTTCTCGTCTCTTCATGTTCTTCTCACTTTACTTTTTCGTTTTCAATAGTTATTTTCTTGTTGCAATTCAAGTACTTTTCAAGTACTTTAGCATTGCAATTCTTTCAATCTTGATGATAAACAACATCAATATAGTGTTCATGTTTTTGAACTGTGCTTTTGCTTTAAGCTGTAACTGTTCTGTTCTATAATGTTTGCAGTTCAGTAGTAAGTGCTTCGACGTTTGTCTCGCCTTGCATATTTCATAGCATTTGTTTGAATTATTCTCTGATAATCGATGCAGATAGCTTTTAAAATAGTCATGTTTCATTTTTAGCTGTATAAATGTTGAAAACGTCAGTTTGTCTATTTTTTGAAGCTTCTTTAGTGATCTGTAACTCAGATTTACTCTCGCTGTGTGCTTCTGACACTGATTTTCTTTTTTGATGCTGTCATTTCATGCAATTAGTCATTGCTCTTTTGTCTCTTTGTCTATTTGCTTTTTGATGAAGCTCATGATTGTTCTTTTTCTGATGTCAATTGTTAATCTTTTTCGTGCTGCATCTTTGATCAATTGATTCACTGCTTCGTTTTCGATGATGTTTTTGCGACTCAATACTCACTGTATGCAAATATGATATTGATTTTGTTGCAGATTAATCAGATTTTATCGTATGTTATTGAATAACTTCAAGTTGACATTACTCTTTGCTTTTAATCTTTGCAACGTCATTTGACTGTCTGTGTACACTCAAATTTTGCTGCCTTCAGATGCTTTTTCGCTGCATATCGCGATTGCATCATTGATAGCTTGCAATTTCGCTTTCGTTATGATTATTTCGTTGATCACGCTTGTCATCTTGCTGCATTTAACAGACTCGTGCGTGAATATCATCATGATTTCGATTTCTGTTTAAGTTCTGCTATCTTTTTTCAAGTTTGCAATGCGTCGATGTACATCACTATGTTTTTCGTCTTTTTGACTATTGTTTTCAGTTCTCTATAGTATGTATTTATCGTTTTGCATGTTTCATCTCTTGCGAATTCGATTTGCATCTTTGTCAGATATTTAATTTCCTGATCTCATGATTTCTTAAAGTGAGAAATTTCGATTTCTTTTATTGAATTCAGTGTTTTTTGCACTTTGTTCAATATTCAATATATTTGCATGAGTCTGTCTTTGCATTTCTTGACTTTTCAAGATAAATTCGTCTTTGTTTCATTTCAGTTCAGATATTTTGATGCGTTCAGATTCAGATTCAATTCAATAGAGTATTGAGATGAGTATGAAATAAACGTTCTTTTTCTGATAGAGTGTTTTTTCGATAATTCAACTATTTAAATTGCATAGTTCTTGCACTTTTGATCTAATTGCATCTTTATCAACGAGATTTCAACTTCTATTTGCATAGCATCTATCAATGATGTTCAAAATGCATTCAGAATTTTTCGTAATGCAGTGTTTTGCAATTTGCGAAATTTGACTAAGTAGCTTTTTTGATTATTTCATCATATTTCGACGTCATAATCGCTAATAGACGTGACATATGTCAGATATAACTGCTTTTCTCATTTGACATTTAATTCTCACTCGCTATTCATTAATTTAAATAACGAGTGTAGCGTTCTTGTGACTGTCGCGATTTTCATTTGCACATGAACTTTGAAGTTGAGCTTTCGATTCAGTCAGACTTCTAGTCATTGTACGCATGTCTTTGATTTTATGATCATGTTATTGAGTAGAATAATTCTTTGATTGAGTGTCATCTTGTGACTTTCAAAGTGTATCAATTCAGATTTCGAGTCATTGAATTGCATTGCATTGTTCTCAGCTCATGTGAAAGCGATTTTTGCTGCGTTTTTCAGTATTTTCACATTCTTGTCAATATTTCTTCCCTCAATGTATAGCGTCACGTTGTCAATATAGCTGAATGACTGTAAATTTTCGAACTTTGCGCGAATCTTTGAAAACAAATATCAAATATAAATTAGAAATAAAATGAGTAAGATAGATGAGTCTTGTGATATTTCTGTGCTTATTTTCTTTGATTTCTGACATTTGTCATCAAATGCTAAGCCAATAATTCGGTTTTGTAAGAAACATTTTACTCAATTGATTAAATTGACTGATATTTTCAATCTAATTAATATTTTGATCAGCTGTTTCAACGCAACATGATCAAAGACTTCTTTGACATCTAGCAGTAAACAGATAAGCGTGTTTTCTCGACTTTTCGTCATTTGCGCATCATGTACTAGATTTAGTACTGCATTTATAGCTAATCTTTGTTTTTTGTCTCTCATTTGATCAAAATTCAGCAACTTATCATTAATTTCAGCTGTGTACGACAGTTGCACTGCTATTATTTTTTCTGCTACTTTGTCTAAACAGTTTAGCAGCATAATAATTCTGTATGTCTTCGAAATTAAATAATTCAACATGTCTGATTTTTGTAGAATAATTCTCATGTCTTCGCGTCATATTTTTGAATGATAATTGTTTTCAATCAACTCTGAATACACTAAATTGAAGATTTTCAATATAGTTTTGTACGCTCGCTGTATGATTGCAAATGACATCTCGTCTGATTTGAATGCTTTTCTGAGTGCTGAGAAGTTAATAGCGTACTTGATTTTCTCTTTGATAACTCTTGATCACTGTATACTTTCGTTTGATAGTAATTCTTCATTAATTTGAATTTTCAAAGATGATGAGTACATTGCTTTCAGAAATGTCTTGCACTTTTCATTGAATTCAATCTTCAATTCTTTTTGCAAGTTTTGTATTAAGAATAGCTTTTCGATTAGACGTGATTTAATAAACTTGTATGTCTGAAACACTTCTTTTTCTTCAATGTTGTTCAAGAAATTGATTCAGAATTGGTTTTTGATCAGCTTTATTGCATCATGATACAAATTTCGCATTTGAACTATCTCTGCTCATGCATCATCACTTTTGCATCTTTTTCAGATTCGCTTTTTTGACGACAGCGTCTTTCATCTTTCAATAAACTCATTGTTTCATCAGAGTTTTGATTTTGCGCATATTCGCTGTTTAAATACGAATAATTTCACTGTATTCTTGATGCATTCAGTCAAATAAATGACTTTTGCTTCTAAACTCATGATTCTTTGCATCTTGACAATCATTTTGTCTTTCGTCTTTTGCAAATGCTTCTCAGAGTCTTTTCAGTTGACTTTTTGCAAATTGTATGACGCGTTCAACGAATTTTCGATCAACTTCACTTTTTTCATAACTATTGTAAATAGAATTACTTTATGATCAAATTCTGTGTTTGCATTCTCATTTATATGTCAATTCTTGATGTGATTGCGCATATTCTTTGATGCAAATGCTAAATCAAGTATCAAGCTTGACTGACTTAAATAGCTGTGATATGTGTCTATATTAGAAGTGTTAATCAGATTGTATTTATATAAATTTACTCACTTTATTAACGCTTTCATTCTAATAAAGTTTGAAATTTTTGCGTTTCATCAGCTATGATGTGCATTAAAGTCTTCAATAATAATAACTTTTTGCTCAGAATTTAGCATAACTTTTGCTAATTTTCGCTCAATTGTGTATAATTGCTCGTTATCTGCATTTTGTGATTTTTCGTTGTAAATATTGAACAATAAAATTTCTTTCTGAATTTTATTGTTTGCTATTGATATCGCTTGCATATCTTTGTTATTGACTATGTCTGATCTTGATGTGTATGTAAATTTCTTTGCGTTTTTCGCAACAAATATCAGTACTCTGACATGAGTATTCTGAACATTTGATTTAATGCAGATAAACAATGAATGTGAAATTGTTATATTCTCATCTTTCATTCATGATTCTTGTAGTATAACAATATCTGTCTTGTTTTTCGCAAATTTCATGCATGCATGCATAATTTGCGTTGATCTTGCACAATTGTGCTGTAGAATTCAAATATTCAACGTGTTTGCAAAACTTTCATCATTTGCGTTGTTTTGTGACATTTCGAATGCACTACTCATTACAATTTCGTGACTAGATGATCTTTTTGTGAGCTAATAGACTGAGCTGCCTGATATGTTTTGCACATTACGCTGTTTGCGAGATGCGCATTTTGACAGTTACAGCATCTAGAAATCATGTGATTGCATGATTGCTTATCTTTGCACGTAGGTAATTGACATTTATGCTCTCATGTCAGATGATTTCGTTCACAAAACAAGCATCTTGATGATTTATTGCACTTATTCTGCAAATGTTCAAATGTTTGACATCTCTGACACTGATTGCTTGATCGATAATCCTGATATTTGATCGTTCGATATGTTGATTTCGCTGCTAGAACTCATTTTTTCAGATGTTTTTGTGCTTTGACTTCGATTTTGAACATCAGTATCGTCGAAGCATGATTCTTTCTTGCTTTATTTTCACCTTTTGATAATCATATCGAATTGATTATCAGCTTCAATTCAGAGTTGTACTTCTCTAGCTTGATTCTCAGATATTTTATTTCGATCTTCATGTTGAAGATATTGATTTTCAGACTGTGTATCACTATCTTGTATCATTTTTCATTCTTCTTGATACTTTTGACTTTGAATATATGCTCTCATATATCTTTTTGCTTCAGTAGAGCTTTCGCGATGTATTTCTCTGAAATCATTAAAGCAATATTGTTATCTCTTTGTGTTTTAGTCACTGTAGCGACTATTATGTCAGACTTTGCCTTCTTCAGTGCGTTGTTCACTGCATTGCGCATTTTCATTGCTTGTAAGATTTAGTTCTTATTTTTCAAAGTGATTATCAATCTTCTTTCGCAATATGATATCTCTTGTGACTTTGGCGAGAATTTTTTGGTAATCAGGTTTCATTCATTTGCATTTGCATTTGCATTTGCATTTACGCTTGTGACTTGAGCTGCTTTTTGCACATATGTGAGCTTCTGCGTTGGTTTTTGCGAATTTTGCATAATCTGCAACGTTTGCGAAACCTGCGTCTTCTGCAAGATTTGCGAATTCTTTGTCATTTGCTTTGCATTGATTTTCTTTTTGATGTTTTCAGCATTTTGTTGAATTAATTGTAGAATGATCTTCAGTTTGTTGTTTGTTTGACTTTGAAGTTAATCAATTTGCTTCTGA
>JAABUV010002738.1_pt1 | contig 23405 bp, 29 predicted proteins | sample 5559971 | NCBI WGS metagenome assembly JAABUV01 (sample SAMN10711881, study PRJNA513362) | rock metagenome | isolation source: Antarctica rocks | place: Antarctica: Victoria Land, Knobhead nord | collected 2015-12-19
CTTAGTGCTGCCCTTTCAAGCGCGTTTGCAATACCGTTGAAACCCTCTGTAATGCGTGAGAGATCTCCAGTGTTCGAGGCTAGACGAATTGTCATCCCCATCTTATCGGGATCTTCTTCGACGCAGACAGCCATGACCCTCAGCATATCGTCCGTTGAGGCTGAAATGAACGCGAAGCTGTCGGCAAGTTGCCTTTCTCGCTCGGAGGAAAGCTGTCGTGCCTCGTCATTTCCACAGCTTAGTTTGTGCTCTTTTGGCTGCTCAGGGACCTCGGTCAATGTCCATAGCAGCGTGATGTTTTCGACCAAGCGTTTCCGAATTATTTGACCGGAAAACGGATTTGACATAACTAGCAATTAGAACAGACATACAGCGTGATAACGCAAGTGATACTCACTAAACTGAATCAGAGGGCTAGAAGACGGGCCAGACTTTGCTGTGAGGCTGAAGGTGGACCGCAATACACAGAGACCTTGGCCATATACTTTCGGGCTAGTTTTTAAGATACCACGCTACCGTAAGCGACGGAACCAGCCTCCACTGCACCTGAACTGCGCAATTGAGAGCAGAAAATCATCGAAGATCGGTTCTTGTGAGTCTACTAAAGTTCTGCAAATACTAATTAGTATCTTTTTACATACCTAGGAATCCAATGATATACTCTTTTGTTGCGACTTCCCTTAGCAGCCCCGGTTGTGATCTTGAAGGTTCAACAAACACACTCTTGCAAGTGGCTCTGTTGCCATGCTGGCCTCCGCGAGTGGCCGTCACGTGCCAAACTTGGAAGGCATCGAAGTGCCCCACCACAGTAGCGCATTGTCAGAGACAAGTCTCCCGCGAACAAAGACACCTCAAAGACCGAACAAACGGAGGCGCAAAGAACAGATGGATGTCTCACAAGTCCTTAAAGATTCTGGTATTGCTGTGGTGGGGAACATCGATTCAAAACTTATTGAGAATGTCAGCAAATATTCTCAATCATCAGCTACTAAGCAATGGCGGTATCAGCGACAGACTGAGCTGGAGTGGAATGGCGACTGCGATGCTATTTTCGACAATTTCGAGACAGTAAGTAGGCAAAGAACGTCAACTGATCATCCCTCGTTGTCCTGACCAAAGATTTAGCACCTGAAGCCAAAGATAGAAACACTGAAAGGCAAATCTTGCCAGAACCGCCGGCTGGTTCTCTTCCACGAGTTTTTGGACAGCTCTCCAATCCATCGGCCCGCGAATGGAAAACATACAGTAATCATCATTATTCGGAAGGGTCCGGGATTTCCTCTCATCTGCAAAGGATCACATATTATCGATATCACTTCAGTCGCTACAAGTTCGTGGTGTTCAATACTGGTCTAGCATGTCGAAATCCCGCTGTTAAGGGTGCTGGCGGCTGTGGGATTCTACTGGTGTATTAGGCAGGGCTCTGAAGTCCTAAATTCGGGTTTGCATTGCATGATGGGCTTGAATTGGCGAGAAAGAGGAATGAGAATTCTTGGGTGTCTAATATAGCTCTCAGACAAGGTACAAGCAAATTTCTTAGCGTGATGGTTGGACCTTGACTATTACCCTACTAGCCTCCGGCATCGTGGCTAGATGTATAGGCTGGTGTAATGCTATCTAACGAACCTACTGGCATGGTTGGGAAGCCGCGAGCGTGGTTTAAATCGTTCTGTGGTGGTGAAGGCACATTGTCATCAAGTGTCTCCCACCTCTTGTCCCAGGCGCTCTTCGTTACCCCGTATGCGTCGACGTAAAGGCCGTCCCAATTCTTGTCCCAGGCGCTCTTCACAACCTCATGTGCGTCGACGTAAAGGTTGTCCCACGAATCAGGTCCCCAAAGATATTTTGGCTGATCCGGAAGCCGATCCCTTCGAGCCGCGGCTAAAACGAAGGGATCTGGAGCATTGGTTTTGCCTGACATAGAGGGGTTTCGCTGCTGCCAACCCAAGAGTCTGTATTAATGACTTTCGGACCCGTCACCAGCGGAGGAATCACGTCAGGCATCAAGCCTAGGTTATTCTTAGCTGACAGCTCAGACGCGGGTGCGTTATCTGCCGGTGTCGATATGGCGAGGTGCTGTATTGACTGCGAACCCAAACCCCCAATCGATGTATTCTTTTGGTCTGAATTAGGCAACCTGTCGGGCGACGAAGCCTGAGGACTGTTGGACTCGTGGATTGATTCGGAGGTCGACCTAGCCCTGTACAAGATTTCATCGTCTCTGTTAGGGCCGAAACAATTAGCGTCTACTATGCACAGAACAATCTTTGTGCTTACCAGCTTGATGGACCGTGAACGGCCATCGAATCGCTTGAAGGAGGCGACAGTGGCACCGATGTACCGAGGAATTTATCAAGTCTTGACACATGTTTCGCCATGGACCTTTTTTTCATGCCTGACAAGATCAAACGGTCTGCTACAGGTCTTTGACCAGTGCGTTTCATTGATAAGGACTGCGAGTGGTTCATGCGTAGAATCATTTTGGTTGCGGATGTGCCTATATAGATGCTCCAAGTTCGTGAAAGATTTTCCGCAAGATAATGCTGGGCAATTGTGTTTGGTTGAAGTCGTATGCAGCGGGGCATAAGCCTGGTGAAGGGGTTTTTTCAAGCTTGAGACTTGATGTTCGAGGGATGTGATCGTCGCTAACATTGAGATAACTCTTTCGTCCGCCAATGTTTCAGAGCGATGACGCTTGCGATCACTTTGCCCACTGAGAGATACGCGACGACGTTTGCGATCATTCTGCAGATTGAGAGATTCGTGTAGTCCTGTGTGACATTTAGTTTGAGTACAGACAGATTGCTGAAGTGGTAGTTTACTTGTCCCAGTTTTTTGGCACGTAAGTAGAGAATCGACTGGGACAACAGCTTTGGACAGGACTATGCTGGATGACATATTAACACGTCAAACTGAACTGAGTTGATGAGATTTGAAAGCTGGCTGGAGTTTGATGGCAATGGCAGAGGTGGAAGTAATTCTGTTGTCCTGGAAGTAGAGGTTGACGGCTCCAAGTTTGACCAATCGGTCCTATACTGATCGACATTCCTTTTAGCCAATATGATCTTAGTGAAGCTAGTAAAAATAGACGAGATCCTCCAACTTAGCAAATCCAATTTTCATCCTCCTTATCACTTTCAAAAAACTGCTTTCTATTGTTCACAAACACCGCGACCGCTTTTAAGAATACTAGATGGCGATCTGTCCAGTTCTGACTTCTCTATGAAAGCTTCACTTCCGCTTCCCCCCTACTCCAATTCTGGATCCCCTCGCTCCGTTTCTGGCTGCATCACCAGCCGTTGCCTGCACTGCCAACAGTTGCCTGCTTCCTGAGCGTACATACCTCTTAAAGGTATACGCTTCCTGAGTGTGCATACCTTTTAAAAGTACATACTTCTTGAGTGTATATACCTTTCAAAGGCATACGCTTACTGAAGGTATATACCTTTTAAAGGTATACACTTTCTAAGTGTACATATCTTTCGAGTGTATATACCTTTCGAGTGTATATACCATTTAAGAGTATATACCTTTAAGGAGTATACACTTGCTGAATGTACACAAGTTTTAAGGATGTAGGAGCGCAAGTCCGAAGGATATATAAAATTAGAAAGTATACTTATTTAGAAACTTGGACACTATCTCATCACTCCAATCAAAGGCCGTGTTAGAGTGCCTCGTAGGCTACCGTATCTAGAGGAACCCTGTGAACCCCGTCCACAACTGTTTCCCCGGGGACCAGAAATGGAGCCTGGGGGGATCAGCAAGATAGAATAGAGACGATCCAGAAGCGGAGCAGGAAGTTCAGAGATATATTAGTACTTGTCTTTAGAATCAGCCTCTCACTCGGCCTTAGATAAAGACAGTCTCCTCGGATGAGTTGCATATTGTCGCGTTCGAGTTATCTGGAAACATACAGTATGACTTACGCAGCAAAAGCAAAGACACAGCAGTTCGCCAGAAGGAAATCAAATCTGGTGAAAAAGGCAGATCAGCTGGCCCGATTGTGTCACGCGGACCTTGCCCTGATCATCCGCAAGAATGGAAGGTATTATACTTATCGATCGACCGATCACGAACCATGGCCTCCTACCATAACAGAAATCGTACGTATGAGCCCGATACATCGATCTTGAACTGACTCGAGCCTAGAAAGCATCGTACCCGTTGCCTGTCAACCTCCTATCCACAGACTTTGGCCTCGTTGTTCGTAAAGCCTCGTACAAGTCGGAGACGGACGAGCCGTCAAACAAGGAGTCTGATTCGGTTGAGAAGGATTCCTCAGAGGCACCGTAGGGTTTGCGGGATCTGATGTCACATTGCAAAGCGAAATAGACAGGGGCCGGTAAATCCTAGACGGAATGCATTTTGCTGTATAAGTAATGTCATGCCTTGGCGATTTTAATGAAGCCGAGAGAAATTGTGGAGATCTCCTTGGTCTAGGAATAGGAACTTGTTGTTTCGACCGCGAGTAACAGTATTCGTTTATAATGCGATAAATTTTCTTTTGTGTACTGAGCCTTGGCTTCCTGACAGTAGTACCCTCGGAGCAGGCGGCTCGTCGAGGTTCTTGCTTAACCGGGCAGTTGCGCTCGATGACATGTTGAAGATCCTGAATCATCTCGGCGTGTCTTGGCTGGGGCTGGTAGGAGCATTACTGGTAGAAGCAATACTGGACTGAGTACTTTTGGCTGGTACTCGAGGAAGGACGGCTGTGGTAACCGTAGGAAATTGTGCTCCGAGATGCTAAACGTTACTGTGGCGGCAGCACTGGCAGAGGTAGGCCGATACTGCGAAAGACAGCACCAGGAAAGACGGTACTGTCAAAGCCAGCACTGTGAAGGCCAGTACTGTAAAAGACGGTACTGTCAATTTTGGTACCAATTCTGTCAACTGGCAGAGGCAGTGCACTTGGCTTGCTATCTAATTTTAGATTAGGCAACGAATCCAAAGAGCGATGATGGAGATGGTGGCTGAGATTGTTTCAGGTTTTGTATCTCATTTAAAACCTACGAATAGTCAGCTAAGAAATTTTCAGACCATATCACGTAATTTCTAACCCTTTTTCGTAATAGTCAAGTGGATATTGACCTGGACCCGTCGCGAAGGGGTGCCAGATCACGTGATACAAGTTCTTTACCCACATGCGCAGAACTTCTTTGTCCATCGAGGGATGGGAGAAGCCCTTACGAGTGCGTCTGCTTTAATATACCATATACTTTATGAGATTTCGAGGAAGTCGCTTTATTATTAGTAGCTTGTGAAATTAGAAAGAGAAAAGCATGTGGAACAAATGAACAGAAAGAAGTCAATTGGATGATACAGCACGCCAAGACTTTCGTGCGTTCAGCCTTTCCCCAACCTCGTCTCCAATCCAGTGGATAGAAGCATCTCCTTCTCCTAACCATTTACCTTTGCTCTTATTTCGTTAATATCGCAAATGGCGCAACTCCACAACCCGTCACCGTACGTGTAAATAGACTCATGTGACTAGCGGATGTCAGACGCTTCTAGAAGCTTCTGTTTTCGGTTTTCCTAGGAGAGGCCTCCTGAGCCCATCCTGGGAGAAATTACCTAGGAGAGCCAGGATGACCGTACATGCACCACGTAACCTGCCCAATCACGGACCATTTTCAGAGTGCCTCCTGAGTTAAAGTATTTTGGGGATGCCAGAATTGGAGCGGGAGGATCCAGAAGTGGATGCTGGGAGCAAGAAGTGGATGCTGAAGAAGGATGAGGCGCACCAATAAGCTTCGAGAACGAACAAGGAGCTTTCAACACGTGACTAGTAGCGGGCTGTGGTGTACACCAAAAATGATCCACGCCACCAGCCCGCGGGTGACAAAAGTCTCCGACCCCCCCCACCAAATTTAGCGAGAAACCTCCCACATTTACTAATTTGGTCAACAGTTACCTCAATATTCAATCAATTACACTATAAGCGATTTATCCAGATCATGTCATCGCCAAGTCATCATATCGCTAATACGGAATGGCATACCCCAGTTAAGGCCAAAGTTCACACCTATTTTCACGATTTCGGCAAATCCAAACATGAGATATCCAAGGAACTAAATATCACTCGTTCGGTAGTCAATGATATTCTATCCAAACCTGTTCGACGTCAAATCACCTATCGAAGTAGACCTAAAATACTGGATCCGGATGAGGTGCAAAAAATGATTCAAAAGGCCTGTGAAAACTACACTACTCGTATATTTACATGGGAAGGTCTCGGAGCCGCATGCGATATAGAGGCCTCTGCTCGAACTATCAAACGAGCTATGAACGAAGCTGGATTTCACAAATGCAAGGCCTGTCATCATCCATTTATCAGTACGGTCGGAGCTACGAAACTCGTATTTTGGGTGGATACAGATCACAGAGACGAACAGTCTATTGAATATTGGCATGACTGGAATTTCAGTGACGAAGTCACTCTCACTACGGGTATGCAGGCCACGAAGATGGTGATACGCACAGTGGGCGATCGTCATAATCCTGACTGCAATTCCAATCAGTTTAGGAGTGGTCGTGCATCGTTTTCCTGCTGGGGCTCCGTCGGATGGTATTGGAAATCCCCTCTGGTATTTCTGGAAGGTCATGGAAAAAGAGGTGGATTTACACAGGAAGATTATGCAGAGCAGGTCATCGATGCAGTAGTAGGACCTTACTTCGCCAAATCCAAATTCTTTGTGAATGTTAGTCCGATCCTTTACGAAGATGGAAACAGTGCACACGGTTTGGCTGGGACCAGGCCTCATAATCCTCCTTCAGAAGCCAAAAAACGGTGGAATATCACCTATGTTGCTAGCCCTCCGAGCAGTCCTGACTTTAATATCATTGAAAATATCTGGAGGATCATAAAATCCCGTATAAAGGCCTATCCTCGACCTATTACACGTCTGGATGATCTGAAGGAAGCAGTGCAGAAGGAGTGGGATCGGATAACAATTTCTGATATCAGGAAGCTGGTTTTGACTATGAAAGATCGAATGAAGCAAGCGAAGGAGCGACACGGCTATGCAACGAAGTATTAGAAATATATCTATATAATTGGATTAATGATGAATTTTAACAGAGGGGGGGTTTGAGCTTTCTCCAGGGGTTACTCGCTAAATTTGGTGGGGGGTCGGAGACTTTTGTCACCCGCCTCGTACACCCAAAATGGTCTACCCCACGAGGCGTGGTTCACACCATCCACCCAAGATGCTCAGAACAGCCCCCACCCACCCATTGGGGTGGATTGGGTTGGGTTTATTGGGTGTCACCCAACCCAACGGTCACACTAGATTTCAGAATCGATTTGATGAATTTGTTAGCAAAGGAGTGAGTGCAGAGTCGATATAGGTTTAGTACAATTAGCCAAAGAAGTTCCAGTGGAATTGCACCGCATACAGTCATCATCATAAAGCAGCGAATAAATAGCAGACCTCTCTTTGTTGTTCGAGAAATGAAATTTGAGACTGTGTTCAACAGAAGTTTTTATTAGCATGTAAAAATAGAGATACCACCCCTTACCCATTTACATTTCCTTGACGGCATTTCCTTCACAGACGTTGATGTCTCTCCTTTTCCAGCCTCTCTTGTTCAAGTCTCTCCTGTTCTTGCCTTGCCAACTCCTGTCTCGCCAGCTCCTGCCTCGCAGTCCATTCGTGTAACGATACTCTTTTTATTGTAGGCAAAACCGGGCATAATCTGGACCTTACGTAATTAGCGGGAGGGTTGATGCTAACCCTATTCCGGGAGTACACAAGTGTCATTGTAGCCTGATCTTAGGCCGTACATGGTAATGCACAATGTCGCCAATCAGTATCACTTTCGGCACGCCGGCCAATCCTAAATTCAAATGGTTCGACAGCTTCGAAGGTCTTACAGATGAAGAACTTGATGAAATCGTTGTTCACTGTCGCAGCGCAACAGCTGCCTTCTTTGCCGAGCTTTCAGATCGGCGAAAGCCCTGGAAGGACCGTACGCTCGAGGATTATTATGAAATACTTCAAGAAAATGCCGATCGTATCAACAGAAAAGGGTTCGCCAAAGAGCATGCTCTTCGATTGAAAGACCTGTATATGTCCTTAGCGGATCCGAGTAACGCTCAAATCGAACGTAATGAAAACAAGGTTGCAAGGCATTTTTTATGGCTTGTCTCAAGAGTCACAGATTGGTCTTACGCTCTTTTAATCCTTTGCACCCTGGGCAAACACAAAGTGCAGAAGCTCGACGAAGACCAGCGTGTGAAGCTCATAAAACACATCATCAAACATCGTGAGACGCTCTTTTGTCCTAGACTAAAGGACAAAGCTATTCAGTGCAATCTCCATCAAATACGTATGAATCTACCTCTTTGTATCATTAAGTTTACTGATCTATCAGACATCAAAGTGAACCCTCCGCTAACAAGGGGTTGCAAAAAGCGCAAGCGCAACGATGGAGAAGACGCCGCGACGAATAGAAGAGCTTCACGATTGACATCTCAAGGAGAGAATCTGACTCACCATACTGCCAGCGAACACTTCCTTGGCAGGAATCGAGCTTTGTCAACCGCAACGACGATCGCGAATACCGACCGTATCTCCAATGCAGATATTGAACCCCCACGCAACACACTTTCCAGTATCTCAAGTCAACCCAGCCCTCGCAGCTTGGCAATAATCTCAGAGCAAGCGGAAGGCAATCGTCGGATAAAAAGCTCAACGTTTGGCATCGAACAACATTCTTCAATGCCGTTGACACATTTGGGGTATAAAAAAGTCTTTCGGACCTTTGATCTTGTTCTAAAACTAAGGACTTTACAGATCCTCCGCTCACGCAGAAACGTACGTTACTGCTGCCTTATCACTTGAGACTAGTTTCAACCAAAATTCGATCCCAATCTGTCTGAGACCGTACGGCTCCCCAATTTTCATGCACGTCCTCAAAGGAGACGTTTACGCTGTATATGATACCTTCATACGGGGCGAAGGCAGCTTGTGGGATCATGATCCCTATGGGCTCGGTCTTCTCTATGTAAGCCAATGATCTCTGTCACAAAGCATTTACTAACGAGTATTTCAAGTATGCAGCTCACTATTGTTGGAAAGGTTCTGGACAAGAGTGTGCCATGACTATGTACTCTGCTCTGTTGCAATTAGGGGCGCAGGATGATGACTTTGTCTGGAGAACTGATGAGATTGGAAAGTGAGTAAAGCTCATTTGGGATCCTGAGAGCGAAGAAGACTAATCCACCAAGTCGACCAATTGAGACGATAAATGATTGGTTGCTTGCGTCTCAAGCAAGAGGCCAAAGCGTCGAAATGGATTATCAGGTGTTCGAGGAGCACAAGTTCAGCAGAGGCTTTACCAAGCTGCATAGAATACTTCTCAGGATCGATTCGGAATACAACTCGATGGCTGATTACCTCACTTCCCTCAAAACGGAGGAGCTCATGAGCATGATCGACATCCCCGATTCGCTTGGCAGGACGCCGCTTGCGTGGGCCGTTGAATACGGGCTCACAGCTTCCGTTGAGCTTCTTTTAACTTTTGGAGCTGATCCGAATCAGCTGCGCTTTACCAAAGACGACGGCTTCTCGCCGCTCATCCATCTCGCAATTGCCGGACCTCGCTCAGCGTGGATGGATGCAGATATTGTCGAAACCGTCAGACTTCTCGTTCTAGCTGGTGCCGATCTTAACGGAACAGATCATGAAGGCTGGACTCCTCTACACATCGCAGCGTCCTGGAGCCTTTTCAGTATCACGGATATGCTTCGGCAATGTGGTCAGAACTTTTTAAATTGGCAGGCACGAACAGTTACGGGCGAGAGCATATTTGACGTCTGCGACAATATTGACTACCAAAACAGATATTGGGGCATGTTGGAATGCCCGACGCGTCTAATTTGATTAGCTAGAATCTTGTACAAGCGCAAGGAGGCTAAATTTCCCATCTGCATCCTCTCTAGCAATGCATTGCTTTACACACTCGAGTGCCGAGGCCTCCAACATATCTTCATTCCCGTTTAATGTAACATCTGTCTTGGTTGGCCCATTTGCATCGCCGTCCATCTCGTAGACCAATCCGTTTGAAGACTTGATGAAGCATATATAATGCAGATCAACCTTATCTTGAGCCGGTGGAGGTGATGTATTACCGCGTAACGCAGCCTCCTGGTATTTTTTCTCAAGATCTGCCGAGGCTTCGAGCAAAGCTTCTCGCGCGCTACTTGGGCAAGCAATAAGTTTGCTCAAGAAGGATTCTGGTTCTAATCGGTCATTTCCGGTCAACGGAAGGATTTCCCCCCAAGCACAATTGACACACCTATGAATTCTCTTGTTTCAAAATTACAGGTTGCGTGTAAGATTGCATAGAGGCCGCAGGCATTATCAATGGTCTGTTGAATCCAAATGACTTCTGCTCTTTCTCTCTTTGAATCCTCTGCAATCTCAGTTGATACCCTTGTTGACTGTCGGTGTCTCTCGTATTCATCGGATGTCGGTAGGACGAGGATGAGGGCGAAAACAGGACGTGATATAAAGCTAAGTTGTACCGGATCGTCGATTGACCACACGTCAGTAATAGTCAGAGAGCTTGAGACTCCCAGACCGTACATAAGGTCGTTCAACACCGGAGGGTCGGACTCAAGGGGTATCCAACACTTCGCATAGGACCGCGTCGCGGTTTTGATGGAGTCCATAATTCGTAACGACTAATAGCCTTTCGATCCTACGTTGAACGTCGTAATGAGCCTTGATCTTTAATTGGCGTGGCACGCGTGGCAACACCATGCACTTGCGGCCTCTAGTATATCGGTCTTTTCCGACTATGTATCCCGGCCGAGCCCATCATAGGTCTGATTTGCCAAGGCGGCCTACATATAATATATATACGGTCTGGTCCCATTTCCAGCTTGAGTCAGCAAGGCCGGAGACCTTGAGTAAAGGATTAGAACGGCGAAGGCAGGCCCGAGAGAATATCCCGACCGTGAGTTGAACTGTGCAGGCTGAGACCGTGCGCATAGTGGTCCGACACGCTTCCTTCGTCAACAAAATGTTTTCAGGTATTAGGTGCATTAAGCGGGTGCCGTTTCGTGAAGGTGCTGGCTAGGTACTTTGATTGGGTAGTTCTTCTGTGATTGTTCCCCACCTTCATACAACAGTGTTTTCGCATTCTTTCTCATCCTCGTCTTCTTCATCTTCTACACAATGACCGAACTCTTGAATGTTCCGCTAGAGGTCCGGAAGATGATTTATAGCCATCTGTTAAAGCCATGCATGAAAGAGATCATCGGCAGAGGCGACAAGAAAAACATGCGATACCACCTCTCCAAATTCCCAACAGGACCAAGTACCCCTCTTGTGTGTAAATGGATGCAAAGCGAGACGATGGACTTAATAAAGTTCCAGCGTGTTACACTTCGACGCGTCAGATTTCCCGTCCGCTACCTCACGCACAAGGATCTCGTGTCCCAAGCGAAAGCGACGGCTGAGCAGTTGCTCCCGAACGAATGTCCGTATGGTCGCAACTACGAGGTTCATGTAGAACTTCCCTCCGAGCGCTCAATATCGCAAGATGCTCTGGAATTTCAACTCGGTCACATTTTGCATATCCTTCTACATTGTCACAAGGATCATTTATTGGATCCTGTCCATCCTTGTCCAGGTCTAAGCGTTCTCTACCACCCTGTGACCGTTACCGATGAGGAGGATTCAACTCTTGAGTGCAATTTTGAGGGAGATGGGACTATCATTCGTGCTGCCAGCATCTGCGGTTCTCTCGCACCGAGATTAGCTTCACATATCAGCTATATTATTAGTGTCATGTTCAATAGACTAAAGCGAGTCTCCTCTACTATATTTCATAATCGTTAAGCTGACGTATCGAAGGGATGATATAGCAGATACAGCTGCCACCCTTAGTTCGGAGTATCGTTTTGAGTAAGAAGCACTACTATCTAAGTTATCTCTAACTGACATCATCAGACATGAAAGACGCGAACAATGGTTACGCTCTGATCAAAAGACACAAGTGGATTATATAAGTTGGAGTCGAGTCGATCGACTCGAATCTCCAGGGCCAGTGTCTTTCAATGACAGTTTGGCGTGGAAATCGAGTTATTGACAAGATAAAGGCCAAGAGCTATAGAACAAGGTGTTAGAAGATGTATGCACACAGCTGGCGTATTCAAAACAGCTCGTTTGGATTCTCTTATCGAGTGCTGTGTGTCGAATCTCCATGGCGTTCTTTGGTCATTTGACCGTTCGATTCTTATAAGACTTGATCTTCCATTAACAAGGCTCTAAGCATGAGAGGCCCTACTATCATAATCAAACAATACTAGTTCTTATATTCGAGCCAGCGTGGCCTGACTGTTGGTACAGTACCTTCAGCCATGCATTCTCTCTCCGCGGTTGTCAGCTTAAATTGGGGGAAATGTCTAAGGACCGCCAATGCCTTTTCCAGCTTTCAGGCATTCACTGATCAAAATTTGCTGGGCCTTGCGCTTGCACTCTAGCACATCTTCCGGACCGCTGGTGATTCAAGGCCAACATATATAACATGCGTCCACATGATATAGGGAATATTGCACATTGCCCGATCACGAAAGTTAGCCTTCCTCGTTTCTAACGGTGGTATCAAAAGCTTAGTTACTAGCCGGGTTCCGATTTTAGCAAACAGGAGAATTATTCGCCATTTCTTGGGGGCTTTGAGACTCACCAACTACTTAGCAAAAGCTATCAAGCTCCCCAAAGGCAAGACCCACACTTTGGTGAGGTGCTGAACTCCTTGAGCAGATTCTCTAAGTTAAAACTGTTTGGAGGGGCAGGAGCGTATATTTGGCACCAGAGCACAGGATGAGTCATAAACACTAATAAACAGCTTCCAGCGTCTCCATTTTCCCACGAAATCATTTCCAATGGCGCCAAATCAAGAAATCATCATCGCCTTCGAACCTTACGGCACCCTCCTGTCCATGGAATCCGTTGCTCTGAAACTCGCCGACCACATCCACGAAAGAGCGGAGACAGTCGCCACGACCTAGCGAAAATATCAATTGGAATACACATGGCGCCTGAACAGCATGGGTAATAGTGGTCCATAAAGATTCTTTACCAGCAGAGTGATTGGGGATTCAACGTTGATTGACTAATGCCTATAACATTGAGAATAGGAAGATACGAGCCCTTCTCAACCGTAATGCTCCGCTCATTGAAACATGCACTGAGAGAAGCGGGACTGCTTCTGAACCAACCATCTCTCGATAAGGTTATGGCATTCACGTACAACCACCTGACCGTCTTCCCGGAAGTCCCCGCGACGCTCGCGGAATTGGAAAGGATGTCTAACATAACTCCCGTGATCTTCTCTAACGACACTGACGCTATGGTCTCCACCTCCCTTTTGAACTCCCTCCACGCTCATCCCTTCAAGCATATCGTCACAGTTGAAGAGGCAGAGGAATACAAGCCGGCGCCTGGGGTATACAACTTCCTTGCGCGCAAGGTGGGAAAGAGAAAGGGAAAAATGGGGGAGGTCTGGCTGGTGAGCGAGAACCCGATTGATGTTGTGGGTGCGCGGGCTGCGGGGATGCAGGCGGTGTGGGTAGATCGGGGAGCAAGCGGGTTCGGTTGGGCGGACCAATTGGTTGAGGGAGAGGAGGGAAGGCCAACGGCGGTGGTGCGGGACTTGACAGAGATTGTGCGTGTAATTAGGGGGCATATTAAAACCTAAGAGCAGATTGCAGGAGAAGCCGGCAAGTGTGGTTGTGTGCTTTTTTCTCTTCGTGCCCGTTATCACGTTAACCTGTCATGATGATCTTGGCCCATCCTTGCTCGAATACCGATGGAATGTTTAAATTGACACCTCTTTGGAGGGAAGAGCCGATCCAGCTGGAAGTAACGACAATATGCCCATAAACCTAAAAGATTACCTGACTCCATGAAAGTTTTCTCATAACAAGCTGGCAAATTCGTTCCCTAGACACTAGGATACAAAGAGCACTCGTCGAGGGAACACTCCCCACCTCCAAAAGGTGAGCGTTCTGGGGGGCTCGTCGAAGGAGCACTCCCCACGTCCAGAAGGTGAGGGTTCGGGGGGGAATACTCGCAGGGAAAGCACTCGCCGGAGGAGTACTTCCCACATCCAAAAGGTGAGGGGTCCAGTGGGGGGAAAACTCGTCGAGGGAGCACTCGTCGAGGGAGCACTCGCCAGGAGTACTGCCCACCTCCAAAAGGTGAGGGGTTCGCTGGGGGCAGTACTCGTCGAGGGAGCACTCGCCAAGGGAGTACTCCCCACATCCTAAAGTTGGGAGGAGCCAAGTCACATGAAAAAAACCTTACTTTGGGTGGTCTGCCATAACGTTTGCTGAGCTTGAGTCAGTCGAGTGGGTAGACTGAAGCTGGGAGATGGTATACGGCCATAGGCGATAGAAGTTAAGAGTTGGTATACAGCCATAAGGCATGAGAGCTAGGAGGGGATATACCATCATCAGGCACAAGAGTGGGAGGTAGTGGTGATGGGCCATGACAGCTGGGAGCTGGTATACGGCCATAAGACATAAGAGCTGGAAGCCTGTATATAGTCATGGGTCATGGGAGTTGGTATACGGTCATGGTCGATGGGAGCTAAGAGCTGGTATGCGGCAATGAGCCATGGAAGCTGGAAGCTGATATGCGCCTGGTGGCTATGAGAGCTAGGAGTTTGGTCACGGACCATGGGAATATTCATGCAGTCATTGTCAATGGGATTTGGTATACGGCCACGAGCCATGGAAATAGATATGCGGCCATGAACTATGAGTACCTATTTTCCCGGCTATGGGGACTTCAGCACCGAGAACCTACGCACAGCCAACAACAACTTGCGCCAACTACGTTGAAAGCGAATCTGACCTTTGCCGCTCCACAACTTCCCGTAATGCAAGACATCGATGAACACTCGCTGGCCGATCTTCGGATACTTTCCAAGGAGCTTGAAATCATAAAACAGCGGTAAGAGACCCGTCGCAATCTGCATTCAGCGACTGACCTCTGTTACAGCCTGGGCATGCGATCGACACCGTAATAGCAATGCTAGGTGTCATGAATACCAGGCTGGAATCATTGGAAGCGAGGTCTAGGCCTTTTTCGCCTACCTCTACACCTGCTCCGCAAGCTCCTACGATCATCACCGCAAGGATGCAGCCCATCAGAAGGATGCCACTGGCCATATCCAAGAAGTGTTACCGATTGCCAAGGGACTCGACTGGAACACGCTTACTGGAATGACTACTGCATTCCACCGCTTCGAAGCTAGTCTCAAGGAGACTCTGGATCCTCCAAAGGATTTGAATGGCTTCATAGAGCAAGTGCAGTTACGACAACAAGGCTGGTTCCAAATCTGATAATTCGGCCCAGGAATCAGGAGATGATTCGGATATCATTTTCTTCCGGAGGACTCAAGCAACCGTATGTCGTTGGCTGTTCCCTCAGGTAGGAGCTCTGGAGGTGTACGGTACCAATCTTAGACTCCATGCTCGTAGCTCTGGTGGAACCGCCAGTTTCGGCAGTCTTTTCTTCTTCATCCTCCACTACGAGAGGGTCATCTGAAGTATGTCGAAATGCACTGGGGGGCACACCTTGACTGTCACCAACTTCACTGGGCCCGGGCCCTCGTAGCCAAATTGCTCTGCCAGATTCTTTTGGTGATCCCGCTCTCTTCTCAACCTCTCGGCTTCTGACTCCAAGAATTCTTTGTGCTCCTCCCACTTCGCTCGTGAGTTTCGTGCCGCCAGCGTGGTTTCGCTCGCTTCACCTCGACTGGTTTGGTGTGATCGACTTCGATTGGTGTGGTGAGCGTAAGGGCTGGTAACTCTCTCTTCAAGCTCTTCCCCAAGGCCTGGGTGGAGACAGTCTTGGGTGTACTGAATCGCCGTGTTTCTGCAGCTCTTCATAAAGCGAAAAGTTCAACTTGGAAAGGGGCTTGCGGGAGGTCTCTTCGGTTTCTGTGGTTTCTTTAGCTACGGTACTCGTATGTTAGTATCGTAGTGAAAAGGGTTAGTAGGCTTCAGACTGTTATGAGGCTCTATGCTTCGGCAGAATGCTTACGATTGCGACTGGTATAGGTGTAGGTGTGTAGCAATCTGCTCAATCATTGAGCATCCTAAACACTCCTGCTCAGTTTGCTCAATTGCCAAAACTATTGAGCATTCTGAGTACTTCCGTATATATGCCTGGAATGCCTCATCATCGGAAGACCTTGTACCCTTACAATTCCTTCTGCCCGCTTCGCTCAAATCCAAGCTCGCCGCCTCTTTAGTTAAACTTCGTTCCCAAATCCGCGCCGAGCTCCCCGAAGCTCTCGATCCCAATGATGATCGTGAGGAGGATGATCTTCAGACTACTCTAGAACGCTCGGGCGGTCCCTTTTGGAATGTCGCGCTGGAGGAGTTTGAGGGGGTATCGATGGGGATATGATCGCTGCCGCCGACTCCTCCAGACGGTGGAACTGCTTAATCATTCTCCGGCAGTTTGTACCTAGTGTACGTGTTTGCTGGTGGACCTTGCTGGCTGGCCGTGGATACGGATGAGAGTCGAAAGTGTCTGCACCGATTCCAGAACAGCTGTAGGCAGGATTGTAATCTCGTCATGCAAGAAATACCCAATTCCATAGATGAGCAACCATGCGTGCCTTGCTGATTCGCCAAACTTGTACCCCGCGCCAATCACTCGAACGTGGCGCGTGGGCAGCCTTGCGGAGAATATCCTGTGCTTTCACATCGACACCACTTATCTTCTCCAATATATACAAGCGTATGAAGGCATGGCAGCGACTGAAGACACAATACGTGGTGTGATGCGAAGGTGGCAAATTCCCGCCTAGCAAATTTACGACGATAATTAACATTGCCGAAAGGCTTTTGGAAAGTGGCGATTATTCGGATGCTACTATCTCTTGTTATGGCGTTACATTCCGCATCCACCGTAGCATTCTCTGCTCTCAGTCGGAGTATTTTCGTAACGCCTTCGACGGCAATTTCAAGGTACGCAATCAAGACATGTTCATACCCTATTGGCACTAAGCTGCTTAGGAAGCCGTACTGAAACATATCACGCTATACGATCATCATCCGTCGCTCATCCAACGTATGATCGATTACTTCTACCTTCATGACTATGTGGACTTCCCTTACTGCAATCATGTCGACATCGACCACCATAGGGGCCCCCCTGACGATCCCGTCGACATCCACAACAACACGGACTCCTCTGACGATCCCACCGATATCAACCACCAGACTTCTGTGGCAAGGCCGACCATAGAAGAGCATACCGATTCTGAAGAGGAGAGCTCGTATAAATGTCAGCTAGTAAGAACCGAAGATGGAGACCTTGATGAATGCTGGCTGCACAGTGCCATGTATGGCCTTGGGGAGCGATACAATATCCCTGGCCTCAAAGATTGCAGCCTAGAGAAGTTCAGGCGAATATGCGAAGCAAATCCAGATGGGGTCTTATCAATTGAGGTAATCCGACAAGTATATGAGGGCACGGTGGAAACCGATAGAGCGTTACGCGATTCATTGGTCGATATCATTTGTCGAAACTCCAGTAAAATGAGCACGGGACCGGATGTTCTTAGTGCACTCCAAGCTTCACATTCTTTCGCAGTGGATATAGCTCTCTCACTTTTCAAGAACGAAACGACACTAATTCCGGTTGGGAGGTAAGTTCTACGCTTCAATGATAATGTCGATGATGCTAAAGGCTTTTGTGTTAATAAGACGTCGTTTCAAGTAGGGAAACTCAGCCTCTATCAATACCAGCGCCCGCAATTACGCCCACAATAGTGTATACTACGCCCACAGTAGTGCATTCTGTTTACAGAAGAGTGCAACCAGCGCCGAGAATGTCAAGATATTGTTCCGACTGCAACCGCTCTTTCTGTGATGAGAACGCTTTGTTCCAGCACGATATTGATTATCACGCGTTCTGTAACCGCTGTTCTATCTCACTTGGCAGCCAGGCAAAGGCTCAAAGGCATGCAAGTCATTATTAGATCGCAATTTAACTTGAATCTATCAACTCGAATTTGGAGCCCTTTGCACCGTAACCTGGCTTATGTCGCTGCTAAAGGAGTTGGTATAGAAAATGCAGCAGTCGTACAAACGGGGATCCGCAAAATGTCTCCGCCAACGGCTACCTGGGGCCTCCAGGCCTCGCAGATGGCACAGTTCCCACCTGGCAACGGCAGCGGCAGCGGCAGCGGCACTGCGGTCCTGAGAATGTACCCGGCGTTTCTAGTCGACAGATGTTTCTTTTGAGAGTCTTTGACATGAGCTCTAAACATGATTTCGCCACGTCATGATGAGCTTTCTTCTCATCAATCCAGAAATGTTCAACCCCACATCGTTTTTGATTGACGAGAAAGTCACGGAAAGATGGGTGAAGTAATCGAATCGGTGCAGTTCGATCGTCAGGAACATTCAGCAAGGATTTGAGAGGCTCCAATGTGATATCGATTGATTCTGACAGTGCTGGAGACAATGACTTCAATACAATAGTAGAAAGCGAATCAAAGAGTATGATAATTGATCCTACAACATTTCGGAAACGTCTGCTTAACACATCCTTTTCCTTCTTGTTGCAGTCTTCAAATACAGAACTTTCCAAAATCTGAATATACATCTCATCGAGCCTTTCTTCAGGGGATTGCCCATCGTCGCTTCCTTGAAGCACAATGTTTAGACGCTTTTCCGGAAGCCACCTAGGATCGTGGATGAATCGACATACTGTAGCAGCATAGATGAATAGACCGCTGGATCTTTCAACGAGCAGCCGGAGCATTTGATGCCTCAAGAAGATCGCAATGTCATGTCGGATGACTGATGGAGCGATATTGTGAAGCACGAAATCTTCATGCACATTTCCCGGGATAGCACGAAAACCAAGATGAATTGGTATCTCAGGTCTGCTTGTTACCAGCACGCGAAGCTGCACAGTTGCGAGATCTTTAATCTCCGCAAAAAATTGAAGAAGTTTCCGGATGTCTTCTTGACGTTCACATTCGAATATCAAAATCAAAGGTGACTGTGGATCACCTCTCAGTTTTAGTAATGGTTGATGGATCAGTTTTGTCCACTGATCACGCATAGATTGCCGATTGATGTTATCATATTCAGCTATCGCTTCACATATATAGTGTTTGAGCTTCCGTGAAGTAGCCGCTAGTTGAAATGCAATGGTACTGAAAGTTTTCCAGCGTGACTAAGATCGCCTCGGCCTTTAGAGAAAAAGAAGTTTGCTGCGAGTCGTTCCTGGAGCAATGGTAGATTTGCCTGTACAGGCCATACGGTTCAACCAAAAGATGATTTTGTGACACGGATCTGCACTCCACTCCATGATCTGGCTCAGGGTCTCAACACGGGTGTCAGGAAAGGCAATAAGGCTCATGGTCGCGCTCGTTAGAATCAAAGTTCGCCCCGTCGGCATAAGAAAGCTTAGAAAGACATCGATCCTGCTCGGGCAGGTCCAACTTAACATCAAAATCAAGGATCAAAGAGCTGTTGAAGTTAGCGTAGTCGAAATGTTGGAGTCTGATGACATCTTACGTCTGATCTGCGTTCAGGGCAGTGTTGAAAGTTGATTTGTACCTCTCAAGTACACCGATAACTTTGCTCTCAAACGGCCACTTTAAGACTATAGCTTTCTGACCCTTTCCTGGTTCTAGCTTCTGCAAATGCTCAAGATCTAGTTCACACTGATGAATGGATGCGACGAGTGATTTGAACGTAACGAGTCTCTCAGCCTCTGGGTTCTTTACGAGCTTGTCCAAGCTTTGCAATGCCTCTACCTCAAGACGAAAACGAGCGATATCTCAACAAGAGCAACAACACTTGCTGCAGCGCTGACTCCATCCATTATCGGATCCAATGCCGTGGAAGCTGTCCAGATAACAGATTTACACTATAGGGATATCGTAGCACAACGCTACCGCTGCGAATGGGACTTCTCTCGTTTATCTGTTAGCTGAAAGAATGAAATACTGATAGGGTGATTCTTCAGGAATCTGGGCCCTCGGAGATGCCGAGATTGCCGCTCTTTTAGTTTCGGTGAAATAGCAAACTACAACATCTTTCCAGAACTTTTAGTGTGCATCAGTCTATCAGAGAAGGTACAGCGTCAAGGGACTCTGAGTGCTGTATTAAGTTACTGGAATTTGTACAGGTGATGTCAAGATCTACCAATCACGACATTATGCTGGTTGAGCATATGAACTAGGAGAAGAACCAACTTGAATCTATATTCTGGTGTTGGGGCAGGCGAAATGAGCTGGCTTGGAAGCCACCATACGCCGGGAGACCCCAGACGCTCAAGAAGGCAGCCCTCAACCCTAGCTCCTTCCTTCAAGCTGGAGCCGCAGCGAGGCAAGGAGGACATGAAGCCCACTTCCTTACTTCCAGATCGCTCTTTCACTTAATTCCCTCACTTCATCAATGAAGCTGGATTTCACTTGTATCATTTACCTGCACTGCTGTCATCCTCTTCTCCGACCGCCTGATTGAAGTCAAACTTCAAAACCATCTTGACCTTGGTCTTTCCCTCTGCCCGCCATAGTAGCAGTCACCTATCAACATGACAATAGAATGGTCCATACGTAGCGCAAAACCGGCAGATTGCGGCCGAGCTATTACCTTGGGCAGCGTCGAGAGCCTAGCAGCACAAGGCCGAACCCGTCCCAAGACCGCAAAGGACACAGAGAAGATCCTAGCGTCGATACCAAAGAAATGGCAGCATCCTCGCGACAAACGTCTTCACTACATTCGTCGGCGTCCGCAGAGTGTGCGACTAGCGAGTAAGTTTAACAGTCTGCTTCAACACACTCTGATCGATATTGACCGCGGTAGTTCTCATAACGATGATGAAGATCTGTCGGGAAATCACAGCGATGAAGGAAATCTTTATTTGAAGGAGAGGCCGGTCATAGCTGGAGAGGTGGACGGCTTTGAATGCGACGTGATATGGGATCAAACACCTCATTCACGCCAAGAATACTTCAGCGGCTCCTCCGATCAGTCGTGCATGAATCACACTTTGGTGGAGAGATTTGGAAGACAAGACAACGCGGATGAGGTTGCAACTACTAGTCAAGTTCACACCCGGGAGAGTATGTTTCTAGGTCAAGACGACACGTTGGGGGGCATATTACCAGGTCAAGATAATACATGGGAGGGTATATTACCAGGCCAAGATAATACATTGGAGGGTACACTGCCAGGCCAAGACAAGAGGTGGGAGGGCAAATTACCAGATCAAGATCATTCATGGAATGGCATATTGCCAGGTCCAGATGACTTTAATACGGGAGCATTCCATGGCCAAGATAATGCATGGAACGGCATGTTGCAGGGGCCGGATGACGCATATAGGGGTGTGCTCACTGTTTTAGATAACACATGGGGTGGAATTTTGCCAGCTTAGACGACGTGAGATTGATGAGACGTTGGATGGATAGACGGAGGAGGACTGAAGTTGGAAATTATATCCCAAAGCATTCAAGCAGTATCCGAAAAATATGAACTTCACTTAGTAAATAAGAACAATACTGAATCCGCCGTCTTCTCCTTCCTGTGCATCTTGCTTAGTGGGGCATTCCCCACCGTACCCAGTAGGATATTCGACCATCTGCCCTGCATCGGAAACCGTAATCGTACCGGGGCCCATCACAATCTCACGAGCGGTTCCAGGTGTAGGAGATGGTTGTCTGTTGAGGTATCGAGCCGCCGTCCCCAATCTCTATCAGCATGACTTGGCTTCATCATTAAAGGATCCTTCGCTTACATTGCGATGACAGTTAAGCCCATCAGAGCAAAATGCATCTATCAAGTCAGGTGTTTTCGCTCATTCCACCGCTGGTAAAGGTCATTTCTCCGAATACCCAGACAACGGACTAAGACAATACACATAGGTCTTGGTAGGCCTCGTTATTCCCGCAGGGTTCGTCGTAACTTTGTCGCCTGGTGGTCGTGTGGAGCTTACAAGATTGCAGCATTGCCTTGTATAGAGTCCGATCCTTGGCTTTGCCCATCTCCACCGTCACAGCCACGGCAACCATCATAATCCCCATCTTCACGGGTGTCACCCTCCGAGGTGCTCGATCCCTTACTCGTCGTTCCCATGGAGGCCTTGGAGACGCCAAGAATAGTTTCTCTTGGTCAGCTATATTACTGATCATGCTGCTCGTCATCTACGAGACCGTCATCGCTACACTCGCTCTTACCCATATGACTCCACCAAACGACCTGAGCTGCCATCTAGAACGCCAATGGAGTTGGTTATTTTCCAATAAGAACGCGGACGTAATCCGCAGGATCCAGGATCGCCACCAGTGCTGTGGGCTTCATTCCGTGCAGGACAGAGCGTGGCCCTTCCCGGACAGAAGTCACACGGCTGCGGCTTGCCACGAAGCCTTTGGCAGACAGCGCAGTTGTTTTGGCGGATGGAGACAAGACGAACAGATCACCGGCGGTTTGATACTCTTTGTCGCGGTCGTTGCCTTCCTAATCAAGGTACATCTCCATCGATGCCTTGATTGCAAAACCTCGGTGAAGCCGCTGACTTCGAAGTCTAGCTACTGATGCTCGTGATACATCAAAGCCACAATCCCTTTAACTCGTCCACCCGAAGCACCTCTCACTTTGCTACCAACGGAGGACGTATCCGGAGGTGGTATCCAACGGAGGATTGGGGATACGTACCACGACGATCCATTGGTAGATGGACAGGAGACTGACTCCCAGTCACCTGGTGAGGGCGACAATCAAAGAGTCCATACAAGCTCGGTGATGCAGCCATCGAGACTTCACGGTGACGAGAACGAGTGGAGAGATGTCTGAAATCGCGGGAGGTTTTGGATCCGCCCACGGAAACAATCATCACAAGTCAATGCCATCGTTAGCTGTGGTTTACGCCCAGCCATTGTGTACATCATAAGCCATTGTGTACATCATAAGCTATTGTCTATATATATGCCGGTTTTTGGTTCGACGCCTGGGCTGTAATGAAATAGATGGTGCGCTTGGACGCATCCAAGAAAATTTAAAGTGTAGGAAATGATAGGTTGTACAAGCTTGGAGGGCGTGTCAAAAAAAAAAATCCTTTGGTATCCGGATTTAACAGAGGACTTTGGTGTGCTAGAATTACATACTCTTTTCCGGTCATCCCAAGGAGAACTGTGAGACCGGAGTAGCTGAAATTGTCAGAAGGCTAGAAAGCAGTCAGCTTGGATTTTATACAGATCAGAGACATAAACAAAAGAGGTACTCTGCGAGCGATACCAAGGCTGGTCTGGAGCTCTCATACAGATGTGCGCTTTCAGGAATTTTGAACCTTGTGATCGGAGTGGCCATGATCTGTATGATGTGACTCCGTAGATCAACGTATCAA
>JAABUV010002739.1_pt1 | contig 23399 bp, 25 predicted proteins | sample 5559971 | NCBI WGS metagenome assembly JAABUV01 (sample SAMN10711881, study PRJNA513362) | rock metagenome | isolation source: Antarctica rocks | place: Antarctica: Victoria Land, Knobhead nord | collected 2015-12-19
CCGCTGAAACTCCGACAAACACGGACGCAGCACCGCGTATCGCCGCCCCACCGACTCCGCCAGCTCCGCCATAGCACAACCGTAATGCCCCACACCCTAAAAACGACGTTAATTCATCACAAGCTCTGAGTGCGAGGGTTGCGGTGACGGGCTGATCAGCGGGGCCGGTCACCTGAGATGATGACCCGCATGTCCGTGCTCCGCCGCTCCGTGCTCGTCGGGGCCTGTACGTCGGTGCTCGCCGGTTGCGCACCAACGGCCCCCACCCCCGACAAGGCCGAGGGCGTGCCCGGGGCTAGGAGGATCAGCTACGGGGCGAGCCCCGCCCAGTTCGGCGAGCTGCACCTGCCCGCAGGCCACGGGAGCGTGCCAGTGGTGATCGTGCTGCACGGGGGCTACTGGCGCGCGCAGTTCGGCCTGGACCTGGGGACCCCGCTCGCCGTGGACCTGGCCAACCACGGCGTCGCCGCGTGGAACGTGGAGTACCGGCGGCTGGGCAGCGGGTCAGGCGGGGGCGGTGGGTGGCCCGCGACCTTCGACGACGTGGCGGCCGCGGTCGACGCGGTGGCCGGGCCGGTGCAGGCGACGGCCGATGGCCGGTTGACGCTCAGCGACGTGCGGGCCGTGGGGCACTCCGCGGGGGGCCAACTGGCGGTGTGGGCCGCGGGCCGCGCCCTGCTGCCTGCGGGCGCACCCGGCGCGGCACCGACGGTGCGCCTGAGCCGGGTGGTGTCGCAGGCCGGGGTGCTCGACCTCGTCGGTGCTTGTCGGCAGAGCCTGGGTGGCGGCGCGAGCGAGGAGTTGCTGGGCGGCAGCGCGAGCGCCCAGCCCGAGCGCTACGCACAGGCCTCACCGCTGACCCTGCTGCCGCTGCGGATCCCGGTGACCTGCGTGCACGGCGCCGCCGACGCCACCGTGCCGATCAGCCAGAGCGAGACGTATGTGGCGGTGGCCACCGCGGCGGGTGACCCGGCGACGCTGGTGCGCCTACCGGGGGTCGACCATTTCGCGCTCATCGACACCACCACGCCGGCGTGGGCAGCGTGCCGCGACGCGGTGCTCGCGCGCTGACCGCGCGACTCGTAGGTTCTGCACTCATGACCGCCGCACCCGTGACCGCCGCCGCACCGACCACCGCGCCCGACTGCCTGTTCTGCCGCATCGTCGCCGGGGAGATCCCGGCTACCGTCGTCCGGCGCGGTCGCCGCACGCTGGCCTTCCGCGACGGCGCGCCCCAGGCCCCCACCCACGTGCTCGTGGTGCCCACCACCCACCAACCCGACGCCGCCCGGATGGCCGTCGCCGACCCCGCGCTGCTGGCGGAGGTCATCGCGGACGCGGTCGCGGTGGCCGAGCAGGAGGGCCTGGCCCCGAGCGGTTACCGGCTGCTCACCAACACCGGCCGCGACGCCGGCCAGACCGTGTTCCACCTGCACATGCACGTCCTCGGGGGCGAGCCGCTCGGCGGAATGACCGGTGGCCCTATCAAGGCTGCCGGTTAGGATGGGCAGGCACCCCAGCACGAGCACCCCAGCACGAGCACCCAGGAAGCAGGGCAGCAGCTCCTCGTGACGTCCACACCCGATCAGCCCGCGACCGCACCGGTCGCAGCCCGTTTCACCCTTGTCGTCCCGCAGCCCGCCGTGCTGGCGCTGCTCGGCTCCGCCGACGTCAACCTCAGGGTCCTCGAAGAGTTGCTCGCCGCCGACCTCCACGTGCGTGGCAACGAGGTCACCCTCAGTGGCGCCCCCGCTGACGTCGCCTTCGCCGAGCGGGCGCTCACCGAGCTCGTCGCCCTGGCCCGCCGGGCGAGCGAGATCACCCCAGAAACGGTGCGCCGCACGGTGTCCATGCTCTCCGAGGGCACCGGTGCGTCACCGGCCGAGGTGCTCAGCCTGGACATCCTCTCCCGTCGTGGCAAGACCGTGCGCCCGAAGACGTTGAACCAGAAGCACTACGTCGACGCCATCGACACCCACACCCTCGTCTTCGGTATCGGGCCGGCCGGCACCGGCAAGACCTACCTGGCCATGGCCAAAGCCGTGCAGGCCTTGCAGGCCAAGCAGGTGAGCCGGATCATCCTCATCCGGCCGGCCGTGGAGGCGGGGGAGCGGCTCGGGTTCCTACCCGGCACCCTCTACGACAAGATCGACCCCTACCTGCGGCCGTTGTACGACGCGCTGCACGACATGATGGACCCTGAGGCCGCCGCCAGGCTCACCCAGGCAGGCACCATCGAGGTCGCGCCACTGGCCTACATGCGTGGGCGCACCCTCAACGACGCCTTCATCGTCCTCGACGAGGCGCAGAACACCACGGCCGAGCAGATGAAGATGTTCCTGACCCGGCTCGGCTTCGGCTCGAAGATCGTGGTGACCGGAGACGTCACCCAGGTCGACCTGCCCGGTGGCGCCACCTCGGGCCTACGGGTGGTGCGCAGCATTATCGACGGCATCGACGATGTGCACTTCGCCACGCTCACCAGCTCAGATGTGGTGCGGCACCGGCTGGTATCGGAGATCGTCGACGCCTACGCGCGTTTCGACGACGAATCGGAGGCTGCGCGCACGGCCGTACGCGCGGCACCGGAGCGCCGCGCACACCGCGGTGTCCGCCGGTGACGGCGTGAGCATCGAGGTCGCCAACGAGTCGGGCGCCGAGGTGGCGGAAGCACTGCTGGTGAGCGTCGCGCGCTTCACCCTGGGCCGCCTGCAGGTGCATCCGGCGGCGGAGCTGTCGATGGTGTTGGTCGACTCACCCACGATGGCCGAGCTGCACGTGCAGTGGATGAATCTACCCGGCCCCACCGACGTCATGGCGTTCCCCATGGACGAGTTACGACCCGGTGGCCGTCCGGATGCCGCCGAGTTCGGCCCGTCCATGCTCGGTGACATCGTGCTGTGCCCGCCGTTCGCCGCGAAGCAGGCACGCGAAGCCGGCCACTCCCTCGACGACGAGCTGCACCTGCTGACCGTGCACGGCGTGCTGCACCTGGTGGGTTACGACCACGCGGAGCCCGCGGAGGAGCAGGAGATGTTCCGCCTGCAGAACGAGCTGCTGGCCGAATGGCAGGGCGAGGTGCGTCGCGCGCTCGCGCGGACGACCCTCGACGAGGTCGACTCCCACGTGCTCGGCGTCGTCGGCCTGGAGGGCACCGGGCCAGCCGGCCCGGGGCCGGACGGTCGGGGCAGTCCGTGAGCGGCTCCGTCGCCCTGGTGTTGCTCGCCGTCGTCCTCGTGCCGCTCGCGGGACTGTTGACCGCGGTGGATGCCGCGTTGAGCACCGTCTCGCGTGCCCGGCTGGTGGAGCTGGGTCGCCACGGTGAGCCGGGTGCCGAGCGGCTGCTGCGGGTAGTGGCAGACCGCCCGCGTTACGTGAACCTGCTGGTGCTGCTGCGGCTGGCGTGCGAGATCAGTGCGACGGTGCTGGTGGCCGTGGTGGTGGCCCGCTCGGTGTCGCTGTACCCGGCGCTGGCGGTGTCTGCGCTGTCGATGCTGGTGGTCACCTATGTCGTGGTGGGGGTCGGCCCCCGCACGCTGGGTCGTCAACACGCCTATTCCGTGGCGCTGCGTGCCGCGGCCCCGCTGCAGGTCATCGGCGCGCTCCTCGGGCCGCTGAGCCGGCTGTTGATCCTGTTGGGCAACGCGATCACCCCCGGTAAGGGCTTCCGGCACGGCCCGTTCTCCTCTGAGGTCGAGCTCCGTGAGCTGGTCGACCTAGCGCAGCAGGGCGGGGTGGTCGACGCGGAGGAACGCCGCATGATCCAGTCCGTGTTCGAACTCGGCGACACCATCGCGCGCGAGGTCATGGTGCCGCGCACCGAGATCGTGTGGATCGAACACGACAAGACCACCCGCCAGGCCACGTCGCTCGCGGTGCGCAGCGGGCACTCCCGCATCCCGGTCATCGGCGCGAACGTCGACGATGTACTGGGCATCGTGTACCTCAAAGACCTGGTGCAACACTCCTTTACCCTGCGCAAGAAGGATTCCGGCGCGCCAGTGGCCGAGCTGATGCGGCCCGCGGTGTTCGTGCCCGACTCCAAACGCCTGGACGACCTGCTCCGCGAAATGCAGCACGCCCGCAACCACATGACGGTGCTGGTCGACGAATACGGCGGGGTGGCTGGTCTGGTGACCATCGAGGACATCATCGAGGAGATCGTCGGGGAGATCGCCGACGAGTACGACACCGACGAGCGCGCACCCGTCGAGCACCTGTCCGACGGCACCGTGCGGGTGTCCGCCCGGCTGCCGGTGGAGGACCTGGGTGAGGTGTTCGACCTGGAACTGACCGGCGACGACGTGGAGAGCGTGGGCGGCCTGCTGGGGCAGGCACTGGGGCGGGTTCCCCTGCCCGGCTCGGAGGTGAGTGCGCACGGGTTGGTGCTGCGCGCCGAGGGCGGGGCTGAGGTGCGCGGCCGGGTGCGGGTGAGCACCGTGCTGGTCCGCCGCGCGCCCGATGCGGAGCCGGCGACCCCGAGCGAGGACGTGGACTCCCACCACCACCTGCACCGCGACCACCGGAGGACGACCAGTGCCTGAGCGCGACGACCCAGCTCAGCGCGATCCGGAGGACGCCAAGCTCGTGGTGTTGGCGCGCTCGGCGATGGGCCGCACGGGCGCGCCGGAGGGTGCCGCCGTGCGCGACCTCGACGGCCGGACCTACACGGCCGCCAGCGTCGACCTGCCGTCCCTGCAGCTGTCGGCGCTGCAGGCCGCGGTGGCCGCGGCCGTCTCCAGCGGTGCGCAGGGGCTGGAGGCGGCGGCCGTGGTCACCGGGTCGAGCGCGGTGGAGGCCGCCGGACTGGCCGCGGTGCGCGACCTCGGCGCCGCCGCACCTGTGCTGCGCGCCGAGGTGAGCGGGAACGTCGTGGAGGTCGTCCCCGGTTGATCGTTCCTGCGAGGATGGGCGGGTGAGCCCGACCGACTCCGCCGAATTGCCGCACCGCTCCGGCTTCGTCTGCTTCGTGGGACGACCCAACACCGGCAAGTCCACGCTGACGAACGCTCTGGTCGGGCAGAAGGTGGCCATCACCTCCAGCCGCCCGCAGACCACCCGGCACACCATCCGGGGCATCGTGCACCGACCGGCGGCGCAGCTGGTGTTGGTGGACACCCCCGGCCTGCACCGTCCACGGACCCTGCTGGGCCAGCGGCTCAACGACCTGGTGCGCGACACCTACTCCGAGGTCGACGTCATCGGGTTGTGCGTCCCGGCGGACGAGCAGATCGGCCCGGGTGACCGGTGGATCACCGAGCAGCTGCGGACGGTGGCGCCTCACACGCCCGTGGTCGGGGTGGTCACCAAGATCGACAAGGTTCCCAAGGCGCGCCTGCTGAGCCAGCTCGTCGCCGTCTCCACCCTGCTCGGGCCCGACGCCGAAGTCGTGCCCGTCTCCGCGGTCCGCCACGAGCAGGTGGACGTGCTCCTCGACGTGCTCGCGGCCACCGTGCCCCCCGGTCCGCCGCTGTACCCCGCCGACGCGCTCACCGACGAGAGCAGCACGACGATGATGGCCGAGCTCATCCGGGAAGCCGCGCTGGAGGGCGTGCGCGACGAGCTGCCGCACAGCCTCGCCGTGGTGATCGAGGAGGTGCTCCCGCGTGCGGGCCGCGACGACTTCCTCGACGTGCACGCGTTCCTCTACGTGGAGCGACCGAGCCAGAAGTCGATCGTCATCGGCAAGGGCGGCCAGCGGCTGCGCGCGGTGGGAACCCAGGCCCGGGTGCAGATCGAGGCGCTGTTAGGCCGGCGAGTGTATCTCGACCTGCACGTCAAGGTGGCCAAGGACTGGCAGCGCGACCCCAAGCAGCTGGGCAAGCTCGGCTTCTGATCCGGCTCCCAGTCAGCCGCTGCCCGCGACGCGCGCTCGGTTGGACCGAACCTGCTGCGCAGTCGGTGTCCCATTCGCTAGGTTCTCTGCTGACCAGGCCACGGTCAGTGGCCAGCACCTCCCAGGGAGCTCGCAGTGACCGATAACCCGTACGGCGGATCGCAGCCCGGCTACGGCCAAGACCCCAGCGCCGCTCAGCCCGGCGGCCAGGGCCCGTCCGGTGCGGGGCAACCCGGCGGCCAACCCGGCACCCTCCCATCGTTCGACAAGGACAAGGCGCAGCAGCAGAGTGCCCCGCCGTACTTCGCCCCGCCTGTTCAGCCAGGCTACGGCCAACCCCCCCAGGGTTACGGCCAGCCCCCACAGGGCTACGGCCCGCCCCCGCCCGGTTACGGCCAGCCCCCGCAGGGCTACGGCGCCCCCGCCCCCGGCCCCGGTACCGGCCCGATGCCTGGGCGCGGTGACCTCGGTGCCAGCGCCAAGGGCTTCCTGGGGTCGCTGTTCGACTTCAGCTTCACCAGCTTCGTCACCCCCAAAATCATCCGGGTGCTGTACATCCTGCTGACGGTGCTGATCGCCATCGGCTATGTGGTGTTCACCGTGACCACCTTCGCCAACAGCGCCGCGCTGGGCCTGTTGGTCCTGGTCGTGGGCGCCGTGGTCGCCGTGGCCTACCTCGCGCTGGGCCGGGTGGTGCTGGAGTTCTACATGGCCGTGTTCCGGATGTCGGATGACATCCAAGCCCTCAGGAGGCAGCAGGGCAGGTGAGCGTGAGCCCAGGGCGCGTGGTGGTGACACCATGACGCGGTGAGGCTCTACCGCGACCACGCCGTGGTGCTCCGGCTGCACAAGTTGGGCGAGGCCGACCGCATCGTCACCCTGCTCACCCGCCAGCACGGGCTGGTGCGCGCCGTCGCCAAGGGGGTGCGCCGCACCAGGAGCAAGTTCGGTGCCCGCCTGGAGCCGTTCGCGCACATCGACGTCCAGCTCTATCCGGGCCGCAACCTCGACATCGTCACCCAGGTGCACACCGTCGACGCGTTCGGCGGTGACCTCGTGGCCGACTACGGCCGCTACACCACCGCGTGCGCTGTTCTGGAGACCGCCGAACGCCTCGCCGGTGAGGAGCACTCACCGGTGCTCCGGCTGCACCTGCTCACCGTTGGGGCGCTCCGCGCGCTCGCGGCTGGGGAACGCGACCCTGAACTCGTGCTCGACGCGTTCCTGCTGCGCGCCATGACCTTCGCCGGTTACGCGCCGGCGCTCGTCGACTGCGCCCGCTGCGGCGCGCCCGGTCCACACCGGGGTTTCCACGTGAGCGCCGGGGGTTCGGTCTGCGTGCACTGCCGTCCGGCCGGAGCCGTGACACCGGCCCCCGCCGTCCTGCCGCTGCTGCATGCCTTGCTGGAGGGGCGTTGGTCGGCCACTGACGACGCGCCCACGAGCGTGCGCAAGGAGGCCAGCGGCCTCGTCGCTGCGCACCTGCAGTGGCATTCCGAACGTCAGCTGCGCACCCTACCGTTGGTGGAACGCGCTGCCCCGCAGTCGTTCCCAACCAGAGCTGCGCGGCCACCCGGTCACTACGACGGGCTGGGGCAGGATGGGGCACGTGATTCCGCGCCGCCGCCCGTCCACCACGGCTGATCCGGGTGGTGCGCCGCGGCCGACCCGCCCGCCCGACCCGCACCCTTCCGGCGCCCGCCCGCCGCTGCTGCAGCCGGAGCTCGTTCCGCGCCATGTTGCGCTGGTGATGGACGGCAACGGCCGCTGGGCGCAGGAGCGGGGCCTACCGAGGACCGCGGGGCACGAACGGGGCGAGGCAGTGCTGATGGACGTGGTGGGCGGCTGCATCGAGCTCGGTGTCGGTCACCTCTCGGCCTACGCGTTCTCCACCGAGAACTGGAAACGGTCCCCGGAGGAGGTGCGCTTCCTCATGGGGTTCAACCGCGATGTCATCCGGCGCAGGCGCGACGAGATGCACGAGCTGGGGGTGCGGGTGCGCTGGGCCGGGCGACGACGGCGGTTGTGGGCCAGCGTGATCACCGAGCTCGAGGTGGCGCAGGAGCTGACGAAGCACAACTCGGTGCTGACCCTCACGATGTGCGTGAACTACGGCGGACGGGCCGAGATCGCCGACGCCGCAAGGGAAATCGCGCGGTTGGCCGCGGCCGGCAAGTTGAACCCGGACAAGGTCGACGAACGGACGGTCGCCCGGTACCTCGACGAGCCCGACATGCCCGACGTCGACCTGTTCCTGCGGCCCTCGGGAGAGCTGCGCACCTCCAACTTCCTGCCGTGGCAGTCGGCCTACGCCGAGCTGGTGTTCCAGCACACCCTGTTTCCTGACTTCGACCGCCGTGACCTGTGGGCGGCCTGCGTGGAGTTCGCCTCGCGCGACCGTCGTTTCGGCGGAGTCCCGGAACGCCAGCCGTGAGCGCCGCCACACTGCTCTCGGCCGCGCGCACCGCGCTCGAGCGCTACGTCGACGTGACGGCCGACCCCGACGGTTCGCTGTCCTTCGTGCACTCCGACGTGCCGTGCGCCGTGCAGGCCGTGCAACTCGCCGAGGGACTGGTGGTGCTGTCCGTCACATGCGTGCTGGCCTGGGACCTGCGGCCGGGCCCGGAGCTCAGCGCGGAGGTGGCGCGGCTCGGCGCCGAGGTGCAGTTCGGTGGCCTGGGCCTGGTGCAGGTGGAGCGCAGCGCCGACGTCACCCTGCGGTACGCGTTCCCGGCGGCGGGGCTGGCGCAGGAGCCGCTGGCGACGCTGCTGCTGCTGGTCGTGTCCGGCGCCTCGCGGGCCCGCACCGAGCTCCGGGCCGTCCTGAGCTGACCGGTGGCCGAGCAACTACGGGTGTGCGCACCCGGCGCAGGTACCGAACACCTCGACGGTGTGGCTGACGTCGACGAATCGGTGCGCTGCCGCCACCGCCTGCGACCAGCGCTCCACCGCCGGGCCCTCAACCTCTACGGTGGCGCCGCAGTCCCGGCACACCAGGTGGTGGTGGTGACCTGTGGAGCATCTCCGATATACGACCTCACCGGTGGCGGTGCGCAGCACGTCGACGCTGCCTGCCTCCGCCAGGTTCTGCAGCGTGCGGTAGACGGTGGTGAGGCCAATGCCTTCACCGCGCCGGCGGAGCTCGTTGTGGATGTCCTGCGCCGAGCGGAACTCGCCGGTGTCGTCGAGCAGGCTGGACACCGCGCTGCGCTGCTTCGTCGAGCGCACCCCGGCGGTCATCGGGGCGCGCTGCCCGCTCTCCACCACCGCCTTCACCCCTCTTCCGCGTGGGCCACCGCGTCGACGACGATGTGCGAGAGGTGCTCGTCGACCAGTCCGTACACCACCTCACGTCCGTTGCGCTCGCCGTGGACCACCCCGGCGGACTTGAGCACCCGCAGGTGCTGGCTGATCAGCGGCTGCGTCACCCCCAGCGCGTCGACCAGCTCGTGCACGCAGCGCTCGGACTCCCGCAGCTGCAGGACGATGGCGATCCGCACCGGGGCGGCGAGCGCCCGCAACAGGTCACCGGCGGCCACCAGCGTCTGCCGTGGTGGTGGGGGCGCGGTGACCGAAGCCCCGGCGCGGTCGGGCACGTGGTCGGAGGGGCGGGCCGCGGTCTCGGCACCGCCGGACTCGATCCGCACTGTCCACCTCCCGGCTGTTTCGCTGACGGTTGCGCCGACGACCTGCTCCCATCGTAGGGACCGACCGCGCTGGGGACCGACCGCGCTGGGGACCGACCGTGCCCGCCAGCCACTACGCTGAACCGATGCTGCTCGTCTGCGTCTTCGACGTGCCTGACGGCGACCGCGCCGCGTTCACCGGTCGGGCCCGGCGGGCAGCCGAGCTGCTGGGTGGGCAGCCCGGCTGTCGCGGGGTCAGCGTCGGCCGCGCGGTGGACGCCCCGCAACGGTGGGTGTTCACGGCGCGTTTCGATTCCGTGACGGCCTATCGGCGCTGCCTGGCGCCGTTCGCGGTGCGCGAGCACGTCGTACCGTTGCTCGCGCAGTGCCTCGACGGCGTGCCGAGCACCTACGAGGTGCTGTTGGACTCCGTCGACGGCACGGTGGCCGAGGCGTCGAGCCTGCTCGCCGACGACGCGTCGACGGTGCGCCGGGGCGGGGCGGCCACGGCGTCTCGGGGCGGGGCGGCCACGGCGGAATCCGCTCGCGGCGACCGATAGGCTCAGCTGTATCCCGAACCTTCCTCCCCGCAGCCGCCGATCCCCAGGGAGCACTGCCTCGTGGCCGCCACGTCTGCACCGATCGACGCCGTCGTCAGCCTCAGCAAGCGTCGCGGCTTCGTCTATCCCTGCGGGGAGATCTACGGCGGCACCCGCTCGGCCTGGGACTACGGCCCGCTGGGCGTGGAGTTGAAGGAAAACATCAAGCGCCAGTGGTGGCGCTCGATGGTCACCAGCCGCGACGACGTGGTGGGTCTGGATTCCTCGGTGATCCTGCCGCGCCAGGTGTGGGAGGCATCCGGTCACGTCGCGACGTTCACCGACCCGTTGGTGGAGTGTCTGTCCTGCCACCGGCGCTACCGCGCGGACCACCTGCTCGAGGAGTTCTCCGAGCGCAAGGGCCGGGCACCCGGCAACGGCCTGGCCGACATTGCCTGCGGCAACTGCGGCACCCGCGGGCAATGGACCGAGCCCAAGGCGTTCTCCGGCCTGCTCAAGACCTACCTCGGCCCGGTGGAGGACGAGAGCGGTCTGGCGTACCTGCGTCCGGAGACCGCGCAGGGCATCTTCATCAACTACGCCAACGTGGTGACGTCGTCGCGCCGCAAGCCACCCTTCGGCATCGCCCAGATCGGCAAGAGCTTCCGCAACGAGATCACCCCGGGCAACTTCATCTTTCGTACCCGGGAGTTCGAGCAGATGGAGATGGAGTTCTTCGTCGAGCCGGCCACCGCCGCCGACTGGCACGAGTACTGGTTGGAACGCCGGATGAGCTGGTACACCGACTTCGGCCTCGACCGTGCCAACCTGCGCATCTTCGAGCACCCGAAGGAGAAACTCTCGCACTACTCCGCGCGCACGGCCGATATCGAGTACCGCTTCCGCTTCGGTGGCAGCGAGTGGGGTGAGCTCGAGGGCGTCGCCAACCGGACGGACTACGACCTGCGCACGCACTCGGAGGTCTCCGGCACCACGCTGGACCATTTCGACCAGGTCACCGGCACCCGTTACACCCCGTACGTCATAGAACCCGCCGCGGGTGTGGGCCGCGCCATGATGGCGTTCCTGCTGGACGCCTACACCGAGGACACCGCACCCAACACCAAGGGCGGGATGGACAAGCGGGTCGTGCTGCGGCTCGATCGCAGGCTGGCACCGGTCAAGGCCGCCGTGTTGCCGCTGAGCCGCAACGCCGAGCTCACCCCCAAGGCCCGGGAACTCGCCGACACCCTGCGGGCGCACTGGAACGTCGAGTTCGACGACGCCGGGGCCATCGGCAAGCGCTACCGACGCCAGGACGAGATCGGCACCCCGTTCTGCCTGACCGTGGACTTCGACTCGCTGGCCGATCAGGCGGTGACCGTGCGCGACCGCGACTCCATGGCCCAGGAGCGGGTGGCGCTGACGCAGGTGCCGTCCTACCTCGCCGCCCGCCTGATCGGCAGCTGATCCGGGGCCAGGGCAGGGTGCTCACCCAGGGCCAGGGGACTCACCGAGGGCCAAAAGCTTCCACGTCGCCCGGCCCGGGGTCCGGCACGCTCAGCACGGCCAGCTCGTCGGGCTTGTGGGCCAGCACCCCGGTGACGTAGGAACGGGCCGCAGCGAGCGAGCCCACGTCCTTGCCCGCCTCCTCCGACAGGAACCATCGGTGTTCGAGCACCTCGTGAAAGATCTCTGCCGGCTCGAGCTTGCCGCGCAGCCCCTTGGGCACCTGGCGCACGACGGGCTCGAACACCTCGGTGACCCACCGGTGCGCAGCGATCTCTTCCTCGTCGGCCGGGATGCCCAGTGAGGCCCGGTAGGAGTCGAGGTCGTTGAGCAACCGCCGCGCCTGGTTCTCCTGCACGTCCAGCCCGGTCAGCCGCAGCAGCCGCCGGCTGTGGTGCCCGGCGTCGACCACCTTCGGCTGCACCCGCACGTGCGCACCGTCGGGCTCGGCCACCACCTGGAACTCCTCGACGTCGAAGCCCAGATCGTTCAGCTTGCGCACCTTCTCCTCGACCTTGTAGCGCTCGGTGCGGTCGATCACCACGGCCTCCGACAGCTCCGCCCACAGCCGGTGGTAGCGGCGCACGACGGCGTCCGCGGTGTGCTCGGGGTCTATTGCCTCGTGCAGCAACCCGCCCGCTCTCAGGTCGAGCAGTTCACCGTAGATGTTGACGAACGCGACCTCCACGTCGTGCTCGCGCTGCCCCCGCGACAGCTCCTCGTGCAGCTCACCGGTCTCGGCGTCGACGAGGTGCGCGGCGAACGCGCCGGCGTCGCGGCGGAACAGGGTGTTCGACAGCGAGCAGTCCTTCCACGCAAATCCCGTCAGGTGGAGCCGGACCAGCAGCGCGGTGAGGGCGTCGAGCAGGCGGTTCGCCGTGTTGGGGCGCAGCGTGGAGGAGAACAGCGCCCGATAGGGCAGCGAGAACTGTAGGTGCTCGGTGACCAGGGCGGGCTCGAGCTCGGTGCCGTCGGCGCTCGTGCGCCCGGTGACGATGCCGACCGGGTGCACGCAGGGCACGTCGAGCTTCTCCAGTCTGCGCAGCAGCTGGTACTCGTGTTCCGCCAGGTACGTACCCACCTCCTTCACCGCGTAGATGCGGTTGTTGAGGCGGGTGAAGCGCACCACATGCCGCGAGATCCCCCGGGGCAGGTGCACCAGGTGCTGCTCCGGCCAGTGCTCCAGCGGACAGTCCCACGGCAGGAACATCAGCTCGGGCTCGTCGGGGGAGCCGATGAGGTGTAGGGCCACGGTTGGCGACCAGCTCTCGGTGTCGGGGTAGCTGACAAAAGTAGTCCCCGGGGGAGGATGGGGTCATGGCTGAGCTCAAGGAGATCGGGGTGGCGCTGCTCGGGTGGGACCGCGCCGGCGGGAGCGCACGGGTGTGCGCGGTACGCGTCGTCCAGCGCGAAGGCCTGGGATCGGTGCCCTCGGGCGAGCTGGTGATGCGCACGGTCGACGACGGGGCGGGCGTAATGCTGGGCGGGGCCGCCGACGCGACGGTCAGCGAGCTCGCCGACGCCGTCCTTGGCGGGGCGGGGTTGCGCTCACGCCGGGTGCGGCTGGGTGAGCCGGAGGCCGTGGCGGCGGGGCTGGCCTGCGGCGGGACGGCAACGCTGCTGGCGCATGCGGTCGCCGCCGACGCCGCCGCGTTGCTGGGCACGGCGCTGGCCGGAGGCGAGCCGGCGCTGATGGCCGCGACACCGAGCGGGGTGCGGGTGCTGGCCGGGGCCGACCTGGAGCGCAGCGCGGGGACGTTGGGCGCAGCCGGTGACGCCGCGGTCAACGAGCGGGGCGCCCGGCTGTTGCGCCGCGGGGTAAGCGCCACCGAAACCCTGGACATCGACGGGGAGCAGGCGCTGCTGGACCTGTGGGTACCCGTGCCCCGGGTGTTGGTCGTCGGCGCGGGGGCCTTGGGGGCGGCGCTGCAGACGCAGGCGGCGGCGCTGGGCTGGCAGTTCGCGTCGTCGGCCGGTGTGGCAGAGACCGAGGCGGCCGTGGCGACGTTGACCGCAGCCGACGCGCTGGTGTTGCTGGATCACAGCCCCGACTTCGACGCCGCGCTGCTGGAGTGCGCCCGCGGGTCTGCCTTCGCCGGAGCGCTGGGCTCGCGACACACCCAGGCGGCCCGGCGGGAACGCCTGCGTGCTGCGGGCGCCACCGACGCTGACCTGGAGGGGGTGCGGGGCCCCGTTGGCCTGGACCTCGGCGCCCGGACCCCGGCAGAGACCGCAGTGTCGATCGTGGCCGAGATGCTGGCTCGCCGAGGCGGCAGGGCACCGCTCGCCCTTGGGGCGAGCACTGGCAGGATCGGGGCGTGATACGAGCATTCCGTCGGTGGGCGGGCCGGCTGATCGTCGGTGCCGTCGTGCTGGGGGTGCTCGTCGTCGGTGGCACGGCCGCACGGGTGTGGCAGGTGGCCAGGGTGGACGACCGCGCCCCGGCTGACGCGCTCGTCGTGCTCGGTGCCGCGCAGTACGACGGCACCCCGTCGCCGGTGTTCGCCGCCCGGCTGGAGCAGGCGCGCAAGCTCTACGCGCAGGGCGTCGCCCCGATCGTGATCACGGTCGGCGGCAAGCAGGTCGGTGACGCGTACACCGAGGGGGCGGCGGGGCGGCGCTACTTGCTGGGCGACGGCGTGCCGGCCGACGCGGTGGTCGCGGTACAGCAGGGCTCGGACACGCTGCAGAGCATCGAGGCAGTGGCCAGCACCATGCGGGCGATGGGGTTGTCCAGCGCCGTGCTGGTGAGCGACCCGTGGCACTCGCTGCGCACCAGGACGATGGCCACCGACGCCGGGCTCGACGCACACACCTCACCCACCCGACAGGGCCCCGCCGTGTTCACCCGCAGCAACCAGCTGCGGGGGATCATCAGGGAGACCGGTGCACTGCTGTACTACCGGCTCAGCCACGCCTCCGCCGACTTCGCGGCCACCTCCTCCGCCGCGGGCTGAGCCCGGTGTACGACGCCCACGACCTGGAGCGGGTGGTGACCGAGGGGGCCAAGTCGGCGGGGCTTGCCGGCACGTCGGTGGACCGTTCGGCCTTCGCCCGTGACCGGGCCCGGGTGCTGCACTCCGCTGCGCTGCGCAGGCTCGCCGACAAGACGCAGGTGGTGGGGCCCAGGGAGGGTGACACTCCGCGCACCCGGCTCACCCACTCCCTGGAGGTGGCGCAGATCGGCCGCGGTATCGCCGAGGACCTGGGGTGCGACCCCGACCTGGTGGACGCCGCTGGACTGGCCCACGACATCGGCCACCCCCCCTACGGGCACAACGGCGAACGCGCGCTGGACGAGGTGGCGGCCGGGTGCGGCGGCCTCGCCGGGTGCGGCGGCTTCGAGGGCAACGCGCAGAACCTGCGAATCCTCACCCGGCTGGAACCCAAGGTGCTGCACGCCAGCGGGCGCAGCGCGGGGCTGAACCTCACGCGGGCAGCGCTGGATGCTGCGACGAAGTACCCGTGGGTGCGTGCGCCGGGGGAGGGGAAGTTCGGCGCATACGCCGAGGATGCCGCCACGCTGGGTTGGGTCCGCGCGGGTGCACCCGCACGGAGGCCGTGCCTGGAGGCGCAGGTGATGAACTGGGCCGACGACGTGGCGTACTCCGTGCACGACGTGGAGGACGGCATCCTCGCCGGCCGGCTCGACCTGCGGGCGCTGGCAGCCCCCGCGGCGCGGGACGAGCTGGCCGACCTTGCGTTGGCCTACGTGCGGGGGCTCGATCACGGTCTGCTCGTCGAGGCCGCGACGCGCCTGGGCGCCCTGCCGGTGGTGGCCGCAGTGGGGGCGCACGACGGGAGCCTGCCGGCCTTCGTGGCCCTCAAGCGGCTGACCAGCGAGTTGGTCGGCCGCTTCGCCTCCGCGGCGGTGAGCGGCACCAGGGCGATCGCGGGTCACCGACTGCTGCGGCGCTACGACTGCGACCTCGTGGTGCCGGCCCTCGTCGCGGCTGAGGTAGCGCTGCTCAAGGCGATGGCGTTGCGCTACGTGATGTCCGACGCCGCCCACCTCGCCGAACAGCAGCGCCAACGGGAGCGGGTGCACTCCGTCGCGGAGAAGCTGTGTGCCGCAGGCGCAGCTGCCCTCGACCCGTTCTTCGCGACCGAGTTCGACGGCGTCGCCGACGACAGCGCCCGGCTCCGCGTGGTGGTCGACCAGATCGCCAGCGTCACCGAGGGGCGCCTCGAACGCTGGTAGCAGCTCAGCCCGCCAGTACGTCAACCCGGCAGGGCTCAGCCAGGAAGAACGTAGTCGGCGAACTTCGTGCGCAGGTCCTTCTTGGAGAACTTGCCCACGCTCGTCTTGGGCACCTCGTCGATGAACTCGATCGCATCGGGCAGCCACCACTTGGCCACCCGGGGCCGAAGGTGTTCCAGCAACTCCTCGGCGGTGACCGACGAACCGGGCTTGCGCACCACGAACGCCACCGGCCGCTCGTCCCATTTCGGATGGGCCACCCCGATGACGGCCGCCTCGGCCACCCCGGGATGCGCCATGATCTCGTTCTCCAGCTCCACCGAGCTGATCCACTCGCCGCCGGACTTCACCAGGTCCTTGGTGCGGTCGACGATCCGGACGCTGCCGTGGGGGTCGATCGACGCCACGTCCCCGGTCTTCATCCAGCCGTCCGGGGTGGCCACCGTCACCCCGGGGTCGGGCTCGTAGTACTCACTCGCCGCCCAGGCGCTGCGGACTTGCAGCTCACCGGTCGCTTCGTCGTCCCACGGCAGTGGTGCGGTGGTGCCCGGCTCCACGATGCGCAGCTCCACTCCGGGCACGGCGGTGCCCTGACGGGCGCGCACCGCGGCTTGGGCGTCCGGGTCGGAGTCGGCGTAGCGGGCGGGGAGCTGGCCGGTGGTGGCCACCGGGTGCGTCTCCGTCATGCCCCACGCCTGGGTGATCGGTGTGCCCAGCACCCGGCGGTACGCCTCGGACAACGCCTGCGGCACTGCCGAACCCCCGCAGAGCACCAGGCGCAGGTGGGGGAGCGCCACATCGTCGAGCAGCGGTAGTACGCCCTGCCAGATGGTGGGCACCCCGGCCGCCAGGGTCACCCCTTCGTCGATCATGAGCTTCAGCAGCCCGGCGGGGGACATGTCGGCGCCGGGGAAAACCATCGCGGCCCCCGTCATAGGCGCGGCGTGCGCCAGCCCCCAGGCGTTGGCGTGGAACATCGGGACGATGGGCAGCACGACGTCGGCGTCGGTCATGCCGACGGCCGCGGCGGTGGTGGCCATCATCGAGTGCAGCCACGTCGAGCGGTGGCTGTACACCACGCCCTTGGGGTTGCCGGTGGTGCCCGACGTGTAGCACATCGCCGCGGCGCGGTTCTCGTCGGCGACGTGGAACTCCACCGGGTGCGCGGCCGCGAGCAACTCCTCGTAGTCGTGCACCTGGGCGGTCGTGATCGCGACGTCCGCCACGGTCGGACCGGCGCCGTCGTCCATCACCACCACGTCCCGCACACCCGGCATCGTCGGCAACAGCGGGGCCAGCAGGCCGAGCAGCGAACGGTCGACGAAGACCACCTCGTCGGCGGCGTGGTTGGCGATGTAGGTGAGCTGCTCGGGGAACAGCCTGATGTTCAGCGTGTGCAGCACCCGCCCGGTGCCGGGGGCGGCGAAGTACAGCTCCAGGTGGCGGGCGGAGTTCCAGGCGAACGTGCCGACCCGGCCCTCCGCGCTGACCCCGAGGGTGTCGAGTACACCGCCGAGGCGACGGGTGCGCTCGGCCCACTGCCCGTAGGTGGTGCGCACCGGTGTCGGCCCCGCGCTGAGCAGGGTCCGGTCGCAGTAGTGCGCCTCGGTCCGGCGGAAGATGGAGTCGACCGTCAAGGGGTAGTCCTGCATGAGTCCGCGCATGACCGGAGATGCTGCCAGTGAGCGGTGTCACCCGGAAGAGCCGGGGGCGGGCTTCTGGCGCCGTTCACTGCTCCCGGCGGCGTCGGGTCCGCGGCCTAGACTGCCGGGCGTGGCTGGACGGATCTCAGACCGGGACATCGCGGAAGTCCGCGAGCGCAGCCGCATCGAGGAGATCGTCGGGGAGTACGTCGCGCTGCGCCCGGCGGGTGGCGGCTCCCTGAAGGGACTGTGCCCGTTCCACGACGAGAAGTCCCCGTCGTTCAACGTGCGGCCCGCGCACGGCTACTACCACTGTTTCGGCTGCGGTGAGGGCGGTGATGCCATCAAGTTCATCCAGGAGGTGGAGCACCTCAGCTTCGTCGAGACGGTAGAGCGGTTGGCCGATCGGGTCGGCTACCGGATCACCTACACCGGCGGGGGCACCAGCGTCCAACGCGACCGAGGCACCCGTTCCCGGCTGGTCGCCGTCAACGCCGCGGCCCAGGAGTTCTACGCCGCGCAGCTGCGCGAGCCCGACGCCGAGGTGGCCCGCGCGTACTTGACCGAGCGCAGCTTCGACGCCTCCGCAGCAGCCACATTCGGCTGTGGGTACGCCCCGGCCGGCTGGGACACCCTGACGAAGGCTTTGGTGCGCAAGGGATTCGAGGTGTCCGAGCTCATCGCCGCCGGGGTCAGCAAGGAGGGTCGGCATGGGCCGATCGACCGCTTTCACCGCCGGTTGCTGTGGCCGCTGCGCAACCTCGGGGGTGACGTGGTGGGCTTCGGGGCGCGTCGGCTGTTCGACGACGACCCGGTGGCGGCCAAGTACGTCAACACCGCGGACACGGTGCTGTACAAGAAGTCCGAGGTGCTCTTCGGGCTCGACCTGGCCAAACGGGAGATCAAGAAGCGGCACCAGGCCGTCATCGTCGAGGGGTACACCGATGTCATGGCCATGCACCTGGCCGGGGTACCGACGGCGGTGGCCACCTGCGGTACGGCGTTCGGCGAGTCGCACATGGAGCTGCTGCGGCGGCTGCTCATGGACGACAACTACTTTCGCGGCGAGGTGATCTACACCTTCGACGGCGATGCGGCGGGGCAGGCCGCGGCGCTCAGGGCGTTCGACGGTGACCAGAAGTTCGCCTCACAGACCTACATTTCGGTGGCGCCGGACGGGATGGACCCGTGTGAATTGCGCTCAAGCCGGGGTGACGGGGTGGTGCGTGACCTGGTGGCGCGGCGCACGCCGATGTTCGCCTTCGCCGTCAAGGCTCTGCTCGCCGAACACGACCTGGACACCGCCGAGGGCCGGGTCGGTGCGTTGCGGCGCACCGTGGGTGTGGTGGCGCGCATCAAGGACCCGTCGTTGCGCGACGAGTACGCCAGGCAGCTCTCCGGCTGGATGGGCTTGCCCGACCCCGCTCCGGTGCTCAAGCAGGTGCGGGACCACGCCGGACAGCGGCCCGACGAGCGCGTGCGGCGGCGCTCGGGGGTCGCCCAGGTGCAGCCCTCGGATGGTGGTCCGCCGCGACCGAACCCGCGTGATTCCCAGCTGTGGCCGCAGCGCGAGGCGCTGAAGGCGGCGTTGCAGTGCCCCGCCGTGGCCGGTCCGGTGTTCGACTCGCTGCCTGAGGACGTGTTCAGCCACCCCGCCTACCGGATGCTGCACAGCGCCGTGCGGGCCGCGGGCGGGACGGCCGCTGGGCGCAGTGGGGCCGGGTGGATGCAGACGGTGGGCGCGCAGCTCGCCCAGCCCAGGGTGAGTTCCCTGGTCAGTGAGCTGGCGGTGGAGCCGTTGCGCTCCACCACCGACGTGGCACGCTACGTCGCGGCCGTGCTTGCCCGATTGCAGGAGGTGTGGGTGGGCCAGCAGGTCGCCGAACTCAAGGCCAAGCTGCAGCGGATCGCGCCGGCCGAGCACCCAGAGGAGTATCGCGCGTTGTTCGGTGACCTGGTGGCGCTGGAGCAATACCGGCGGACGCTGCTGGAGCAGGCCAACGGCGACCCAGAGGTGCTCTGACGTGGGGCTGTTGGACCGGCTGCTCCGACGGACCCCCGTGCCCGCGGGTTCGGTGGGTCGACTCGACGACGACGAGGACGTGCTCGCGGTCGCTGAGGTGCGCACCGGGCACCTGGTGGCCACCCGGTTCGGGATGTGGGTACCGGGCGAGGACGGACCGCTCCGGCTGGAGTGGCACCTGGTGAGCAGGGCGACGTGGGACGGTGCCACGCTGGAGTTCACGGTCGCGGAACAGACGGGTACCGCGGGGTATGCCGTCCTGCTGGCCGACGTGCAGCGCCGCAGCTACGCGCTGGCCGATCCGGGACGGCTGCCGCAGGTGGTCAACCAGCGGGTCACCGCGTCCGTGCGGTCGGCCCATCGCCGGGAGTTGCCCGGCGGCGGGGCATGGTTCGTCCAGCGCAGCCTGCCCGGCCGTTCCGGGGTGCAGCTGCAGGTGCGCGTCGATCCCGGCACCGACCCCGACGTGGTGGCCGACGTCGCAGCTGCGGTGGCCGCTGCGTTGCCCAGGGCACGTGCGTGACGTGGGCTCGAATTTTGATGTGGGCTCGGGCTTGATGTGGGACGTGGCGCGCTACCGGGAGTTCGGTGACCACCGGGAGCGACCGTTTCACGACCTCCTCACCCGGGTCTTCGCGCTGCGCCCTCGGCGGGTGGTCGACGCCGGTTGCGGCCCTGGTCACCTGACTCCGGTCCTGGCCGCCCGCTGGCCCGGCGCGCAGGTCGAGGCGTTCGACTCCGCGCCGGAGATGGTGGCCGCCGCCCGCGAGCTCGGGGTGAACGCCCGCGTGGAGGACGTCACCGAGTGGGTGCCGGGGCCCGACACCGACGTGGTGGTAGCCAACGCCGTGCTGCAGTGGGTGCCTGAGCACGCCGAGCTGATGCAACGTTGGGCGACCGCGCTGCCGGCCGGCGCCTGGGTGGCCGTGCAGGTGCCAGGCAACTTCGGGGCGCCCTCGCACGTGCTGGTGCGGGAACTCGCCGCGCAGCCGCAGTGGGCGGCTCGGCTGGCTGGGGTGCTGCGCGGGCAGGAGACGGTGCACCCACCGCAGCGCTATGCCGACCTGCTCCTGGCGCAGGGGTGCGCAGTGGACGCGTGGGAGACGACGTACCTCCAGCGACTCGACGGGGACGATCCCGTGTTGGCCTGGATCATGGGAACCGCGCTGCGGCCCGTGCGGGCTGTACTCGACGATGAGGCTTGGGAGCATTTCTGCGCGGAGCTGGCCGTCGCGCTGCGCGAGGCTTACCCGCGCACGGCCGGTGGCGGCACGTGGCTGCCGTTCCGGCGGGTGTTCGTGGTGGCTCAGGTGGGCGTGCGCTAATCCCGGCGGGTTCCCTTGGGCCCGTACACGGTGCCGTCGGCGTTGAGCGGTTCGAGCGGTTCCATCCTGTGCTGTGTGCTCAACGCGTCGGCCACCCGGTCGCGCGCTACCCCGGCGACCCTCTTGGTGGCCGGGCTGTTCTTGATCCGCTGGTAGTTCCTCACGAGCTGCTCGTAGCGTCCGCGGCCAGCCTTGGCGCCCAACACATAGCCGGCAGCTGCCCCCAGGAGGAGACCCTTCATCGCGCAACACCTTCCCTTCGAGGCCGGTAGTCTGCACCCATCCTGCCCGATGTTGGGAGGCCGGTCGGGTTGAGAGGCGCATCGCACTGTGCGCTAGAGTTCGGCACCGTTGTGCCCAGCTCGGTGAGGGCGCTGCACCGTCCTCCATAGCTCAATTGGCAGAGCAGCCGACTGTTAATCGGCAGGTTACTGGTTCGAGTCCAGTTGGAGGAGCACCGGTCTCGCGCACTCCTGGGGCAGTAGCTCAGCTGGTCAGAGCAGCGGACTCATAATCCGTCAGGTCGTGGGTTCGAGCCCCACCTGCCCCACTCGCTCAGCCCCAGGTCCGGTCATGTTTCGGCCCTCCGACCCGGTGCCCGCAGGGACGCCAAGAACGGCGCTAGTCCGCACCTGGTCCGCACGAGCGGAAGCCGCGGCTCGACCGAGCACGTCGAGACGCTCGGCCACGGTGTCCAGATCGTCGGCGAACAGCCCGGCGTAGACGTCGAGCGTCATGGCCGCCGAGGCGTGCCCGAGCATCCGCTGGACCACCTTCACCGAGGCGCCCGAGGCGATGGCCAGGGACGCCGCGGTGTGCCGCAACTCGTGCGGGGTGAGCCCGTCAAGCCCGACCGACGTGGCGGCCCGGTCGAACCACCCCCGCCGGAACGTGAGGTTGCGCAGATACCCGCCCTTCGGGGCCGGGAACGCCAGGTCGCCGGGGGACCGGCCGTGCAGCTCGGCCGCCAGCTCGTCGGCCAGGAACCGGGGGAGCGGCACCTCCCGCTGCTGGTGGGCCTTGGGGGTGCCGAGGATGAGCCGGCCCTGTACCTCGGCGACGGCGTGCACCACGCTCGCCCGCCTGCGCATGAGGTCGACGTCGCCCACCCGGAGCGCCGCGAGCTCGCCGAAGCGCAGGCCGCCGTAGGCGAGGGTGAGCACCGCGGTCCGGTAGCGGCCGCACTCGTCGGCGAGGGCATGGGCCTGGTCGTGGTCGAGGAACCGCTTCGTGGCCGTGGCCGCCTTGGGCATGCGCACCCCGTGGGCCGGGTTGCGGGGTAGGCGCCCGTCCCGCACGGCCAGCTCGAGCGCCAGGTACAACACCCGGTGGGCCTGGCGGACCGTGGCCGCCGCGAGCCCCGCCTCGGAGAGCCCGGACACCCACGTTTGAACAGCAGCGTGACGGACGTCCGCGAGCCGGGTGGTACCGAAGCCGGGCACCACGTGTCTGCGCAGCAGGCCCCCGTAGCGGGCCAGGGTCGACGGCTTGAGGTGCTGCTGACTGTCGAGCCACCCGCCGGCCCACTCGCCGAACGTGACCACCGACAGGGCGGGGTCGACCCACTCGCCGCGGGCCGTGCTGGTGGTCACCGAGGCGAGCCAGCGCTCGGCGTCGACCTTGCGCGGGAAGTGCTTGGACCGCTCGCGACCGTCCGGGCCGCGATAGCGGGCGCGCCACTGCCCGTCCTGGCGCCGGGCGACGTTGGCCATGGCTCAGCCCTTCCGATTCGGCGCGGGCGGGAGGTATCCGAGCTCGCGGGCCCGCCAGATGTAGGCGTCGACGGTGGACCACGAGCCGAGCCCGAGCACGTCGCGCACGGCCTGGCGCGGCTTCCCGCCGGCCTCGGCCTGGGGCGTAGACGGCGGCGGCCCGGCGCAGCACCTCGTCGGCCACAGGCGGCCGGCCAGGCCCGCGCTTGCGTCGCTCGTCGAGCGCCTTCAACGAGACCGCTGCCTCAGGGTCGCCGTTTCGCCATACCCCTGGATGCACCTCGGTGACGGCGATCGCTGTCGAGGCTTCATTATGGTCCGTAGCTGCTCGTGAAGCTCGCGTTGCCTCTGCCGGGCTGGTTCGCTCTTGATCCGGTTCCAGTTCAGCCAATTCCAGTAGACGTTGGCCCCTACCCCTGCGAGCGCAACCACGACGCCCCAAGCCACTGCGCTCAACCGAGGACCTCCGATGTTTAGTCGCGCGCCGATCTAGCCGCCGCCCGCCAGCGTGTCAGAGTCGTCAGGCCGCAGCACGCCCGCGACCGGCTGGCCGGGGTGTCCGGCGTCCCGCCGCGGTACTACGGCGGTATCGGCGGGCTCGCCGGGTGAGGTGATCCGGCTCCGGGGAGTCTGTGACCAGGTATTTCGATGAGGGCGGATGACGGGAATCGAACCCGCGTGTTCAGCTTGGGAAGCCGTTACAACCTTAAACCGCTCGTTAGGTGACCTGCACTTTCCGCTCGACAACGACCGCGTCGTTGCAGCTCAGAGGGCAAATTCGGTCGCCAACGGGACGCTGTCGGCCAGCAGCGACACGGGGTCGGTACGGGCCCGGTGGAGGTACGGAGGAGGTACGGTGAACCCCAGCAGCGCCGCCTCGCTACCGGCGGAGGTCAAGTCCGCTGGAGTGGTTCAGTTGCGGCCCTGAAGGGCCGTGGTTCGTCATCAGTGGTGTCACCTCGACCAGGACCGGGCCCGTCACTGC
>JAABUV010002744.1_pt1 | contig 23366 bp, 25 predicted proteins | sample 5559971 | NCBI WGS metagenome assembly JAABUV01 (sample SAMN10711881, study PRJNA513362) | rock metagenome | isolation source: Antarctica rocks | place: Antarctica: Victoria Land, Knobhead nord | collected 2015-12-19
CCGTCCGTGCAGGGCCCGGCGCATCCGGAGGAGCAGTGAAACATGGCGGGGTGGCGGCGCCGCAGGCGCTGCGCGCCGGCCACGAGGATGGTACACGCGCGAGTGGCAGCCACGCCCCGCTTTCTTGGAGCCTACAGGCCGCGGCCGAACGCACGCGCGCCCGGCCCAGCGGGCTCCCTGGCCGCCCACAGGCGGCCCAGGGCTGACTTTGTACTTTATGTAGGCTGTTCGCGGCGCGTCAGGCGCCCAGGCGCGCGGCCGCGGCGGCCGCGGCGGCGCCCGGCGCGGCGTCGGCGCTGCGCGCGCGCTTGCCGGCCGGCAGCGGCAGGCGCTCGCTGCTGTGCGCGTCCGAGTCGCTGCCGGAGCGGGCGCCGGCGTCGGCGGCGCAGCCCGGCGCGGGCGGCAGCGGCGCGCCGAGCGCCAGCAGGCGCGCCTCCAGCTCGCCGCACTGCGCGCGGGCGCGCGCGTCAGCATCCGGGCGCCTTCCCGAAGAGGAGGTGCCTGTCTAGCATGCCCCATTGTGACACACCCCACCAGCACCAAGTCCCTCACATGCAAATGTATTATGTTTTAGATGAACGTAAAAAGAGACCCTCAAAACCCCTGCACTGAGCAGACAGGGAGTCCCGACACAGCTACTCTCCGCCCAGCCATCGCCACCGGGGGTTCCCGGCCCCGAGACGCAATCAGGGGTGCAGCGGGGCGCGCGCACCCGCACGCGCAGCGCCTCGGCCTCAGCGGCCGCGCACGCCACGCCGGTGGAGGCGCGGCGGCGGCGGCGGCGGCCCGCGCGGGCCGCCGGCGGCGCGCCGGCGCTGCCGCTGGACGTCTCCGCGCCGCTGCTGCCGGCCGGCCGCGCGGCGCCCCACAACTCGAGCGGCGCGCGCACGCGGCTCGCCAGCGGGCTGCTGCTCGCGCTGCTGGGCAGCCTGGGGGCGCGCGCGGAGGGTCAGCGGGGCTGGGCGCGCGCATGGGCTTAAGGAAGCCAGGACCCTACGGGCAAGCGTTCCAGGCCCTACACCAGCAAAGCTGAAGCTGGGGACCAAATAGGTAGTCATCCCAGCTCTGTTCACCTACTGGTGTACCCACGTCTAAGACCTTTGTCCAAGACCCCGTAGCAGCAAGAGGGGACGCGATGCGCCTGGCGTGGGCAACTGGCCTGGCTCCTTCAAAGCGGCCCTGCGCTGAGCGTAGGTGCTTCCTGTCTCGCCAGAAACACTCAAGCACACACAGGTGCTGGCAACGCGGCGCAAGCGCTGCAGCAGGCTAGCAAGTTCCATCACTTGCGCCACCGGTTGCACGCAACAGGTCGCTTGCACACCAGGCCGTGCCGGTCGTCGCGTGCGGGCTGCTGAGCACGGCGGGCGAGTGCGCGAGCGCCAGTGTCGAGGTGGCAGCGTGGCCGCCGTGGCCGTGCAACGGGCAGTCGCCGCCGGCGGTGCAGGGCGCCGCGCCAAAGTGGAGCACTGCGCGCACGAATTGCGTCGGATTGAGCACTTGCCACGCCCGCTCGGCAGGTACGCGACGAGGATCAGGCGCCGCGGCACCGTGTACCAGGGCTGATCAGGGGAGCCAGAAGTGGTGCGCGTGCGCGCACATATGCCGTGCGAGCATCGTGTGCAAGGATAAAGCACTGGCCAGATATGAACAGGCAGCCAGGTTGGTGGCTGCACCCACTGATCCAAAGGTAAAAGCCATCTTGGGCCGGCCCGGGCGAGCAGAGCGCGGGGTCACCTCGCGGCAGCAGGCGGCCCAGCGACGGCAGGACAGTCGCCGGCGGCACGCGGCGCAGCGGCGGCGGGCCCTGCGGCACACGCCGCGGCTGCACGCCGGCGCGGACCCGAGTCAGCATCCCCGCGCGCCCCAGCGCACGGCCGCACACAGGCTGAGGGTGAGGTCATGGAGGCACGGCGCCATGCGCTGGAGGCCGTCGGCGACCTTTAGGTGGACTAAATCCGCTGTGTGCGCCTGGACGTGTCCAAGCCGTCGCGGTACTGGGGCCTGGCAGGCTCCAAAGCCAAGCGGGATCAGGCGCAGCGCGGCCGGCCCTGCACACCTGCGGCTCAGGCGTGCGGTAGCCGGACGCGTCCGGGTAGGCCGCCCCCAGCTGGTGCGCCGCGCACGGCAGCCCCGGCGCGGTGACTGCGCCCAGTGCCCGCCGCGCCTGGACCTCCCGCGCGATCAGGCCTGCGGCGGGCCGCGCCGGTGTCAGCGAGCCCGTGGGACCTGCCACGGCAGCAATAGCTTGTACGGGCAGCACTTGCAGCGCCGACAGCGACGTCCGTGCCGCTTGGCCGTAATCCATGCATCGGCCCGGCCAGCGGCCAGCACGCCCCATAGGCCTCGGGTGATGGTGCCGCACCGCCTGACTGGGCGAATGCAGCGTCATCCGTGTCATCCAGGCATGGCGACAAAGATGGCGCCATCTGCGCCAGCCCAACCCGGCGATGTGTGTGTGGGTGGCAGCCGACGCTCCGCCCCGGCAGTTGGCAGCGGCTGCGTCACTGGCTGGCAGCGCTGCTGCCCCGGACAGTGAGGGCTTTGGAGTCCCCAGACTTTTGACACACCGGCGGGCTGGGCCGTAGCCTGCGCCTGCTTATGATGCCCCGTACAACAAGTATCCTCACGCCAATCTACCGACCACGAAGTATCAGCAAGTGGCTTTCAGCAGGGCAGACCCTCTTTTTGGGTAGATTGGCATTGGAACATGGGGAAGAAGGGACTGGCCGTGCATGCACATGCGCTCTGCCAAGTGGGCCTCACTCTCCCAGGGAGCGCGTCACAGCTGGTTTGGGGCGCAGGAGCAGCTTACAGAGGGTCGGGTGCAGCAGGTGCTGAGTCAGACCCAAAGCAGGCAACGCAGCTCCCCGCGCTTGCGGCCTACGCGGCCGCCCAAGCGCCTACTGGCTCATCTCCGCCGGCCCGCCACCTCCCGCGGCCACGCTTGCGCGCAGCGGCGCCTGCAGCTCGCCGTAGGCCGCGGGGATCTGCGCGCGTGCGCGCCGTGAGCGCGCCCTTGCGCTGGCAGCCCTCCTGCACCACCGCGGCAGGGCAGGGCAGCGGCCGCCGGCAGCTCGCAGGCGCCCTCGCTGAGCGCAGCAGCCTGCGCGGGGAGCGCACCTCATTGTTGGGCATGAAATGCCGCTTGACGCCGGCTTTGTTAATCACGATGGTCCGTATGCAGCCTGCACGCCCGGCACAGCGCGGGTATGACTGGCCGATGAGCGCGCCGGCGTCCTCTGGCAGCAACAGGCGAGCAGCAGGCAGGGCTGGCGGTCACGCCGGGATTCGGCAGAGCTACGCATGCGCTCCGCATGCATGTCACAGCTCCGCGTACATCATCAAGCGCTCTTCAACAATGAAAGCAGGTAGTCGTGACGGCTGCACAGCGGATAGCGCTGGGCTGCCTGCCACGTGTGCCTGCCTGCCTGGGGCGGCACCGTGACGGCTGGGCGGCAGGCTGGGGTTGCCGCTACGACTGCTGCAGGCGCCCGGGCTACTGCATGGATGACAATCCGGGCAGTGCACTGCCCATGCGGGTATGCCTCCTTGGGAGGGGGGGCGCCCAAGCGGCGCAACGCGGGCTGCTCGGCTGCTGGCAGCGAGTCTCGAGGGCGCGACAGCAGGTGCTGCCGCACTGCCGGAGTGACAAGATGGCCTGCCAGGCTGTGGCAGGTGAACGCGGGCGGCGCCGCGCACCGCCGGAGCTGCCGTCTCGCGCCATGGCGTGCGACACCGCGCGCACCACAAACGCGTGGCAGTCCGCCTCGCTCATGCCGGCGCGCCAGTGCTTGTCGCAGAAGCCGTAGATGTAGGCGGAGCCGGAGCCGCCTGCGCGGCGCGCCGGCCAGTCAGCGCAGGTGCAAGATGTAGGCCGAGCCGGAGCCGCCTGCGCGGCGCGCCGGCCGGTCGGTGCGGGGGCAGCCCCAGGGCGCTGTGCCGGGCGCCGCTCGGCGCACCCCTCCGGGCTGGACGTGTGACGCGCATTGAGCCCAGCGCCTGGCGGCGTGCTCTCGCGACGTGCGCGCCCTTGAAGGCCAAGCGCGCGAGCCCGCGGGCAGAGCATACCACACGCCGGCGACCACGGGCGCCTCAACATGGCATCAGGCACCCGGCTCACCCGACACGCAGCGCATGGATGTGCATGCAGCAGCGGCAGGCGGCCGGCCAGGGCCAGGCAACGCGGGACACGGGGGGCAGCGGGGCCCGCGCGCGCGCTAATGGTGAAGGGGCTAGGGTTAGGGCGCACCGATGGTGAAAGGCACGCGGACCAGCGTCCCGCCGAGCGGCACGCCGTACACGGCGCCGCCCTCCCGCGCGTCCCAGCCCGCGACGATGAGCCCGGCTTGCAGCATGGCCTGGCCGCCCGCGCACAACGCAGCCGTCAGCGCGCCCTCCCCTGCACCGCGCGGCATGCAGGCGCTTCCAGGCCGGCACGGGCAGCCCGCGCAGCCGACCAGGGCTGGCGGCCAAGCCGCTGCAGCAGCGCACAGAGCAGGGGCGCCGCTGGGCCCCGTCTTCAGGCCCAGGACCGCGCAGCGCATGCGCGCGTCAGCGGCCACGGCTCTGAGCTCGCACGGCAGTCGGGCGAGCTGGCGGCGCGGCGGGGCCGGCGCGCCTTGTTGCCGTACACGATCTGCTGCGCCAGGCGCGCGGCGGTGCGCACGGACACGTCGCCGCCGCCGAGCTCCATCTGGTGCTGGTGCAGGTACAGCTGCACGTACGCCGCCAGGTTCTGCGTGTCGGCCGCGGAGCCCGAGCGGCACACGTACACCTGCCGGCGCGGCGCCCCGGGTGCGCTGCCGGGCGCCGTGGACGAGTGGCCGGGCGGGCTGCAGGGCACTGTCGCAGCCCCGGGCGCACTCGATGGCAAGTGTCCGGCATGGCCGCGCAGGCCAGAGCAGCGTGAGCGGGCGGAGCGGCCATTCCAACCTCCTTCCCTTAAAAGGACAGGTGAAGTGGGCAATGGGTGGCAAGCCGCTGTCTGGCCTAGGCACAGCTGCCGCGCAAGTATGATATGAGTGGCTGCAGCCGCAGGACATGGTTGGCAAAACGTTGCGCACTGCGGGCAACATAGGCGGTCACCTTGTCGGTGAGCTGCGTCAGCTTGTCCGTCGCGCGGTTCGCGACGTAGTTCCCCGTGCTGGTCCGCGAGTCCGCGCCCAGCACCACGCCGCCGTCGTATGCTGCAGCCATGATCGTGGTCTGCGCAAACGCAATACACGTGTGGTAGTGGTCAAGAGGAGCTGAGACGCTGAGTCCTTATGAGCTTGTTTTACTGCAGCCAGGCACAGTCGCTTGATTGAGTGCGTGTGAGCAGGAACGCACGCCCAGGGAGACCGCTTGGTTTAGCTCAGCCTCCAGTGCCTCCGCGTGCGTCCTCAGGTGGTCCATGATGCCAGCACGCGAGCGCTGGCGTCCTCAGGTGGCTAAAGGCCTAGCTCCAAGCACACGGCAAGGTGCAGACTGCGATGTGACTGTGAGAGTTTAAGAACCTGGGCGGCAGTGTGCAGCCTTTCAGACGGGAGCTCTGCACCAAGTGTATTGTTGACAAGGATGAATGAATGATTGCAGAGCGATGATCGATCGCTAGATGGAGGACAGAGGCGCAGGTTTACACGGTTACACTCCTGGGCTGGCTCCGCAGCTCTTTCCCTCTACTGTCGCCCGGCGCGGCCGCGCTGTCGCGCACTCACGGCGCGGCCGCCGCGCGCCGCCCGAACAGCGTGTACGCGTGCACGCGCTCGACGAGCACGGTGACCAGCTCGCCGGCGAGCGCGGCGCCGTCGCCGTCGAAGAAGACCAGCTTGTTGTGGCGGCTGCGGCCCACCGCCTGGCCGGCCGCCTTCGGGTTGTCGCCCTCCACCAGCACCTGCGCCGCCGCGCGCCTGGGGGCAGTCAGCAAACCACCCTATATAGGGTACGGCAGAGCACTGGGAGCTCTGCGACTTTCCACCAGCACCTGCGCCGCCGCGCCCGCGCTCGCGTGGCACATGCGGCGCCGCCGCGGGCGCCCCCCGCGCGCCAAGGCCGCCTGGAAAGGCCTGCAGGCGTCGAAGACGGCCGCACGCGGGAGCCGGCGCCCGCCCCATGAACGCAGCTGCCGCGCAAGTGCGCGGCCCGCGCCGCTAGGCATGCGATGTCTGCATGCACCAGGGCGCCGTCAAGCTCAGGCGCCTCCGCTCCGACACGGGCCGGCGGAGCCGCGGCACGTTGGGACAGGCACTTGGTGTCTCCTGACCGGCTGTGCGCAGAGGCGCTGCGCGCGTCAGGGCGCTGCCGAGCGCAAGGCCGGCCTCGCTTCCCGGGCGGGACTTTTGCAGCCTCGGTCAGGCAAGGACGCGCGCGCCTCGAGCGGCCGGCCCAGGAAGCGCTGCGCGCGCTCCTCAGCCACCTCGTTCACGAGGCGGTTCAGGCGGTTGAGCCGGTCCAGCTTCACCAGGTCGGCCACCTGCGCGCGCCGCCGCCCGCCCTTGCACCGCCTCCCCCGAGCTGCACACCCTTGCTGCAGCTGGCCCGTGCAGCACATCCAGGGGCTGTGCAGCCCAGGGCCCGTCGAGGGCCCAAGGCGGGTGCCTCATCGCAGCCACCCAGCAACCTGGAGGACCTTATGCAGAGGACCTGCCCATGCAGCATGAGTGTTCTCAGAGCACAGCCCGCCTGCCGGTCCTGTGCGGCAGGGCGGCGTCCATGTGCAGCGCCGCGCGCAAAACCCACACGCCGCAGGCAGCGCAGCGGGGCGCGCGGCGGCCGCGGCCGCGCGTCGGCCGTGGCCGCGCCCCCGGCGCGCCTGGTTGTCCCACTCGGCGGCCGGCGTGGCCGGGCGCGGCGAGTAGGCGGCGGTGTTGACGCGGTCGAAGCCCACCTCGCGCACCAGGTCGCAGGTGGCCTCGAACTGCTCCTCCGTCTCGCCTGCGCGGCCGCCCGCAGGCGTCGGATCGAAGGCGTCCTGCGGGCGCGCGCGCCGGCGGGCGGCGCCGTGCGGGCGAGCCGCGCGCGAGGCCCCGCAAGCCCGCGCTGGGCCGCGCGGGCGCGCGGCATGCGCGCCCCTCGCCACGCTGCAGGCGCGCCGTGGCGCGGCCGTGGGCGGGGCCGCGGAGGCGGCCGCGCTGGCGGGCTTGCAAGCGCCCCGGGCGCGCCTCGCCGGGTGGGCCGCTGGCGCCGCCGTCGGCATGCTTTGCGCGCCTGTCCAGACAGCTGAGGACCGTGCGTCGAGCACATGCACACCCCCCCGGTCCTGCCAGAACAGGCGCGCGCGCCTGGGAAGCCGACGATGGCATCGCCGCTGACGCTGGCGTCGGGCATGTGCCGCCGGATGCTCTCGATGATGCGCCGGTACCGCTGGTGCGTGTAGCCGCGCCTGCCGGGGCAGGCACGCTTGTGACGTTGGCTGCGCGCCCATCCAGCAGAGGTGCCAGCAAGACAGCAGCGCGCTGAGCGCTTCAGGCTGAGACCCTGAGACCGCACGTAGTACCACGCATAACCAACACGCTTGGGGCCCCAGCATGCCGGCCCTGGCCGCCACCGCTCGCCCATATTCTGCACGTGTACAAAACGCCTCGCAGCTAGACAAGATGGGCAAGCAGAGTGCAGTCACGCCCCGACTACGCCTCCTTTGGCCGGTGCAGGCACAGGCCTGCCGATTGCTTGAATGGAGGCAGGCTGCCTGCACAGCAGGGCTCCACGGGCGGCCCGGAGCGCAGCATGCTGGCGCGCAAGCGGGCAGCGGCAGCGGGCGCCCGCGCGCGCGCACTTCATCTGCCGCAGGATGTCGTTGTCGCCGCTCTGGAACGGGATGTGGAAGAACTCGCACATCTTGGGCAGCTCCGCGCACGCCCTAATCAGGCGCTCGGTGAAGTACCTGCGCATGCAGATGTACCCTTTAGGGTAAGGACAGGGTACGCCCTGCATAATCATGGGTCAGCAGGCCCGCCCAGGCCGCGCACGAGCGGATGGCCCCCATGCGCCGCATGCATGCGCGGAGAGCTCTGGGAGAGGCACGGGGCCCACCCTGCTCTGGCCCACCCGGGCACACCCACCGCCTCCGGAGCGGCACGCTGCGCAAGGCACGCCAGGCGGCCCTGCATGCGCATTGCCGCCCTACCAGGCATGCCCGCTGGCCGTCCGCGCGCAGGACGCCCCGGCCGCGCCCCCCAAGACAGGTGCGCAGCACACCAGAGGCGCCAGGCGCCGCAGCACAATAGCCAGCCCCGCGCAATCCACGGGCCTGCTGCGCCGAAGCTGCCACCAGCCCCAGCGTGTGCCGCGCCCGCGAGCGCGCGCGCCCCAGCCGTGCCGGCCTGTCGGGCCGCGCCTGGGGTGCGACGTGGCAAAGCGGATGCGGTGGATGCCCGGCGCGTCGTGCACGTGGCGGAGCAGGTCTGTGAACGTCCATTCCCGCCGGCCTGCGCTTGCGCGCGCGCCGAGCTCGACCGAGGCCCGCATGAGCCCTGAGCCATGCATGCTGGCGCTGGCGCAGCACGGCTCTGCAGACGCCTTCGCCGCGCGGCATCTGCCGATGCGGCCACCACAGGATCTGGCTGGAGGCCGCGCGCCCGACCTAACCAGGGTCCGAGCCGAGGCCAGGAGGCGCTCTGCACCTGGCTTCCGATGCATGCAGCACTGCTCACCTACTGGCAATGCAAGGTCACCCGCTGGCCACGCGCTCTGGCTCACACGGCGCGCGCAGCTGAGGCACGCTGTAGCTGCCGCCCGGGGCGCCGGCGGGCAGGCCGCGCGCACGTCAGAGACGGCCGCGGGGCGGAGCAGCCATGCCGCCGGGAGCGCACCGGAGCCGTCGGCCGCGGCGCCGGGCAGGTCGCGCCCGTATGCGTCCACGTTCTGCCCCAGCAGCGTCACCTCCCGGTACCCTGCCTCGCCCAGCGCCAGGATCTCCCTCTGCGCCGCCCCCGCGCCGCGCCCCATCAGCCGCGCTGCGACACCAAGCCTGCTGGCCGTGCCGCCGCCGGGTCACTGACAACACGAAACGCGTGCGCGCTACAGTGCGCTGTGACTTGCATGTCCGGCACAGCAGCGCAATGGGGGCGGAGCGTCCGGCGCGGTGACAGGTCCCATGAGACGCCCAGCGAGCTCTGCAGACCGGCGGCGCGCGCCGGCCGCCCGGCGCTGTACCAGCTACCGCAACTGCAAAGCCCGCGGCGGCGCGCCCGGATGGCGTCGGGCGCGCGGCTCTGCTCGGCGCCGCGCGTGTTGGGCACGACGCAGTACGTGCAGCGCTCGTTGCAGCCGTGGATGACGTTGACCCAGGCGCTGAGCGCGGAGTCGCGCCGCGGCACCGCGATGTCCTCCGGGATGTCGACCGGCTCCACCGCGACCACCTGGGCGCCCAGGTCCACCTGCTCCAGCAGCTCGCCGATCCTGCGCGCGTTGAACACTTGGCAAATGCGCCGCGCGCGTCCTTCCCTGCTGCCGCTGCTGCCATGCGCTACGGGACGCATGTCCATAGCACGCGCAGCGGCACCGTCTCCAGATCCTGCGCGCGCCCCCGCCGCGCCCGTCGCTCCCTCGCTGCCGCTGCTGTCACGTCCTGCGCTGCGGGGTGCACTGCGGGAGTCGCGCGCTGCCTTGCCGCCGCTGCTCTCAGGCGCTGCGGGGTGCAGTGCGGCGGGGACGCGCGCCGGCGGCGCCCTCCACGGGACAGGCAGCGGGCGGCGCAAGCGCCACGCGCCTGCAGCGCTTGCAGGACCTTCCAACGCAGGCTTTGGCGGTGAGCGATTGTTGGGCAAGTGCTGGTGACAAGGCTGCGGCATTTGGCGGGCGGGCGGAGCGTGACGTGGGTACACTTACAACGCGAACATGGGCCACCAGGAGGACGGGAAGACAGGAAACGCGGTGCAGAGCCACATGGGGCATGGCACTTGTCGGACTGCCATACCGACAAGCGCGTGGTGCTAGGAGAGGTACCCCACTACCCTATCCTGGTGGCGCACCGGCCGGCGTGGTGCGGCCCCATGACCAGGTCCAGCTCGGGCACGCGCCGCAGCAGCGCGGCGCCCTCCTGCGCCGCCACGCAGCCCGCGACGACCAGCTTCAGGCTGCCCATGTGCTGCCGCTTGCGCTTGGCCTGCGCGCGCCGTGCAGCCTCGCGGGGTTGGGGTTTGGACCACCCTCGTCACCACACCCGCAGGCCCCCGCGCCCGGCCAGACAGGCCCGGAGGAATCGCGGGAACGCTCGGGGCCCCGCAGGCAGCAGCGCAGCGCCTAATTGGGCTGTGCGAGCTGCGCGCGGGCGCGTGCCAAGACGCGCAGTGGCGAGGCGCGACGCGCACGCGCCCCGCGGCGAGGCCGAGGCCTCGAGCCGTGCGCACAAGCCGCGCGCAGAGGGACAGGTGCAGGGGACAGGGCGGGCGGCGCGGCGGCGCGGGCGGCGCCTGCTTGCCGAGCGCGCTGTAGACCTTCTGCTCGGCCTTGTCGCGGATGCTGCAGGTGTTGTAGATGATAACGTCCGCGTCGCCCGCCTCGGCCGCGCACGTGTAGCCCGCCTCCTCCAGCACGCCGGCCATGCGCTCCGAGTCGGACAGGTTCATCGCGCAGCCCATCACGTTCATGTAGTACTTGCCCTTGCTCCGGCTGCTGCTGGCCGCCGCGCCGCTGCTGGCGCGCTCCAGCACCACGCCTGCGCGCCGCGCGCCCCGCTCCCTGCTGCCCCTGGTCACTGCTGCGCCTGCACTACCCAACTGTATCGCGCTGCAGCACCACGCCGCACCGCACGCCGCAGGCCTCCCCAGAGCCGCAGACACATGTCTGCTCCTGCGTGAGGCGGCCCTCGCAAGTGCCTGCCGCGGCTCCACGCGCCGTGCCTGGCCGCTGGTGCGTTACTTCAAAGCTCTACGTACGCCTGCAACCGCGCGCACCATCCCCGCAAAAGTCTGCGCCGCGCTGGTCGAGCTCGACCTCCGGAGACGCCACGGCTCGCGCGGCCTCCGGCCGGCCCCAGCCGCCCGGCGGCGGCGCGCGCCGGACGTGCTGTGCCGGCGGCACAGCTGCCAGCGAAGGGCGCTGCAGGCCGGCATGCGTAGCGCAGCCCCAGCGCGCAGCACTCCCGGCGTCCATACTCCTGAGCGCCCCCGCCTGCATTGTAACTCTGCGGCTGGAAAGGCAAGCAGCCTTACTGGGCTGGACTTGGTGAGGAGGAGGCTCCTGGGCTTGATTGCCCACCTTCAGCCTTCCTTGAGGGGGTGTGCGAGGGTAGCACAATGAGCCAGCTCCCTCGAACTCCCTTGGTGGAGGGCCGCTCGGGCCACAGGACAAAAGTCGCGTGACCAAGGCTTTCTGAAGGACTGCAGTCTGTGCAGTGATAAAAAGAACAGCCGTGCTTGTGCACAGCAGGGCTATGACTAGCGTCGCAGTGGACAAGAAGGCCAAGAAAAAGGCGGAGAAGGCTGCGGCCGTGGAGGCCGATGCTGCGCCCGTCAAGAAGACAAAGAAGGCTAAGAAGGTCAGGGAGGTCAGCGCCGAGGAGCAGCCCGAGCACAAGGTGAAGAAGAAGAAGCGCAAGGCGGAGGACGCTGGGACCGCCGCCGACGGCGCGGCCGCCGCGCCGCGCAAGGCCAAAAAGGCCAAGAAGCAGGCGCCCTCGCCGGCCGCCTCCGACAGCGCGGCCAGCGTGCAGAGCGGGCTGCAGCTCGGCGCGGCCGCCGCGCCGCCGCCTGCGGCCGAAGGCCCGGGTGCGCGCCGCCGCCTCTCCCTTGCTACTCAGGCAGCGCGCTTGTCTCGCGCCTGCGAGCCCTGTGGCCACCTGGGAGCCGGAGGCGGCCGTGTGACGGCTGCTCGAGGTGCAATGTGCCTCGCAAGGGCGCTCTGGCGCTTGAGTGCCTTCTCGCGACGTGCAGGCTCGGCAAAGGATGCGCCGCCGGCGGAGGACCCGCTGGCCCTGGACAACTTCCCGCTGGCGGACGGCATCCGGGACCTGCTGCGCGGCAAGGGCATCGGCGCGCTGTTCCCCATCCAGGCGCAGACGCTGCGCTCTGTGCTCGACGGCGCCGACCTGGTCGGCCGCGCGCGGTGCGCCGCCTGCCCACTGCGCTGCGTCCGCGCCCGCCGAGGTGTTCGTGCTGCCGGTGTGGCCGTCCTTCAGGAAGGGGCCGCCTGTGTGTACCTTTCCCTACGCGTCTGCACTATAGGGGAACAGCTGTGGGGTGTGCGATGTGCTTGATTTCGGGCTGTGCTGCAAGTGGTTGCCGGCCTGCTGTACGTCCCTCGGCCGCTCCAGGTGGTGGTTGTGCAAGCGCTCGCAGCCATTTCGGGAAAGCACGGGGTTGCCTGACGGAGTACGTTCACTCTGCAGACCCTGGGTGCGTGTGCGGGACCTGCTAATGTGATATCGCGCAGCAAAGGGCAGGGTTTGCCCCGTACAGGCGAAGCAAGGCCCGGGTGCGCGCGCAGGACGGGCTGCGGCAAGACGCTCGCGTTCGTGCTGCCCATAGTGCAGCGCCTGCTGGACGGCAACAAGGCCGAGCGGCCGGAGAAGGGGCGCTCGCCGCGCGTGATCGTGCTGGCGCCCACGCGCGAGCTGGCTAAGCAGGCGAGCAGCCCCGAGCAGCCAGTCTTGCGCGGAGCAACGGCCTGAGAGCTGTGGGGCTGCAGAGGAGCCACGGCAGCCCTTCACTACGCGCGTCTCGTTGCCGCGGCCGGCGCTCTGCGTCCTGAGGCCGTGTGCGGAAGGAGAGTCTGGTCGGGCGGGCGCTGCAGCAGGGGCACAGCGTCCCTGCCGGCTCTGCCTGGACGCATGCTGCAAGCAGGTTCCGGCAGTTGTACGACCACCGTTACACGCGCGATGAGCTCATCCTCAGATGTTCACGGGTCGCATGTAATAGCTGCGTGTCATAGCTGCCAGTGCGGCATGCGTCGCGACGTGGCGGCAGCATGCATCGCGGCGGCAAACGCTATAACCATTTGACCGGGTAGGACGCCCAGCAGCATGAGTCAGCACCGCCGCGCCGGCGCCCCGCGCGCCCACCGCGCGCGCGCCGCCGCGCAGGTGCACGCGGACTTTGAGCACATCGGGCAGGCGGCATCGCTGGCGACCGCCTGCCTGTACGGCGGCAGCCCGTACGGGCCGCAGGAGGGTGCGCTGCGGCGCGGCCTGGACGTCGTGGTCGGCACGCCCGGCCGCGTCAAGGACCACCTGGAGCGCGGCGGCCTGCGCCTGCACAAGCTGCAGTGCGCGCCCCTGCCTCGTTGTAACCCAACCCCCAGGCCCGCCAAGGGCCACCTGGCGGCGCCACGGGCGCCGGGCGGGTGCCGGGTGCGGCAGGGAGGCGACTGCCGGGCCGCCCGGCCACGCCGAGGCCCGCCCAAAGCGCGGCAGCCTGCGGTTGCGCAAGCCGCGCGCACCTCGCGCGCGTGGGCCGCTCGTACGCTGTCAGTTGCGCTAATGGCGTGCGGAGGTACGGGCACAGAGGCTGTTTCACTTCGCTGCGCGCAGGTTCCGGGTCCTGGACGAGTGCGACGAGATGCTCAACATGGGCTTTGTGGACGACGTCGAGAAGGTGCGCAGGCAATCCATTCATGTCGCTGTCGGCAATGGCTGCGGCGCATTACAGGTCTGCACGTGACGCTGCATGTGTACGCGGTGCTGGGTGTCCTGGGCTGCGCAGCGCGCAGAGCTGCGTTGCAGACGTGGGTATGATTTGCGGCTGCGCATTGCAGCTGCACTTCGCTGAGCCGAACTCTCACTGCAACCTCGCGCGCGGCTGGGCGCGCAGATCCTGAACCATGGCGGCGCGGCGGCGGGCGTGCAGACGCTGCTGTTCAGCGCGACGCTGCCGAGCTGGGTGCGCGACATCACCAAGCGCTTCCTGCAGCCCGGCTTCAAGACCGTCGACCTGGTCGGCACCGACAAGATGAAGGCGCGCACGGCCCCGTGCCCGTGAGCCGTCGCGCCATGGGCTGGATGTTAGCTGAACAATGCACAGCCAGTGGTCCCGTTAGAGCGCCTGCACCATGAAGAGCGCTTGCATGGAGCGCGGTCATGCCTATCACCAGCGTCGTGCCTGGCATTGCGTCCTAGCTCGTGTGTGCACGCGCGTGGCACCTGTGTGCACGATCGTCGACTCACAGCGAGGGGGCGCTCGTGCGTCTCTCGGGCGCGCCCGGTACGCTTTCCAGACACTGCTCGGGGGTCCTGATGCAGTTGCCGGGGCCGCGGCGGCGCGCCCGCGCGCACCGGCGCCGCCCGACGCGTCGCGTCTCGCGCGCGCAGGCCAGCGCGAGCGTGCAGCACCTGGTGCTGCCCTGTCACTGGAGCCAGCGGCCGCAGGTCGTCGGCGACCTGGTACGCTGCTACGGCGCCTGCGGCCGCACCATCGTCTGTGCGCCCCCGGCCCTCAGTGCAACGAGCTGCGCTCTTGCTGCTTGACCGAAGGGTGCCGCTTTGCCAACCGGCCGCTGCGCATGGCCTCTGCCAAATGGGGGGCTTTCGCGCACGGCTTAGGAGTGTTGCAGTGTGTCAAGCTGGGGCGCGAGTGGTGCAGATCGGGGCGTGCATTTTGCTCCTGCCGTCGCAGGGCAGGAGCAAACGCTCCCGTTGCAGAAAAGAGTGTCGCTGACTGCCAGGCTCATGCTGCATGTCGACGGGTGATGCATGGGAGGAGGTGCGTTGACGAGCAGCCGCTTGCGCGCGCGCGCGAACGGTGCACTTGCTCGTGCGGCTTGTGGCGCGTGCGAATCAGGCGCCCGGCGCGTGCGCGCGCTGACTGGGCGTGCGCGTGCCGCGCGCAGTCTGCGACACCAAGCGCGACTGCAACGAGCTGGCGACGGTGCTGGGGCAGGAGCTGCGCGCGCAGGCGCTGCACGGCGACATCCCGCAGCAGCAGCGCGAGGCGCGCCGCCGCGCGCCCCAGCCATGCGGTGCTTGTGTATGGGGTGTTGGTCTTGCATGAGCTTGGAAGCCTGGGAGGAGCAGCTATAGGACCAGCGGCGTTTGCGCGAGCCGCCACACAGCGACGCTCGTGCGCGTGCCGCTCGCAGCGGCCATACTGTGCGTTGCTGTGGAAGCGCTGCTGGGCCGGCTGACCTTGTCATTGTGTGGGTGTGCGTGTGGGTGTGCGAGTGGGCAAGCGCGCGGCTGCGACCGAGAGTGTGGGGCCGCCGTGCGGAGCTGCTCATGCAGGCATGCTTCATGACGGGATCGCAATCCGAGCATATCTGTGCTGCCGGCGGCAGACGACGCTAAAGTCATTCCGCAACGCAAAGTTTGAGGTGCTGGTGGCCACGGACGTCGCCGCGCGCGGGCTGGACATCTCCGGCATCGAGCTGGTCGTGCAGGTGCGCGCCCGGCGCCCTCCGTGGCCCGCATGTTGCTCACGTACCTGCGGCGGTATTGCGCGCAAAATGACTTGCACACATAGGCGATGCAGTGTTTTTTGCCGGCTCGGACGACAGGGAAGAAAGCCATACGTCGAACAGAAAGGTCCTGTGTAAGATTAGAGCAGTGTGTGTGGTCGAGACGTGCTGGGGTCTGACCCACGCTGCTGAGCGCGCTACGCGTCGCAGTGCGAGCCGCCCAAGGATCCGGAGACGTACATCCACCGCAGCGGCCGCACGGGCCGCGCGGGCTGCACGGGCGTCAGCGTGACGCTCGTCGACCGGCGCAAGGAGGGCCTCGTGCCCTTCATCGAGAAGCGCGCCGGCGTCAAGTTTGAGCGCATCGGCGCGCCGCAGCCGCAGGAGATGGCGAAGATTGCCGGCGCGCCCCGCCCCGCCCTGTCAGGTGCAGGGTAGGGTTAGGGTTAGCTGTTTTTTTTGGGGAGCTGGTCTGTTCCCTCCTGCTTGCACTGCGCCTGGGGCGCGATCAGAGTATGTACGAGGGGCTCGAGCGTGGCTGTCGTGCGGGAGGAGCGTGCAGGCGAACTCTCATGCTGGCAGTGTGTGGCACGGCGCCCTGGGCGCACTCGTGCGGCGGGGTGGCGGCTGCCTTACACAGTATCTTTGTCGCGCAGGGCAGCGCGCTGTGGAGGCGATCACCGCCGCGGACCGCGCCGCGGTGCCCTGGTTCCGAGCCGCGGCGGCCGAGCTGCTGCGCGCGGTGGGCGACCCGGAGGAGGCGCTGGCCCTGGCGCTCGTCAAGGTCACGGGGCACTCGGTGCTGCAGGCGCGGCGCCCCGCGCGCCTGCATCTGGTAGGGTAGGGGTGGGGTCATAGGGTTGGAAATAGGGTCAGGCGAGCTGCTGCGTGCGGTTGGCGACGCCGAGGAGGTGCTGGCGCTGGCGCTTGTCGCACTCGGTGCTGCCAGCGCGGCGCCTTGCACGCTGCGTCGGATCGTGTAGGAATAGGGGATAGGGCGAGGCGCCGACCTGCCGGCGCTCTGTACCTGCGCTCTGTACCTGTGCGCGAGAGCGCGCCTCGCTCGTCCAGCGCGGCCGCGCTGTCGCACCCGGTGTCAAGGCGGGAGACGGCGCTGTGCCTTCATATGCCACATGTCTGTTGCTGGCCTAGTTGGCACACTGCACTTCAGGAACCAGCAGGGGCACTGCCTTGTCCTGGTGTTCAGCGTGTCTGGCCTGGCCAGTGTCGAGTCAGACCTTGTACGCACAGCAGGCATTGCTTTACTTGTGGGAGCTGCCACACCATATGCGTATGCGGTGCTGGCCGAGCTGCAGGCTTTCACGAGCCCTGATGGCACTCAGCCGACAAAATCTGCAAGGTGTGCGGCGTTTCAGACGCAGCAAGTGTCAGCTTTGAGTCGGGTTGTGGCGCGCGCACAGGCGCGCTCGCTGCTGACCGCGCACGAGGACTTTGTGACGCTGCAGTTCCACGCGCCGGCCGAGATCCAGCGCCCGGGCTACGTCTTTGCCTGCCTTAAGCGCCACCTGCCGGACGAGCGCGTGGAGGAGGTCAAGCGCATGAGCATGACCGCCGACGGCCGCTGCGCGGTGTTCGACGTGCCCGCCGCGTACGTCGAGGCGCGACCCCGCGCAGCGTGGGCGGAGCGTGTCTTACAGACGGATTGCCGGAATGCGGGTTGCACGGTGAACGACGTTGATCTCAGGCAACAGGCATTGCAGAACAGACGCGGCGCGGGCCTGCTTGCAAGGGCGCCCTCTGAGCTGTGGCGCCCCGCAGCATGTGCATGGGCTGTTCAACAGTTCAGCCCTGTCAGGCGCTCGGTGTGTTTCTTGCTGTCTTGAGTTGAAACAAAGACCAGAGTCATGTTGTACTTATCTGTTGTAATGCTGGTCACTCGAACGGGCAGGAGTTCCTGGCGGCGTGCGGGCGCAAGGGCGCCGCCGCCGCCGACGGCGCCGAGGGCGGCAGCCTGGCTCGCGGGGCCGCGGCGGATCCCGCCGAGCCCTACCTCACGCAGCCGAGCGCGCTGCCGGAGCTCAAGGCGCGCGAGGGCGGCGACTTCGGCGGCGGCGAGGGCGGCGGCGGCGGCGGGTACGGTGGGCGCGGCGGCGGCTACGGCGGGCGCGGGGGCGGCTTTGGCGGCCGCGGCGGCGGCTTTGGCGGCCGCGGCGGCGGCGGCGACCGCCGCGGCGGGGACCGCCGCGGCGGCAGGCAGGGCGGCGGGCACAGCAGGGGCCACGGGGGGCGCGGCGGCAGGGGCCGGCGGTGACCGAACGGGGCCGCTCTTGCCACGGGATGCCCCTGGTCCCGTGATTAGGTCTTCTGTTGCAATTCCAGGGCTATCAGAAGTCATATTGGATGGCAGCGCCTGTTGGGTATCGCATGGAAGACAGTGGTGCTGACTGGTGCGGTGCTCGTGGCGGTAACGGCCGGGAACAATGGGAGCAGCCGTCAGGGCAATGAGGGGAGCCCTGCTGTGGGAGCGTTGTCAGGGATGTTAAAGTGGCAGCGTTGTTTGACGCGGGCTCGAGTGAGTGTTGCTTAGCGCAATGACTCAGGCAGCTCAGGACATGCGGCCCACCCTGTCCCGCCTCATGGGTGTCATCTGCACAACGTGTATTCATTACGCATGCAAGGCACTCTCCTGCGCACATGTGTTGGCTTGAGTAACTGGAGTGTGGCCAGCCCGCGGGTCAGGCAGTCGTGTGGCTTGACATGTGCCAGGCCTGGGCATGCCTGAGACTCTTTCAGAGTAGGAGTGGTAGCCCGTGTCAACGCATGTCCTGGGACTTGAGATCATGTAGGCAGTAGGTGATGGTCAGTCATGCGTTTGATGCAATGCAGTACACTCTGTGACTTATTACAACACAAGCAATTTGAGGCTGCGCGCCCTATGGAGCGCATGCAGCTCATGCAGTTGGAGGTGTTTCTCAAGCGACTTTGTGGTGCTGCCGCAGGGCAGTGGGCGGGCTGAAGCGCGCCACACAAGCCGCTGCGAATCTGCAGCACAGTCTATGCGCAAGCTCTGTGCGCTGTCATGCGCGTTGAGCAGCAGCACGCTACAACTTACTTGCGCCTTCCAGAGCAGCACGTCCATGCAGTTCCTTCTTAACATGTAGGGTAGCCACGCCTCGTGCGCGTGCAAGCAGCAGCTTTTAGCGCGCTGCTCACGCGATCCGAGACGATCACGCTGAGCCGTTCTAGCGTGTGGGAAGATGAGCCCTGAAGCGACACCAGTTGATGCCCTGACAACTGCGGTTGTCAGACCATCAACTGCTGTCGCTCGGCGCTCACCTGCCCACATGCTAGAACCTGTGGGTGTCACAGTGCCAGGCCCGAGGAGCACGCGGTAAGCGATAGCCTGTTCTTCCCTGAAGCTGCGGCCAAAACTTCCTCGACCCTTCCCATGAAGACCGTAGAAATTTGTTGCGTCGAGCGGCACAGGGCGTGCGCCATGACAGAGATGGTGCGCCAGAGCTGCTGGCGTGGAGCTCACGAGGCGCACCGAAGGCAGCACGCCAGTCCCGATTGCGCACAAGGGGCGCGGTTACGACATCACCAACATGATCTACAACTTCGCACGCGCTGGCATTGCGCTGACCGGCAGGTGCTGGTTCCTGGACAGGGCGCTCTCCACTTTTCGACAGGATTCTTTGACTTGCGGGCCAGCTCGCGCGCAAGCTCTCGCGTGTGCACGTACCTGGCGCGCAAGTCAACAAACCAGGCGAAAAGAGGACAGGGAGAGCCCTGTCCACATACCACCACTTGCCGGACACGCACTGTGCCAGCGCTTACGATGTTGTCGGTCATCTTGGGTATGCCAAACGCGCGTCCCTTGTGCGCGACCAGCACGGGCGTGCCGCCTGCGGCGTGCTGCGTTACGTGTGCCAGCAGCTCCGGCGCGACCTCCCTGTCATGGCGCACACAGAGCCGGTGACGCAATATGACGCAACAGGCTTCTGCAGTCTTTCCTGGGAAGGGTCAAGAAGATAAGTCCTGCCGGTAACTGAAAGGTCAGAGTGAGCCGTCGCTTCGCGCATGTCATCAAGGCAGTTGCATGTCGTTTTCTTCAAGATGTAGCCTGCCTAAGTAGGGTAGGGTGGGTGCCGAGCCACTGCACTCACTCGCGCATTCTGTGTAAAGTGTGCTCGGGCGCCCTGGGCGATGAGCAGCACCTCCTTTCGTCTGTCCTTTTGTTGCCTGCGTCCGTGCGGAGTATACGCACCTGTTATTGCCTGGGTGCACCATGCTGGAGTTCCTGCAGCAGCGGGACGTTCGCGGCGTTGCCTGCTTCATTCTCGCATGCCTGAAGACTCACCTTGCCTGATGTCCCACATGTCCCTTGACCTGTGAGTGTGGGATAGCTTGCTTCCTCGTTGGACACCTGTTGCCTAAGCAGCCCTAGTTGGCTGAAACAGGCTTTTAACCAGATACGCCGAGGTGCGCCGAAAGGCGCGCGCACTCAGAGAGCCTTCCTTGCTTCCTTTCTGCCGGGAAGGCCCATGATGCGGGGGCTTTGAAGGATTTTTGCACACCCGGCGAGATGGCTGTGCCGTGCACACCAGTGTCAAGCCTGCACGTGCAGTTTGGCAGGGCGCACAGATGCAAAGCATCTGTGCTCAACCAGACCGCCCTGCATTGCTGCTGGGCTCAACGGCGGTGGTTCCACAATGATGTTCGAACAGTTTGTTGATAGTTGCCCGATAATTGGCGCCCAGTGCACGCCACCATGCGTTCATGCAGCTAACAATAAATGGCATGCTAGACTAAACATCACACATACCACCCCCACAACCCCAGAAAAACAAAGCCCCAGAATTAAATTACTCCGCTGCCCTGCCGCGGCCGCCGCGCTGCCTGCCCTGCGCGCCGCCCCGGCCCCGCGCGCTGCCTGGCGCCTCGGCAAACCCTGCCAGGTCCCAGCCCTGCACGGACACGAGCCTGCCGCCGCCACCGCGCCCGCCGCCGCCCCGCCCGCCGCCGCCGCTGCCGCCCTCTCCGCGCCCGGTCCCACCGAAAGCGCCGCCCGCTGCGGCGGGCGAGCCCCCAAACCTGCCCCGGCCGCGCCTGCTCGGCGCCGCCGGCGCGCGCGCCGGCCACTGCGGCGCCCCGCCGCGGCCGCGCGCGGGGCCGGGGAAGGCCGCGGGCCGGGCGGGGGGCGCGCGCGCGGGCGGCGGCGGCGGCGGCCCCAGCGCGGCGCCGCTGTCTGGGCCGCCGGCCTCCAGCGAGAACAGCGCGGCGGCCGCGCGCAGCGCGTCTGTCTGCGCGGCGCTCAGCGGCTCGCGCGGGTTGGCCACCTGCGGGCCGGCCATGACATGTCAGCATGCTTGGGTGCATCTCCTGCCGGCTTGGTTGCTGGACACTAGCAGCAAGCGGTGCCAGGACACAGCTGCTGCAGAGCTACGCGCATGCGAGCGCAGGCCACGCCCAGGCGGCAGGCAGGCGCACAGCTGGAGCCCAGCCGCGCCGGCGGCCGGCCGGTGTGGCACATCCAGACAGCGGTGTGCGACGCTCGCGGCCCGCCGAGCGCGCGCGCGGCGCGCGCAGGGTGCGTTGATGCGCACGGCGTCCGGGGGCGCGCCTTGGCGGCGAAGCAGGCAGTCAGGCGGCCGCGCAGGCAGAGGAGCGGGCTGAGCGCGCGCTCCGGCAGCCGCAGCGTGAGCCAGCCGTCCACGACCGCGCGCACGTAGCCGGGCTCCACATCGTCGTCCTCGTCCTCGTCCTCCTTGTCCTCATCGTCGACGGCGTTGGGCTTTCCCCGTCTCCTCCCCCGCACGCGAGAGCCGCGGCCGCCCCTGCCGGAAGGGGCAGCACCACTCAGGCCCAGCAATGCACCCGCGTGGGACACCCGGGTGCCCGCTTTGACCAGACTTGCCAGCTCGCACTGCCGAAGCGGGTCCTTTTAAGTACATGGTTGCACAGCACCTATGGCTGGATGCGCGCAACCTCAGGCTGGATACCGCCGCGCCCACCTGGCCTCAGGCACCAGCTCCTCGTCCAGGTCATCCGCTTCGTCCTCATCCTCGACGCCATCCCCGACCTCGCCGGCCTCCGCGCCGTCCGCCTCGTTGTCATCCGCATCCTCTTCGTCCTCGCTCGTCCACCCCGCTTCGTCCGACGCATGGTCTTCCGCGGCCTCCCCGCTTTCCACAGCGACGTCCCCGCCCGGCGCGGGGCGGCCGTTCGCGTGCCCGGCCGGCTCTGCGAGGCCGCGACCGGGGCCGCCGGCGGTGCCCGGCGAGGCGCCCTGCGCGGGCGGGCTCCCCGCCTGCGCCGCCCAGTCCTCGGCGGCGCGGCCCGCCGCGGACACGTGCGCGGCGACCAGCGGGAGCACCTGCGCGGGGTGTAGGGTCTGGGTGGCCGGGCGCGGCGGCGCGGCGCCTTGCGGTGCCAGGCTTGGTGTGCGCGCGGCGGGCGTGCCGGTGCTGAGCGGCACCCGCGGGGGCAGTGAGGCTGGTCGCAGCGCGCCAGGAGGAGAGCGAGGGCGGGCTGCAGCGCGCATGCCGCGCCGGGTGCCCTCTTTCCATGAGCACGCGAGCGCATACCAACAGGCATCCCTTCCCAATGGCATTAGTATGTCTCAAGGCCTCTGTGCAAGCTACGCTTCAAGGCATGGTAACCAAGCACGTTGAGGGTCCCCCTTTCTCACAAGGTCAACAGAGTCCAAGCATAAGTGCAGGTAGGCGGCGGCACTCTGACACTCACGCTATTTTGCTGTTGCATGACTGTTCCACGACTCCACGAGCGGGCGCGGGCGCGGGCCGGGCAGCGGGCGCACGTGCGGGTTGACGGCGGTGCACTGGCGCACGACGAGCTGCGACTCGTTGCGCGTCACCTCCTCGAAGATCATGAGCGGGCATGGCGGCAGCGCCGCGGCGCGCCGGCGCGGCGGCGGCGGCGCCGCCAGGCCCGAGTTGACCGACGAGATGTGGACGCGCACCTGCGGCCGCCGCCCGCGCGCTCGCCCTTGGCGCTCACTTGCTCGCGCTTTGCGGACGCGGCCAGGTCATGCCACAGCCCGGACGCATGGGAGACACGGATATGGTCACAGTATGCCCGCAGCGGCGGGCCCGCCGCATCCGCGCTAAGCGGGGCGCTCATCTGAGGCCGGGGCTGCCGGGCCTGAGCCCGCGCGGCGGCGGGCCAGCGCGGCGCACGCTCACTTCCCGTGGAGAGGCTCGGCTGTGGCCATGCAGCAAGCGCATGAGCAGCGCAGTGCACGCGCATGTGGCTGGACAGAACCCTGTAAGCACAGGGTTCTGGGCGCGAGCCGCGCCTTCTCCTCCTTGGCCGTCAGGATCATGGCGCCCCGGCGCTCGCGCCCGCTCCCGTCGGAGGCCGGCAGCAGGCGCCCAACCTGCCGCGTCCAGGAACCGGGCTGACCCGGTTGCGCGCACGCAGCAGGGCAGGGCAGACGCCAGCTTGATCAGATGCGCCACCTTCCCGCAGCAGGCATGCAGGTTGCCGCGTGTGCAAGCACAAAAGGAGCGGCGCTCAGTCTGTGGGCTGCCCTCTTGCGGAACCTGCAGCGAGCACAGAGTGCGCACAAGCCCGACATGGGGGTAGTTTTAAGGTACCGATAACCCCTATCCTGCAAGGGGTTTAGGGCGCGGACCTGCGGGTAGAAGCCCGCGGCGAGCACGCTGCGCACGAGCCCGGCGTCGGCCGCATTCCGCGACGCGCCCGCCAGCGAGGCGATGAAGCCGCGCGCCTGCGCGCGGCGCGCTCGCGGCCTGAGCGGCGCGCCGCGCCGGCCGCCGCGGCCAGGGCATGCCAGGCTGTTGTCGCGCGCCGGCAACCGCGCGCGCTCGCCGGCTGCGCCCTGCCTGTTTGACACGCCGTGTTCCCCGCAGCGCCTTCCCAGCATGCTGCCCTGCTGGGATAGGGTTAAGGTTGAGGCACATGCGCGGGCGTAGCGGGCGCGCCGTGAGCTCGCCGAGCAGCTGCCCGCGCATGCCGTCCAGCATGGCCAGGGTGCCGCCGCTGACGCTGTGCGCGGCCGCGTACGCGCGCTCGCCGCCGGGCCCGCCGCCGGCGCGCGCGGCCGCCCAGCCGTT